>Ga0315339_1000675_pt1 | contig 38896 bp, 26 predicted proteins | sample ASW17metaG_FD_204514 | JGI IMG/M metagenome (GOLD analysis project Ga0315339, IMG submission 204514) | Ammonia-oxidizing marine archaeal communities from Pacific Ocean, United States - ASW #17 | ecosystem: Environmental > Aquatic > Marine > Oceanic | place: USA: California | collected 2016-12-05 | reverse complement strand
ACGAGCAGTCGGCCCGCTGTACTTTTACGCGCGGTCGTTAACCCACGGTATGTGTTCGTCTACCAGACGAAGCGTAGACCTAAGCGGACCTCACGGGGCTTCGACGGCCAACGCATCAACCCGAAGGAACTACCACCCTCGAGGGCGAACGTATCGCCGACCGAGTCATCGACCTCAACGGTCTGGCGGCCTTTACGCCATGCGTTGGCCCGGTTGGTCAGGTTGAACACGTCGGCTATGAGCTCGAGGCGGTTGTTGCCCACATCGAAGCCCTTCTGCAGCCGCAGGTCGATGTTGAACTGCGACGGCGCGCGACGGTTACCGCGCGGCTCCAAGCGCACGCTGCCGATGCGCGTGTCGTTGAAGCTGACACCTGTTTGTCTTTCGACTGACCTCGCGCGGATATCCGGCGTCCACGGGCGTCCCGTCAGTGCCTGCAAATAAGTGCTGGCGAGGATTCCGCCCGGCAGGCGGTAATTCGTCAGCAGCTTGAACTGCCAGGTGCGATCGAAGGTCAGCGGACCTACCGTGTACGGGTGGCCGTTGAAGTTGGGCTTGTCGTGCTCACCGAAGGAAGCAAAGCCCCAGTTTGTGTTCACCGTATTGCCGATGTTCCCCGTCGTCCTTTGATACGTGATCGAGGCATCGAAGTTGAAACCGGCGCTCGGGCGCTTGCGGAAAGCCAGGATGGCCATGTGATGAGTACGGGAGTAGTAGTCATCATTGGTCATGTGCAGGTCTTCCGGGTTGTCATCCGTCCTGGAGTACAGGGTCTGCGTCGAGCCGATGAGTTCGTTGGTGTATTCGAACGGCACGTACGTGTGGGAGTTAGCGTCGCTCTGAATCAGGAAGTCCGTGTCCGTCTTGTAGATGTAGTCGGCGGTCAGCGCGAAGTCACGGCCGACTGCGACCTCCATCCCAACGTTGAACGCGTCGGTGCGCGGCATCTTCAAGTTGCTGGGGATGTCGCGAGGCTCGCTGACCCAGCGGTCTTCGAAGTTGTCCTTGTTGATGGTGTCCGCGACCAGCTGCTCCCAGTCGATGTCGTCGCGATCGACGGGGTCAGCCAGAAAGGCGAAGTATTCATCCGCCGATTCGAAGGCGTTCCCCCCCTGGGCAATCGGCCCATAGGTGAGCGCCTTCTCGAAGTAGCGACCCCAACCGATGTGGCCAACCCACTTGCCCTCTCCCGTGATGTCCCAGTTCAATCCGATACGCGGGGCAAGGTTCTGGTAGTTGGTGAGCTCTCCACCATTGAAGTTGGGGTCTCCGCCAGGAACCCCTATCCCTGCGGTACCACCCTGGCGCGGACGTATTGCATCCGTGCGCGCACAGCATTTGTCGGTGATTATCGGGTTGTCGAAGCGCAAGCCGATGTTCGCCGTAATGTTGTCGCTGAACGTGACGTCGTCCTGCACGAAGGCGGCGTAACGACGCACGCCGACATCCAGATGGGCATCGTAGGTAAAGCCGTACGATAACGTGTATTGGTAACCGTAGTTGTAGTCGCCGATCGAGATCCAGCCTCCGCCGTAGTCGCTGAGGAACAGCGACCAGGTGTCTTCGAACTCCGCACCGATCTTGAGGGTATGGCTGCCGCCGAGGAAGTCGTCGACGTACTGGGTCAGGTTGACGTTGACCTCGTGCCGGCCGTTGCCCTCATCCCAGTTGTAAGCACTGGACGTGTAGGTGATGCCGGTCTGCCAATCAGAGATAACCGGCAAGAGGCATCCGGGTGGCGTGACGAAGTCGTTCGTCTCGTTGCACGAGTTGGGGGAACGGACGTTGTCGCCCAGATAGCCCCCGTAGCGTACGTCGAGGAACGTGTCGTCACCGAGCTCCGACTGCCAGGTGGCAAGCCAGGTCTGGCTACCGAAGACGAACCCGTAGCCGATCGCGTCTTCATCGCCGGCCGTCCGGCCGAGGTTCTGGTCGTTGCCCGGGTCCGAGCTGAACATCAAGCCGAACGTGTTCTTGTCGTTGGCGAGGAAATCCAACCGGCCATGGAACCGCTGGCGCTTGGTGTTCTCGAAGACGTCGGAACCGAAAGTCGCTTCGTTGTGGCGCTGCAGGCCGTAGTTACCGAAGCCCATGAGCTTGTTGCGGATGATGGGTCCGCCGAACGTGGCCGAGACGTCGTGGTCGTAGTTGAACTCGCCACGCTTGTAGTCGTCGAAGCCGCCGGAATTGTCGCCCCGGAGCTCGCCGCCGGTGTAGTACCAGTTGACCGAGCCACGGAAATCGTTGGTGCCGCCTTTGGTCACGATGTTGATCGAGGCACCGGTGAAGTTGCCGTACTCGGCCGAGGCACCAATACCGACCACCTGAATCTCGGCGACCGTGTCGATGCTCGGGTTGACCCACGTAGCGCCCCAGTCGGGCTCGGTCACGTCCACACCGTTGATCTTGTAGGCGTTGGCCGAGGAGCCACGACGATACCGGCCCGTTGAATCGTCCTCGACGTTGGCGCCAGCGCCGTAGGCGCCACGGTCGGTGAACCCGGCCGTCAGATCGCCAATAGCGGCGAACTCGCGCGCGATCGGGATGTTCTGGATGAGCTCTTCGCCGTAGTTGGCGTTGATCGAGGATTCGGTCACATCGATGAGCGGTGTCTCACCGCTGACAGTGACGGTCTCCGACACACCCTCGAGCTCGAGGGTGAAGTTGATGTTCGCGGTGATGCCGGTCTGCACGCTGGCGTTGAACAGCTGACCAGCGAAGCCAGGCATCTCCACCGTCACGGTGTAGCGACCCGGTCGCAGCGCGCGGAAGACGTAGTCGCCGTTGGCGCCGGTAACCTTGGTCACCGAATCTTGGATCAGGTTGTCACCCGTGACCGTAATTGTTGCTCCCGGCAAGCCGGCGCCGTCCGGATCTTGGACGGCGCCCTCGATATCACCCGTCGCCATCGCGCCCTGCGCAAAGACCTCGGCGGTGAAGAGGGGAGAGATCAACATAAACGTTGCCGCCACGGCAACGCTCATGAGCCTAGCGGAATGCCCGACTGTCATCGCGGTGTCCTCCCGGTGTTGGCGATACTAGGTAGGAGTCAAGGCCAATCTCTTGCAATTTCCATTCCGATTTCGCCGGGATTTCTCCAACCCTCGATGTACAGGCATGTCCTCAACCGCACAGGCATGCCGAGGCGTCCAAGTGGTGCGTTGAACCGGATTCCGGGCCGCCGCGACCCTGTCCTGGAGCAGATGCTGACGTCAGAGGCCAGAACCTCACGGCTCGCAGCGACTCATCATCCAAGTGGCTGGATGTCTGCTCCAATTAGTTGAATTTGCTGTCCTGGCGCCTCCTGACAGGCGGAGGGGCTCTTGGCGGCCGCTGGTGCCTCGGAACCGGGTGGACTGGCTCCAGCCGCGGGGCTCGGCTAGCCGATGAGGTCGCTGCCGCGCTTGAGCAACTGCGCGGCGATGATCAGCCGCTGGATCTCCGAGGTGCCCTCCCAGATACGATCTACGCGCAGCTCGCGAAAGAAGCGCTCGGCGACGTTCTCGCGCATGTAGCCGCGCCCGCCGAAGATCTGCACGGCTCGATCGGCCACTCGGTTGGCCATCTCCGAGGCATACAGCTTGGCCATCGAGCACTGAGAGTGTTGTAGCTTGACGTCGGCGGCAGCGTCGAGCTGGCGCGCCGTCTCGTAGGTCATCAGGCGCGCCGCCCACAGCTCGGTGATCGAGTCGGCGAGCATGAACTGAATTGCCTGATACTCCGAGATCGGGTGGCCGTAGGCAACGCGCTCTTGGGCGAACGCGGTGGCCTCGTCGATCAGTCGCTCGGCCGCACCACAGCAGCGTGCTGCGATCATCAGCCGCTCGTAGCGGAACCAGGCGTGTGCGTAGCCCATCCCGCCACCTTCCTTGCCTACCAGGTTGGCGATCGGCACACGCACGTCGTCGAACGACACGATGGGGTGATGGTGCGAGAAGGTGTGGGTGTAGGCGGGGTTGCGCACGACGCTGACCCCCGGGGTGTCGATATCGACGAAGAAGAGCGCGTGCTCACCGTCCGGCAGCTTGCCCTGAAAGAAGAGGTAGTCGGCGTAGTTGTACGACGTCACGTGCCACTTGACGCCGTTGAGCACATACTCGCCGCGGGCGCGCAGCGCCGTCGATTCGATCGCGTCGACGTCAGAGCCTGCCCCCTCCTCGGTGATGGCGTAGCACTCGTGGCGGATGCCCTCGACCGTCGGGACAATCCAGGTGTCGAGCTGATGCTGGGTGGCGACGTCGACGATCCAGTTGGGCGGCGTCCAAACAACCCAGCCAAGGCCGTTGGTGCAACGGCCGATCTGCTCCGAGATCAGCGTTTGCTGAAGGTAGGTGTAGCCGCGACCGCCGAGACTCTCGGGCATGTTGATTGCCCCGAGCCGCAGCTCGCCGACGCGGGCGTGCAGCTGCTCTCGCATCCCTGGCGGCAGCTCGCCTTCGTGCAGCTCGGCGTACTCCTCGTGCGGGATCAGCTCCTGCTGCACGAAGGCGCGCGCCCGGGCCTGAATCTCGCGATCTTCGTCGGTCAGTCGATACACAGGGTCACGTGGAGTCCGGGGTCAGACTTGTCAGCTTGGATGCTTCACGGGCGACCCGAGAGGATCTGTCGCGCCGCGTTGCGTCCGGGAAGCCCGGTCAACACGCCGCCCGGATGCGATCCGGAGCCGCACAGGTAGAGGTTGTTCACCGGCGTGCGATAGCGCGCCGCGCCGGGGATTGGTCGCATGAAGAGCAGCTGGTCGAGCGTCATCTCGCCATGATGCAGGTTGCCCTCTGGCAGATCGAAGCGATCTTCGAGGTCGGCAGGTGTGAGCACGCACGAGTCGACGATCGCCTCGCCAACTCCGGGCGCGTATTCGCCCAGGGTTGCCAGCACCGTCTGTAGCAGCTCGGCCTGCGCCGTGTCGTTCCAGCCACCGTCGAGGTGATAAGGCGCGTACTGCACGGCAATCGACATGGTGTGATGCCCGGCCGGGGCCACCGTCGCGTCGGTGACTGACGGCACCGAGATATCCAGATAGGGATGCTCTGATAGCCGTCCGTACTTCACCTGATCATAGGCGCGCTGCAGGTAGTCGATCGTCGGAGCGAGCTGCACGTGCCCACCCGCTCGGAGCTCGTCCTCGGCGATGCCGTTGATCTGCGGCGGCGCGCTAAGCGCCAAGTGAACGCGCGCCGTCGACCCGCGGTACTTGATGTTGCGCACATGCTGGGCCATCGATGCCGACATGCGCGCCGGGTCGAGTAGCTGCAGGAAGGTGGTGCGCGGCGAGGCGCTCGACACCACCATGCCGGCGCCGATCGAATCGCCGTTCTCCAACGTCACTCCGATCGCCCGGTCGGTCTCCTGATCAATGGAAGCGACGGGCGCGCCGGTTCGTATCTCAGCGCCGGCCTGACGGGCCGCCGTGGCCAGCGTTTCGGTGAGCTTGCCGGCCCCCCCTCGCACCAGCGTCCCCGATCGGAACAGCCCGGTTTCACTGCAGGCCCAGCGGTGCAGGAGCATGTAGGCGGTCCCCGCCTCGCGCGGCCCCCAGGTGATGGCGCGAACGCCGCTGGCGGCGATGGCGCCCTTGACCACTCCCGACTCGAACCACTCGGCGAGCAGGTCGGCGGCCGTCATGGGCAGCACCCGAGCGAGTTCGGGAATGTTCTTGCGGCCCAGCCGGCGCAGCGGGCCGATCAGGCCGAGCATACCGCCCAAATCGCTACGGGTGATGTCGGGAATGTCGGCCGGCGTCACTCCCAGTAGCTCGCGGAGCACGCTCGCGAGACGCTGCATGAGGTCGACAAACTTCACATAGCTCTTGGCATCCGCCGAGCTGTAGCGTTCGATCTCGACGGCGGTTCGCGCCGTGTCGCGCCATATTCGTAGACAGCTTCCGTCGGGCTGCGGAGAGAACGCCAGCGGGTCGAGGTCGACGGTCTCGAGACCGCTTGCGATCAAGCCGAGATCGCCGGCAATCTGCGGTGCCAGATACGAGGACATGCCGTCGACGCAGGTCGAGAATCGGTACCCGGGAATGAGCTCCTCGGTAACCGCGATGCCGCCGACGATGTCGCGCCGTTCGAGCACCAGTACCCGGCGCCCAGCCTTCGCCAGGTAGGCAGCGGTGACCAGGCCGTTGTGGCCGGCGCCGACGACGATCACATCGAATCGATCGGCCATCAGCTTGTCCCCCGGAGGATCTCGAGCGCCGCCAACCGTCCGGGACCTCCGGTGATTCCACCACCCGGGTGGGTACCGGATCCGCATTGGTAGTAGTTGCGAATCGGCGTTCGATACTGCGCCCACCCGGCTGCTGGCCGCAGGAAGAACAACTGGTCGAGGGTGAGCTCACCCTGGAAGATGTTGCCGGCCGTGAGGGCGAACTCCTTTTCGATGTCCCAGGGTGAGAGCACTTGACGGTGCAGGATCATCTCCTTGAGATTCGGCGCGAACTCGGCGAGCGTGTCGATCACGGCATCGCCGAAGTTCTCGCGCTCATCCTCCCAGTTGCCGTTTGTTAGCTCATAGTTGGCGTACTGCACGAAGATCGACATCACGTGCTTGCCAGGCGGCGCCATCGACGGGTCGACCGCCGTCGGCACCACGACGTCCATGTACGGCCGGCTGGAGAAGCCGCCATACTTCGCCTCGTCGTACGCCTGCTCCATGAAGGCGAGGCTCGGCGCGATCTCGACCATGCCGATTTCGTGCACGTATGACGGGTCGGGGGCAGCGGTGAAGTCGGGCAGCCCGTCGAGCGCCAGGTTGACCTTGCCGGAGGAGCCACGGAACTTGAACTTCTCGATCGACTCCACCAGATCGCCCGGGAGCTCCTTGCGATCGATCAGCTTCAGGAAAGTGACCTTCGGGTCGCACCCCGAGACCACGACATCGCTGTAGATTTCCTCGCCGCTCTCCAGCGCCACGCCGACGGCACGGCCGTTCTTGACGATCACCTGTTTGACCGGAGTGCTGCAGCGGGTTTCGGCGCCGTAGCTGCGAGCGGCGCTGGCCAGCGCCTCGCTGACACCGCCGGTGCCGCCTTTCTGCGAGCCCCAGGCGGTGAAGGCGCCATCGAGCTCGCCCATGAAGTGGTGTAGGAGCACGTAGGCGGTGCCCGGCGAGCACGGGCCGAGCATGGTGCCGATGATGCCGTTGATCGACATGGCTGCCTTCATCACATCGGTCTCGAAGAACTCGGCGAGAAAGTCCGCCGCGCTCATCGTCATGATCTTGTGCAGGTAGTGGAACTTGCGCTTGCCAAGCCCCTTAATATGGCGCGCCAGCTCGCGCAGCGTGCCGAGATCGCGCAGGCTCGGCGACACCAGATCCGGCGGCACCATGCCGAGGATCGGCTTCACCGCGTAGGCCATCTCGAACATGAGCTGGTTGAATTCCTCGTAGCGGTCGGCGTCGCGCACCGAGTGGCGCTTGATCTCCTCGCGGGTGTCGGTATCGTCGGGCCAGAAGGCAAGGTAGTCGCCGTTTTCCATCGGTGTGAAGGATCCGGTCAGCGGGACGATCTGAAGTCCGTGCTTGGATAGCTCGAGCTCGCGAATGACCTCGGGCCGCAGCAGGCTCACGACATAGGAGCACACGGTGAAGGTGAACCCCGGGTAGACCTCCTCGCTGACCGCCGCTCCACCCAGGATGTGGCGCCGCTCGAGCACCAGCACCTTGCGACCGGCTTTGGCCAGATAGGCGGCGGTGGTCAGCCCGTTGTGGCCTCCCCCGATGACGATGGCGTCGTACCTCGTGGCGCTCTTGGTGGTGGAGATGCTGGCACTCATGACCTCTTCCTCGCGGGATCGAAGAACGGTGTCTTGACGACCTTCGCGGGAACGGTGCGACGCACCGCCTCGACCGTCATCTCGATGTCGAGCGTGCTGCCCAGAGCCGCATGCTGCGGTCTTACACGGGCGAGCGCGACGTACTTCTTGAGGGTGGGTGACCAGGTGCCGCTGGTAGCCTTGCCCACTTGCTGGCCATCCACGTACACCGGCACTGGCGTGTCCCAGGCCTCCCAGGGAAGGTGCAGCGGCATGCCGAACTCCGCGTAGATTGCTTCCAGTGCCAGCACGTCGATTTCCACGCCGACCGCGTTCCAGGCCGGCCCGCGGGCTTTCTCTTCCCTGATCGCCTGCTGGCCGACGAAGAACGGCTTGTCGAGGTGCACCATCCAACCCAGGCCGAGCTCCAGCGGGGTCGACTTCTGCACTTCGAAAATCGTTTTCCGGCAGGAGATGAAGTCGACCTCCGACAACAGCAAGCCGGCCTCGATGCGTACCATTTCGAGCGCCAGCGTGCCTGCCGGCTTGATCGCGTAGCTGCGGCCCCGATCCATTAACACGTCCCACACGTGTTCGGCATCGTCGGGTTCGATCCAGACCTCGTAGCCGAGGTCGCCGGTGTAGCCGGTGCGGGTCACCGTCACCCGGGCGTTGCCGATTCCCGTTCGGGTGGCGCGGAAGTACCCGAGTCGCGATAGGTTCGTGGTAGCGGCGGATTGTAGGAGGTCGCGTGACGTCGGCCCTTGCAGCGCCAGCGCCGCGAGCGACTCGGACACGTCTTCGACCTGGACGTTCATGCCGTAGCCGTTGTCTTGCAGCCACGCCAAGCTCGGGTCGGCCGTCGTCAGCCGGTAGAAGTTGTCTTCCAGTCGCGCCAGCGTGCCGTCGTCGATGATGTGGCCGGCATCATCGCACCAGGCAGAGTACATGACCTGCCCGACCGCGCACCGGGTCACATCGCGCGTCAGCACCCTGTCGAGCAACCGCATGGCGTCGGGTCCGTGGATATGGAACTTGTAGAGCGGCGAGACGTCGAAGAGCGCCGTCGCCATGCGCACTGCGTGATACTCGTGGGTGTGCTCGAGTGCGTACATGGTGGCGGATTGGTAGCCCGCCCACTCCAACCAGCTGTTGCTGACGCACAACGGTGCGGTTCTCGAATGAAACGGTGTCGGTTGCATCGTTTCGCTCCTCCCTTTCCTTGGCTCCGACTCGCAAGTCCCTGTCGCCAGGACCGCTACACTTCCGCAACGGCCTGCTAGGAGGCTCCGACGCGGCGCCTCAGGCTCCGTTCGTCTCCGAGCCCTGGTCGCCTCGCGGCACGACCAGTGCGTCTGCCGCCACGCAGCCATCAGGGCCGGCGATCAGCGGGTTGATATCGAGTCCGTCGATGAGATCGCCCAGATCTGCGGCGAGCACTGACAATCGGACCATCGTGTCGATGACCGCTGCGGTATCCGCAGGTGCGGCGCCTCGGACGCCCGCCAGCAGCCTGCGTGCCGTCAGGCCATTCAGCAGGCGTTCGGCGCGTGGCGCGTCGAGCGGCGGCAGCCCGAAGGCACGATCGCGGAGAATCTCCACCAGCACGCCGCCGATGGCTACCATCACCAGTGGGCCGAACTGAGCGTCGCGAACGATCCCCAGTGCTAGCTCCACGCCCGCCGGCGCCATTGCCTGCACCAGAACGGGCGACCCCAGTCGCTCAATGAGCTCGTCACAGGCGCGCTCGAGCGCCGCCGCGCTGGCGAGTCCCGTGACAACCCCGCCTACGTCCGACTTGTGAGCTACTCCGGGCACCGCTGTCTTGAGCACGATTGGCCACCCGAGGCGCTGCGCCGCCGCCAGCGCTGCTTTGGTGCTGTCTGCCGTCACGCTCTCGGCGACCGGGATGCCGTAGTCGCACAGTAGCGCCAGCCCTTCCCGCTCGCTCCAGGGCGTTGCGGCGTGGAGTCGCTGTCGCCAACCGTCGCGCACCTCCTCCGCCACCGGGTCGGGCGCAGCGAAGGGTGGAAGCGCCGCGAAGTCGCGACGCTCGAAGAGTGCCCGAAATGCCTGTAGTCCGGTGGCGGTGCCTTCGAGCAGGGGCACTCCCGCCTCGCGAATCCGCGTGGCCGAGTCCGGCGGGATGGAGGCAGGCATGTTACTCAGTACGGCCACCGGTTTGTCGGTTTCCTGGAAGATCCGCGTCGCCATCCGGGGGTAGCCATGGGCCGGGTCGTGAATGTAGTCGGCCAAGTCGACGACAAAGCCGAGGGCGGCGGTTTCGGGGTCGGCGAGCAGCGCGCGCATGCACTCACAGAAGATCGCATCGGAGTCGGTGCCGGTGCCCCAGGCGTCGACCGGATTGACGGCGGGCAAGCCCGGCTCCAGCGTCGCCGCCAATCGGCTCACGGTTGCGTCCGATATCTGTGCCAACGGCACGCCGACCTCTGCCGCCACATCGATGAGATGGGCACGCTCGCCCCCCGAGTCGTGGATCGCCGCTAATCCCCCGGGGGCGGCGTCGCGGCCGGCACACAGTAGCTCCAGCGTATCGACCATCTCGTCGAGGTTGGCGACCCGAGTCACGCCGTATTCACGGAACACCGCCTCGTAGGCCCCATCCTCTCCTGCCAGCCCACCCGAGTGTGCGACCACCAGCTCCCGGGCCAGCGCCTCGCGCCCGGTTTTCAGCACGACCACCGAAACGTCGCGCCGGTCGGCCAAGTCCAGCGCCTCGCGGAATCCCTGCGGATCACGAACGGTCTCCAGAAAGATCGCGATCACGCCGGTCGACTCGAGCTCGAGCGCGTACTTCATGTAGTCGGACACCGTCGTGGCCAGCTCCATCCCGGCCGAGACCGCGAGGTTGAACCGCAGGCCGCGCTGGTTGTGTGTCATTGCCGTGTATGCGGATCCGGAATGGCTCAACCAGGTAATCGACCCGAGCTCGAGGTCGGCGAGCTCCGGATAGGCGAGAGCGCGCAGGCCGTTCTCGAGGTTGAAAAAACCCATACCGTTGCCGCCGCAGACGGACATGCCGTGAGCCTCTGCGATCTTGGCCAGTCGGTGAGAAAGCGGCGGCACACCGTTCTCGGGCTCCTCGTAGCAGCTGGCGAAGATCACCGCGGCGCGCGCGCCGCAATCCGCCGCCAGTTGCAGCTGACTCTCGAGCAGCGAGTTCTTGACCCCGAGGATCACCAGGTCGACGCTCTCGGGCAGCTGATCAAGTGACGCGTAACACTCAAGGCCCTGTACCGCATCGTAGCCCGGGTTGATCGGATAGATCGGGCCCGCAAAGCCGCCGATCTTGAGCTCGGACACCATGGTGTAACCGGCGGACGCGGGGCGCTCGCTTGCACCCACGATCGCCACGGATCGCGCCGCGAGCATCGGCGCCAGCTGCGCTTGAAGGGTGACGGTGTCCGATATCACTCGAGCTCCGGAAAGCTGGCGCGCGATCGAAAACGATTGCGGCAGGTCCTGGTCGTGGGCACTGGAGGTCCGAAAGCTGACTGGCCATTCAGCCGCCGCAGACAATATCTTGCGGAACCCGGGAAGGAAAGGTCTGTATGATCTAGAATCAAGGCATTGGTAGCTAATCGACATCCTGAATAACTGTTCAGTAACTCCTGCGTAGGTATGGCTTCACGACCCAAGATCAGTCGCAAGCGGCGTCAGGAGATCCTCGAGGCCGCGGTGGAAACGATCGTCGAGCGTGGCGTTTGCAATGCGCGAATCGCCGACGTTGCCGAGCGCACGGGAACCAGTGCCGCCCTGGTGCTCTACTACTTCGAGTCCAAGGACCGGTTGTTGACCGAGGCGCTGGCGCATGCCGAGGACGGTTTCTACTTGGCGATCTTTGCAGAGCTGACTACGCTGGAGAGCGCCAGCGAAAGGCTCGTGCGGCTCATTGAGCTCAGCTGCGGTCACGAAACGATGGCACCAATGCTGCGCGACGACTTCGCCCTCTGGATCGAGCTATGGTCGCGGGCGCTGCGCGACGCCGCGGCCGCAAAGAAGCGAGCTGCGGGAGATCGTCGCTGGCGCGCCACGATCGCCGATATCGTCCGTGAGGGCCAGTCGGCTGGCGAGTTCGATGCGGTCGATGTCGAGGATTTCGCCATGCACCTCGCCTCCCTGCTCGATGGCATCGCCGTCCAGCATGTTCTGGGAGATCCAGAGGCCGACTACGAACGAGCCCGCCGGATCTGTGTCCGCATGGCCTCGCAGTCCCTTGGATTCGCGGTGCCGGCGTTGGTGACCGTGGAGGTCTGAGCCCGTCACGGCATCACAGCGCAGGCCTCACCGGGGCCGGCGATAATCGCCCACGGACTTGCGTTCGGCGGGCTCTGTCGGCGAGGCTCCCTCGATGGTCTTCCACCCCCGCGATCCTGGCTGGCGCCGCGGTGCTCTCAATCGCCGGGAGCTGCTGCGTATGGTCAGTGGCGCCGGACTCAGCGCCAGCCTTGCCAGCTGCGGAAGCACCGCCGGCTTTGCCACAGACGACCGGCGCCGCGTCCTCATCGGCACACCGGAAAACCCGGTTCAGCACCCGCTATTCGATGACAACCCCCCAATCGACAGCGGCCTGGATATCGAGCCCGGCCCGTTGCGGATCTTCAACTGGGCCGACTACGTCCACATCCCGGTCTTGAACGCCTTTTCGGAGCGGTACGGTGTCGACTGGGAGTACACGACTTTCTATAACAACGAGGAGGCGATCCGGAAGCTGCGCACCAAGGCGGGTCGCTTCGACGTCTTTTTCCCGCCCATCGAGCAGGTACCCAAGTGCATTGGTGGTCAGCTACTGCAGCCGCTCAATCACACGTACCTGCCCAACCTCGCCAATGTCTGGCCGAGCCTCGTGAGCCCCTTCTATGATCAGGGGGCACGGTACACGGTTCCGTATGGGGTGTACCAAACGGGTATCACATGGCGCGAAGACATGGTCACCCCCGACCTCGAGGCGATGACCAATCCGTGGCACGTCTTCTGGGATCCTCAATACGATGGGATCGCCGGCATGTACGATGACTTTAGGGAGACCATCGGGGTTGGTCTCTACGCCACCGGAACCAACGACATCAACACTGCGGATCCGGAGTTGCTCGAGAACGCCCGACGTAAGCTGCTCGAGCTCATCGACCTGATCAACGTCCGCTTCACCATCGACGGTGCCTACGCCAAGATCGCCGAGCGAGGGTTCGCGATACATCATGCTTGGTCGGGTGACGTCGTTCAGGCGCAAGCCTACTTCCCACAGGGTGAGGATCCGTCCGTGATGCGCTACTTCTGGCCTCCACGGTCCGAGCAGTCGAGCGCCGGCGGTATGGTCTCGGTGGAAACTTTCGCGATTCCTCGCAATGCCGAGCATCCCGTGTTGGCGCATCACTTCATCAACTTCATGCTCGAGACCGAGAACGCCCTGAGTAATTTCGGCTGGAGCGGCAACCCGCCGCCGCTGAGGACGCTCAACCCGGAGACGTTTGTCTCCGAGGGGCACATACCGCCGAACCTCGCTACTACGATCACCACCGAAGACGACTTCTTGATTGGCCAGCTGCCCATTCAGCTGTCGCCCGAAATCGAGATCGAATGGATGAAGGTCTGGGCGTCGGTTCAGTCAGGTGGCTAGCGCCGCTGACTTCTCACGCAATCGAACGTGGTTGTGGCGAGCCCTCGCCGCTCCCGGGCTCGCTTGGCTGCTGCTCTTCTTCGTCACACCGTTCTATGCGTTGCTGTCGGTTGCGATGGGACGCCTCGACCCGGTGTTCAGCAGCGCCGAGCCGGTCTGGAATCCGATCCACTGGAACCCGGCGATCTTCCCCGAGGTGCTCGGCGAGCTGTTCGGCGGACGCTTGGGGGCGATCTTCATGCGCACGTTTGTCTACGTCGGCGTCGCCTCCACGCTCTGCCTGCTGATCGGCTATCCGGTCGCCTACTACCTCGCTCGCCACGCCGGTCGCTGGCGCGGGCTGCTACTCGGTCTGATCGTTGCGCCCTTCTGGATCAACTACCTGATGCGGATGATGGCCTGGCAGAATCTGCTGGCAGTCGACGGCTACGTAAACCGGTTTCTGATGTTCATCAATGCGCTCGATGCGCCGCGTGCCTGGTTGGTGGGGCACCACGAGACGGTGATTCTGGGTCTCGTATACGGCTATGTACCCTTCCTGATCCTGCCTCTGTACGCCGCCCTCGATCAGATCGACAGCAGCGTGCTCGAAGCGGCGCGCGATCTGGGCGCCGGTCCGGTGCGCACCTTCCTGCACGTTACGTTGCCGTTGTCCAAACAGGGTGTGATGGCCGGCGTCGTGATCATCATGCTGCCGTTGTTCGGCGACTACTACACACCGAGTCTCCTCTCGGGGTCGCCGCGCACGCGAATGATCGGTAATGAGATCGATCTGTTCATCAACAGTGGCGTCGGCGGCGCGACAGGTGCCGCGCTGACGGTGATCCTGATGGCGTTCATTACATTACTGATGGCCTACTACCTATTTACCGTAATGGGCGCGGCACGCGAGAGCCAACGATGATCGACCGCGTCATTCGCTGGTGGCGCGACCCATGGGGCCAGCCTCGACTGTTGCAGTTGTTTGTCTGGGCCTACATTGCGTGGTCGCTGTTGCCGGTCGTCATTGCCGTGCAATTCGGCTTCAATGAAGGCCGGTCGCGTAGCGTGTGGCAGGGGCTATCGCTGCGCTGGTACTTCACCGATCCAGAGCTGTCCGTTTGGAACGATGCGTCGCTGATGGCGGCGTTGACGCAGAGTCTCAAGCTCGCCGGGCTGACGATGATGGTTGCAACACCGCTCGGAGTGGCGCTGGCGCTCGGCCTTGCACGATGGAGGGGGCGCGGCTCGAAGCCCGCCAACTTCCTGTTGCTGCTGCCGATGGCGACTCCCGAGCTGGTCATGGGCGTGGCGCTGTTCATGGTCTTCATCTACTTATTTCCTTTTATCGAGCTCGGCACGTCGGCGCAGCTCATCGGGCACGTTACGTTCACGATCTCGTACGTCGTCATCGTTGTACGCGGCCGCCTCTTCGCCATCGGCCGCGACTATGAAGAGGCGGCGATGGACCTGGGCGCGACCCCGGCGCAGGCAGTGCGCATGATCCTGTTGCCGCTCATGGCGCCGGCGATCTTCGCCAGCCTGATGATCGCCTTCGCGGTGTCGATCGACGATTTCGTGATCAGCGCGTTTCTCTCGGGTGGAGCCGAGTCGGCTACGATCCCGGTGCGTCTCTACAGCTCCGCGCGGATGGCCCCGACGCCGGCACTCAACGCGCTCGCCAGCGTCCTTTTGTTCCTGACCCTGTTGGCGGTGGCCGGCGCCGCGCTGGTCATGCGGCGGTCGCGTGATCGTTCGGGAGCGCGCGGCTCGGCCGTCGAGGAGTTCGCGCGGTTGAGCTGATCGGTGCGGCACGGTCGGCCTCCCGAGGTTGCCGAACGCGGCAGCAGCCGGGCGCTACCGGGCTGCTCCGCCGCCCCTCAGTCGCCGCTCAGCACGCGCAACGCTGACGATGCCAGGGTGACGGATACCCGGCTCCCCCTCGAGTAGGCCGCAGTGTCGCCACGATTGGTGATCATCGCTTGTATCATCTGGCCGCCGTCGAGCTGTATGAACATCTGCGTGATCGAGCCCTTGTAGACCAGGCGCTCGACCTCGCCGAGCAGCCGATTCGGTCCCGACCCGGCGATGCCAATCTCCAGACGCTCGGGTCGAAGCATGATCTTTACCGGACCGCGGGCGTCGAGGTCGCCACTGCCGGCAACCAGCTCGTGTTCGCCGATCACTACCCGACAACCGCCGGCTGCGTGATGACCCAGGGCCTCGCCGTCGATGATGTTCGATACACCGAGAAAATTGGCTACGAAAGCGCTGGCCGGCTCTTCGTACACCTGGCGCGGCGGGCCCATCTGGCGGATCGTGCCCTCGTGCATCACGCACATGCGGTCAGACAACGCCAGCGCTTCCTCCTGATCGTGGGTAACGTAGACAAAGGTGACCCCGACGCGCTCCTGGATTCGCTTCAGTTCGACCTGCAACGTTTTCTTGAGCTGGGCGTCGAGCGCGCCGAGCGGCTCGTCGAGCAACAGCACTGCAGGATCGAGCACCAACGCGCGCGCCAACGCGACGCGTTGCTGCTGGCCACCGGAAAGTCGGGCCGGCCGCCTATCGATCATGCCCTCCATCTGCACGAGCTCCAGTGCCTGCCGTACCCGGTCACCGATCTCGGCCCTGGAGAGCCTCCGGAAGCGGAGTCCGAAGCCGACGTTCTGGCCGACGTCGAGGTGAGGAAAGAGCGCGTAGCTTTGAAAAACAGTGTTGACGTTGCGTTTGTGCGGTGGGGTCTCCGAAAGATCCTCCCCGTCGAGGTGGATCTGGCCGGCGGTCGGTCGCTCGAAGCCGGCGATCATGCGCAGCATCGTGGTCTTGCCGCACCCGGACGGTCCGAGAAGCGAAAAAAACTCGCCCGGCGCGACCTCCAAGTCGACTTCGTGCACGGCGGTAAGGTCGCCGTACCGTTTGACCAGCCCACAAACACGCAGATGGCCACCATGTTCACCATTCTGCGCTGCTTTCAAGCCGGCAACCGAGCGTCGGATTCCCGTGCGGCCGCCGGTGTCAACCGGCAGCTGCCCGCCGGGCTCAATGCTGCAGCGCCTGCGCGAAGCTCCTAAAGTTGTCGACGAACAGCTGCGCGTCTTCCGACGTGTGCTGTATGGACAGTGTCCACTGCTCGGACTTGCCCCACGGCGGCAAGAAAACGCCGCCGTTGTGCTGCACCAGGCAATGCAGATGGCTGAGGTCGCCGTCGATCTCCAGGAAGCCGCGGTAATTGCTGATGGGCTCCGCCGAGAAGGTCACGCAGCCCTTGGCCCCGAAAGCCATCACGTGGGCGTCTAGCCCGTACTCCTCGATGATCGCTTCGACGCCGCGTTGCATGTGCTCTCGGACCGACTCGACACGCGCGTGGGCGTCCTCGTCGAGGATCTCAGTGAGCACTGCTCGGCACGCCGCCATGGTCAGCGGGTTGCCGTTGAACGTGCCGACCTGCTCGTACTCCCGCTCGACGATCAGACCCATTACCGCTTCGCTGCCGCCAATCGCGCCACACGGCACGCCACCACCGATCGCCTTGGCGAGGGTGACCAGATCCGGGGTCACGCCGAGTCGTCGGGTGGCACCACCTGGACCGACGGTGAGGCCGGTCTTGACCTCGTCGAACGTCAGCAGCGCGCCGTGACGATGCAGCAGGTCCTTCAATCCCGCCAGATAGCCATCCTGTGGTCCGATGATGCCAGCGTTCATCATGATCGGCTCGAGGATCATCCCGGCGATCCGACCGGGATTCCCTACCAAGAGGCGCTCGACGATCTCCAGATCGTTGTAGTGAACGATCCAGGTCAGATCGGTAGTCGCGACGGGCAAGCCGCTGCCGGCCTGGGGGCTGCGGGGTCGCTCGACCGGCCCGATCTCATCGGCCTCGTTGGCCACTGAAACCATCGCCGAATCGTGGTGGCCGTGGTAGCAGCCCTCCACCTTGAGAACGACGTCGCGCCCCGTAGCGCAACGCATGAGGTGGAAAGCATCGAGCGTCGACTCGGTCCCGGAGTTGGTGAAGCGCCAAAGCGGTTGATCGAATCGTCGTGCCAGCTCCTCAGCAACGATGATCGCGTCGTCGGTCGGTTGTGCGAAGTGGGTGCCGAGCGGAGCCCGCTCGCTCAATGCCCGTACCAGCGCCGGGTGCCCGTGGCCGACCAGCCCGACGCCGTAGCCGCCGTGCAGGTCGACGTATTCGTTGTCATCGACGTCGTAGATCTTCGATCCGCTCCCGTGGCTGATCCACACGGTTTGTGGCCGCGCCATCTGCCAACTCGAAGTGGTTCCGCCGGCCAGCGATCGACGCGCCCGCGCCGTCAGCTCCCCTGACTTGGGCTGACGCTCGACGAAGATGCGCTCCTGCTCCTCGATGAGCTCTGCGAGGGGTGCTTTGCTGCTGGCAATTACTTCCGTTGTCTCGGACATCGCAGCTAACTCCGTGAGTGTTCTTTGAACAGCGGTTCATCATGATATCGGTAGCCCATCGGCCAAGTCTACATAAAGGGCATACGTGGGCAGCGGCTCGATCTTGACGCCCCGAGAAAGGGGTGGCTACACTTTGAACAGCCGTTCAAGAATTGCTCGTTCAGAGGAGGCACAGGTGAAGTCCGCACCGATTCCGGCGCCGGCCCTGCGGGCCGTGCTCGAACCGTTCGGACGCAGCCGCATGCTTCCCGGTGAGGCGTACACGTCATCAGAGATCTTTGCGTGGGAGCTGGAGCACGTCTACGCCGACACCTGGGCGTGCGTCGGCCGCGTCCAGGACCTTCCCCAGGTTGGTTCGCAGCTCGGTCTTGCGGTCGCCGACAAGCAATTGTTGCTGACACATGCCGAGGACGGGTCGATTCGGGGTTTCTTCAACGTCTGCAGCCACCGCGGCCACGAGCTCATTGCCTGTGGCGAGTCGCGCACCAGCGGCCAGGTGAAGTGCCCCTATCACGGCTGGGCCTACGACCTCGACGGAACGATCGTCGGCGTCCGGCACTGCGAGGATGCGAGCTTCGATACAGCCGACTACGGTCTGATCCCGATATCGGTCGACCAGTGGGGAGGCTGGCTATTCGTGAATATCTCGGGATCGGCGGCTGACCTGGGCACCTACACGGGAGAGCGTCTCAACACCGCCATGGGTGCGTACGGTGCCGAGGAGCTCGTCGAGGCTGCGCGCCACGAGTACGTCGTGGCCGCTAACTGGAAGCTGATCATTGAGAACTACCATGAGTGCTATCACTGCTCGTTGATTCACCCGGAGCTTTGTCAGGTCAGCCCGGCGGACAGCGGATACCTGTGGCAACCGGATGGCGCCTGGGTCGGCGGATCGATGGACATCGCCACGGGGGCCGAGACAATGTCCTTGAACGGAGCCAGCGGCGCCGAGCCGCTTTCGGGTCTGGTTGGTCCGCAGCTGCGGCAGATCCTGTACCTTGAGTTGTTTCCGAACCTGCTCATCAGCGCCCATCCTGACTACATCATGACGCATACCTTGGAACCGCTGGGCACCAATCGCACCCGCGTCGAGTGCCGTTGGTTATTCGCTCCCGACATCGTCGCTCGGGCCCGCTTTGACCCCGCTTACGCGCGTGATTTCTGGCACATCACCAACCAGCAGGACTGGGCAGTTTGCGAGGGTGCCCAGCGCGGGATGGAGACCGGTGCGTACCGTGCCGGCCCGCTGTCGGACGACGAGGAGGCCCTCTATCATCACTTGGCGATGATCGCCCATACGTACCGTCGCGGCGTCTTCGATCCGCGCTGGGCCGAGGAGCTGGCCCTACCCGAATCACGCACCCCACCCCCATCCATACTCAGTTCCTAGCAGCCAGCTGCCTCGGCGTTCGCCAAGCAGCGAAAGGAGAGTTGTCGTGTCCCTGAGCACAGTCGAGACGTACGACCGCGCCCGTTGGCATGCGGTTGCCGACGCCGTGAAGCCGGAAGTACGGTTGTTCATCGACGGCGAACACGTCGATGCCATCCGCGGAGGCCGCTTCGAGAGCATCAACCCGACCACCGGCGAGGTGTTCGCCGAGGTCGCCGCGGGCACAGAGGTGGATATCGATGCCGCGGTCAGCGCGGCGCAGCGGGCTTTCCGCTCCGGCTCGTGGTCGCAGATGGCGCCGCGACAGCGCATGCAGGTGCTTTACAAGCTGGCTGCGCTCATCGACGAGCACGCCGAAGAGCTGGCGGTGCTCGAGACACTCGACATGGGAAAGCCCATCGCCGATGTGATTTCCGTCGACCTGCCGCTTTGCGTCGAGACCTTCCAGTACTTCGGCGAGTGCGTCGACAAGATCGAGAGCACGGTGACCGCCACGGAGTTCGACGTGCTGCACTACACGTTGCGTCAGCCGCTCGGCGTGGTGGGCGCTATATCGCCGTGGAACTACCCGCTGCTGATGGCCATCTGGAAGGTAGCGCCGGCGCTGGCCGCCGGAAACTCGGTGGTGCTCAAGCCGGCCGAACAATCGCCGCTGAGCTGTATCCGCCTTGCCGAGCTATTCATCGAGGCGGGCGGACCACCCGGGGTGTTCAATGTCGTCAACGGTATGGGGGAGGTGGCCGGCAAGGCACTGGCGCTGCATGAGGATGTCGCCAAGATCACCTTCACTGGCTCCACCGAGGTCGGCAAGCTCATCCTTACCTACGCCGGGCAGTCCAACATGAAGCGCGTCTCCCTGGAGTGCGGTGGCAAGACGCCGCAGATCTTCATGGGCGACCTTCCCGATATGGGGCAGGCAGTATCGGCGGCGTTCCACGGCGTCTTCGCCAACATGGGTGAGGTATGTAACGCTGGCTCGCGGCTGTTGGTGGACCGTTCCATCCACGACGAGTTCGTCGAGCAGTTCGTTGCCACCGGCCGCGATGCCTACAAGCCGGGCGACCCCCTCGACCCCGAGACCAACATGGGCCCGCTGGTGACGGCGGAAGCGCAGGAGCGCGTGCTCGGCTACATCGAGGCCGGCAAGAGCGAGGGCGCCAAGGTCGAGTTCGGCGGCGACGTGCCGGACGGCGATCTGGCGGCCGGTGCGTTCGTCAACCCGACGCTATTCACCGGCGTCAACAACAGCATGAAGATCGCTCGCGAGGAGATCTTCGGGCCGGTGACCGGGGTGATCCCGGTCGATGGCGTCGAGGAAGCAGTGGCAGTGGCCAACGACACAGTCTACGGGCTGGCGGCTGGAATCTGGACGCGCGACCTAAACACCGCGCATCGGCTCATCCGCGATGTCGAGGCGGGGGTGATCTGGGTCAACTGCTTCGACGAGGGTGACATGACGCAGCCGTTCGGCGGCACGAAGCAGTCGGGCAATGCCAAGGACAAGTGCTTCGATAGCCTGCTGAGCTATACCGACATCAAGTCGGCGTGGATTCGACATGGCTAGCCCGGATGGGGTCGGCGTGGATCCGGCAACGCCGATGACGTTCGAGACGCTCGAATACGAGCGGCGTGGCGCCATCGGTGTCGTCATGTTGAACCGACCGCAGGTACTCAACGCCATCAACGGGCAGCTGCTCGACGACCTCGATGAGGTGCTCGACCAGATCGAAAAGGACGACGACATTCGCGTCGTTGTCCTGCACGGCGCCGGGCGCTCGTTCTGCGCCGGCTTCGACCTCAAGGACGAGGCCAAGGCCGAGAGCGCCAACGTGGTGGATTTGGCGCCGGCGCTGCAGCGTGACTTCGACGCGATCATGCGCCTCTGGAACTTCCCCAAGCCGACAATCTCGGCGGTGCACGGCTACGCGATCGCCGGCGGCTGTGAGCTCGCCCTTGCCTGTGATCTCACCGTTGCCGACGAGACCTTCAAGCTCGGTGAGCCCGATCTGCGCTTCGGCGCCGGCGTGGTGGTGATGTTGCTGCCGTGGCTCACCGGCCCCAAGCAGGCCAAGGAGCTGTACTTCACGGGCGATGACAGGGTACCGGCGGACCGCTGTCTGCAGATGGGCCTGATCAACAAGGTGGTCCCGGAAGGCGAGCATCTGGACGCGGCGATGGCGATGGCGCGCAAGATCGCCGTCATCGACCCGTTCTCGATGACCACCACCAAGAAGTCGATCAACCGTACCTACGACATCATGGGCATGCGCGAGGCGCTCGGCGACTCTCACGACATGGGCGTGCTTATCGAGGCGGCGGTGGTGCCGGAGCGCGAGGAGTTCATGGCCATCGCCCGCAAGGATGGCCTGAAGGCAGCGATTGCCTGGCGCGACGCGCGGTTCGCGGACTCCGACTGACGCGCGGCTGGATGCGCCACCATGATCAGTGTCTTCCGATCTCGTGGCCGGGGGTGCCCGCCGCGGCCGGGGAGTGGCGACGTTTTCTGACCGCCTCGACGCGAAACGTGGTACAGATCCGCCATCCGATCACTGCTCGACCCACTCGACGCCGGAGGCAACCATGCCTGGAAAGAGGGCAAGCTGGTCCCTGATCGCAATCGCCGCGCTGGCCATCGCGCTGGCCACTCCCGGTGGCGCCGCAGGATGGTCGGTTGCCCCGGCTTCCGGACAGCAGGGTCACGAAGGTGGCTACGAGGTGCGTAAGGACCGCAGCAACATGGTGCCGATGCGCGACGGGACGCTGCTGTCTACTGACATTTACTTCCCGGACGGCGCCGAGGGGCCCGTGTCGACCATCCTGATCCGAACGCCCTATAACAAGGAGAACACGTATCCTTATCGCCGCACCCGGGATGCCGATGATCCCGGCTGGATCCCGACGTTCGTCTCCGAGGGATACGCGGTGGTGGTGCAGGATATCCGCGGTCGGTTCGAGTCGGCGGGCCGCTACCGGGTGCGCTACTCGGACCGTGATGACGGTTACGACACGGTCGAGTGGCTGATCAAACAGCCCTGGTCGGACCAGAAGGTGGCGACCTTCGGGTGCTCGTATCTGGGCGAGACGCAGCTGGCGTTGTCGGCCGCCAAGCACCCGAACCACATCGCGGCGATGCCGCAGGCGCCCTCGGCCGCCTACTACGCGCCCGGGCGTCCGTGGTCGTCGTTTGACGGCGGCGTCTTCGAGCTGGCGCAAACCGCCGGCTGGTTTCTCAACAGCGGTACCACGGTGTTCATGCAGCCGCCTGACCACGTCGATCGTGAGGAGTGGTTCAAGGGCGAGATGGCGCGCAAGTTCATGGTCTTCCCGGATGCCGGTCGCGAGAACGCCTTCCAGGCGTACCAGCACCTGCCGGTTGTCGACATAGTCAAGAACCGCGGCATGACGCACACGGACTACGAGGAGTATGCGTCCAACCCGCCGGAGTCGGACTACTTCTACGACAACGACTTCGTGCGCTCCAGCGACACCTTCGACAACGCGGCGCTGTACATCGACTCCTGGTACGACTTCGGCGTTGACGACACGCTGACCATGTTCAACCAGATGCGTGACCAGGCGGTCAGCGAGCATGCCCGCGATAACCAGTTCGTCATCGTCGCCCCCTCGACCCATTGTGACTGGGAGAGTGCTACCGAGAACACCATCATCGGTGAGCGTGAGCTGGGCGATGCGCGCAAGGACTTTCGGGACATCTACATGCGCTGGATGGCGCGCTGGCTGAAAGGCGAGGACAACGGTATTACCGAGATGCCGCGAGTCCAGTACTACCTGATGGGCGCCAACGAATGGCGCAGCGACGACTACTGGCCACCGGCAGGCACGACCAACGAGAAGATCTACCTTCACTCTGGTGGCCGAGCCAACAGCCGCTTTGGCGACGGCGGATTGTCCTGGGCGGCGCCGGAGGGCGACCAGCCGGCCGATCGGTTTACCTACGATCCGGGAACCCCGGTACCGACCCGCGGCGGCAACACCTGCTGCACCGGGATTCCCGAAGGCTCCGGCGGTTACGACCAGTCGACCAACGAGATGCGTGCCGACATCCTGGTTTACACTTCCGAGCCGCTCGAGGAGGGCATCGAAGTTACCGGTGATCTAGGCGCCGTTCTCTACGTCGGATCCGACGCCAAGGACACCGACTTCACCATCAAGCTCGTCGACGTTTATCCGGACGGCCGCGCCTTCAACATCCAGGAGGCGGCCCGCCGCATGCGCTACCGCGACAACCTCTCCGTCCCGGTGTGGATGGAAGAGGGCGAGGTGTACGAGATCGAGCTCGACATGCATGCCTCGTCGAACTACTTCGCCGAGGGACACCGCATACGTATCGAGGTGTCGAGCAGCAACTTCCCGCGCTTCGACCGCAACCTGAACACCGGTGGCAACAACTACGACGAGACCGAGTGGGTGGTGGCCAACCAGATCGTGCATCACTCTTCCGAATACCCGTCGCACGTGATTCTGCCCATCGTGAGGCCGGGGGCGGTCGCCGACGACGAGTAGTCGGTCAACGCGCTCGAGCTCGCAGCCGTCGCGGCCTCTCCACCGACGGCTGCGGACGTGATACAGATCCGTCTGTCGATCTCTGTCTGTCCGACACTCTGTCTAGCCGCACCACGTCCGACCGGAGGCACCTGTGCCCGGAAAGAGAGCAAGCTGGTCCCTGGCCGCAATTGTCACGCTGGCAATCGCCCTGTCTATCCCTGGAGGTGCTGCCAGCTGGGCGTCGCAAGACAGCTACGAAGTACGCCGCGACCGCAGCAACATGGTGCCGATGCGGGATGGCGTACGTCTGTCGACCGACTTGTATTTCCCCGAGGGCGCCGAGGGCCCGCGTTCCACGATCCTCATCCGCACGCCCTACAACAAGGAAGGCAGCAATCGCGGCGACACCATTCCGAGGTTCGTCGACAAGGGCTACGTGGTGGCGGTGCAGGACATCCGCGGGCGCTACGAGTCGGAAGGTCAGTACCGGTTGCGCTACTCGGATCGTGAGGACGGCTACGACACCGTCGACTGGCTGATTAAGCAGCCGTGGTCGAGCCAGAAAGTGGCAACGTTCGGTTGCTCCTATCTGGGGGAGACCCAGCTGGCACTATCGGCCTCCAAGCACCCGAATCACGTCGCCGCGATGCCGCAGGCGCCCTCGTCGGCCTACTACCCGCCCGGTCGGCCCTGGGCGTCGTATGACGGCGGCGTGTTCGAGCTCGCCCAGACAGCCGGCTGGTTCATGGGCTCTGGCAGCACGGTGTTCCTGCAGCCGCCGGATCACCTCGATCGCGAGGAGTGGTTCAAGGGCGAGATGGCCCGAAAGTTCGAGAACTACGCCGACCCTCGTCGTGGCATGGAAGGCGGCGGGCGCAACCGCGTGGGCGCCTTCGATGCGCTACCGGTGATCGACCTCGTCAAGAACACGGGTATGACGCACACTGACTACGAGGAGTACCTCACCAACCCGCCGGAGTCGGACTACTTCTACGACAACGATTTCATTCGCTCCGACGACACCTTCGACGTTCCGGCGCTGTACCTTGACTCCTGGTACGACTTCGGTGTCGACGAGACGCTGACGATGTTCAACCAGATGCGTGACAACGCCGTCACCGAGCACGCGCGTGAGAACCAGTTCATCATCGTCGCGCCCTCGACTCACTGCGGCTGGGCCCGCGCCACCGAGAACACCATCATCGGCGAGCGCGAGCTCGGCGACGCGCGCAAGGACTTCCTCGATATCTACATGCGCTGGATGGCCTATTGGCTCGACGGCGACGACAACGGCATCACCGACATGCCGCGGGTGCAGTACTACCTGATGGGCGCCAACGAGTGGCGCGAGTCGGACGTTTGGCCGCCGCAGGGCACCACCGACACCAAGGTGTACTTGCACTCCGCAGGTCGCGCCAACAGCCGCTTCGGTGACGGCACGCTTTCCTGGAGCGCCCCGAGCGGCGATCAGCCGGCCGATCGTTACACCTACGATCCGGGCACACCGGTGCCGACGCGCGGCGGCAATACGTGTTGCACGGGTCTACCCGACGGCTCTGGCAGCTACGACCAGTCGAGCAACGAGATGCGCGCCGACATCCTTGTCTACACGTCCGAGCCGCTCGAGGAAGGCATCGAGATGAGCGGCGACATCAGTGCGGTTCTCTACGTCGCCTCCGACGCCAAGGATACCGACTTCATGGTCAAGCTCGTTGACGTGTACCCGGATGGACGCGCCTTCAACATCCAGGCCGCGGCGCGCCGGGTGCGTTATCGGGACAACGACTCCGTCCCCGTGTGGATGGAGGAGGGCGAAGTCTACGAGATCCGGCTCGACCTGCACTCCTCGTCCAACTACTTCGGCAAAGGGCACCGGATCCGTGTCGACGTGACGAGCAGTGACTTCCCGCGCTTCGACCGCAACCTGAACACCGGTGGCAACAACTACGACGAGACCGAGTGGGTGGTGGCCAACCAGATCGTGCATCACTCGGCGCAGTACCCGTCGCACGTGGTTCTGCCGATCGTGAGGTCGGGATCGGTGGCCGACGACGAGTAGCGGGCGGCTTCCACGTCTCAAAAATCGGTCGGTGCGCCGCCCTCTTCTTTGCGTCTGGTGACGAAGGCCTGAAGCTCTTCGTCGATCGCAGCATCGATCGGCGGGGCTTCGAACTCCGCCAGGATCTGCTTCCAGATCTTGTTGGCACGCTCGGGCGTCTGGATCGCGCCGTGCTCCTCCCAGCTCTCGAAATTCGACCAGTCCGAAAGGAACGGACTGTAGAACGCGGTCTCGTAGCGCTCCTGGGTGTGCGCACAGCCGAAGAAATGCCCGCCCGGGCCGACTTCCTTGACCGCATCGACAGCAATGTCCGCTTCGGTCACCGACATCGGCTCGAGGTAGGCGATGATCTGCTGGAGGGTCTCGCAATCCATCACGAACTTCTCGTAGGAAGCGCACAGCCCACCCTCTAGCCAGCCGGCCGCGTGATAGACCATGTTCACCTGCGACGACACCGCGGCCCAGAGGGAGAAGGCGCTCTCCCAGGCCGATTGGCTGTCCGGGTAGTTGGCGGCGCAGGCGTTCGAGGCGCGCAGGGGCAAACCGTAGAAGCGCGCCATCTGCCCAGACATCTGCGTGGCGCGCATGTACTCGGGCGTGCCGAAGGCGGGAGCGCCGGTCCTCATGTCGACGTTCGACGTAAACGTGCCGATAGCCGTTGGACAGCCTGGATTGATCAGCTGCAGGAGGACGATCGCTGCCAAGCCTTCGGCCATCGAAAGCGTCACCGCTCCCACCATGGTCACGGGCGCCATGGCGCCGGCCAATGTGAAGGGAGTCACCACTACAGCCTGGCCGCGGCGGCCCAGCCGCATGGCGCCGTCGAGCATCGGGTGGTCGTGCCTGAGCGGCGAGCTCGAGTTGATGTTGGTGTACATCCTCGGCGTCGCCTCGAATTCGTCGCGGCTCAGGCCACCGGCGATGCGGACCATCTCCATGACATCCTCGACGCGCTCCTTGCCGAGGCTGTAGGCGTGTACCACCTTGTCGGTCAACGTTAGCTTGTCGTAGAGGCAGTCCAGGTGTCGGATCGATGGATGCAGGTCCACCGGCTCGACCGGGTAGCCGCCGGCGAAATGGATGCAGTTAAAGTACTGCGTCAGCTTGATGAGATCACGGTAGCTCTGACGAGTTCCCGGGCGTCGACCGCGATCGAGGTCGGAGCAATTCGGTGGGCTGGAGACGTTGCCGAAGACCATGCGGTTGCCGCCGATCTCGATTCGCCGTTGTGGATTGCGCGGCGTGAGGGTGAAGCTCGATGGGGCGTGCTCCAGCTGCGCCATCACCAGGTCGCGGCCCATGCGGACGTTCTCGCCATCGACGACGCAGCCCCCCTTACGCAGGACCTCGACCGCGTCCGCATGCAGGAACTCGATGCCGATTTCCTCGAGGATGCGCATGGCGCCGTCATGGACCGCTTGCACGCCGTCCTCGGTCAGCGGTGCGGTCGGCTGGTCGCGATTGACCGGTAAGCTCCAGGGCAGCTGGGTGATCGCTTCACCGCGGCCGCGGGTGTTGCCCGCTCGTCCGCCGCTCCGCCGCCGGCGTCTTGGCGCATCGTTCACGATCGCATCGCCTGCCCTTGTCGCTCCACGATGGTTGGTCGTCAGCTCACTCCCTCAGACGCTGTCGCGCCGCAATGGTTGAGCCATGCAATGCACGCCGCCGCCGCCCTTGGTGAACATCGACATGTCCGGATCGTAGACCTCGAAGCCCATGGCGCGTAGGCGAGCGTTCAGGTCGGTGCTCTCGGCGGTCGAGAGGATGCGATCGTTGCCCAACGACATGACGTTGCAGCCCAGCGTCATGGTGTCTTGAAAGCTCACCGGCACGATCTCGATCCCCTTGCCTTGGAGCCAGGAGACGATCGATGGATCGGTGGTTTCCAGACACACAGCGCACGCCTTCTCGGCCAGCATGCAGACCATCAGGTCGATGTGAACGTAGAACGGATCGATGGGCGCGTATCGCACTTCCCATCCCTCCGCTTCCATCCAGCCGCCGATCTGCTTTGCGGCGACCTCTTCGCAACGGAACCCGGTGTAGCCGATGAGCACACACTCAGGGCCGATGATATTGAAGTCGCCGCCCTCGAAGTTGCCCGCCGAGACCAGGTCGTAGATCGGGATGCCGGCGGCGGAATAAAAGCGCAGGACCTCGGCGTACTCGCCGCGCCGGCGGGGGTTGGCAAGCTGGCAGACCACCGCGCCGTACGGCGTCATGAAGCTCGAGTCGCGCGCATAGACCTGGTACGGAGTGGATGGATCGACCTCCAGCAGATGCACGTTCACATCGGCGGAGCGGTACGCGGCAACCATCTCGCCGTGCTGGCGGAGCGCCAGGTCGCGGTCGAATGTCTCGCCGGATTCCAGCGTCGCACGGCTGATCGAGCTGAACTGAGCGTTGTCTTCCATCCAGTAGAAACTGTCGGCCGGGCCCAGCAGGACGTCGCGCAACGCACCGTGTTCGGAGTCCATACCCCAGTCGTCGAGGGTCGGTGTGTCACCGCTCGATTGTCGTCTTCTGAAGGTTGTGTCGCTCATCGGTCGCTCGCGTTCGGATCGAAGGCCAAGCTCGAAGTGCCATGCGCTTCCGAGCTGCCACCACGGCCTGCTCGGGTTCTTCCTCTCGGCGTTCCGTATACTCGCACGGTTCGCGTCGGTGGTGGGAGGCCGGCACGATCCGCGCGCCGTGCGGCCTCCCGACGTGCTGGCGACGGCAGAAGCACAACGCCCATCAACGTAAAAGGAAGCGTGACTCTATGGAATTCCAGCTGTCCGATGAGCAGCAAATGGTCGTCGAGACTGTCCGCGCCTTCGTTGAAAAGGAGCTCATTCCGCACGAGGAGGAAGTCGAGCGTACCTGCGAGCTGTCGGATGAGCTACGTCAGCGAATACGACAGGCGGCGATGGACGCCGGGCTCTGGGCCGCCAACATGCCCGAGGAGCTCGGCGGCGGTGGGCTCGACTCGGTGACCCACATGCTGTTGGAGCGCGAGCTCGGTCGCACCAACCTGGCGCTGCACTGGGAAGTCTACCGGCCTAGCAACATCCTGCAGGGAGGTACGCCAGAGCAGATCGAGGAATACCTCATGCCGTGCATCCGTGGTGAGCGCTTCGACTGCGTCTCGATGAGCGAGCCCGACGCCGGCTCCGACGTGCGTGGCATCACCACTCGCGCCGTGCAGGACGGCGACGACTGGGTCATCAACGGCTCCAAGCACTTTGCTTCGTACGCCGATGTGGCCGACTTCATCATCGTGTTCGTCGCCACCGGAGTCGACGAGACGCCGCGCGGGCCAAAGAGCCGCATCACGACGTTCCTGGTCGACAAGGGCACTCCCGGGTTCACCTGGCATCGGGGCTCCCAGGCCGTAGGGTTGCGCGGCTTCCACCACTGCGAGCTGTTCTTCGACGACTGTCGTGTTCCGGCCGCGAAGATGCTCGGGGAAGAAGGGAAGGGTTTCGAGCTCGCCAACACCTGGTTGTCGGCGGCGCGCATCGGTACCGCGGCAAACTCCATTGGTAAGGCACGGCGGGCACTGGAGGTGGCCACGGAGTGGGCCGCCACGCGCAAGCAGTTCGGCCAAGCCATCGGTCGCTTCCAGGGGGTGTCCTTCAAGCTTGCCGACATGGCCACCGAGCTCGAGGCGGCCGAGCTGCTGACATTCCGGGCCGCCTGGAAGCACGGCCAGGGCACCATGACCGAGCAGGACGCGGCGATGGCAAAGCTCTATTCCAGCGAGATGCTCGGACGTGTGACCGACGAAGCGCTGCAGATCTTCGGCGGCATGGGGCTGGTGTCCGAGCTGCCTCTGGAGCGCATGTGGCGCGACGCCCGCGTCGAGCGTATCTGGGAGGGGACCAGCGAGATCCAGCGTCACATCATCGGGCGTATGCTGCTACGGTCGCACGAGCAGCGCGTTGGATCGTAGCGCGATGTTCGTCGGCTCGACCGACCGTCGTTGGGCTGCCGGCGCTCGGAGGCAACGTTGATGGAATCCGTCGACCTGCGCGTCAACGGCGAGCGGTTGATGTCGAGCGTCATGGAGATGGCGTCGATCGGAGCCACCCCGAAAGGCGGGGTTGATCGACAGGCGCTGACTGACGGCGACAAAGCAGCGCGAGATCTGTTCGCACGTTGGTGCGAGGGGGCAGGCTGCAGCATGGCGATCGATGCCATGGGTAACATGTTTGCTCGCCGGCCCGGGCGTGACGATAGCCTCCCGCCGATTGCCATGGCCAGCCATCTCGACAGCCAGCCGACGGGCGGCAAGTACGACGGAGCTTATGGCGTTCTCGCTGGCCTCGAGGCGGTGCGTACGCTCAACGATGCCGGCGTGCAGACGGAGGCCGCGCTCGAGGTGATCAACTGGACCAATGAGGAAGGCGCGCGTTTTCCTCCGGCGATGATCTCGTCGGGAGCGTTCGCCGGCGTGTTCGAGCTCGAGTATGCCTGGAGCCGCGCCGATCCCGACGGGTGCAGCATCGGCGATGAGCTGGATCGGATCGGCTACCGGGGCAGCGAGACGGTCGGCGGCCATCCCCTGGAGGCGTGCTTCGAGCTGCACATCGAGCAGGGTCCGATTCTCGAGCGTGCCGCTACCCCGGTTGGCATTGTCACCGGCGTGCAGGGAATGCGCTGGTACGACGTCGTGCTGACCGGTGACCAGGCTCACGCCGGGCCCACTCCGATGGAGATGCGTCGCGACGCGCTTGCCGGCGCCGCGGCGCTGCTGTCGAAGATCTACGCGCTGGCCACCGATCGGGCACCGTCGGGGCGGGCAACGGTCGGCGAGCTGCACACCGGCCGAGGGTCACGGAACACGGTTCCGGCGTGTGTGAGGTTCACCGTCGATATCCGACACCCCGAGGAGGCCGAGCTCGAGGCAATGGATACAGGTCTCCGCGCGGCGGCCGCTGAGGTGGCCGCTGCTGCTCGGCTAGAGCATTCCATCGACCGTATCTGGTCAGCCGCTCCGGTGACGTTCGACGCCGGTTGTATCGAGGCGGTGCGGCAGGCTGCCGAGACCGTCGGCTGCGCGGCGATGGAGATCGTCAGCGGCGCCGGGCACGACGCGGTGTACGTTGCCCGGGTGGCACCCACCAGCATGATCTTCGTACCCTGCAAAGATGGGGTTAGCCACAACGAGGCCGAGCACGCCGAGCCCGCCGATTTGGAAGCCGGTGCCAACGTGCTATTGCATGCGGCCCTGGCGCGTGCCGGTGTGGCGGCCTGCTAGTGTCTCCGGCCGGGTAGACGCCGTTCAGCAGCATCGCGCCTCGTCGTGGCTCATGTCTGCCCAGCACGACGGCTTGCCGAAGTTCTCCAGAGTAAACTGCCCCCTGTAACCAGGCCCTCCACACTTTCATGACGGCCGGTTAGAGATGCCAAACGCAGGAGGAAGCTACATGTTCGAGTGCGAAGGCCGAGCTATCGCAATTGCCCGGCGCTCCCGCCGTTCGGGTGCGGCCCGAGCTCGCTTTCGGTCAACCAGCCCGAAGGGCGTCGCTGGCGTGTTTCGCTCTGCGTCTTTGCTACTCGCTGCAGTTGTCCTCAGCGTCTACACCACCAGCGACATCTCGGCCAGCGATCTGATCTGGGAGCTGTTCCACCGATGAAGCGTGGTGATCGTGAGCTGGGAATGGGGCGGAAGATCAGCCGCCGGGATTTTATCGACGGCGCCGGGGTGGCGGTTACCGGATCGTTGCTCTTCCCGTGGGCTGAGGCGCGCGCTTATCCCTCGGAGGGGGCAGCGGCTTCAGTTCAGGCCTCTGAGTACTACCCGCCCGCCCTCACCGGCATGCGGGGTAGCCATCCGGGCTCATTCGATGTCGCCCACGCGCTGCGCGATGGCAAGAGCTGGCAGGCTACCGATAGTGGCGAGACCTATGACCTGGTGGTGGTGGGAGGCGGCATGAGCGGCCTGGCCGCTGCGTACTTCTTCCGCCAGGAGGCCGGCCCGGGCGCCAAGATTTTGGTGATCGACAACCATGACGACTTCGGCGGGCACGCCAAGCGCAACGAGTTCACCTCCGATGGCCGCATGCTGCTGATGAACGGCGGCACCGTTGAGATCTCGGACTACTCGAGTTATGGGGCGGCCGCGAAGCGGTTGATCCGTGAGCTCGGAATCGAGCCCGGGCGCTACTCCGAGTACGCCGACCAGCAGATCTACCGCAAGCTCGGGTTGCGGCGTGGGGTGTTCTTCGACCGCGAGACGTTCGGTGCCGATCACCTGGCGGTAGGCCAGGGGTCGAAGCCATGGCCGGAGTTTCTCGCTGGCGCCCCGCTGTCCAAGCAGGTCAAGAAGGACCTGATCCGATTGCACGAAGGTGGCATCGATTACCTGGAGGGCCTGTCACCCGAGGAAAAGTGGGCCCGTCTGGAGGGAATGACCTATCAGGAGTTCCTGCTCGACATTGCCAAGGCCGATAAAGGGGTGCTTCCGTACCTGCAATCGCGTGGCGATAGCTACTGGAACGTCCGCATCGAATCGCTGCCGATGTCGCCGGCAATCTGGTCAGGCTACCCGGGGCTCGAGGCGCTGGGCCTGGCGCCGCACGAGCGTCCCGGCGCGTACTTCCGGTTCCCTGACGGCAATGCATCGATCATCCGGCTGATGGTCCGGTCGATGATTCCGGAGGTGGCGGCAGCCGGCGGTATGGAGGGCATCGTTACCGCTCGCTTCGACTACTCGATGCTCGATCGTGAGGGGGCGGCGGTACGGATCCGCCTCAACAGCACCGCCGTCCATGTCGAACACGTGGGAGACGCCAAGAGCGCCGATACCGTCGACGTGACCTACGTACGCGACGACGTTGCCCAGACCGTACACGCACGCCAGTGCGTCATGGCCTGCTACAACGCGGTGATCCCGCACCTGTGCCCGGAGCTGCCTAAGCCGCAACGGAGGGCTCTGTCGTACGCTCTCAAGGCTCCGCTGGTGTACACACGGGTACTGCTGCGCGACTGGACATCGTTCGCCAACCTGAAGTTGCTCAGCGCCCATTGCCCCGGCGGCTATCACACCGGGGTACGCCTCGGGCCAACGGTAAGCATGGGCGCCTACGAGTGTCCTCTGACGCCGGCAGATCCGATGGTGCTGCAGCTCACCCGCACGCCGCTCAGCCCGGGACTGCCGATCCCCGACCAGTGGAAGGCAGGTCAGTGGGATCTACTGACCACGTCCTTCGAGACCTTCGAGCGCGAGATCCGCGATCAGCTCGGCCGCATGCTGTCGGGCGGTGGGTTCGATCCGGCGCGCGACATCGAGGCGATCACCGTCAATCGCTGGCCGCATGGCTACGCCTGGGGCTACGACCCGGATAGCGGCGACATCTACTGGACCACTGAGGAGTGGCCGAAGAAGAAACGCACCTGGGAGCGAGGTCGACGAACGTTTGGTCGTATCGCCATCGCCAATTCGGACGCCGGCGCCAACGCCATGACGGAAGAAGCGATCGGCCAGGCGCATCGGGCCGTCCACGAGCTGCTCTCGTAGCCGCGACTACGGCGCGGCCTGCGCAGCTGCGGCCACCCGCCGCCGCCGCATCCTACCGTTGGCGTACAGCGTGATGCCGATGATCGTCAGGATCGCCAGCATGCCGAAGACGGTGAGATAGAAGAACGTCGGGTCGGAGACCATGTCGCCCGGGATAAGCGCGAACACCAGCGACGCTGCAGTCACCAGAAAGCCCGTACCGCCGGCGAAGTAGGCGCCGTAGGGCGCGAACGGTGCGAGCTGGACGCCTTGCGGAGCCGCGTGCCGCTGGATGGCGATCAGCGCCGCGAACATGTACATGAACGGAATGAAGTAGACGACGATCTCGAGGCTTATGAAGATGCGGTAGATCTGCTGGGCTGTTCCGCCCATGCTGCCGAGGATGATCAACGCCGCGGTCGCGACCCCGAGGGTGATCACCGACACATGCGGCGTGGCGTATTTTGGGTGCAGGGTTCCGAATGCCTTGGGCAGATAACGATCGAGGCCGGCGACGAACGGCAGCCGTGCGCAGGTCGCCATCCAGGCGCTCACTGTGCCGATTGCCGCCATGCACAGGCAGAGGGCCACCAGCGAGCCCAGCACCCCGCCCGCGGTGGGGCCGACGAGTCTCGCCCCGGCAACTCGAGCGGTGTCGGTTAGCCCGGTCAGCCCGGTGACCTGATCTGCCGGGAGCACCGTCAGAATTGCCCATGAGATCAGGATGAACATGCCGAGCATCATCACGCCGGCGATGGCGAGCGCGCGGGGGACATTACGCTTGGGGTCCTGCACCTCTTCGCTCATCACCGACGCCGCCTCGAGGCCAGTGAACCCGTAGGCGACCGCCGCAAGGAGGATGACGTCAGAGAGCCCACCGAAGGAGGGGGTCACGGTGCGCAGCGAGAACTCGGTTGCCGAGCCGTAATTGACCCAAGTGAGGAAGCCCAACCCCACGACGATGAGTCCGGGCACCCACATGTTCAGGTAGCCGCTGGCATTGTGGAGACGCTTGGCGACGTCGAGACCGAGGACGTTGACCACCACGACGATAGTGATTCCGATGATCGAGTACGCCGCCAGGAACCCTGGATCCTCGGCCAGGTACGACCAGCGCGGGATGACGAACGCCGCGTTGCTGGCCGAAAACAGCAGCACGGCGGGGAAGTAGACGAGGTTGGTGGCCCAGTAGAACCACGCCGTGATGAAGCCATGGAAGTCGCCGAAGGCTCGTTGTACCCAGATGTAGATGCCGCCCTCGTCGGGGTGCCGGGCGGTGAGCTCGACCGTGGTGAACGCCTGTGGGACATAGAACAGGAGGAACCCCAGCACCCAGAGCACCAGCACGCTCGGGCCGTTTTCGGTCGACAGTGCCACGACGCGCATGGTGACGATGCAGGCGATGTAGAAGAGCACCAGGTCGCGGGGCCCCATGACTTTCTTGAGCTTGCTCTTCTCGGCCCGCGCCTGTGCAGCGAGCCCCCGGTCGGCGGTCGTCTGGCCGCTCACCCGGCGCGCTCACGCTCGACGAGCTCACGCCGCAAGATCTTTCCCGACGCCGACTTCGGAATCGCCTCGATGAACTCGATCGTGCGGATCCTCTTGTAGTGCGCCACCTGGTCGGCGACGAAGCTCTGGATATCCGCCGCCAGTCGGTCGTTGACGTCCTCGGGGGCGACGTCCTTGGTAACCACGAAGGCCTTCGGAAGCTCACCGGCCTCCTGGTCCTGGACACCGATCACCGCCACGTCGGCCACCGAGGCGTGGGTCAGAATCAGCGCCTCGAGCTCAGCCGGCGCCACCTGGAAGCTCTTGTACTTGATGAGCTCCTTGGCGCGATCCACTACCCAGACATAGCCGGCCTCGTTCGCGTAGGCGATATCGCCGGTGTGTAGCCACCCCTCCGCGTCGATGCAGTGCGCCGTAGCCTCGGGGGCGTTGAGGTACCCGACCATGACGTGTGGGCCGCGCTGGCAGAGCTCGCCGCGTTCGTTCGGTCCCAGAAGCTCGCCGCTGTCGACATCGACGATCTTCGACTCGGCGTTGGGAACGCACGGACCGACAGACGACGTATCGATGGTCTCGGGTGGGTCGGGGTTCATGTGTCCGACCGGGCTGAGCTCGGTCATTCCCCATGCTTGATTGATGCGTACCCCGAGGCGTTCGGCGGCGGCCGTGGCGACGTCCTCGCCGAGCGGCGCAGCGCCGCAAATCACTTGACGCAAGTGCGAGAGCGAATACTCATCGACCGTCGGGTGCTTCGACATCAACAGAACGATCGGCGGCACCATATGGGCGTAGGTGACCTTGTAGCGCTCCAATGTGCTCAGAAAGTGTTCCAGATCGAAGCGCGGCAGGGTAACCAGCGTGCAGCCTCGCATCAGCGAGAGGAGCATCATGATCATGCCGTAGATGTGGAAGAACGGCAGCACGCCGATCAGCGTGTCGTCTTCGGTCGGTGCGTAGTCTGTTCCCGGCGCGACTCCGGCGATCTGTTGCAGGTTCGCTATCAGGTTGCAGTGCGTCAGCATCACTCCCTTGGCGAGGCCAGTGGTGCCGCTGGAGTACGGCAGCACCACCAGATCGGCACGCGGGTCGATCTGTGCGGCCGGTACTTCGTGCGCCGCTGCTGCAGCTGTCGGCTCGGCGACCATGAGGTCGGCAAATGGAGTGGCGCCCTCGGCCGTGCCGAAGACGTAGAGCTGCGCAATGCCGGCCGCCTGTGCCGCGGCGCTGGCCCGGTCGAAGCAATCGGCGTTGGCGATCAAGAAACTGGCGCCGGAGTCCTCGAGCTGAAGCTCGAGCTCACCCACCGTGTACAACGGGTTGACGGTGGTCACGGTGCCACCGAGCTTGGCGACCGCCAGAAAGGCGATGGCATACTCGGGGGAATTGCCGGCATAGAAGGCGAATACGTCGCCCTTGCTGAAGCCGCGCCTGGCAAGAGCGGCAGCGACGGTCGACACGGCAACAGTAAACTCGGCGAACGAGATGACCTCATCGCTCGCGCCGTTGATCAGCGCCGGCTTGTCGCCGTACTCGGCTGCGCCGCGCAGGACGAAATCGGTGAGCGCCACATCGTCGGGAATATCGACGTCTGGAAACGGGCTCCGGCAAATCATGGCGCCGGTACGATACCGTAGCGTCGGATCAGGATCGCCCCCAACGGGCCCTGGTGCTGTCGTCGCCGACTTGTTATCAGTGCCATGATGACCAGGAGGGGTTCCGTGAGGTTACGTTCCACACTCTGGGCGGCCGGTGCAGTCGGGCTGCTGTTGGCCTGGGCGGCCAGCCAGGCGCTGGCGCATACTAACCCCCTCGGGCTTGTCGAGGTCGAGTGGCCGATGCCGAACATCGGCCGTACGCTTTCCGGCGGCTATCCGGACTCCCTCGGCCTGTTTGCCTTTCCGCGCCGACAGCTTCCAGTAGTCAGCGATGCTGATGGACGCCGCTGCGTCGCAGCGAGCTTCATCGCCCTCGATGTCGATGAAGCCTTCGCCTTCGATATCGATGAGACCGTACAGATCGAGCTCGTTCTCGACGGTGAGGCCACCGGCACGGTGAGGCTCTCTTACGACCGGAACGGTCGCAGTGAGGCGATCAGCGAGATCGTGCGCCCGGCGCGCGCCGAAGGCCGCTGGCGCCGCCACGTGATGACGCTCGATCGCGCCCGGTTTGCCAACCGGGGGATGGGGGGAACCGACATCGCCCTGTCGGCAGTCGGCGCCAACCGCCGACGTGGGACCGACGAGCCCAACACGCTGAGCCTGTGCTCGGTAGCTCTGCGGCGGACACACACCACCCCGGTGTCTGGCGGATTCGGGCACGTCGAGCTGAGCCTGATCGACGGATCGAGCGGCAACCCCACGTCGGCGCGGCTCGGACTATACGACGCCAGCGGCCGCATGCCGCTGCCCAGCAACGACGCTCTGGTAGTCAACTTCTATGACGACGAGGTCAGGCAGATATTCCTCCGTGGCGGCACCTTCGGCTTCCCGCAGCCGTGGCCCGCCGACAACCGCCACGTGTTTTACGCAGACCGCCGCTATCGCGCTGAGATTCCCGCTGGCACCTACAGCCTCGTGGCTGCCAAAGGTCCGGAGTATCGGATCGTCCAGCGACAGCTCAAGGTCGAGGCCGGGCGCCGGCTCGAAGTCGAGGTGGTGATTCCGCGATGGGACGACATGCCCGCCAAGAAGTGGTACTCGGGCGATGTGCATATCCACGTCGAACGACCCGACGAGTCGACCAACGATCGCCTCATCGCCTACCTCAGTGCCGAGGACGTTCATGTCTCCAACACGCTGGAGATGAACAACCTGACCGCGGTGCATTTCGAACAATACGCTTGGGGGATCGACGGGCACTACCTGGAGGGTGATCACATCGTGGTTCCGGGAATCGAAGGCCCCCGCACCGCCCAACGCGGCCACACCATTTCGCTCAATATCGTCGAGCCCCTGCACCGGCCCGAGCGCTACTTCCTCTACCACGAGGTCTTCGAGGAATACGTGCGACAGGGAGGGGTGAGCGGCTACGCGCACGTAGGGCAGGAAGAGTTCAACGGCTCCTGGGGCCTGGCGCTCGACGTTCCGTTCGGCCTGATCGACTTCGTCGAGGTTCTGCAGGGCGGTTCGCTGTACACCGAGCTCTGGTACGAGTTCCTCAACCTCGGCTACCAGCTGACCCCGGCGGCAGGGTCCGACTTTCCCTACTACGACCAGGCGGGCGCCGTGCGCAGCTACGCGCGCATCGAAGGTGAGTTCACCGCCGAGGCCTGGTATGGGGCGCTGGAGAACGGCGACACCTTCGTGACCAATGGCCCGATGTTGACGTTCGGTATCAATGGTCGGGGGATGGGCTCGACGGTGCGCGTCGTGCGTGGTGACGTCTTGAACGTCGAAGCGACAGCCCGCATCAACCCTGACATCGACACGCTCGATCGGCTCGAGCTCGTAGCTCATGGCGAGGTGATCGCCAGCGTGTCGATGCCCGATTCCGACGGCACGCTGACGCTGCGCCACCAGTTGACTGTGGCAGCAGGAGCCTGGTTGGCGGTGCGCGCCTACGGCAAGGCGCAGGCGATCGCCCACTCGGCGCCGGTCTACGTCGAGGTCGATGGCCCCGGCTCGTGGAGCGCCGAGCGTGCGCCGGCGCTCGTCGAGACGATGCGAGCACGATTGAGCCGACTCGTCGATAGACCGATCGTTCCGGTGAACGAGCTGGAGTTCTGGGAAGTCGACGACGACATCGAGACTCTGTGGGAGCTTCAGCGTCCGCTGATACGGCAGCGCGTTGTCGAGGCGAATCGACTTTACGACGACCTGTTGCGTGCAATCGAGGCACGGCGTTGATTACCGTCCTGCTGCTCGGACGGGGGTTCGAGAATAACGGCGGAGCCGGGCGTGCCGGGGCGTCTCAATCCTGAGAGGAGGAGTAATCACGATGACGATGCTGCAGCGTTCCCCAGTCTGTACCTCAGTTGCTCGATGCCGGAGCTCGCTGGACGGAAAGCGCCGCATCCTCCCGTTCGTGCTGATGGCTCTCGTTGCATCGGCCAATCCGGCGTGGGCGAGCTACTGCGTGTACGTTGGCAAGAACCTCACCATAGACGGCAGCGTGTTTCTCGGCGGCTACGGCGATGAGCCGTCGAGCCACTGGC
>Ga0315339_1000674_pt1 | contig 38901 bp, 43 predicted proteins | sample ASW17metaG_FD_204514 | JGI IMG/M metagenome (GOLD analysis project Ga0315339, IMG submission 204514) | Ammonia-oxidizing marine archaeal communities from Pacific Ocean, United States - ASW #17 | ecosystem: Environmental > Aquatic > Marine > Oceanic | place: USA: California | collected 2016-12-05 | reverse complement strand
TATTCGTTTTGAGTCTCCTACGGGTGCGCCAATCTCTATCTATCGACTGCGCTAAAACTGCAATAGACTCATCGCGATATTAGTCGAGGTCTGCGAATGCGACAGGGGTGACAGGAGATTATGTGGATGGTGATTTAAATGGCCAGAATCTGGTCGTCGAGGAAGGCGGCGGCGTCTTCCAAGTGGGGGGCCAACCGATTCGTTTGTCCATCGCATAGAGGTCAGTTTTGCCGATTTACGGGCATCGGGCAATGAACTCAACTTTAGGAAGGGTCTCGGTTGCGTCGATTGGCTCTCCCCGGTAAGCCCTAGCCAGTACCGACCGGGCGATCACCAATGTCGCGAACGAGCGAGGTAAAATGGGTGCCGTGCAGAATCGCTTAGACGTCACCATCGCCTATACTGAGAATAAGATCGAAAGTATTCAGGCTTCGGAAGCTTCTATTCGCGATGCGGATATTGCTGCAGAGGTCACCGAGTTTAGTAGGAGACAAATTCTGTTGCAAAGCACAATGCGATGCTCGTGCAGGCAAATGCCAGTTCGGTGGTTGCTTTGTCTTTACTCTAAGCGAAACTTTCTCGTATAATTGAAGCTAAATACAGTATGGTAACTGGGGTGTTCCCGAAGGGGGCGGCCTTTTGTCGTTTGAGCTGTCTTGACGATTTGGGGGTCAAGGGATATGTTTGCTCCATCTTATGAAGCTGGCGGACTACGATTTTAATCTTCCTGAAGAGCTGATTGCCCAGCATCCGACCCCAGAGCGCGATCAGTCCCGCCTTTTGCATGTGGACCGTGCGACCGGTTTGCTGCAACACTTGCAATTCCGCAACATTGTCGATCAGTTGGAATCGGGTGATGCTCTCGTCCTAAACCAAACTCGGGTTATGCCGGCTAGGCTTATTGGCCACAAGGCGGATACGGGTGGGCGGGTAGAATTATTGTTAATTCGGCCTTTGCCCGCGGGCGATTGGTTGTCTATGGGGCGTCCTGGACGCAGTTTGAAACCGGGTACCCGGCTCGTGTTTGGCGATGGGGTGCTGGACGCGCAAGTCGTTCAACGGTTGCAGGGAGGGCGATTTCAGATTCATTTCGATGCGGTTGATTTACAGCGTCGAATGGAGGAAGTCGGTGAAATACCCTTGCCTCCCTATATTCGCCGTTCGCCCGACGCGTTTGATCAGAATCGCTATCAGACCGTATTTGCGGATCGTCCCGGGGCGGTCGCCGCGCCAACCGCTGGGTTGCATTTCACTCCGGAATTGATCGCCGCAATTGAGGCTAAGGGGGTAACTGTTCTCAAGGTGCTATTGCATGTGGGGCCGGGAACTTTTGAACCGGTGCGTTGCGATGATCCGCGCGAACATCAACTCGAAGCCGAATATTGTGAAATAGATGCGACAACAGTCGAAACCCTTAAGATATGTCGTGAGGCGGGCGGCCGAGTTGTTGCGGTGGGCACGACGGTGGTGAGGACTTTGGAATCTGGGGTTGATTCAGCAGGAGACCTGCAGGTCTTTAAGGGCTTTGCGAATAAATTTATCTACCCACCCTACCAATTCGATGCTGTCGATGTGCTGGTGACCAATTTCCACCTGCCTTGTTCGAGCCTTTTATTTTTGGTCGCTGCCTTTGTCGGTAAGGACCGACTTTTTGCCGCTTATCGCGAAGCCGTCGAACGAGCATATCGTTTTTACAGTTACGGCGATGCCATGATGATCTGTTAGATCCTGTTATGGAATATGTTACAGCGATTGTTCCCGCCGGTGGCCGCGGGGAAAGAATGGGGTCAGACCAGCCCAAGCAATACCTTAGCTTGGGGGGACGACCTGTGCTCTGGCATGTGCTTGCACACCTTGAAGCCAGCCCGTCGATCACTGATATCGTTTTGGTATTGCGGCCAGAAGACTTTGATCACTGTCGGCAAGAGGTGCTCGAACCCGGAGGCTTCGCTAAGGTTCGGGCGGTTGTGCCTGGAGGTGACCAGCGTCGGGAGTCCGTGTATCTGGGGTTGCAAAGAAGCGTGGCGGATATCGTCTTGATCCACGATGCGGTGCGCCCTTTTTTTTCTCAAGCCCTTTTGGCACGGGTCATCGAGGCGACGCGCGAATACGGTGCCGCTCTACCGGGTTTACAGGTCATCGAGACGATTAAGGAAGTTGCGGAAGGCCGCGTCATTGGCACGCCCCAGCGCGAAAAATTGTGGCGGGCGCAAACTCCGCAGGGATTTGATCGAAAACTTCTGCAACGGGCGCACGATGAGGCTGGTAGCGATAGGGAGGCCACCGACGATGCGATGTTGGTCGAGCAGTTAGGACATGTTGTCCACATCGTGGAAGGGGAGGCGGACAATCTTAAAATCACTACGCCCGAAGACCTGGCTTGGGCAGAGTGGGTATTACGAGAAAGGGGAGAGACTATGAGCGCAAGGGGTATGCGCATAGGGCAGGGCTACGATGTGCATCGCCTCGCGGAAGACCGCGCTTTAGTCTTGGGCGGCGTAGTAGTGCCTTTTGAGTTGGGACTGGTAGGTCATTCCGACGCCGATGTGCTGACGCACGCGATAATCGACTCACTATTGGGTGCATTGTCGGCAGGGGATATCGGACGGCTCTTTCCGGACACCGACGCGCAATACGAGAATATCTCAAGCCTGATATTGCTCGCCAGGGTTCGCGAGCTGATGGACGAACGCAGTGCCCAGCTTACCCATATTGATGCGGTGATAATGGCACAGCGGCCCAAGCTCGCGCCCTATATAGAGGGTATGCGGGAGGTGCTAGCCGAGACCTTGCGCGTGGAAATTGATAAGGTCTCGCTCAAGGCTACAACCACCGAGCGTTTGGGCTTTGTAGGGCGCGAAGAAGGTATGGCGGCACAAGCCGTGGCGATGCTGGAAATCTAAGGTATGGCGGCCTATCTGGAATCCTTGATTTCAGAGTTATCCGGAATCGATCCGATTTGGGCTTATTGCATTCTATTGCTCAGTGCTTTTTTGGAGAATGTAATCCCGCCTGTACCGGGCGATACGGTAGTCGTATTCAGTGCTTATCTGGTCGGACGGGGCACGTTGGGGCTTTGGCCGGTTTTTCTAACGACCTGGATCGGCGGTACGGCCGGTTTTTTGGGCATGTACTATTTGGGCTGTAGCCGGGGCCGCGCTTTTTTCACAAGTCGTGGTGGCCGCTTTTTTTCGCTTGAGGGGCTGGCTAAGGCCGAGTATTGGTTGCAGCGCTATGGCGTTATTCTCCTCCTCGGTAATCGCTTTTTGAGTGGGATCCGCTCTGTTATCGCCATCGGTGCGGGACTTGGTGGGATGAAATGGATGACTGTAGCGGTCTGCGGCGCGATCAGTATGGCTGTATGGAATGGGTTGCTGCTTTACGCCGGACTGGTGGTCGGTCAGAACTGGGAGCAGGTAACTGTGCTACTCAAGCAATACAATAGAGTGCTCATTGGGCTTTTGCTTTTGCTCGCCGTGGTCTTGCTTTGGCGCTGGTGGGCGAAGCGGTCTTGACAAGTGTGATTAGAGGACTTAATTTCTGACTTTTGTTCAGGTTATGTGCGTCCTATATAATATATATAATTAAGTGAACGGGTGCCGATAGTAGACCCTCGTTCGGAGCAACGGAACTGAGATGAACAATATTACCTATACGCCCAAAGCTGGCGATGTCGAGCGGCTATGGTTCGTGGTAGACGCTACGGACAAAGTCCTCGGGCGATTGGCTTCTGAGATAGCCCAAGTGCTGCGCGGCAAGCGCAAACCGCAATATGCTCCGCATGCCGATGTTGGCGATCACGTAATTGTGATCAATGCCGAAAAAATTAAGATCACGGGCAACAAGGCCGAGCAGAAGGTCTATTATCGCCATACCGGTTATCCTGGTGGTTTGCGGACTACGCCTTATCGCCGCATGCAGGAACGGCATCCCGACCGTATTATCCGCAAAGCGGTGCAGGGCATGCTGCCCCACACCAAACTGGGGCGGTTGCAACTCAAGAAACTTCGCGTCTACGCCGGTGGTGACCATCGGCACGAAGCGCAAAATCCCCAGCCTCTCGAACTTTAACCCGCGATAGAGATAACGAGCGCCCATGTCTGAAGAAAGATTTGAAGCCACCGGCCGTAGAAAGACCTCGGTAGCCCGGGTTCGCCTGCATCCTGGCGATGGTACCATTTATGTCAACGGTCGTGCTGTTGCAGAGTATTTGCGGCGGGACTCCTTGGAGATGATCTTGGTCCAACCGCTCGAACTGACCGAGACTAGAACCACTTTCAATATTCATATCTCTACCCGAGGCGGCGGTCTGCGCGGCCAGGCCGGTGCGGCCAGTTTGGGCATTGCCCGAGCCCTAATGGATTATAATCCAGAGTTGCGTGGGGCGTTAAAAAAGGGTGGATTTCTGACCCGCGACGCACGCGAGAAAGAGCGTAAGAAGTACGGTTTGGCAGGAGCTCGCAAGAAGTTCCAATTCTCTAAGCGCTAAGCCTATCCAAATACACACGCTTCCCCGATGCACAGCAGAGAGTGTCCCGTGGGTGTTATATGTCCGCGGGGCTTCTGTGTGTAGAAGAAGGGGGCGGAGGTTCAACTCAAAGGAGTTAGCATGGCCGATTTTACGATCCGCGACCTCTTGGAAGCTGGAACCCATTTTGGGCACCAGACCAAGCGTTGGAATCCCAAGATGCGCCCCTATATCTTCACAGAGCGCAATGGCATCCATATCATTGATCTGCAGAAGACTGTCGGCAAGATAGAAGCCGCCTGCGAGACGGTTTGCAAGACGGTTCGCGCCGGCAAGACGGTCCTTTTCGTCAGCACCAAGAAGCAGGGTCGAGATATCGTGCGCGAGGAGGCCGAACGCTGTGGAATGTCTTATGTCACCGAGCGTTGGCTCGGTGGGATGCTGACCAACTGGCAGACCATTCGCCAGAGCATTCGGCACCTCGAGCATCTCGATCGCATTTCGACAGATGGCACGTTTGAGAAGCTTAAGAAAAAGGAAGTCTTGTTGCTCGAAAAGGAGCGGGGGCGGTTACAGCGGACCTTGGCCGGTATTCGCAATATGGGTGGTTTACCTGGCTTGGTCTTTCTTATCGACATTAAAAAAGAGAATATCGCAGTAAGTGAAGCGGTCAAGTTGGGCATTCCCACCGTGGCGATCGTCGATACGAACTGCGACCCCGAATTGGTTACTTATCCGATCCCCGGTAACGATGACGCTATTCGATCGATCGGTCTTATCGCCCATTTGATCGCCGATGCGGCGATCGAAGGTAAGTCCGAAGCGGATGCTGAGAAAGAAGCCCGCGCAGACAAACAAGAGGCGAGTGAGGCTCCGGCCGTGCCGGTTGTTGCGGATAAGGCCGTATAAGTTCCATTTTATCACAGTGGTTCAATAATTATCGAGAGTAACTTACGATGGCAGAGATTACAGCACAGGCAGTAAAGGATCTTCGGAAAAAGACCGGATTGGGCATGATGGACTGCAAAAAAGCCCTAGCGGAAACCGATGGCGATGTTGACAAGGCCATTGAGCACTTGCGGAAAAAAGGTATGTCCGCCGTGGAAAAACGCGCGGGGCGTGATGCCAGCGAGGGCTTGATTGAAGCTTATATCCATCAAGGCAGTCGCCTCGGTGTCATGGTTGAAGTCAATTGCGAGACTGATTTTGTCGCTCGCACCGGCGATTTCCAAGCCTTCGCCAAAGATATCGCGATGCATATCGCGGCCTCACAGCCGTTTGCCGTTGACCGCGAAAGTGTCCCGGCTGACCTGATCGAACGGGAAAAGGGTATCTTCCTAGAGCAAGCTAAAAACGAGGGCAAGCCCGAACATATCGCCGAGAAGATCGTCGAGGGCCGCTTGGAGAAATACTTCCAGGAGAATTGCCTCTTGGAACAGCCCTTTGTCAAGAATCCCGATCAGACCATCAGCGAATTGATCACTGAGTTGACGGCCAAGATCGGCGAGAAGATTTCCGTGCGCCGCTTCGAGCGTTTCATTCTCGGGGATGACGCCTGAGCTGAAGGTTCGTATTAGCCAACCTGGGAGAAGCCACCATGTTGGAAGAGATTATTGAAGAAGTGAAAGATAGTATGGAGAAGGGGATTGAATCCCTGCGGCGGAACTTGGGTGCTATTCGCACCGGTCGTGCAGCTCCTGCGATGCTCGACAATATTAAAGTTGAGTATTACGGCAATCAAACGCCATTGAACCAGATGGCGAATATCAGTGTGCCGGAACCGCGCCTATTGGTTGTAAAGCCCTGGGAAGCTAATCAGATTCCCGAAATCGAAAAGGCACTTATCGCCGACAAGAGTCTTGGTCTCAACCCATCTAACGATGGGGCTGTTATTCGCTTGCCGATTCCAGAATTGACAGAGGAGCGGCGTATAGAGATCACCAAGGTCGCAAGAACTCGGGCCGAGGAGGGACGGGTAGCCGTACGCCATGCGCGTCGAGATGGGATCGACCTGCTCCAGCAATCTCAAAAGGATGGCGATATATCCGAAGACGAGTCGCGTAGCGCTCAAGAGATCGTGCAGAAGCTGACCGACGAATACGTCAACCGAGTTGAAGAAATCGTCAAGAACAAGGAAGCGGAGATCATGGAGGTCTGATCATCCCTCCATACTGTATTGCAGCGGTTTGCCCAAGTGGGTAAACCGCTTTATTTTTTTGGTTCTTTACGACCGTGCAACTGATGTATTTTATCGAGTAGATCGCCTTCGATTGTAGTGCGATCACGGCCTTCGGCAGGACGTTCTGACGCCGTGGGCTGTTTAAATTCGCGTTGCGACCGTTCTGGGCGACGCCTTTGCGGTTCAGTCGGTGGCGTGGTTTCGGGCAAGGCTTCGGTCGGAGAGAGTGCAACGGTAGACAACATATCAATCTTGCATTGTTGTAAGTGGGCCATATCCTCGTAGTTGAGCAGATGCGCTTGGCGTTCGACGAGCGTGATATGGAGTTGGTCTAGCGCATTTTCCGCTTCTTGGCGTTTTGCGGCGATGTTCTCTTCGTCGAGTTCGGCGAGTTCGGCGAGGTAGATTTGCAATTCGCGACCGAAAAGCTGTCTGCGGCCAGAGGCCAGCCTGAGTTCAAGGCGTGTCCGTTTGCGCTGGCGAGCTAATAGGAATAGGCCAAGGGCCAATAGCAAAGCCAGAACGAGCAGGGTGACTATAATAATCCAATTGGGCACAGGCTATTCGCAGTTGAGTGGATCTTGCGTGAAATAAAGAGATATATGTAATTTAAAGCACCTCTTCGTGCGTCCGCAAGCGAATACACCACAGTGGAGATATTAAGGCAATATGTCAGGCAGCGAAGATTTAGAACGACTCCAGACGAAAATCGACCGGTTAGAGCGAGAAAATGAGAAATTACGCATAAGCAACCGCCGTTGGATCCGGATTGCTGGAACCGATGACCTGACGGGACTACCTAATGGGGTATTCTTTAGCACAGCGCTCTTACCGCAGATTATTAGTGCCGCGAATGCTGAAGGACAGGGTTTCGTTTGCATTATGGTCGCTCCCGATAGGCTCGGCGATATCAACCAGAAATACGGCAGTGAAGCGGAAGACCAAATCGTCAATGGGTTGTCCGAGTATCTCAAGGAGAATGTGGAGGCCGACGAGAAACTTGTGCATATCGATGGGGCGAATTTTGTCGTCATCGTGCCCAAGGGCGACCAAGCACAGGCCAAGCGCCGGACCCGGCAGATTCGTGCCCAAGTGGTTTCTCGGCATTTTGAGTGTGGCGACGAGGCGGTCACGCTGACGTTGAGCATGGGAGTAACTATTCAACCTGCCGAATCGCAGGGTGCGGGAACGAAGGTCAAGGAAGTTGCTGAAGATCTCCTGAGGCGGATGGGGGTCGCCCTCGATCAAGCCAAGAAACAAGGCGGTGACAAGGTGGTTGAGGATTTCGAGGCTGACGAAGCCTAGTCGAATTTTGCCACTCTATTATTTATTACTGTCGATGCGGCCCCGGCATTGGATCAAGAATTCCTTTGTCCTACCGGCCCTCGTATTTTCAAAGCATTTCTTCGAAATATCTTATCTTGCGCGTTGCTTGGGGGCTGTGGTCTGCTTCTGTCTGTTGAGCGGTGTCGTCTACCTGTTCAATGATATCTTCGATCGCAAACGGGATCGACTGCATCCGGAGAAGTCTCAACGACCGATCGCCGCCGGCATGTTGTCTGTTCCCCTGGCGTCCGTTGCCGCGCTCATCTTCCTCGTGACCGCATTGGCATTCTCCTTCTGGCTGCATACCGACTTTGGTTTTGTTGCTCTGATTTACGCGGCCCTCAACGTGGCATATACCCTTAAGCTCAAGCATGTGGTTTTACTCGATGTGCTAATCGTGGCATCGGGTTTTCTGCTCAGAGCGTTGGGGGGAGCTTTGGTCATTGAGGTTGCAATCTCCACGTGGTTTATCATCTGCACTTTTATGCTGGCGCTCTTCCTCGCAGTGGTTAAGCGGCGACAGGAGATCGTGGAATTGGCCGAGGTGGCCGGTGACCACCGGGCGATACTCGAAGAATACAGTTTGCTCTTCCTCGATCAAATAATCTCTGCCCTGACTGCGGCGACCTTGGTGTGTTACGCGCTATATGCGATGGGGGTTGGTGACACAAAAGGGGCACAGATGCAGTGGACTATACCCTTTGTGTTATACGGAATGCTGCGCTATCTCTATTTAGTGTATCACCGTGGCCATGGCGATAACCCTACGAAGGTGGTGTGGAGCGATCGTCCACTGCAAGCTACTGCCATGCTTTGGCTGGTCGCGAGTGCCTTGGGGCTCTACGTACTGCCCTGACCTCGAGTTCGCTTTTAGCCCCTTGCACAAGTGCACTCTTCTCGTCCCGGACATCGATTTCGGCCGGTTGGGAAGGAAGGTCTAAAAAATATCGGGTTCCCAATAAAAAAAGCCCTGAGCATCTGGTAGTTTATCAAGCCAGTCCGGTGTTGATGCAGAGCGCGGGTTCAGCAGCTCATTCCAGAAGGCGGCTTCGTCACTCGGCGGATCCGCTGGGGGCATGTCCGTTAATTTCTTCCGAATTGTCGCCCAATCGAGCATTTTGACCATTGTCTTTTGGTGTTGGCTGAAACTGGGTTGGCTATTGCCTAGATCGGCCAAGTGCGCCAATAGGGTATGGTCGGGGGGAAGGCTTCCCTTAATTGTTTTTAGGCCTTCTTTTTTTGCCGCAGCAAAAAGGGTATGGGCTACTACCTGACAGGCTTCGTCATCCCCGGGCATAAAACAAACTTCGCACACTTTGAGATCTGAACCGTTGTTGTCATAGTTGAGATAGCCGACGAGTTCGCCGTTGCGCTCAATGCCCTTTTGCGGGAACAACTCGCGATAGCGAGAAGGTCCGGATCGCCAATAGCCGGAATTGCGAATCTCGGTGCCTGTTTGGTTGACGTTGGCTGTGTCGTAGAGGGCCATCACGGCAGGTAGGTCTGCGGTGTCGTCGAGGATGCGCGCGCTGTCGCTGAAAGCTGTTGCGGGCTCGCCTACCGGGAAGGAGAAGGTCGGGAGGGGAAGGGGTATCCAACCTAGTTTGGCGTAGAATGGCGTGCCGATAATCGTAAAGAGCATGCCCAGATCATAGCCGGCCTGTTGCATGTATAGTTCGGCATCGCGCATCAGGGCTTGTGCATAACCGCGTCCACGAAAATCTGGATGGGTCAGTACGCTACCGATGCCACCGACGCGCAATGTGGCTCCCCGAACTCGAATCAGCCGGTCCCAAATGCGTAGATGGGCGACGATGCGTCCTTGCTCGATCAAGATGCGCGATTGCTCGAATTGGTATGTTGGCTCTTCGTGGAAATAGGCCCAGTAGCGGGTCGAGGCCGCGGGTTCATCCGGACGAAAGACTAGGCATTGTAGGTCGACGATCTCAACGAGTTCGGCTTTTTTAGCGCTGCGTATTTCCATGGTCTACTCCGAGATGAAATGCTAAGATGGCTACCAAGCGGTCCAACCGCCGTCGACTGGTATTATAGCTCCGTTTACATAGCCGCTGGCCTGTGAAGTGAGGAAGAGCAAGGCCGTCGCCAACTCTTCGGGGTGGCCAAAGCGGTCTTGGGGAGTAAAACTGCGCAATCGAGTGCTCATTGTTTCGTCTTCGAGGGCGGCTTCGGTCAGCTCGGTCGGAAAATAACTGGGGGCGATAGCGTTGGCGGTGATACCGTGTCGTGCCCATTCGACAGCTTGTGTTCGCGTTAGGCCGACAAGGGCGTGTTTGCTGACCGTATAGGCGCCGAGGCCGTTGACCACGGAGGCGCCGAGGCCGTAGATCGAGGCGATATTGACGATGCGGCCGGCTGCTGATTGACACAGTTGCGGGAAGAGGGCCTTGGCCAGCAGCCATTGTGCTTTGAGGTTGAGATCCATGACCGCAGTGAAATCTTCCTCCGACATGGTCTCGAGGCGAACGCGGTTCGCGGTGCCGGCGTTGGCAACTAGGATATCGCAACCGCCAAGTTGATTTTGCGATTCTTCGGCCAATGAGGCGATGGCCGAAGAATCGCTTAGGTCGGCGCTGAATGTATGTACCGCCCCCTCGCAGTCTTGTAGTTCAGCGGCTAATGTTTCGAGGCGTTCTGCGCGCCGCGCAACGATAAGGACATCGGCTCCGGCCGAGGCTAGGACCCCGGCCATGGCGGCGCCTAGGCCGCTGGAGGCACCGGTGACCACCGCTTTGCGGCCTTGACATCCGAAGAGGGACTGCAAATAATCTTTGCTCTGCATTTGTAGGCCTTTTTATTTATTCAGGTCTATTGGCGAGGGTTATGGATTTTTTGACTGCGGAAGTCATGACATATGGTTTTTCTATTTGCTAATCCGCAGTTGACGGAACAGGGATATTATAGTGTCGTAGGCCATCGCGTCAACCGATTCTGTGACGGGATTCCGAAGCCTCTTGCTCGCGGATGGAGAGATACGGGGCTTCACTTAATATCATTTTTGCGGGAATTGCACGTAAGCCTCGCAGTCACCGTATTTCTTTATTATAATTGATAAAGGCCTCGGCGCGTGTCGTCGGTAGGCGGCTACTGGGGAGAAGCCGTTTGCCCTTCGCGTCGGGGCCGCTTGGTATTGTAAAATTGTCCGAGATAAGCTCTGTGCACTTATCTTTTTACGACCGCTTTCGTAGATCTTTTGTATCGTTTGTGGCAGGTCTCTTTAATTCAAAAAGTAAATTGTGTAGGAATAAAAAAACGGCCTTAGGAGCAAGCTCTCGCTTGTTCTAAGGCCGTTTTTCTATCATATATGGCAAATGGTGGAGCTGATCGGGATCGAACCGACGACCTCAGGCTTGCAAAGCCCGCGCTCTCCCAACTGAGCTACAGCCCCTAGTTAATCTTGCGCTGTTTCTTCGGAGGAGTCATCCTGCTCGAAGGTGAGCAGAACCGTCGAAGCGATAAAGAGCGAGAAAAAGGTGAAACCGAAAATGTCGGCGCGGAATGAATCATAGATGGTGTGTAGCGCATCTACAGGAATAGCATAACCGCCTAGGCAGATCAAGTAGAGAATGATGCTGCCGAGTTGAAGTTTGCCGAGAAATTCTTTGCTCTTTGCCCAAGCCATATTTTATATCCTATATTTTAATAAAATAGGCAGGTTGGCCGAATACGTCAACGCGATTTCACCAACGAAAGTATGCAACACATGACAGATCCAGTAATTGTGAGTGCACTCCGTACGGCCACGGGCAGTTTTGGTGGGGCGCTGAAGGGGCAACCCGCTGCAATATTGGGTGGTGAGGTGCTTAAAGCACTAGTGGCGAAAAGCCAAATAGAGGCGGCTGAGGTCGAAGAAGTATTGATGGGAATGGTCTACCAGGGCGGGGCCGGAGCCAATCCGGCGCGGCAAGCGGCGGTGCAGGGTGGGTTGCCTTACGAGGTGCCGTCGATGACTGTCAACAAGCTCTGTGGCTCTGGGCTTAAGGCGATTGCGCTGGCCGCCCAGGCGATACGGGCTGGTGAGGCCGAGGTGATTATAGCGGGCGGGATGGAGAATATGAGCTCGGTACCCTATATATTGCAGGGTGCCCGGTGGGGAGAGCGTTTAGGGCATGGTCAGGTTGAGGACATGATGCTGCTCGATGGCCTATGGGATTGTTTTTACGACTGTCATATGGGTGTTACGGCCGAAAATTTGGCAGAAGAGTACAGCATAAGCCGGGAGGAGCAAGATCAATTTGCTGCGCGCAGCCATGAGCATTGGGCTCAGGCGCAGAAGGCTGGTGCTTTTAATGAAGAGATTGTGCCGATCACTATTCCGCAAAAAGGGGGAGAAGAAGTCTTTGCAGTAGATGAACACCCCCGGCCTGGAACAACCTCTGAGAAGCTTGCGCAACTCAAACCGGCGTTTAAGAAGGATGGTACGGTGACAGCGGGTAATGCGTCTGGGATTAATGATGGGGCGGCAGCGGTATTGTTGATGAGCGAAGAAGCGGCAAAGGCGCGGAGTTTAGAGCCTTTGGCTTATGTGCGGGCCGTTGCCAGCGTGGGAGTTGATCCTCGAATCATGGGTATTGGACCAGCGCCAGCGATACGTAAATTATTGCACAAGAGTGATTTTGGGCTTGAAGATGTAGACTTGATTGAAGTGAATGAGGCTTTTGCTGCGCAAAGTATAGCAGTCGGTAAAGACCTGGCCTGGGATGAAGAAAAGGTCAATGTGCAAGGTGGAGCCATTGCGATGGGGCATGCCGTAGGAGCGAGTGGTGCTCGGGTGGCGACGACGCTCCTGCATCAGATGCAACACAAGCAGGCCCGACTTGGCATTGCTGCCCTGTGTATTGGGGGTGGTATGGGGATTGCCGCGCTCTTTGAGCGTGCTGGATAGGTGCGAGCGAGATGCGGTGCGTCTCGTTCGTCTGCAGACTGCAGATGGCTCCTCCTTGCGCCTGCTATAGCTTCGCCAATGCTCAAGCCGTGTGTAGAGCGGCCTCGGTATCAACTTCTTCTCCGTCGGTGGACTCCTGGCCCTTTTATAGGATCTGTAGATTGCGGACCTGTTCTTCGATGGGGGGAGTGCGGCTGGTCTTCGTCATCGCGCCAGGAGTGGCTTTGCAGCCGACCTGTGGCAAAGATCGGGGTCCCTTTGTGCAGGCGCTGAGAAAAGGTCTCGGTGGATTTCTGTCAAAGCACGATATTGAAGAAGGAGGGTTCTTCTAGCCATTCTTTGTTACGATCGCGATAGGAGCGATTGACGACGATCCGTCCGCGTAGACGAGCAGCACCGTTTTCAACGAAGCGGAAATCGGGATCCTGGATAGGCGACCGCTGAGAGCGACTTGATTTATTTTGGGTATATTTAAAGATGACATGCCCTATTTTCTAGTGGAATAGAGTGAAAGTAGCCCGGAGATGGGCAGTTGTAACTTTAATTTTAGCAGGAAATGTTCCATTGGTTCATTGTGATTGTACGATATTGTCAGACATATATTTATTATTTTTATATAATTTCAATATAATGGTGATGGTGTCTCGGTTTGAATACATTAATGGGAAGTGAACGAAACGCTGAAGACCTGGCACAACACTTTACGCCAGCTTCCGTAGCCGATTTTGCTTGGGCCGTTATGCGCACGATAGCAAAACGGAATCTCGAACGAGGGGCGAGGGTGGTGGATCCTGCTGCGGGAGAAGGGGCGCTATTGGCCGCCATCGGGCCGGGTTATCACACCGTAGGGGTCGAGATTGATGCGAGGCTTGCGGAAAAGGGGCGGCGATCGGCAAAACTATTTTATACCGGTGACGGGTTGCTCGGGGATTTTCCCGATGTAAAAGAAGGTCGATTTGATTGCGTTATCGCCAATCCGCCCTATGGTAAGTTGAAGGATGTAGTCGGTGGATTCGGTGATGATGTACAAACTGCTGTGGGACAGGGCTTTAAAGTCACAGGATTAGTCTCTGGTAAATCGTTGAATGCCTTCCCGATAGAATTGCTTTTTATTGAACGGGCACTGCGTTTGGTGCGGCCCTCGGGGTGGCTCGCACTGATTCTTCCAGAGGGGGTCTTTGCCAATGCTCGGTTGCAAGGGGCGCGGGACTGGCTATTGAGACGAGCAGAGGTCCACGCCGTTGTTGCCTTGCCGGGGGAAGTGTTTCGCCGCAAGGGGCTTAATGCTCGAACGGCCTTGCTGGTCTTGCGCCGCAAGGAGTCCGTCGGGGGAGGGCTGGCCCGGGCAAGGCTGATTGCGCCAGCTGGTGAGGATCGAGGTCTGGAGGGTTATCTGCAACAAGCCCTGCGATTACTAAAGCATTCCAAGCGGCAGGTGGCAGCAACGTCAATAAGTGTGCGACAGGAGCAACTTGCTGACAGTCGATGGGATCCTCGTTTTTGGCAGGGGGGCAAGTTGGTCCGGAATCTGGCTGGCCGCGTACCATTGGCACCCTTCGGTGATTATATCCGGCACTTGACCTATGGGCCGATTGTCACTGGCCGGCGGCCTGGTTATGTCGAGACGGGGGTGCCTGTGATTCGCCAGGGCAATATCGTCGAAACCGGCCTGGACGAAGGGGATTTGCTGCGGGTTGAGGCGGACGGGGCATACGACCCATTGCGCAGCCGGGTGCGCAATGGCGATTTGTTATTACCTCGGTCGGGAGCCGGGGCACTGGGGAAAAATCGACTGGCGGTGTATTTGGGGCGCGAACCCGCGAATGTGGGGTGTTTTGTCGATTTGATCCGGCTGGAAGGGCTGAATCCTTTTTATGCGTGGTTTTTTTTTAAAACGGGACCTGGTCGTGCACAGATTGCGGCTTTTGCTAATGGCGTGGGGACCCCGAACATCAGTTTTGCCGAAATTCGCTCCTTGCAGGTCGCCGCACTATCATCTGCCTGCCAGAATGATTTTGAAGGACGCTATCGCCGAGAGGTGTGGCCTTTGCACAAAAGACGGCGTGAGAGCGACGAAATTCGCGCGGAAGGCGAACGCCGTTTTCGGCTTATCGTCGATGATCTAGAACGCCATCTATAAGAGTAAAGGGAGCCGCTTCTATATGGGGAGACCTAGTTAAATTCAATAGAATAATAAATTTGCGTAACTTGTGAGTAAAACTATCTACAGCAATCGTCTCAGCGGTGAATCCAGCCTATATCTGCGTCAGCACGCCCATAATCTCGTCGATTGGCATCCATGGGGTGAGGAGGCTTTATTGCGGGCCAAAAAATACCGATCGGCCCATCTAGCTCTCAGTGGGCTATTCAGCGTGCCAGTGGTGCGGCGTCAACGATGTGATGACCAAGATTGAACCCTTGCTCAATGTGTTATTTATTCCGGCAACCTACCGTGATCTCTATACAACGGGCTGTGGGCTGCGGGTGGATACCGGTGATGCGGCTACGACGGGCACAACGACCGGGTTCACTCGCCTCGTGCCGAGGGTGGGCAAACTGGCGGTGCCGGTCGAAGATGAAGAGCAACAAGAAGAAGATCGGGAAGCAGTAGAAGAAGAACAAGAACAAGAAGGAGCAGAGTGAGTAAACTCAAGACTGTCGATAATATTCTGCAGACCGTTGGGGATACGCCTTTGGTGCGCCTCAATCGCGTCGTACCGGAGAATGGCTGTGAACTCTACGGCAAACTCGAGGCGGGTAACCCGGCCGGCAGTATCAAAGACCGCATCGGCGCGAGTATGATCCGCGCAGCCGAAGCGGATGGCCGCCTCAGCAAGGGGATGACGATTGTCGAGCCAACTAGCGGAAATACCGGTATCTCTTTGGCGATGGCGGCTGCGGCATTGGGCTATTGCCTAGTGCTTACAATGCCTGACAGCATGAGTCTGGAGCGGCGCCAAGTAATGGCCAGCTATGGTGCGCAAATCGTATTGACCCCTGGGGAGTTGGATATGCCCGGGGCAATTCGCAAGGCAGAAGAGATCAAAGCCGCTGACCCGGAGCGGGTGTTTCTTCCGCAACAGTTTGCTAATCCGGCTAACCCTGAAGCACACCGCCAGAGTACCGCTCGCGAGATCCTTGAGGCGGTGGAGGGCAAACTTGACGCCTTTATTGCTGGCGTGGGCACGGGGGGGACGATTACTGGAGTGGGTAGTGTGCTCAAACAGGCTTTGCCCGATATTCTATTAATTGCTGTAGAGCCAAAGCGTTCCCCCGTGATCTCGGGTGGAGAGGCAGGGTTGCATGGTATTCAGGGGATCGGCGCGGGTTTTGTGCCGGAGGTATTCGACTGCGAGCTTATTGACGAGGTGGTGCAGGTAGAAGACGAGCAGGCTTTTCACTATGCCCGTCGTCTGGCTCGGGAGGAGGGGTTGTTGCTCGGACCTTCTTCTGGGGCCAATGTCGCTGCGAGCATACAGGTCGCTGCGAGATTAGTCCCGGGAGCGCGCTTGCTCACCGTATTTTGCGACACAGGTTTTCGTTATTTCAGCGTCGATGGTTTTGTTGGTGCAACAGAATCAGCGCAGGAGTAGCATCTTGACGGCCTGGCGTTTTCCGCCGGCCCGCATGACGAGTAGATAAGCCCCGCTAGCCAGGTACTGACCCCGGTCGTCCTTACCGTCCCAAGCCATCTGATAATTTCCCGCGAACCGATACTGCTGTAAGAGCGTGCGCACCGCCTGGCCCAAGGCGTTGTAGACGTGCAATTCTACCTCGGAATTTGCACCGAGCGCGAAACGGACTTGCGTAGAGGCGTTAAAAGGGTTCGGGAAATTGGCTACGAGGGCGAAATCGGACGGTCGATACCGGCTCTCGTAGACGGCTGTGGTTGTAATGGGCAAGGTAGGTGTTGCCAGAGCTATGCCCCGGGGGGTTTCGCCTGCGGCATAGCGGCCGATGACGGCGTCGTTTATGCTGTCGATGATGTGAATCTCATTGGAAAAAGAGCTGGTGATATAGGCCTGTGTGCCGTCGGGGGAGAAAGAAATAGCCCGGGGGTTGCGGCCGATGGTGAGTTTCTTGCGGAAGATCCCGCGTTCAGCGTCGACGATTACAAGGGCATTATCATTGTGTGCGGTCAAGTATATTTTTCTGCCGTCGGGGCTGAGAGCTATGGCGAAGGTGCCACCGACGTCCAACTCAATCGAGCGGGCAATCGTTTCGCTTGCGATATCTATGGCGGTCAACTGACCAACTTCCATGCTTGTTACATAGAGTATTTTCCCATCGGGTGAGAGCGCGAGGGAACGCGGTTGGCTCGGAACGGATATGCGGCGGGTTATCTGACCTGTGGGAGTGACGACGATTACTTGGCTGTTGGCGATGTCGGTCGTGAAAACCTTGTCGGCGAGAGCTGCCATACCGAAGGGGCCGGAACCTATGCCGGAAAGCCAGATGGTGCGCGCTTCGCTCGATTCGATATCGACTATGCTTAGTGTGCCGGCGCCCGAATTACTCGCGTAGAGTGTTTTGCCGTCGGGTGAGATGGCCATATCGAGGGGTTGTAGGGCTGTTTCGATGCGAGAGAGAACTTGGAACGTGGCAGTCTCGATTATACTGATATCGTTGGAACCAAGGTTGGATACAAAAAGCCTGCCATTGGAAAAGATTACCTGAATCGGTTCACGACCGACGGGGATACGCGCCAATTCGCGGCGGGTGCCGGTATCGACGACGCCAATGGCGTCATCGCCCCGCAAGGCAGTAAAGGCTAGGGGAGAACCGGTGAGTTTAAGTACCGAGAAGTCGAGCCAGGCCCCCTCGTTGGGAAAAAAGGAGGCCTTGCCGTCGGCGCCCCGTGCTTCGATCTGATAGGAGATGTGGGTCCCGATCAGTTGGCCGGGGATTTCCCCGACGAATAGGTCGTCTTGCACCTGCATGGGAAAGCGGTGAATGCCTGGGTCGGTGTCGTCGTGATAGTTTAGGTACAGACTAGTGGCATCGCGGGCTTCGACGCGCACGATATAAGGCCCCCCGGTATCGGGCGTGTTGGTGATCAAGTTCACAGGGAGAACAAAGGGGAACCCCGGCACCGCGAAGCCAGTGACGAAATCTATATCGCCGATGCGCTGGGTGGCGACGAGGTCGAGCAGGCGGGCATAGGTATTGTCTCGGGCGTTATCGAAGAATTCGTCGGGAAAGTCCGTCGCGAAACCGGTGAAGAGGCCGCTGAAATTCTCTTCGCTGATTGATCCGCTGATCGGGGCAAGGCTCAGGCGATAGCGACCCGGGGTCAAACCATATAGGCGGTAGTGGCCTTCGCTGGAGGCGTTGAGATCCGCCCCAGAAACCGTGCTGAACAATTCGCCGGTATCGATATTTTTCGCTTTGATATGGGTGCCGAAGAGCGGTTGTTCTTCGAGATCGGTTATCTGGCCCGATATGCTGCCGGTGCTGATTCGGTAGCCGGAAGCTGGGTAGAGGAAACTGATACCGGCGATATCGTCTGGTTCGAGAGTGTGTCCTTCGCCGGGACCGTCGCTGCGGTTAAAGGGATTCATCGTCGGCCGGCTTTGCGGTGGTCCATCCAGAGGTGTGTGTTCAAGCCCAAGCATATGACCGATCTCGTGGATGGCCACGTCTTTGAAATTGACGAGGTTGCCGCCGGCTGCGCCCTCTGCACCCGCGGCAAAGCGAAAGTCTCGACCATTGAATATGATATCGGTATCGCTGATTTCACCGGTGAAGGAGTGCGAATTGATACGCGTGACGGCGATAACTCCGGAACCGCGCGGGGCACGGAGCTCGCTGCCTGTCTCGTCGAAATAGATCAAATTGATTTGATCGTCTTGTGACGGCGTGATGGTATCGGTTTCGCCTCGGTCGAAAAAATGTACCCGTGCCGTGGCAACGTTACTCCAGACTTGGAAGCTCTCGCGTATCAGGCGATGGGTTTGCTCAGGGGTGAAATCATCGGAACCATCTGCGTGCAGAATGAAGGGAATGCGGTCGGGGCGGCTCCAGGTCTGCTGAACTTTCCGTCCGGCCCGAGTCTCGAAGGTCTGAATTAGAAAACCGTGGCCTGGGTCGGCGAAGAGCATGGCGGATAGGAGCAACAGGCTAATGCGCATCTTGCGACTCCGTCCCGGGTTCGGGTTGCGCAAGGGTGCGAATCTGCGAGAGAAAAGAGTCGAGTGGCATGCCCTGGACTGGGTCTATTGAGTTGATTTTTTTTGCGGCTCCAGGACGGTCGTAAAGGCTCAGGCCGTCTAGTGCTTGGAAAACGCGTGCGCTACTGGAATCGCTGCGGACGATCGCGAAATGCCCTTGTGCCAGCCCCACGGGCCAGGCGTGGCCGAATTCGTTGCCCGCGGTGAGAAAGAGCACTGCCTCCTCGCCGGGGCGAAAAATGGGCATACCGGCCAGGCGGTTGAAAACGCCTTGAAAATGCCCACCGGGCAAGTGCAACTCGAGTTGTGAACCTCGCGGTCCTTTAATCGATTCATCAAGGTCAAAGAGATAGCGAGTATAAATTTGCCCATCGAGCAATTGTGGAGTGGCTTCGGTGCAAAAACCCACTACGATCTGTTTCGCGTTGATAGCGAGATCGCTGAGAGCAAAGCGTTGTACGGTTGTTGCTGCGACTGGGTTTGGGAGCAAGGATAAACAAAATAAAAGAACGATCGCCATGGGGCTGGTCTCCTTGCGATAAAAACAGGACATTCTCGTTCGTGAGCGATCTACATACTGAACTAGGAGCATAACCGAAAGCTGTAATTGCGTCCATTAGACGCCAATCAACCACAAAAGTTGCCAATGCGGCATTCTTAAAGGGGTGATAAGTGCTGTTGCGACGGCTTGGCTTTTGATGTTATCGTGGATAAGTTGATCTAATTATTGCAGATGTGCAAATTATCACACCTTAAGCCGGCTTATTGACATTTACGTTCAGGTCAAGTAAATTGCCATAATTGCGTAAATGAACTGTTCAAAGGATAGGCTGATGCAAATCGGAGATCTTGCGGCGAAGGCTGGAGTCACTCCGCGTACGATCCGTTACTACGAAGAATTGGGGATTGTCGAGCCGGAGGAACGAACGGGGGGCGGGTTTCGCCTCTATTCGGAATTGCAGTTGCGGCGATTGCAAATCGTGCAAAGTCTCAAGGATCTTGGATTTGGGCTAGGTCGCATCCGCGAATTTTTCAATTTAAAGAATGGCGCCGAATCCGGTGGGGGCGTTGCGCGAGCGCTCGTCGAGCATCTTGTTGAACAGGAACGCCATATAGACGATCGCATCAGTCTATATATGTTGATGAAGGAGCGCAACAAGAAGGCCATTGAGATTCTCAATGGCTGTCTTTGTTGTACGGTCAAAGCCTGCGAGCGAGATTGTCACCATTGTGAGGTGTATCGAGAGCACGAAGAGGTGCCTGATCTCATAGAATGCACCATCTACGAATCTTAAATCTGTTTAGACCCATCCAAGAGTGAAAGCATAGGGGAGAAAATATGATTACTGTAACCGATGGAGCAGCCGAAAAGGTCGGAATCCTGCTCAACGAACAGGGCAACGACGGACACGGGTTGCGTATGGGGGTAATGGGCGGAGGGTGTTCGGGTTTTCAGTACAAGCTGGATTTTGAAGAAAAAGAAGGCGAAATGGACCAAGTTTTTGAGATCAATGGCGTCAAGATCTTCATCGATATGAAGAGTAGCCTGTATCTCAACGGTGTAACGCTCGATTACCACGACGGGTTGATGGGCGCGGGTTTTAAGATTGAAAACCCTAATGCGCGAACAACTTGCGGTTGTGGGGAATCTTTTAGCGCTTGAGCTGGGTATAATGGTTAATGTCCCCATTTACATGGACAATATGGCCACGACGCCGGTCGATCCGCGCGTTTTAGAGGCCATCCTTCCTTACTTCGGTCCCCATTTCGGCAACGCTTCCAGTAAAACCCATGTATTCGGTCTGACAGCGGCCGATGCAGATGGCCAAGCTAGAGAAAAGGTTGCGGAGCTGATCGGAGCACGTGCCAGGGAAATTGTTTTTACCGCCGGAGCGACCGAGGCAAATAATCTGGCGTTAAAAGGCGTGGCCGATATGGCGGGGGCCGGGGCGCATATTATTGCTAGCACTATCGAACACAAGGCGGTTTTGGACTGTTGTCGAACGCTAGAAGGGCGTGGGGTAGAGGTCACCTATTTACCCGTGGCTGCAAATGGGCAAATCGATCTCGATGATTTGGCGGCGGCCATTACCGACCAGACGGTCCTCATTTCGCTGATGGCCGCCAATAATGAAATCGGTGTGCTTCAGCCCTTGGCCGATATTGGGCGTTTGGCGAAGGAGCGCGGAGTTTTGTGGCACTGCGATGCGGCTCAGGCCGTCGGCAAGGTGCCGTTGGATGTCGAGTCCCTTGGGATCGATTTACTATCGGTTTCTGGGCACAAGCTCTATGCCCCTAAGGGAGTCGGCTTTCTCTATGTGCGTTCGCGCAATCCGCGGGTGCGCTTGCAGGCTCAGATCGAGGGGGGAGGCCAAGAAAACGGTTTGCGCGCCGGAACCCTCAATGTGCCCGGGATCGTCGGTTTGGGGCGGGCCTGCGAGTTAGCTCAGAAGGAGATGGTCACCGAATCCGCGCATTTACTGCAGATGCGCCAACGACTTATTGAGGGGCTCGATACCCGTCTAGGGGCGCTGTCGGTTAATGGCGATCTGGATTCGAGGTTGCCGGGCAATCTGAATGTGAGTTTCCCCGGTATTGATGGCGCCGACTTGCTTTTGGGGTTGCGCGATATCGCGTTATCCTCTGGGGCTGCCTGCTCCTCAAAAGAGGAAACGTCTTCTCACGTTCTCAGGGCCATCGGTCTGAACGACGACTTGGCGCGGGCGTCATTGCGTTTTGGTTTGGGGCGTTTTAATTCGATGGAAGAAGTGGAATTTGCAATCGATCGCGTCGCGGCGGAAATCGAACGGTTGGATTCAAATTTGACTACGGCTGTAAAAGCGCGGGAATTAACTGCGCATTAGAAAGTTAGGAGAGGACATGAGCGTAACATCGAATCAACTGTTAAACAAGGTCAAGGCGGAAATCGCCGAAGTATCCGCCGCTCAGGTTCAAGAAGACCTCAAAGCGGGCAAGGCCATACAAATTGTGGATGTCCGCGAACGGGAAGAGGTGATGGATGGCTATATTCCCGACGCCGAGATGATCCCGCGTGGGTTCTTGGAACTAAATATCGAAGAAGACGTGACCATGGACCGCGATGCCGAGATCGTGCTCTACTGCGCTGGGGGTAATCGTTCGGCATTGGCTGCCCGCGACTTGACTTTTATGGGCTATACCAACGTCAAGTCGATGATCGGCGGTTTCAAGGGGTGGAAGGATGCTGGTTACTCCTTTGATCAGGGCGGCCTGATGTCCGAAGACGATATGCAGCGTTATGCGCGCCATATCATCTTGCCAGAGGTCGGGGAAAAAGGACAGCAGAAACTGCTCAAAGGGCGGGTGTTGTTGGTCGGAGTTGGTGGACTGGGTTGCCCGACGGCACTGTATTTGGCAGCGGCCGGCGTCGGTAAGATCGGTCTGGTCGACGCCGATGTTGTCGATAGGAGCAATTTGCAGCGACAGGTGCTCTTTGGAGAGTCCGATGTTGGTCGTCCAAAGGTCGAAGCGGCCAGGGATAAGCTATTGGACCTCAATTCGACCTTAGACGTCGTCACCCATTACGAGCTGCTCACCTCGCATAATGTCTTTGACGTTATGGACGGCTACGATATTATCGTCAATGGCTGCGATAACTTTCCCACCCGTTATCTGGTTAATGACGCAGCGGTCATGACGAGTAAGCCCGTCGTTGACGGTAGTATCTTTCGCTTTGAAGGCCAAGCCACGGTCTATGTGCCCGGCGAAGGTCCTTGCTATCGCTGCCTTTATCCGGCACCGCCGCCGCCCGGAGAGGTACCGAGTTGCGCTGAGGGAGGGGTCTTAGGTGTTTTACCCGGAACGGTCGGGCTGATACAGGCGACTGAGGTTGTCAAGATGATTCTCGGTGAGGGGAAGTCGCTGGTCGGGCGGGTATTGCTTTACGATGCAATGGAGATGAAGTTTCGCGAGCTCAAGCTGCGGAAGGATCCCGATTGCCCGGTATGCAGCGAGTCTCCAATGATCACGGAACTGATCGATTACGAACAATTCTGCGGTCTGCCTTCGCTTGGCGAAGCGGCGGGTTGATTGATCGGGAATTCACGGTGATATTCTTACGGGCATCCCTTTGGGGGTGCCCGTTTTTTTGTCTCGTTATTATGGAGGAGAGATGCAGGAGACCGGGGAAGGGTTTCTGACGCTTCCGGCCACAGATGCCGGAGATCCGACGTTGAATTGGTCGGCTATATTCGGCAATGACCAGCCGGTGGAAATCGAGCTTGGAATCGGCAAAGGCCGCTTTCTTCTCGATGCGGCTGAGCGGCTACCTGGGGTGAACTTTGTCGGTGTCGAGTGGGCGGCTAAATACTTGCGGATCGCCCAACATCGCGCCGTTCGGCGCGAGTTGGATAATATGTGCTTTGTGCGAACTGACGCGCGCGAATTTGTGGAGTTCTTTATTTCAAACGGGTCTATCGGGGCCTACCATATGTACTTTCCCGATCCTTGGCCAAAAAAGAGACACCACAAGCGTCGGTTGTTCAATGAGGGGTTTCTGCGCGAAGTCGAGCGCACCTTGCAAGAGGGGGGGCGGTTGTGGTTGGCCACAGATTATGCCGATTATTTTGACGTGATGCTGGAAGCGCTCGAAACGAGCCGATGTCTTGCGGTCGTTGATGGGGAATGGGTTGGGGCTAAGACGAATTACGAGGATAAATATATAGCGCAAGGCAAACCAATATACCGTCGGATATTACAGAAAATACCCGGATAAAATAAAGCGCTATGACAAAAAGAAAGAGGGGTTGGATCTTTTATGGTTCAGCCCCATTTCTATGCCAAAATGATAGCGAAGGTTGTTGGTTAGAGAGAAGATCCCTAATTGATTCCTTAGACAATGCACATTTGTTGGTGTCACAGTAACACTGGCCAGTGTCGTATTGTCTTTTTAATTATTTACACGGGCTAAAGTAGACGTATCTATATGAAAAGAATATGCTTGACAGCCCCCATGGATTTGCTGTATAATTTGCTTGGTGGTGTAAATTGGTGGAAATTGGTGGAAATGGGTTCATTGATATTTACGGTTCAAAGAGGGCTTGAATGGCACAGTTTCTGGGAGAACATGAAGTTCCGGTCGACGATAAGGGACGGATCTTTGTGCCTGCAGAATTTCGTAAGAAGTTTCCGTCTGAAGCCAATGAGACCTTCGTTGTTGTGCGGGGTTTGGATCACTGTCTGACGGCTTATCCGCAACACGTTTGGGAAGAGACTGCGCTAAAATTATTGCGGCTACCGCAAACCGAACGAAAGGTCCGCGGGTTGATCCGCGCGATGCTGTCGCAGGCCGCCGAAGTAAAAATGGATCGCCAAGGGCGGGCGAGTGTTCCGCGCAAGCTTTTGGCCAAGGCCGATATCGGCGACCAGATGGTCGTGATCGGAGCCTTGGATAAGTTGGAGTTTTGGAATCCCAAAGATTGGTATCAGTTCCTAGATGAGGCGGATCCGGTAATGGAAGAAGTAGCTGAGAGCCTTAAGCTATAACTATGAGTCGGGTAAGATATGGGCTACCATGTTCCAGTTATGGTGCGGGAAGTCACGGATGGGTTGGTCGTCGATCCGGACGGCACATACATGGATGCGACGGCGGGCGGCGGCGGGCACAGTGAGGCTTTGCTGCATGCACTAGGTAAGCAGGGGCATTTGATCGCGGTGGATCGGGATTGGGAGGCGGTAGAGGCCTCGCAAGCGCGATTGTCGACGGATGCCCGCGCTGTCGTTTGGCAGGGCAGCTTTGCCGAGTTGAGTGGTTTGCTCGCCGAGCAGGGGAGTGGGGCTTTAAGCGGGGTCCTGTTTGATTTGGGGGTTTCTTCGCATCAGATCGACGTGCCGGGCAGGGGGTTCAGTTATCGGGAGGACGGTCCACTCGATATGCGGATGGATCCGGCTGCGGGGCAGAGCGCAGCCGATTTGCTAGCGGTGTGCAGTGAGACCGAGTTGGCCGAGTTGATCAAGCGTTATGGAGAGGAGCGGGAGGCGCGGCGGATTGCCCGCGCGATCTGTCGTCAGCGCAAACTCGAACCCATGCGGACGACGCAAGGGCTGCGACGGGTGGTAGCCGCGACGCAGCCGCAGATGCTCAACAAGACGCTGGCACGGGTCTTTCAGGCATTGCGGATCGCGGTCAATGACGAGATGGGGCAGCTGCAGGCCGGATTACACGCAGCCGTATCGATGTTGAAGCCGGGTGGCCGATTGGCGGTAATTGCTTACCATTCGCTAGAAGATCGATTGGTGAAGCAGTATCTCGCAGCGTTGGAACGCGGGTGTATTTGCCCGCCCCGGCTTCCGATCTGCAATTGTGGCCAGCAGCCCACCTTTAAAAAAGTGGTCCGGAAGCCCCGGCGAGCTGGATACGAAGAAGTGCGGGAAAATCGTAGGGCGCGCAGTGCGATCATGCGGATCTACGAAAAACTAGAGGTGAACTGACATGACAAAGAGCAAAAAGCCTTCCCTGGGCGGGCTTTCGTGGGCACAGTGCGTCCTCTTCGTCGGGGTCTTGGTCGGCGCGACGCTCTTTCACGTCTGGCAAAAGGTCGAAATGGCCCGTGTGGCTGGCGCTATCCATACCGCACAAACGCGATCGATCGATCTGGGTAAGGAACGAGCTAAATTGCTGGCTGCTGTCGCAATAAAAAAGAACCTTGTTTATATAGAAGGGGTGGCCGTTGCCGAGCTCGGTATGGTCCATCCACTTGGAGGTATAGGTGGGTCTTTGGCGCGCTGGGACGGCGAATAATGGCTCGCAAGGGCGATATTATGGCCATGGGAAGATTGCGCTGGGTCATCGTCTTTGGGGCTCTTGCTTGGTTATCGCTATCCGCGCGCCTGATACAGATTCAAGTATACAAACACGAAGAGTATAGCAACCGAGCCCGTGGCCAATATCAGCGTCGGGTAGAATTGAAAGCAAGCCGGGGGAGGGTGTTGGACCGCCGTGGCAATGATTTGGCCGTCGATATCCAGGCTACTTCTTTTTATGCCTACCCCGACCAGGTCCAGAAACCAGCGCGCGTTGCGGCCCAGTTCGCTGCGCTGGGCGGTGGGCGGGCCGAGTCGGTCGAGCGCCAATTGCGGGGAGGCAAGTCCTTCGTCTATCTCGCTCGCCAAGTCGTCGATACGGATATCAATCGGATGGGCGATGTCAATTACGCCGGTGTCTTCCAGTATGCTGAAACGCGTCGTCAGTATCCTTTGGGGGGATTGGCGGGCCAACTCATCGGCCATACCAATCTCGATAATCAAGGCAGTGAGGGGGTCGAAAGGGCCTTCGACGCGATGTTGCGCGAAAGGGATGGTTCGTTGTTGGGCTATGTCGATGCGAGGGGCAAGCAGGTGCCCGGTCGTCAACGACAGCGCGAGGAACCGGAGCACGGACGCAGCATAGTGCTGACGCTAGATGCAGTCTATCAGGGCATTATAGAGGAGGAATTGCAGCGGGCAATTGACGGATCACAGGCCGAAGGGGCTTTGGGGGTTATTCTCGACCCTCGCAGCGGAGAGATACTGGCGATGGCCAATTTGCCTCTTTTCGATCCGAATCAATCCGCACATTCATCGCCTGATATTCGTCGTAATCGCGCGATAACCGATGCTTACGAACCGGGTTCGACCTTCAAGGTCATCGCCGCCGCCGCCGTGCTCGAAGATGAATTGGCGGGGTTGGATGATCGCGTATTCTGTGAAAGGGGCGAGTTAGAACTTGCCAATGGCGAGGTGATCCGCGATATCCAGCCTTATGGCGAGTTGCTTTTTTCGCAGGTCCTCGAAAAATCGAGCAATATAGGGCTGATCAAATTTGCCCGCCGCCTCTCGCGGCCACGCTTTTACGAATATATCCGCAGTTTCGGTTTTGCCACCCGCACGGGTATTGAACTACCCGCTGAAAATTCCGGTTTACTACAAGAGGTGGATCAGTGGTCGGAGCGTTCCCTTGAGACGATAGCAATCGGTCAGGAAATAGGCGTAACCGCTTTACAGTTGGCGCTGGCCTATGGCGCCATTGCGAATGGCGGGGTTTTGATGGCGCCGAAATTGGTGGCGGGAACGGTCGACGAGGATGGCCATTTTGAAGGACGGGGAACCCCGCAAAAGGTGCGACGGGTCGTCCGACGGGAGATAGCCGCCACGCTCAGCGAGGTGCTGGCCGGTGTGGTGGCGAATGGAACGGGACAGCGGGCGCGCATAGCGGGCGTGGCTGTTGCCGGCAAGACCGGGACGGCACAGCGGGCGGCGGCCGACGGCAGCGGTTACGACCCGGACGCAAGTATTGCCTCGTTTGCCGGATTCCTCCCGGCGGAAGATCCGCAGTATGTCTGTGTGGTGATTGTTGAAAATCCTCAAATAGATGGATGGGGAGGTCATGTTGCCGCCCCGGCTTTTCGCCGTGTTATGGAGCGGATTCTTCGTTTGCCCGGTGGAATATTGGTTGAACGGGCGGTTAGGCCTCCTTCGGTAGCGTCGCTCGCGGTGCCGGATCTGCGGGGAATGACTCGTTCGGTCGCTATTTTCCAGGCGGAGATGAGAGGGCTGCCCGTCGTCTTTTCGGGTGAAGGAGAAGTGGTGGTCAGTCAATCTCCAGAGCCTGGGATGCGGGGGCGTATTAAGCGCATCGAATGTAAATTAGGTTCTCGCGAGGTACTCGGCGGGTGGGAATTGCGGCAGGCTCGCTTGATGGAGCAAATACCCGAACGAGGGACAAACGGTATTTGATGGAACTGAGATATCTGCTCGAAGAGTTACCGGATGCCCAGGTGGATGGGGATCCGGGAGTAATCCTGGAGGGAATTCATTGCGATTCCCGTCGCGTTGGATTGGGCGATCTCTTCGTGGCTGTGCGCGGTGGGCAGGAAGAAGACCGGCATCTTTATGTCGGTGATGCGGTGGCTCGCGGAGCGCGGGCTGTAGTGGTGGAAGATGAGGTCAACTGTGGCGGTGCGACGCGTGTGCAGGTTGCAGATTGTCGCACGGCCCTGGCGCGTTTGTCAGCCCGTTTTTACGACTTTCCCAGTCAGCATATGCTAAACATTGGCATTACCGGGACCAACGGAAAAACGACTACGGCTTTTCTGTTGAGAAGCGTCCTTGAGGCGGCCGGGCTGTCGTGTGGATATGTAGGGACGTTGGGGTGCAGGATCGATGGTGAATTGCAGCAGGTCGGCAATACGACGCCAGAGGCGGCGGAGTTACATCGCTTGCTGCGGTTGATGGTGGATCGGGGGAAGCGTGCAGTCGTGCTTGAAGTATCATCGCATGGTTTAGCATTAAAACGAGTGGAAGGCATCCCCTTTCACGCTGCGGTTTTTTCCAATTTGACACGTGATCACCTCGATTTCCACGGGACTTGGGAGCAGTATTTTGCTGCCAAGGCACAGCTTTTTGAAAATATGCCCGAAGATGGGGTCGCAGTGGTCAATCTCGATGACCCGATGGCGGCGAAATTGATCCGTAGAACCCGAGCGAGGGTCTTGACTTATGGTTACGACCAGGCCGCGCAGGTGCGGTTGCGACAAGTTGAGCCTGCTCCCTCGGGAGCGATTTTATCGTTTGATACCCCCTTAGGCCCATTGACGACCGAGGCGCATCTGGCGGGTGGCTTGAACCACTATAACACAATGGCTGCCCTTGCGACCGGTCTGGCGTTGGAATTGGACCCTAGGGCGGTGTGTGGAGGCGTGGCCTCGCTGAAAAATGTCCCCGGTCGTTTTGAGCGCATCGCCGAGGGGCAGAACTTTGAGGTCATCGTCGACTACGCGCATACGCCCGATGCTTTGCAGCGGGTTTTGCAAGCCGCTCGTGAGATGGGTGCACAGCGGTTGATCTGCGTCTTTGGTTGTGGGGGGGACCGGGATCGCGGCAAGCGCGCATTGATGGGAGAGGTCGCTGGCGAACTCGCGGAATTGACGGTTTTGACATCGGATAATCCCCGCAGTGAAGACCCGACGCGGATTATAGCCGACATAACTGCAGGCGTGGCGAAAGCTCGTGAGTTTCATAGCGAAGTTGACCGTGAGCAAGCCATTGGCTTTGCTCTCGCTGAAGCGCGAAAAGGGGATATTGTAGTTATTGCCGGGAAGGGACACGAGTCAACGCAGGAGCTATCAAATAGCGTCATCTCCTTCGACGACAGGGATGTAGCGCGGCGCGCTTTGAGGCTTTTGCTCGCGGGGGAAGGGCGTCCCTAATGCACGAAGTAAAAATAAGCGAAATTCTACAGTGGACGGATGCCGGTCTTGTTGGTATCTTAGGTCCGGACATTGCCCCACAGGCTGTGGTGACCGACAGCAGGTCGGTCACTGAAGGCGATCTTTTTATCGCACTTCGAGGTGAGCGTTTCGATGGCCATGACTTTGTCGAGGCGGCTTTCGAGCGCGGGGCATCAGCGGCTCTGATTGAGCGCAGTTGGGATGGAGCTGGGCGGTCGTTGTCAGGGCCGTTATTGGCGGTTGACTCGACTTTGCTGGCCTTGGGAGCGATGGCCCACGCGTATCGGAGGCGGTACGATTTGCCGGTTGTTGCCGTGGTGGGCAGTGCAGGCAAGACGACGACCAAGGAATTGATTGCCGCTGTCCTCGGGCGGCGCTATCAGGTTTTAAAGACCGTCGGCAGTGAGAACAATGAAATCGGGGTGCCCCGCACATTGCTGCAACTCTCCCCAAACCACGAGGCGGTGGTTTTGGAATTAGCGGCGCGAAGAGTCGGGGACATCGAGTATTTATGTTCGATAGCCGAACCTACCATCGGGGTCCTACTCAATATCGGGACCGCGCATCTTGAATATTTTGAATCTGTAGAAGGGGTGGCCAAAGCCAAAGGGGAGCTCTTGGATTATCTGGGCGAGTCTTTAACGGCTCTCGTTAACGCTGATGACCGTGTCGTGGTTCAGGAGGTACAGAGGACAAAGGGGAGACTCCTGACCTTCGGTTTCGTGCGTGAGAGCGGGTTTCGTGGGGAGGGACTCGTACTTGACCAGGAGGGCTGCGGCCACTTCCTTCTACATAATAATCCCATTGAACTAAAAATTCCCGGACGACATAACGCTTACAACGGATTAGCGGCGGCCTCGATCGGTCGCATTTTAGACGTCGACTGGGAAGACATACAGCATGCGTTGGCTCAATTTGAGCCGGTGAGTATGCGCGCGGAAATTGTGCGAAAAGATGGGCTGGTCGTGATTAACGATTGTTATAACGCGAATCCCGACTCGATGTCAGCCGCCCTTGAATTGCTCGGCGATGTGCCCGGGACGCGAAAAATCGCCTTTCTTGGCGATATGTTGGAGCTTGGCCCGCAAAGCGGCGACTTACATGCCACAGTTGGTGCAGAAGTCGCGACAAAGGCCGATATATTACTGGCCACCGGAAAGCAAAGCAAAGAGCTGGTGGCTGCGGCTCGCTCGGCAGGCATGGACGAGACCCAGGCGCGCCATTTTGATAATTTGGATCTGGCGGGCGAATTTATCTCGGCGAATATGTGTCGTGGAGATGTGGTGTTAGTCAAGGCGTCTAGGGCCATGGCCTTCGACCGAGTCGTAGAACGAATACTGCAGTAGTTCCCCCTACTGCAGACAAATAAAATCGTCTGATCCCACCGGGCGTACTCTGCTGTCTCCTTGGCAAATAGCGTCCATAGCTCTATGGACGCCGAGAGGCGCGGCCTTTTTATGGTTGCCGTTCAGCGCGATAGCGTGCCCGTATTGCTGATCTGCTTGGTGTTGGTAGGTATAGGACTAGTCATGGTCTATAGTTCTAGCTCTGTCTTAGCTGCTGTCCGTTTTGGCGATTCTAGCCTCTTCCTGAAAAAACAGTCCATTCGTGTACTGATCGGCATCACTTTGATGCTTGGCCTTGCCCAAGTGCCTATGCATTGGTGGGCCCGTTTCTCTCGGCTGATCATGCTGCTCGCTTTTTTCTTGTTGCTCTTGGTCTTGGCCTGGGGGCAAGGTCCAGCTCAACGGTGGTTAAGCTTTCCGGGTGTGAGTTTGGGTATCGCCGTGCAACCTTCCGAATTCGCGAAATTGGCTATGGTTCTCTATCTGGCGGATGTATTGGTCCGCAAGCGAGACGATATTCACCGTTTCCGTCGTGGGCTTTTGCCGCGTTTGCTGGTTGTCGCTAGCGTGCTGGTACTCATCGCATTGCAGCCCGATTTGGGTACGGCCATCGCCTTGGGTTTGATCGCTCTGGTGATGCTCTGGGTGGGCGGGGTGCGTTTGCAGCATCTGGCAGGGGCCGGGCTGGTGGCATCGCTGGGCATAGTACTCTCGTTAGCGACGTCGCGTTATCAAATGCAGCGTTTGCGCAGTTTTATTGACCCCGAAGGGGATCCCGACGGCTATTATCAGGTTTTGCAATCGCTTTATGGTTTGGGCAGCGGTGGTTTCTTTGGAGTGGGCTTGGGCAATAGCATGCAGAAGGAGCAGTACCTGCCAGAACCACATACAGATTTCGTTTTTGCTTTTGTCGGGGAAGAATTTGGCTTGGTGGGCACCATGGTGGTGCTCGCTCTCTTCGCCGCGTTTGCCTTTTATGGTCTCCGTATTGGTCGTGAATCCGGTCATGCGCATGGTTATCTGGTGGCTACCGGCATCACGGCGATGATTTCCATCTACGCCCTGTTGAATATCGGTGTTGCCACGGGATTATTGCCGACCACAGGGCTGCCATTGCCTTTTGTCAGCTATGGCGGCTCTTCCCTGATGGGTAATATGGCGGGGGTGGGTATATTGCTTGGAGTAGCTCGTTCGGCTTCGGCAGGTTCGAAGCGATCTGGACGGAATGAACGGATGGTGAGGGCGCGGCGATGAATCGTCTCTTTGGTAAATACCATCGGGTCCATATGATCGGCGTCGGCGGGGCTGGTATGGAGGGATTGGCGCGGGTCTTGGCGGCAAAAGGTTGTCGGGTGAGTGGTTCAGACCGGGTCGAATCAAAGGAGTTGGCTTTATTGCGCAGCGAGGGCTTCACCGTTTGTGTCGGGCACGATGGTTCCCAAATCGAAGGGGTGGATCTCGTCGTCTATTCTGCGGCAGTGCCGGCTGACAACCCCGAGCGGAGCGCGGCGATAAAGCAGGGGATCCCGACGGCCAGTCGGGCCGACGTCTTAGGTGAGTTGTCTCGAACGCCGATCACGCTAGCGGTCTCCGGTACGCACGGCAAGACCACAACTGCCTCAATGACGGCGTCGATTTTGCGCTTGGCCGGTCTCGAGCCTCAGGTCTTGGTCGGGGGATGGTTGAATGGGTGTCCGCAAGCCGAGTTGGGGCGGGGAGAAGTTTTTGTCGTTGAGGCCGACGAATTCGCTCGCAGTTTTCTGCGGCTCTATCCGAGCATTGCCTTGGTGACCGGCGTCGATGCCGAACACCTCGACTGCTACGGGGATTTAGAAACTTTGGAGCGGGCATTCCACCAGTTTCTCGATCGCCTGCCCTTTTACGGCTACGGAATCTTGGCCGGCGACGGGTTGGTCGGCGAGCGGGTTTTTAAAGGACTTGAGCGTGTTTGCCGTACATATGGCATGAATGCTGAAAACGATTATCGCATAACGAACCTTGAACAGCGTGCTTGGGGCAGTCGTTTTGCGTTCTGTTTCGCGGGGCAGAAGTTGGGGGAGATTGAGTTGCAGGCCCACGGCGCGCACAATGTTCGCAACGCCGCCGGTGCTGCCGCGCTGGCGCACGGTATGCAGGTCGACTTCGCGGCGATAAGCGGGGCACTGCAACAATTCACCGGGGTCGACAGGCGCTACCAGTATAAAGGCGAGGTCGACGGTATTCTCGTTGTCGATGACTATGCGCACCACCCTGCCGAGTTGGCGGCGGTCATTGCGGCTGCACGACAAAGCGGTCGCCGCGTCGTCGCCGTCTTTCAACCTCACCTCTATTCTCGCACCCGTGATTTCGCTGAGGATTTTGCTCGTGAACTGGCGGCGGCCGATCACGTATTGCTAACTGAAGTCTATGCCGCACGAGAAGAGCCGATGTTGGGAATTGACTCCGGGCTTATTGAGGGGGCGCTGCGATCGAGGGGCTACGTTTTTGTCGATTATTTGCCGCAAAGGGAACGGTTGATCCCGCATTTAACGGAGTTGTGCCGCCCTGGCGATTTGGTATTGGTGATGGGAGCCGGCGATATCGCCGGGGCCGCTGAGGATTTGCTTGCAGCACTGGCGGACAAATCGCTTGCAGAGGTTAAGTCGTGAAGCAAAAAAAAGCGAAATCGTATAAGCAGCCGCTGACCGTTGCGCCGGGTGGGGCCGAGACAAAAAGAGTGCTTGTCCATTGGCCTATGATTGTCGCTTTGGTATTGGCGATGGGCAGCGCGTTGGCCGCTTATCAGGTGGTGAATTTTCTCGGTCAGGGAGACCTTTTTGGCCTTCGCGCGCTTGAAGTCGGGGGATTGCGCCTGCTAGACGGAGACGATGTGCTCGCGGCCAGCGGGCTCGAAGTCGGGACCAATATCTTCGCCGTCGATTTGGAACAGGTTGAACAGCGGCTGGAGAATGTGTGTTGGATAGAACGGGCCATGGTCATGCGCAAGCCGCCCGACCGTTTGGCTGTCGAGATCGTTGAACGCCAGCGGTTGGCTTGGGTCGAATTGGGCGCGACCTACGGGATCGCCCGCGATGGCGTTTTGTTGCCCAAGGACCAAGCACCTGGCGAGTCTTTCGCCGACTTAAACTTGCCGGTTATATCGGGGCTAGCCGCAGTTAGTGATACGCTGCAATTCGGAGCGACGGTGTCGGATTCTACGTTGGTGGGACTTTTGGGTTGGTGGGACGAGGCGACGGCCGCGGATGCGGAGTTTTGTCTCAATGTCTCTCGGCTCGAACCGCTGCCGGGTGCTTGCGTTCGTTTGCAGATGGTCGGTGATGGGCTCGAGATACGCTTGCCGTTGGATAGCGTCGAACGCAACATGCGAACGCTCCGGCGGCTCATGCCGCGCGTTTACCGGGACTACCCCGATCCGGCTTATATAGACCTGCGGTATACCGGTCAGGTCGTCGTCGGCCGCAAGGAAGCGGGGGTGGAATGAGCTGGGGCGAAGAACGCAACGGCTCGATTGCGGCCTTGGATTTGGGCACGACTAAAATCTGCGTGGTTATTGCCGAACGGGTTGCTGCGGGACGACTGCGGGTTATCGGCATTGCCCAACAGCCTTCGGAGGGTCTGCGCCGCGGAGTGATTGTCGATGCGGAGAAAACCGTAAAGGCGATCGGTGAAGCGATACGGCAAGCCGAGTTGATGGCAGGCGTCGAGGTCGGGTCGGTCTATGCCGGGATAGCTGGTGAACATATCGCCAGCCTCAACAGTTCGGGCATGGTGGCCGTCGGCGATTCCGGTGGCCGGATCGGTGTATTGGACCGGGAAAAAGTCCTCGAAGTCGCTAGTGCGGTTAAAGTGCCAATGGACCGTGAAGTCCTGCACGTTTTGCCACAGGAATTTCTCGTTGACGGTAACCACGGCATTCCCGATCCGGTTGGCATGTACGGGGTGCGTTTAGAGGCTAATGTGCACGTGGTGACAGGAGCTGTCACTGCTGTGCAGAATATAACTCGCAGCATCCTCCGCGCCGGCGTCGACGTTCGGGATATCGTTTTAGAGCCGCTGGCTTCGAACTATGCTATCCTTGACGCCGATGAGCGGCAGATGGGGGTCTGCATGATTGATATCGGCGGTGGGACCTCTGATGTGGTTGTTTATGCTAAAGGGGGGCTGCGCTATTCGGGCACTATTGGGTTGGGGGGGCAAAATGTGACCAATGACGTCGGCATCGGTTTGCGCACCTCTTGGGCAGAGGCCGAGCGGATCAAGTGCGCGCATGGGGCGGCTTTGGTCGATATCGTGGATGCACAGGAACAGATCGAAGTAGCCGGTGTCGGAGAGCGAGCGGCGACCCCCGTGTCCCGGCGAGACCTAGCCGATATTATCGAGGCGCGGATGGAGGAAATCTTCATGTTGGCCCGCAGGCAAATCACCGCGGCCATGCCGAACGCGGTGTTGGGGGCGGGCATAGTCATTACGGGGGGAGGCGCACAGGTGGAGGGGGCGGTGGTGCTCGCGGAAAGGGTATTTGCCGCACCGGTGCGCTTGGGGTCCCCGGTTGGGCTCGAGGGCATGGCCGAAAGCATTGGCAATCCGCCATACGCTACCGCGTTGGGCTTGGTCCTATACGGGGCCGAACACCAGGGGGGAATGGCTGACATTGAGGTGCGGACCATGGTTGAGGATCACTTCGACTCAGTATTTGGACGAATGAAAAAGTGGTTACAAACGCTGGGCTAACGGCTTTGCCGGTTCCCGAAATCAAGGAGGAGTAAGACATGCCAATTACAATGGTCGACAACGAGCGCCAGGCGCGGATTAAAGTCATAGGCGTCGGTGGTGGCGGTGGCAACGCCATCAATCGCATGATACAATCCGGGATGCACGGAGTTGAGTTTATCGCTATCAATACCGATGCCCAGGCATTGGAGACTTCCTCCGCCGATTTTTCCCTCTGTATTGGCGATAGCGTCACGCGCGGGTTGGGCGCTGGTGCTGATCCGGAAGTTGGGCGTCAGGCTGTCGAAGAAGATCGCGAAAAGGTTTCCGAGCGGTTGCAGGACGCGGATTTGGTCTTTATCACTGCAGGCATGGGCGGGGGGACGGGAACCGGGGCTGCGCCCGTTGTAGCCGCGATCGCCAGAGAGCAGGGGGCTTTGGCCGTCGGCATCGTCACCGAGCCGTTTATGATGGAAGGCTCTCCGCGGATGAATAACGCCAGAAGCGGGATTGAGGAATTGCAGGGACATGTCGACACCCTGATTACGATTAAGAACCAGCGTCTTTTGACGATCTGTGGACGCGAGACAACCTTGAAAGACGCTTTTTTTAAAGCGGACGAAGTGTTGTTGCAGGCGACGCGCGGCATTGCGGATTTGATCACGATTCCCGGTATGATAAATCTCGATTTCAATGATGTGCGGACCGTAATTTCGAAGGGCGGGGACGCGATTATGGGGGTTGGAGACCACAGCGGTGAAAATCGCGCGGTTGAAGCTGCACGCAAGGCGATCAATAGCCCGCTATTAGAGGACGTGTCGATTTCGGGTGCCAAAGGCGTATTGATAAATATTGCCGCCGATTCGAATCTCACGCTCTTTGAAGTGAATGAGGCGATGTCGCTGATCCACGAAGCGACGGGGCCCGAGGCTACGATTATTTTCGGAACGGTAATAGACGACGGCTTGGAGGGGGATATTCGGGTGACGGTGATTGCCACGGGTTTTAATTACAGCAAGGATAATACGATCCCTTTCCGCAGTGGAGAGCAGGAGAAAGCCCTACAGGCGATTAGTGTAGATCAACCGGTAGCCGAAACCCCAGCCCTGTTGGACGGCTTAGGTTTGCCGGCGGGCAGCCCGTTGGGTACTCCGGTCTATCTGAGCGATGGAAATGGCGCCGCCAGCAGGCAAGGTAATGGCAACGGCAATGAAGTTGCACCGCAGCAGGGGCAGGGGGCGGCGCCTGCCGATAATTTGGATATTCCGACATTCCTACGGCGGAAAATGAACGCTTAGGGCTTATTTTAACCATGAGACTTGAATGCAGGTGTCGGTGGTAGACTGCCTTCAAGTTGCTCTTGGCGATGTATCGCATTGCGCGTGCACAGCATTCCCTTATATTGCATAAATAGTTGTTATGGGGCAGGTTATGTGGTGTAAATGAGAAATTCGCTAAGCTAATGGAGAAAATTTAATGGCTGAAATTCGCGTCGGTATGATTATGGGCAGTAAATCCGACGAAGAGGTGATGCTGAAAGGAGCTGTGGTGCTCGATGAGTTGGGCATCGGTTATGAGGTGGTTATATCTTCGGCTCACCGCAACCCCGAGCGCACAGCAAGTTGGGTTAGTGCAGCAAAAGGTCGAGGTATACAGGTGATTATCGCCGGTGCGGGTTTGGCGGCTGCTTTGCCTGGGGTGGTGGCAGCGCATACCATTCTGCCCGTTATTGGGGTGCCGATAGCATCTGGGCCTTTAAATGGGTTGGATGCGCTTTATTCCATCGTGCAAATGCCCCCAGGCGTCCCCGTAGCTACTGTGGGTATCGACAATACTAAGAATGCCGCGATGTTGGCAGCCCAGATTATTGCCCTCTCTGACGGCGAAGTCGCCCGGACGATCGAGGTTTATCGTCAACAGTGGAACCAATAAAGCCGGTTGAACCGGAAGTTGAAAGGATTTGATTCGCAGTGGCCAATATAAGTCGTATCTCAAAATTGCTTTCATTGATGCTCAGGCATCGGCCCGATGAATTCGGGTTGGAGATTGATCCCTACGGTTACGCACCCTTAGACCAAGTGGTGCAAGGGGTGCATGAACGCTATGACGAAGTGGTCGAGGCGGATATCATCGCTTTGGCCGATGACCCGAAACAAGGTCGTTTCGAATTGAACGAAAACGGCATTCGGGCCCTTTATGCTCACAGTTTCTTCGTCGACATGGACGGAGAGCCTATGGAGCCGCCGCCCGAGAAACTCTATATGGGTACGACCAAAGCCGAAGCGCGGCGTTTTTCCAGTGAGGGCATCTCTCCTGGAGATCGTTATTATGTGCATCTGTCGCTTACGCGCGAGGCGGCTGAGTCGCGCAGTCACCAACGCGACGCGCCCTGCGTCGTGGAGATTCTCTCGGCCAAAGCCCATACGCAGGAGGTGCGCTTTTTTGCTCGTGGTGAGGTCGTGCTCACCGAAGAGATCCCCACCGATTGCGTCGGCGAAATCTTCGGCGGTACCGATGAGCCAGGGGTTAGTACCGCACCTGGAAGGCGGGCACCTGCTGCTGAGAGGAAATCTGCCGCCAATAAGGGGCCCAGCAAAGAACCGGAGCAAGCAGCCAATAGCTTCGGTCGCAGCCCCCGTTTTTCGACCCGCTGAACACCCCTGCGTCCTTCTCCTGGAGCCTAGCTATGTTCCATGGCCGAGAATGAAGTTACCCCAAGAGACTATTGACGAATCTTATGTCGCCGCAAGGGGGTTGTGATTTTTACGGCCTTCCTCTTGGATTTTTTCAGCTTTGTTCTATCGCAGATACGGCAGCCAACACCTGAGTATACGGCTAACGCCAAGATCCGGATCGAATCAAACCAATGCATCGCCAGTCTAACTATGGAATCCTACGGCTATAGGGTCGATGCCTAGAGGGTCCTGACTGAGGCTTTTGAGACGGATGAGGAGGCGCGCGCTTTCCTTGGTAAATTTGACGGCGCGCGGATCGTATGGCGCTGAAAATATTGAGGACCTGCTTGCGGGGGGCTCCGATAAGTCGCTGGAGAATTTAGCTGATCCAGCGTTTTTTTCTGCCTGCCATTCGATCGCTAACTAAATCATGATCTATCTTTAAAATTAATTATTTCGGCTGTTTTTTGTTGCAAATAGTGAAAATCCGCATCTTTGATTGCGTGCAGTATGGGAATTGTGGCGTCTGATGCAGCAAGGCCGATTTGATATTGTGCACACCTATACTTCCAAGGCGGGCTTACTCGTCATGCCCTCGCTCAACGAAGGCATGGGCAAAGCCTTGGTTGAAGGCATGTATGCGAAATTGCCCAGTGTGGCGACGAGGGTCGGGGGCGTTCCGGAATTACTCGGCGATGATGTGGGGCTGCTCGTTGACGCCTCGTCGCCGCGGGAATTGGGGGGAGCACTTATCCTATTGGCGGGCGACGCTGAGCGCCGACAGTAGATGGGCAAGGCCGGCAGGCGCCGTGCCACTGGTTATAGTGTCGAAAAGATGGTGGCCAAGATCGAAGCGTTATACGAAGAAGTGTTGGCCGCG
>Ga0315339_1000672_pt1 | contig 38986 bp, 37 predicted proteins | sample ASW17metaG_FD_204514 | JGI IMG/M metagenome (GOLD analysis project Ga0315339, IMG submission 204514) | Ammonia-oxidizing marine archaeal communities from Pacific Ocean, United States - ASW #17 | ecosystem: Environmental > Aquatic > Marine > Oceanic | place: USA: California | collected 2016-12-05 | reverse complement strand
TGCCCGTGAGAACGTCCAGCGATGCGCTGTTATCGACGCGCAACAACCGGTCGACGTTGTGCATCAAGCCATCTTGGCACTCATTGAGCAACGATTAGGAGAATAAGCGTTGGCGGATGAGGCTACCGGGAACATCGTCTCTGACCCCCGCGAAACCCGGACTTTGCTGGGTCACGAAATGGCAGAATCAGAGATCTTGTCAGCGTGGAATCAAGACCGTTTTGCTCATTCCTGGATGATTTCAGGGCCTCGCGGGATCGGCAAGGCAACCATGGCGTACAGAATCGCGCGTTTTGTCCTTGCGGGTGGCGGCGATGACAACCTGTTTGGGGGACCAGATAGTTTGACGGTTTCTGAAGACGACCCCGTGTTTCGGCGGATTGCGGGCAATGCACACGCCGATTTGAAAGTTGTGGAGCGCAACTTCGACACCAAGCGGGATCGGCGGAGAGATGAGATCGTGGTCGAAGACGTACGTGACCTCGTATCGTTCTTCTCCATGACCGCCGCGGAGGGCACATGGCGCGTCACAATCGTTGATTCTGCCGATGAAATGAATCGGAATGCAGCGAATGCCCTGCTTAAGACACTCGAGGAACCACCCACTCATGGGCTGGTGATCCTGATCGCGCATGTGCCCGGCCGGGTTCCGGCCACCTTGCGCTCACGCTGCCGTCGGCTTTCGCTGCACCCGCTTGCCCCCGAACTTGTCGGGCAGATCATCGGCCAACAGCGCCCGGATATTGCCGAAGACAAACGCCAAGCGCTGGGACGCCTGGCCAACGGCAGCCCCGGTGAGGCCCTGGCGTTGGCCGATTCGGGCGGTCTCGCGCTCTACAAAGAGATCGTTGAATTGATCTCCGGTCTTCCCACCGTTGACATGCTCGCCGTCCATAAATTGGGCGATCGACTCAACCGCCGGGAGGAGGGAGACACTTTCCGCACGGTCGCGACCCTGCTACCGCAATGGCTTGAGCGCATGATTCACGGGGCCGCGACCGGTGCCTTTCCACCGCCCGTTGTGACCGGGGAGAACGAAGTCATGGCCCGCCTGGCCCAAGTGGGCGGCCTTGAACGCTGGTGCGAGGTATGGGAAAAGGTGCGTGATCTGTTCTCCGCAACGAATGCCGTCAATCTTGATCGGAAGCAGGTATTGCTGAATGTCTTCTCCACCCTGCAGACAACTTCCCGTGCCTAATCCCGCCGGGCCGACTGTGGGCAGTGCGAATGGATCGAACTTCTATGTCGCGTGATAACTGTTACTACATCTCGACCCCGATCTATTATGTGAACGACGTGCCCCACATCGGGCACGCCTACACGACACTTGCCTGCGATGTCCTCGCCAGATTCAAACGGCTGGACGGCTTCGACGTGATGTTCCTTACTGGAACCGACGAGCACGGCCAGAAGGTGGAGAAATCGGCGCAGGCAGCAGGCCTGAAGCCGCAAGAATTTGTCGACCGGGTTTCGCAGAACTTCCGGGACCTGGGCGGGCCCATGGGGTATTCCAACGACGATTTCATCCGCACGACCGAAGCCAAGCATACGCAATCGTGTCAGGCGATCTGGCAAGCGATCGAACGCAACGGTGACATTTACCTCGGGACATATTCGGGTTGGTATTCCGTTCGTGATGAAGCGTTCTACGGTGAAGAGGAGCTGACGAAGGGTCTCGACGACGGCACGCGCCGCGCGCCGAGCGGCGCTGAGGTCGAGTGGGTCGAAGAACCAAGCTATTTCTTCAAGCTGTCAGAGTGGGGAGATCGTCTCCTCAAATTCTACGACGAAAATCCTGATTTCATTCTGCCCGATAGCCGGCGAAACGAGGTCGTCAGCTTCGTGAAAGGTGGACTGCGAGACCTTTCCATCTCCCGAACCAGTTTCAAGTGGGGCATTCCCGTTCCAGGCGATGAAGATCACATCATGTACGTCTGGCTCGACGCGCTGACCAATTACATCACGGCCGTCGGTTACCCGGATCTGGAGACAGAGAAGTTCCAGAAGTACTGGCCTGCAATCCATATGGTGGGCAAAGACATCGTTCGGTTTCACGCCGTCTATTGGCCGGCCTTCCTGATGTCCGCGGGTCTGGAGCCGCCGAAGCGCGTGTACGCACACGGCTGGTGGACCAATGAAGGCCAGAAAATCTCGAAATCTCTAGGCAACGTGATCGATCCGCTGCAACTCGTGGAACGCTACGGCCTCGATCCGGTACGCTATTTCCTGATACGCGAAGTGCCGTTTGGCAACGACGGAGATTTCTCGCATCGCGCGATGGTCAATCGGCTGAACGGCGATTTGGCCAACGACCTCGGGAACCTGGCCCAGCGCGTGTTGTCGATGATCAACCGCAATTGCGCGGCGACCGTCCCGGAGCCGGGACCGCGGAGTGACGAAGACCGCACCTTCCTGGGAAGCGCCCACGGCATCATCGACACCCTTCGAGCGGAAATGGAGATTCAAGGACTCCACCGCGCCTTGGAGGCCATTTGGGTCGTCATCGGTGACGCAAATCGCTATATCGACGCACAGGCGCCATGGGAATTGAAGAAATCGGACACCGGGCGGATGAACACCGTGCTCTACGTGGCAGCCGAAGTCATTCGGCACCTGGGAATCATGGTGCAACCGTTCATGCCTGATTCAGCGGCGAATTTGCTGGATCAGTTGGCCCAGCCACAGGAGGCACGCGATTTCACGCGATTGGGGGAGGGCGGGGCTCTGCAACCCGGATTGTCGTTGCCCAAACCGGCAGCCATATTCCCCCGGTATGTCGACGACGGGTCACCCACCGCCGCAGAGTGAATGCTGGCGCGACTCCGGGCATCTGACTTTCCGTACAAATCAGGCCGTGCAACTCATGCTAGTCGATAGCCATTGCCACCTCGACTGCGACTCCCTGAGTGAGGAGATCGATATGGTCGTGGCCCGCGCGCGATTAGCGGGAATCGGCACCATGCTAACTATTTCCACGCGGCTGGATCGGTTTACAGGTGTGCTCGCAATTGCTGAACGCTTCGAGGACATATGGTGTTCCGTCGGTGTTCACCCTCATGAAGCCGGTGCCGAATCGGATGTCACGACCCGTCAACTCGTTGAACTCAGCGAACATCCGAAAGTCGTGGGCATCGGTGAAACCGGGCTCGATTATTATTATGAACACAGTTCGCGGGAACTTCAGCAGCGGTCGTTTCGGGCGCACATTTGCGCAGCACGTGAAACCGGTCTGCCCATCATCGTTCATTCCCGCAACGCCGAGGCCGACACCGCACAAATTCTGACCGAGGAATACGCCGGAGGAGCTTATCCCGGTTTATTGCATTGCTTTAGCGCGACCAAGCAACTCGCTGAAACCGCGTTGGAAATAGACTTCCGAATTTCGTTCTCAGGAATTGTCACGTTTAAGAATGCTGGTGAAGTCCGTGATGCCGCTCAAATCGTGCCTATGGATCGATTGCTTGTGGAGACCGATGCTCCCTATCTGGCGCCCGTTCCGCACCGGGGCAAAACGAACGAGCCGTCATTTGTTGTACACACCGCGGCCACGGTTGCCGAGTTAAAGGGCGTTACGGATGCCGAGATTGCCGACGTGACGACCGAAAACTTCTTCCGGCTGTTCACCAAGGTCAGGCGCCCGGAGGAATCGCCCGAAACCGACCACATTCCAGGCGATAGCGGCACCTGATGAAGGTAACGATTCTGGGCAGCGGCACGTCGAACGGTACTCCTCGAATAAGTGGTGACTGGGGTCATTGCGATCCTAATCAACCAAAGAACCGCCGGCGGTGTGCGTCCATCGTCGTAGAGACACCGAATACCCGCCTGTTGATTGATACGTCACCGGATCTCAGAGAACAGGCCCTCGACGCCGGCATCAGCGACGTCGATGCCGTGTGCTCTACACCCACGATCACGCCGATCACTGCTACGGAATCGATGATTTGTGTGGCAAGTCGTGCGGCTCCGTGACCGGCCTATGGACGTCTACGGAGACCGGAAAACCTTGGATTCGCTCCACACCCGGTTTTGCCTATGCCCTCGCTTCCGAAAATCCGCATCACTGGCCGTTTATGTCCACACATGAGCTTGGCGACACAGTCAAAATTGGTGACATCGACGTCGCATTATTCATCCAGGAACATGGCGCCGGCATGACACTGGGCTTCCGCTTCGGCCAATTTGCGTATTCCACAGACGCCATGGGTATGCCCGAAGCCGCATTCTCGGTGCTGAGCGGCATTGATCTATGGGTGGTCGGGGCGGCGCACTCGGTACCGAACCGCAGCATCCGACCCATGCCCACGTAGACCTGACACTCTCATGGATCGAGAGAGTGAGGCCTAAGCGCGCCGTTATTACCCACATGAGCGCGGAACTCAACTACGCCACGCTCTTATCGCAGTTGCCGCACGGCGTTGAACCTGCATCTGACGGTATGGTGATCAAGGTCGGCGATCTTTAAGAGGGCAGATTCGCCTCACCGCATTAGATTTTTCCGGGCATGGGAAACTGAAATAAACCAGACCAATAAACCCCAGAAAACCATGTATATGATGGATTTTATTACATATAAAATTTCCGATAATATACATTATGCGACAATTTGAACTTCCAATTGCACCGATAAAAATCCCTAATTGAGCCCGCGGCACAACAAAACACGTTGACTCGAATACCCTCGCCCAATTGGCCGCCAAAATTCTAATATTTTGATGTCAACGTTTGATCACAAGACCTTGACAAGTTGACAAATCGAGAACGCCGTAGTCACGAGAACCCATCCAAGCTCTCTCGGCAATATTCTGTTTTTTGCCTAGGATGTGCCCGAAATCGTCGAATACGATAAATCCGCCAGGCACGATCTTGTCGAATAGCACCTCAAGGGCTCCCATCTCCGCTTGCGCCACGTTCAGATCAAATTGTAGGAACGCAACCTTATCTGGTGACTTCTCATGCAAGACATCCGGCACAATGGATAACCCGGTAAAGACGCTGCATTCAACAAAGGTCTCCTTCCAAGATGCAAGGCTGACCGAGCAGCCCAAACCAACATGTGCATTCGCCAAATCCGACTTTGATCTGGAGGCCATATAGCATTGTTTTTCGCTGCTTCCATAAACGCGTGATCTTCCGTGAATGAAAACACGCGACCAAAGACGCACATCATGTCGCCGATGAAATGATTACCGCTGTATAGCGATTGCAAGCGCTCCAGAATTGATTTCAATTCTGCAACTTCGACATCATCAGCCAAACCGAAGAATTCGTACTCTTCTAGTCCATGAAAGTCGGTCAAATTATCTCTCTTCCGCTATGTGATGCCGTTGCGTGCAAGCATCTATTTGGACGAAGTATGTACGCCAACGGCAAGAATGGCCGAATCCACTGATCACGCCCCTATTGGAATAGAAATTTTCCCATAACAACGTGCCAGTTGCTCAACATCAGAAAATCCAAACCTTGACCCAATTACCCACTCACGCTTGCGTCATCCGGGCACGCTCGTGATAATCCAATTATGAACATCCCATCCGAAGCCGGCGACATTCGCCGGCTTCTTGACATCATGGCCAGGCTACGGAACCCGGATGGAGGTTGCCCCTGGGACCTTGAACAATCCTTCGAAACAATTGTCCCCTACACTATCGAGGAAGCATACGAAGTCGCGGACGCCATCGAAAACGGCGACATGGAGCGCCTTCAAGACGAATTGGGCGATCTCCTCTTTCAGGTCGTCTTTTACACTCAAATGGCACGCGAATCAGGCGGATTTGATTTCGGCGATGTGGTGGCCGGTGTCAGCGACAAGATGATCCGGCGGCATCCTCACGTTTTTGGGGACACCGACGTGGCAGATGCCGGTTCGCAAACCATCGCCTGGGAGTCGCATAAGGCGAAGGAGCGGGAGGACCGCGCCAACGCCGAAGGACGCCGGGCCAGTGTCCTTGATGATGTCGCACGCGGCCAGCCCGCCTTGTTGCGGGCACACAAACTCCAAAAGCGCGCGGCCCGAGTCGGTTTCGACTGGGTCGAAATTGCAGATGTCGAAAGTAAGATCGACGAAGAGATCACCGAACTCCGTGAAGCCATCTCGATGGCAGAAGCGAGTCAGGAAAGCCATAGCAGAGAGACCATTGCCGAGGAGTTTGGCGACGTTCTCTTCTCACTCGTTAATTATGCCCGCCATCTGGGTGTGGAGCCCGAGACGGCGTTGCGCGACGCCAATGCGAAATTCGAAAGACGGTTCCGGGATGTCGAGTCCGAGATGACGGCATCGGGACACGATCTCAAGCAAGTATCCCTCACGGAATACGACCAAGCCTGGGAACGCGCGAAGACGCGTGAGCGAGATCCGCTATCCCGGATCCATAAAAATTCTTCATAAGTCGAGGAGGCACAATGACCGAGATTTCCAATGACGTGGTCTTCATTACCGGCGCCACGGCAGGAATGGGCGCCGCGTTTGCCCGAAGATTTATCAATGAAGGCGCCCGGGTCATTGCGACGGGCCGTCGCGCCGAACGTCTCGATGCCTTGCGGCAGGAGCTTGGTGACCGCTTGCATACGGCCGTTGTCGACGTGCGGGACCGGGACTCGGTCCAGCAATGCGTCACAGCCCTGCCCTCGGATTTCAGCGAAATTTCCGTCTTGATCAACAATGCGGGTCTATCGCTCGGCGGTGGTGCTTTCCAAAACGACGACCTCGACGACATGCTGACGATGATCGATACAAATATCAAAGGCGTCGTTCAAGTAACTCACGCGATCCTGCCGGGCATGATCGAACGTGACCGCGGGCACATCTTCAACATTGGGTCGGTCGGCGGTGTCTACACGGTGCCTGGAAACAGCATCTACGGTTCGACCAAGTCCTTCGTCCACATGTTCACGCTCGATCTGCGGGCCGAACTGTTGGGACAGCACATCCGGGTAAGCGTGCTTGAGCCAGGGGCCGTCGAATCGGAATTTCTCGAGGTACGAGCCCGCGGCGACAAATCCGCCCTTGAGAACTTCAAACGCGGCATGCGTATCATCACGGCCGACGAATTCGCGGATATCCTGTTCTACGCCTATTCTCTGCCCCCGCATGTCAACGCCAACATCATCGAAGTGATGCCCACGGATCAAAGCTGGAACCGTGTTGCCATCCACCGCGCCACGTGACGGCCCCAAGCCGGGAGAGAAAGATATGAAACCGCAGGACATGATTGCATTCATCACGGGCGCCACGTCTGGCTTCGGTGCGGCAGCGGCCCGACGCTTCGTTTCCGAGGGCGCTAAAGTCATCGTCACGGGCCGCCGTAAGGAACGACTGGAGGCCCTCAAAGAAGAGCTCGGAGATGCCTGCCATCCCCTGCCCCTCGACGTTACCAGCTACGATGGCGTACAGGCGGCGGTTGATAGCATACCGGCCGGATTCAAGGATATCTCGGTCCTGGTCAACAACGCAGGCGCGGCGCTGGGACTGGGTCCCGCGTATGAATCCGACATCAAGAACTGGCAAGGCATGCTGGATACCAACGTCAACGGCGTCGTTTACTGCACGCACGTGATCCTGCCCGGCATGGTCGAGCGCAACCGCGGGCACATCGTCAATATCGGTTCCGTCGGCGGCCGGCAGCCCAATCCCGGAAGCAACATCTACGGCTCTACCAAGGCGTTTGTCCACCTCTTCTCGAAGAACGTCCGGGCGGAATGCTTCGGTAAGGAGATCCGGGTGACCTGCCTAGAGCCCGGAGTCGCACGATCGGAATTTAATCTGGTCCGCTACGAAGGTAACGAAGAGAAGGCCGAAGCCGGCTACGAGGGTCTTGAAGTGCTGACGTCGGAAGAGATTGCCGACTCTATTTATTACTGCGTCGCCCTGCCCGACCACATCAACATCAATGTCATCCAATTGATGCCCGTGATGCAGGCCTATTCTCCCTGGAATATCTACCGGCGCGACTAAAAAAAGGGGCCGCCCCATTTTGTGCGGCGGCCCCTCTCTGTAATGGCTCGCGCGCGGGACTGGTTAGAAGCCGCCCATACCGCCCATGTCGCCCATGCCTCCAGGAGGCATCGCTGGCATGTCACTCTTCTTCTCCGGAATCTCTGCGACCATTGCTTCGGTCGTAATCAGGAGTCCGGCGACGGATGCGGCATCCTGTAGCGCGGTCCGTACGACCTTGGCCGGATCAATAACGCCCGCCTTAACGAGGTCTTTGTAGGTATCGGTGCGGGCATCAAAGCCCCACTTCACGTCCTTCGACTCGAGAACCTTACTGGCGACGACCGCGCCGTCGAAACCAGCGTTTTCGGCGATCTGCCGCACCGGTGCCTGAAGCGCACGGCGCACGATCCCGACACCAACGTCTTGATCGTGATTGTCGCCGGTGACCTTGTCCAGTGCCTTGATCGCACGCAGCAACGTCACACCGCCGCCGGGCACGACACCTTCCTCCACGGCTGCCCGAGTCGAATGAAGCGCGTCATCGACACGATCCTTGCGCTCCTTCACCTCCGTTTCGGTCGAGCCGCCGACCTTGATCACCGCGACACCGCCGGCAAGCTTGGCCAGACGCTCCTGCAGTTTTTCCCGATCATAGTCCGAAGATGTTTCTTCGATCTGAGCGCGAATCTGACCGCAACGGCCCTGGATATCTCTCTTTTTACCGGCACCTTCGATCACCGTGGTGTCGTCCTTGCCCATGGTCACGCGCTTTGCGTGACCGAGCATATCGAGCGTGACGCCCTCCAGCTTGATACCCAGGTCTTCGCTGATCACCTGGCCACCGGTGAGAATCGCGATGTCCTCGAGCATGGCCTTTCGACGATCACCGAAACCCGGTGCCTTAACGGCAGCGACCTTCAATCCGCCGCGCAGCTTGTTGACCACGAGGGTTGCCAGAGCTTCGCCTTCGATATCCTCTGCGATGATCATCAGGGGTTTCCCCGACTGGGCAACCGCTTCCAAAATCGGCAGCATCGCCTGCAGGTTCGAGAGCTTCTTCTCATGCAGCAGGATGTGGGGATCTTCGAGCTCGGCCAGCATCTTGTCGGCATTGCTGATGAAGTAAGGTGACAGGTAGCCGCGATCGAACTGCATGCCTTCGACGACATCCAATTCTGTCGCGAGACCCTTGGCCTCTTCGACCGTGATCACGCCTTCTTTACCGACTTTCTGCATCGCCTCGGCGATGATTTCACCGATTTCGCCTTCGCCGTTCGCGGAGATTGTACCGACCTGCGAGATTTCGTCCTCCGACCTGACGCTCTTGGAAGACGCTTGGATGAAGGTGATCGCGGCGGCGACTGCTTTGTCGACTCCACGTTTGAGATCCATCGGGTTCATACCCGCGGCCACCGCCTTCATGCCTTCGCTTACGATAGCTTGAGCGAGAACGGTTGCTGTCGTGGTCCCGTCGCCGGCTTCGTCGCTCGTACGGCTTGCGACTTCGCGTAGCATCTGCGCGCCCATGTTCTCGAATTTATCCTCAAGCTCGATCTCCTTGGCGACGGTCACGCCGTCCTTGGTGATACGCGGGGCGCCGAACGACTTATCAAGGACGACGTTACGGCCCTTCGGGCCGAGCGTAACCTTGACGGCGTCAGTTAATGTATTGACCCCACGGAGCAAACGCTCGCGGGCCGCATCTTGAAATTTGACGTCTTTTGCTGACATTGATCTGTACTTTCCCTATTCCATAACGCCCATAATGTCCGACTCACGCATGATGATGAGCTCCTCGCCATCAACCGTGACCTCGGTACCGGACCACTTCCCGAACAGGATGCGGTCGCCTTTCTTCACGTCCAATGGCACGGTCTTACCATTCTCGTCCCGTGCGCCTGAACCGGCCGCCAGAATTTCACCTTCCATCGGCTTTTCCTTAGCGGTATCCGGGATGATGATGCCACCTGGCGTCATCTCCTCCTCTTCCATACGGCGGACGAGCACGCGGTCGTGCAACGGCCTGATATTCATGAAAGTCCTCCATGGTGTAGCAGTGCCTGCAGCAAAATCTCCGCCGCAGACAAGCTCATTAGCACTCTAATCCTGTGAGTGCCAGCGTATATAGTGACGCGCTATTTCACTGTCAACCTTGGGAAGATCAACGATTCTGGAATCAAGCTTGGAGCAATATTTCAGCTGACTGCTGCCGACGCTCAAAGCGGACAACGTTCCGCGCATCAAGTCCGACTTTCAGGCGAGTGATGCCGTCCACATCTTCACGGCTCAAAACATCGCCGTGACGGTAGAGCCACGCAAGGGTGGCACCGTCGCTCAGGGAAATCTGCAGTTCGAGTGTGCGCTTGCTGCCGGGCAGCAGAGTGTCAATTTTCCGCAACAATTCATCAACTCCGTCCCCCGTGTGCGCCGAAACAGACGCCAGGTGAACGTGTTTATGAGAATTCGCCGATAAAATTGCGCGCTTGGCGTCATCCAGAAGGTCAATCTTGTTATAGACCTCCAGCATGCGCTCTTCGGCATCAGCCGAGATGCCCAGCTCCTCCATCACCGCCTGGACATCCAGCTTCTGTTGATTGGTGTCGGAATGAAATGAGTCGCGTACGTGAACGATCAGGTCTGCCTCGATAACTTCCTCCAATGTCGCGCGAAATGCTGCAATGAGCGTTGTCGGAAGATCCGAGATAAATCCAACTGTATCCGAAAGGATGATTCGTTGACCGCTGGGAAGTGAAACGCCACGCATGGTTGGATCCAGCGTCGCAAAGAGCATGTCCTTGGCCAACACTTCAGAATTGGTCAACCGGTTGAAAAGTGTAGATTTTCCGGCGTTGGTGTAACCCACCAAGGCGACCACTGGATAGGGCACCTTTTGGCGGCTGGAACGATGAAGCCCGCGTGTGCGGGTTAACTGTTCCAATTCGCATTTCAGACGCGCAATCCGTTCCGAAATTTGACGACGGTCCGCCTCAATTTGGGTTTCGCCCGGCCCCCCCATAAAGCCGAACCCGCCACGTTGGCGCTCAAGATGGGTCCAGGACCTCACCAATCGGCTTCGTTGATATTCCATTGCCGCAAGATCGACCTGCAGGCGCCCTTCTCGCGTGTGTGCCCGCGCGCCAAATATCTCAAGAATCAGACCTGTACGATCGATGACTTTGCAGTCCCAGGCACGTTCGAGGTTGCGCTGCTGGACCGGACTGAGCTTCCCATCCACGACCGCGATTTCGACATCAAGCTCACGAACCAGCTGCCCGATACTTTCAACGCGTCCACTTCCGAAAAGAGTTGCCGGCCGCGGAGAGGCAATTGATATCGACTCCGAGTGTGCGATTTTGAGTCCGATCGCATATGCCAATTGAACGACTTCATCCAGCGCCGAATCCGTACCTCGATTCGCGGCAGAACCGTCTCGTCTCTTTGAGAGTCTCGGATGAAGGACGAGAGCAATCGCAGCGGCGGATTTGCTGCTGTGACCGGACTGGGAACGCTTAGTCTTCTTCTTCAGCTGTACTGTCCTCCGACGGATCAAACAACTGAACCGACTGACTGGGCATCACTGTCGATATTGCGTGTTTGTACACGAGCTGTATGTGGCCATTTCGCCGCAACAGCACGCAAAAATTGTCAAAAGAGCTAATTACGCCCTGAAGCTTCACCCCATTGACCAGAAAAACAGTCACTGCAATCTTGGTTTTCCGAACCTGGTTGAGAAATACGTCCTGCAGATTTTGGCTTTTGTTCGCGGCCATAATTCTTTTCCGCCCTGTTTTTTGTGTATCGAGCCGACGCCATTTTAAAATCCGTCCAAGCGTGTGCACCTCATCATACGACGAGTACGCCGCATAAGCACATAAATGGTGCACTCGTAAGTACAAAACAAGAACTACACGGCAATACTCAAGCTGTCGATTGCCCAGACAGATGCGCTTCGTAAAGATCGTAAAGCGCCCGTGTCACGGGACCGGGCGCACCCCCGCCAACAGGTGTATCGTTGATCTGCACCACCGGAGTCACGAAAGATGTCGTGCTGGTCAGGAAAGCTTCCGCCGCATGCTCTGCTTCCTTCAGCGTAAATGATCGCTCGACGAGGCGGCGTTGTTGTCTCATCGCCAAATCGCTGACCACCATGCGCGTAATGCCTGAAAGAATGGCGTTATCGAGGTGACGCGTTATCAGATCACCCGCGTCATCGACGATCCAGGCGTTGGTCGAGCTCCCTTCCGTTATCTGATCTTCCTCATCGACCATCCACGCCTCATAGGCACCGGCCTCGCGAGCCTGCTGTTTGGCCAGAATGTTGGGCAACAAGGATATCGACTTGATGTCGCAGCGCTGCCAGCGAATATCCGGCACTGTAATGACGTTAACACCCTTCTCCAGTATGGCCGTAGGCCGTGGCGGCATGCCGCGCGCGGTCACGACGAGCGACGTCTTGCTCAGGTCGGGAAAGGCGTGATCGCGCCTCGCCACGCCGCGGGTCATCTGCAAATAGATAATGCCGTCGATCACCCGATTTCTGCGAACAACCTCTTCAAGGACCACGGCAAGTGCACGTCGTGACATTGAGGTGTTCATGAAGATTTCGGCCAACGACCGGTCAAGTCGGTCGAGATGTGGCTCCAAGTCAGCAAGACGTCCGTTGCGGACCGCCATCACCTCATAAACACCGTCGGCAAATTGGTAGCCGCGATCCTCAATGTGAACGGCGGCATCCGCAAACGGCACATAGCGGCCGTTGACATAGGCAACACGCGACATCGTCAATCTCCGCTCATTAGACCCGGCGAAACACGCCGACCAAAAGTGTTAGCAACGCAAAGACCTCAAGCCTTCCGAGTAACATCGCCAAGCAAAGTAGCCACTTTATCTCAGCTGTGAGGGCATCGTAGCCCCTTTCAGCACCCAACGATATTTCGGTCAGTGGGCCCGCGTTACTGAGCGCCGCCGCCGCTGCCGCGAAAGCATGGTGAAAGTCCATACCCAAGCCAGATAACGCGACGCCAAATAGACCCAAAGCCACGGCGAAAGTACAAAAAATGGTCAAAATCCCACTCAGAGATGACTCGTCCACAACTTGGCCAGCGTAGGTAATTCTCAAGACAGAACTTGGATGTGGCAAACGCTTTAGTTCTCGTCTCACTAGTTTCATAAGCATGGAGAATCTTAGCAGTTTGATGCCACCGGCGGTGGACCCAGTACACCCTCCAATTAGGGCCAGCATCAGCATCAACAGGGTCGCGAATAACGGCCAGGATGAAGGCGCGCTGTTGTAAAATCCTGTCGTCGTCAGCATGGAAATCGCGGTGAATATCCCTGCCCCCACTGAATCGAGCGTCCCCGCCTCATTCGACAGCACCAATACAGCGGCAAGGACGACACTAATGGCCAACGCAACGACAGTCAGATATCTGAATTCGGGATCGCTCGTATATACGCGCCACCCTCGACCATGGAAAATGGCCCAGTGGAAGGTAAAATTTATGGCACCCACGAACATGAAGACGACGATCACGGTCTCCATTGCCGGAGAAGCGAACGCCGTAAGTGAACCGTCGCGGGTCGAAAATCCACCCGTGGATAAAGTACTCATGGCCAGGCAGATGGATTCAAAAAATCCGAGTCCCGTGAGCACCAGGAATAGTGCACACGCGCCTGTCAAAGAAAGATAAATCCAGCCGATCGCGCGTAGTGATTGAACCAACTGAATGCGGAGATCGTGGCGTTCCCCACGCGGCATCGCGCTTCGGAACAGCTTCATGGCACCAACGCTGTAGAACGAAAGCAACACAACGGTCAGCATTAGAGTTGCCAGGCCACCGAGCCACTGCAACAGCGCCCTCCAGATCAGCACACTGCGTTCAATTATCTGTAGATCTCTGAGAACCGTCGCGCCTGTCGTGGTAAGCCCCGACATCGCCTCAAAATAGGCATCGGTGGCCGTCGGCACCACGCCGATATAGTAGAAGGGCAGCGCACCGAATATCGGCAAGATGAGCCACACCAGCACCGCCAACGCAAACGCCTCACGTTGATTTGGGCTGCGCGGCGCACCCCGCGTGGCGATGACGAGCGCACCACCGGCAAACAACGTCAATCCGGCAGAAACCAGAAACGTCCAGCCCTGATCCGTTTCTGCGTATCCAAATGCAACGAAGGCTGGCACCAGCATCGTCACGGCAAAGCCTGCTAGCGTCCACCCCAATGTGGATAGTGCGATTGCATAGGCCATGAAAAATTGCCGGTCAGGGCCTCAGAAATATTCAAGGCGCACGGAAAACATCTTCTCGAGATGCTTGACGCCTTCAGCAACAGTGAAAATTACCACTCGATCCTTGGGCTGAATGACCGTGCTCCCGCGGGGAATGATCACCTCCTCACCACGAATGACCGCGCCGGCAACCATGCCGACCGGCAAGTGCACATCTTTGATGGGAACACCAACAAGCGGAGAAGTTTCCATGGCTTCGGCCTCGATGATTTCGGCCAAGCCGTCCCGCAAACTGTGGACACCGCGAATTCGTCCACGCCTCACGTATTGCAGAATTCTCGATACGGTGATGGCCCGAGGGTTGACGACGACATCGATACCCAACGATGCCAGGAGCGGCTCGAACGTCATATTGTTGACCAACGTTACTGCCCGTTGAGCTCCCTCTCGTTTGGCGAGCAGAGAAGCGAGAATATTGACCTCATCATCATTGGTTACCGCGATAATGGTCTCGGTCGCCTGAACATTTGCTTCATTGAGGATTTCGCGATCGAGGACATCGCCGTTCAATACGATGGTCCGGTGCAATTGTTCGGCAATTTCACCGGCGCGATCACGGTTGTACTCGATGATTTTAGGAGAGACCCTGGGGTACGATTCCTCTATCTCCAGCGCCAGGGATAGACCCACATTCCCGCCCCCAACAATTAGAATGCGGCGCGCCTCAACTTCTTCGTGCCCAAATGCCGCCATGGCGCGTGGAACATGATCAACTTCGGCCGCGAAGTAGATCTCGTCGCCGACCGCCATCGAACTATCTCCGGACAGCGCCATGATCTCTTGATCACGCACAATTCCCATTACCCTGATATGAAGGTCCGGAAACAGTTCGGTGAGTCGACGTAGCGGCGTATCTACGACCGGACATCCTTCATTGAGACGTGTCGCGATGACTTGAATCTTGCCATCCGCAAACGGAACCATATCGATGGCACCTGGGACTTGAAGACGGCGCATGACTGCGCGGGCAACTTCAATCTCCGGTGAAATAATTACGTCTATCGGCAAATTCTCGCGGGTAAATAGATCGCTCCAGACTGGATCCAGGTAGTTCTGCGCGCGAACACGGGCAATCTTTGTCGGCACATTGAAGAGACTGTGCGCAACCTGGCAAGCCACCATGTTTACTTCGTCACGTTGCGTGACCGCGATAATGACATCTGCCCCCGCGGCATCCGCAGCGTCGAGAACACCGGGATGGGAGGCAAAACCAACTAATCCCCGAACGTCCAGCTGGTCGCTGACCCGCTTGACGAGATCCGGCGATTGATCAATGACCGTCACATCGTTCTGTTCGCTGGAGAGGTATCGAGCGATATTGAAGCCGACCAGGCCGGCCCCGCAAACAATGACTTTCATGAACTAATCCGGACTTGTCGCGTGTACGAGGATGCGCTCAAGCGGCGCGGTCGGTTCCGTTACCACCAACCCCTAAAGACTTCAACTTACGGTGGAGAGCCGATCGCTCCATACCGACGAACCCTGCAGTTCGGGATATGTTGCCGCCAAATCTGGTTATCTGTGCCACTAGGTATTCTCGCTCGAAAACTTCGCGAGCCTCACGCAGGGGCAAGGTCATGATTTCTTCCCGGCCCTTGAAGGTTATGGCGGACTGCGTATCTCGCATGTATTCAGGCGGTAATTCATCCATTCCAATGACCCTGTCACTTCGATCCGGGATCATGATCAAGAGACGCTCCACCAGATTGCGCAACTCACGCACATTTCCCGGCCAATCGTAAGCTTGCAATACGGCGAGTGAGTCTTCACCAATCTCGCATGGATTTAGCCCTGACGCAGCCGCGATGCGCGTTAGGAAGTAGCGCGCAAGAATGGGAACGTCGTCGCGGCGTTCGGCAAGCGCCGGCACGCGAATCGGAACCACGTTGAGTCGATGGTACAGGTCCTCACGAAATCTACCTGCTGCAATTTCAGCCATTAGATCACGCGTTGACGCACTCACCACGCGCACGTCCACTTCGATCCGTGTGATGCCTCCCACTCGTTCAAACCGTTGTTCCTGGAGCACACGGAGAATTTTTGCCTGGGTTTCGAGAGGCATATCGGCGACTTCGTCAATAAACAGCGTGCCGCCGTGCGCGTGTTCGAATGTTCCGATTTTCCGTCTCTGATCGGGCCCTTCTGTGCCCTCCTCCACGCCAAACAGTTCCACTTCGACACGTTCCGGCGCCATGCTGGCGGCATTCAAGACAATGAAGGGCCCAGCCGCCCTTCCCGAGCGCTCATGGAGCAGACGCGCGGCAACTTCCTTTCCCGAACCCGAAGGACCTGTGATCAACGCGCGAGCGCCAGTTGGCGCTATTTTATCAATAGCTGCCCTTAGGATTTCGATTTCTGTCGACTCTCCGATCAGATCGGTTTCGTGCCATGTCCTGAGGCGCAACTCGCGATTTTCGCGCCGCAGGCGCGCCGTCTCAATCGCCCTTGAGACGATCGTGATCAACCGGTCGGACTTAAACGGTTTCTCAATGTAGTCGTAGGCGCCCCTCTTTATCGCGGATACGGCAGTTTCGATGTTGCCGTGTCCGCTGATCATAATGATCGGCAGGTTAGGGTGATCGGCGAGAACGATATCCAGCAAACCCAATCCATCGACCTCGCTTCCCTGTAGCCAGATATCCAGCACTAGGAGAGAAGGCAAACGTTGTGTGATTTCATGCAGGGCCGATCGGCTATCTGATGCGACGCGGGCTACATACCCTTCATCCATGAGGATTCCGGAGATCAACTCACGAATGTCTGCTTCGTCATCGACGATCAGTATGTCGGTTACCATGCATCAATACCGATTCGGGATCAAATTATGCAGCCCGTTCATCCGGTGATTCCCTCGCTTCACGGTAAAACACAAGACGCGCGCAGGCTCCACCGTTCGGACTGTTCTCCAAGAACAGCTCGCCCGAGTGGTCTTCCATTACCTTTTTCACGATTGCCAATCCTAGGCCGGTCCCTTTCGTGCGCGTCGTCACGTATGGTTCGAATAATCGGTCCCGCTGTTCAACAGGCAAGCCCGGACCATTATCCGATATCTCAACCGAGACCGTCGATCCGTTATCCGCGACGACTACTTCAATCCTGCCTTTTGGAAGAATTGCCTCGCCTAGTCGCGCTTCATTAATAGCGTCAGCGGCGTTTTGCAGCAAATTCGTCAGGACCTGCGCCGTCTGATGGCGGTCGCACATCAGCTCTACTGAACCTTCGGGCAATTTACTGACGAATTCGATGCTTGAATGCGCAACCTGTTGCATAAACAGCGCTTGTTGAACAAGGTCACGCATATTCTCCACGTTGAAGTTCGGTGACGGCATGCGTGCGAAGGAAGAAAATTCGTCGATCATCCGTCCAATATCTCCTACCTGGCGGATGATCGTATCTGTGCACTGGGCAAACACCTGCGGGTCAGACGAAATCTCGTCTTGGTACTTGCGCTTCAAGCGCTCCGCGGAAAGCTGTATGGGGGTCAGGGGATTCTTGATTTCGTGAGCGATCCGCCGCGCGATATCAGCCCAGGCAGATGTTCGTTGGGCGGATACAAGCTCTGTAATGTCGTCGAACGTGACGACGAACCCTTCCAGATTATCATCCTGCGCCTCTGCGGAAATTCTGCAGTGCAGAGTTCGCCGTCTACCGCTACGCGCAACAGTGATATCACCTTCCGCAAATCGACTGGGTCGACTTCTTGCGGCCTTCAGCAGTCCGGCCATTTCCGGAATCGCGTTCACGAGTGACTCTCCCGCCAGCATCTCTGCATCGGTATCGAGTAGGTGGGTCGCCGACCGGTTAGGAAGATTGATTCGCCCGTTGGCATCCAACCCGATAACACCGGCTGAGACGCCGGAAAGTACCGCCTCGGTAAATCGTCGGCGGGTATCCAGTTGTTGGTTTGCATCAACCAATTCCGTGCGCTGGGCCAGGAGTTGAGTCGTCATCCGATTAAAAGCCCGGCTCAAGGTACCGATTTCATCATCCGGCGGTCCTTCTGGAACGCGGACTGAAAGGTCACCGCCGCGCGCTTGTTCAGCTGCACCGACCAGGCTCGAAATTGGACCCATCAAGCGGGCCGCGAAGGAGAGTGCAAACCAAACTGCGGCAAGCAACATGAGCAATGCAACGACCGCAAATATCAGAACAAAGTTGATGCGAATGCCCGATCTTTCACCCTCCAGACGCCTATATTCGCTTACCGCAAGTTCTGCCCTGGCAACATGGCCGAGCACCTTTTGATCTACAAATCGACCAACGAACAGGAATGCGTTAGGAACGTGATCGAGACGAACGAGAGCCCTCACGCGATCGTAGTTATCGTCATTGACGATCGCCACTTCACCGCTTTCGGCTTGTTCCAAAGCCGCATCGGGCGCGAGCTCAAAGGCCATGGAAAATGCCAGCTCGGACCTCGCAAGAATCCGCCCACTTCTTTCAAAAACGATGGCCTCTGACAAATTCCGAAGAGCCGCTTGTGCGATCACAATTTGCTTGAATCGCGCGGGATGGCGGATTAACGCGGACGCTTCGCGGTTCAGGTCCGCGGCCATTGCCAGGGCGTCCGCGCGAATGAGTTGACGATGCTCATTCGTGTAGGCCTTCGCGACGACCAGCGAATCCGAGAGCGCCGTCCTGACACGGTCACTGAACCAGGCCTGAACTCCCAAATCGAAGAATAGATAGGAGAACACGGCGACAACGATTGCCGGAGCAACCGCCATAAAGCTAAACATAAAAACCAGTCGGGTATGTAACCGTGACCCGGCAGCTCCCCGGCGTCTTTCCAACCACAGGCGGACCAAGCGGAAAGACACCACTGAACCGAGGAGCAACCCCAGAACGAGGTCAACCAGAAGCAGGCCAAAAACTGCCTGCGGATCAGGACCAAATGGAGAAGATCCAGTGAGTACGACGTATGTTGCGAAACCCGACATGATCGCGGCAATGCCCAGACCTACAGCCAACTTGCGACCGAGTCCCACATCCCTCGCCCAGGCATAAATCCGGTATAGCAAACCGTCGTTTAGAGTATTTGTCACTGTAGACATCAAGTCCTATGCCTATCAGCAACTCACTTTGGCTAGAACAAATGCCATGAGATGCATGAAGGCCACATCAATCACGCTGAACTGTGACAACTATGCATCACTGAGCGCCTCGCACAACTGGAATTTGAAGCTCACTTATTTTCTTTCGCAACGTATTCCGGTTAAGACCCAACAACTTGGCTGCTCGAATTTGATTTCCGCGGGTGGCACTGAGACACATCGCGATCAGCGGACGTTCGACTTCTTTGATAATTCGCCGGTAGATTCCGCTTGGCGGTAGGCCATCTTCGTGCGCGGCAAAATATCGGCTCAGATGACGCTCGATCGAATCTCCAAAAGAATCCGCAGTCCCACTTGAGTCTTGTGTCGTCCCGGCACTCGCCTCTTCAAGCTCAGCGCGAACAACCTGAGTATCTATCGTCTCCTCGGCATACATTACGGTCAGTCGCCGCGCCAGGTTTTCGAGCTCTCGCACATTTCCCGGCCATGAATGAGATTTCAAGAGAGTCATCGCCTCCGCAGCGATGGTTTTTTGAGGCAAACCCTCGTCAGCCGCCATGCTCAGGAAATGCTGAACAAGATCCGGAATATCCTCCACGCGATCCTTCAACGCTGGAAGACGCACGGGCACGACGTTGAGGCGATAGAACAAATCCTCCCGAAATAACCCCTGGCGCACGAACTGTCGGAGATTTCGATTGGTTGCCGCCACAATCCTCACATCCGCGCTGATCGAGCGCCGTCCCCCGACCGTCGTGAATTCACCCTGTTGCAACACTCGCAGCAAACGTGTCTGTGCTTCTATCGGCATATCACCGATCTCGTCGAGAAATAACGTTCCACCCTCCGCTTGTTCGAATTTCCCGATACCTCGCGCAGTCGCTCCCGTGAATGCACCTTTTTCATGGCCAAACAGTTCGCTCTCTATTAGCTCATGGGGGATTGCAGCCATGTTGATCGGTACGAAGGGTCGGTGCCGGCGTTTTCCATAATCATGGAGGGCTCGTGCAACCAATTCCTTGCCAGTACCCGACGGTCCTGAAATCAAAACCGTGAGATCCGTGCCGACCAGTCGCGCGAGCAACCTGTACAGGTCCTGCATTACGGGCGAGCGGCCGATCAAGGGCATGGTTTCATCAAGCGCTCCCCTTTGAACCGCATCCTCGCCTTGCTGGGTCGCGGCCGGAGAAACGAGCGCACGCTCAACGATCCGAGCCAGTTCGTTGAGATCGAAAGGCTTAGGAAGATATTCGTAAGCACCCCGTTCGGTCGCCCGGATGGCCATCAGCATCGTATTCCGGGCACTCATCACGACAACCGGGAGTTCAGGACGGATTTTGTTGATTCGGGTAAGAAGGTTAAGTCCGTCTTCGTCCGGCATGATGACGTCCGTAATAACGAGATCCCCATCGCCCTCCGACACCCAACGCCATAGAGTCGCGGCGTTGCCCGTAGAACGGACATCGTATCCCTCGCGGCCAAGCGCGTGGCCAATGACTGTCCGGATGCTGCTGTCGTCGTCTGCGACTAGAATGGTGCCTTCTGCCATTAACACCGCTCCTTGAGTTTTGCCTCGTCTTTCTCAGAAACTACTGGCAACCGGAAGCCGCATCCGAAATTCGGTGCGTCGAGGCCAAGATTCAAACTCGATAACCCCGCCATGATCTCTAATGATCTTGGCGACCAAGGCGAGCCCGAGTCCGGTCCCTCCCCTTTTCCCTGTAACAAATGCATCGAAGAGATTGGCGCGTACGTCGTCTGGAATACCGGGCCCGTTGTCTCTCACGGCGACTTCGAGCGGAAGATTCAAGGAGCTCTTCGATCCCGGAACGGTGGCTCGCATGCCATGCCGATAAGCGGTAATCAAGGTTATCTCGCCGCCGGTATCAGCAAAAGCCTCTACCGAATTGTTCACCAGATTAAGTAACGCCTGAATCAACTGATCTCTGTTGCCCAGGACCGGCGGCAAAGATGGATCGTAGCGTTCATCGAACTGAAGTTGTTTTCCGGCAGCGCCCGCTTCAACAAGGCGCCGAACGCGGTCGAGAACTTCATGAATATTCAGCGGTTCGATGTCTATCGGCCGCTCGTCGGCAAATACCTCCATATTCTCGACGAGCACGCAGATTCGATCGACCTCATCCCGAATGAGGCGTGCCAGCGATTGCTCGTCTCCCTTTGTTTCACCTTCCAACAGTTGTGCAGCCCCTCGGATTCCGGCGAGTGGGTTTTTAACTTCATGTGCCAGAACCGCCGCCATCGCGGTAACCGAGCGAACCGAGTCCCGGGACGTCAGTTGACGATTGATCACGTCCGCAAATGTTCGTTGTCTAAGACACAGCAAAATATCTCTGCGGACCTCGTCCAGCAGACCAATATGAACATCCACTCGGCGCATTTCGCCACGCGGAGACGTCAGTTCCATCCCGTGATCTGCGATACTCACGCCATTGACGCGCACGCGGTCAATGAGATCGACCACAGGACTGTCAAAGGCTGTAACCTCCTGTATCGATTGACGAATTAAGGAATCCCGGCCCGAGGCAAAAAATTGTTCTGCTGCTGTATTGACGTATCTCACGCGATCACCGGCGTCGATTACGAGTATTGGATCGGGCAGAGCGTGCACCAAAGCGTCGCCCTCGAAACGCCGATCAACGATCTCGTCCTCTGAGCCGTAGTCGTTTTGATAAGACTGAATACTTGCAGTCATGCGGCCGCACGACACAAAAGGGAGTCGTAATAGTCTGAAATCAGTGTCTTGACGGCGTCTGCTGAGTCCAAACTATTCAATCCACTACGCAGCGCAGCCGAGCCAGCCAATCCCTTTGTGTACCAAGACAGATGTTTACGTGCCACGCGAATCCCCGACTCGTGGCCATAGTGGCTGAGCATGGCTTCATAGTGCTCGGATAACAGATCGTATTGAGTCTGAAGCGGAGGATCTTTAGGCTTTTGACCCGTCTTCAGAAATTCGATTATCTGACTGATAAACCACGGCTTTCCGTATGCGCCTCGGCCCACCATCACCGCATCGGCACCGGACTCTTCAAGGATTATCTTGGCATCGTCTACTTTCACGACGTCGCCGTTCGCGACAACTGGAATCGAAACTGCATCTTTAACTTCGCGGATAAACTGCCAATCGGAGCGCCCCCGGTACATCTGGCAACGTGTCCGTCCATGAACGGAGATCATCTTGACACCCGCGTCTTGGGCAATTCGAGCCAATGACGGGGCATTTCGGTTTGCATCGTCCCATCCCGTGCGCATCTTGAGCGTCACCGGCAGATCAACCGCCCTCACGGTTGCCTCAATGATCTTGGCTGCCGCCAATTCATCGCGCATCAATGCTGAACCCGCATAGCCGTTGACCACTTTCTTCGCCGGGCAACCCATGTTGATGTCGATGATTGTGGCGCCCCGATCAGCGTTGAGTCGCGCGGCCTCTGCCATTTTCTCAGGTTCGCAACCGGCCAACTGCACAGCCATCGGATATTCCTCAGACCGGTTGGACGCCATACGCAGCGTCCGGCGATTCTGGCGGATCATCGCCTCACTGGCTATCATCTCGGATACCACCAATCCGGCGCCGAGACGCTTCACCAAATTGCGAAATGGGAGGTCCGTCACCCCTGACATCGGTGCCAGAATGACAGGAGCCTCAAGCTCTACGTCGCCAACCAGAATGCTCATTTATTATGCAAAATAAAATTTGTCTAAATTTTATGCAAAATATGCCAATTGTTGTCCCCAGCACAAGGGCTACCAGCGGGAACCACATCTATGATCAGAGTACTTGATAGATATCGTAGATTGGTCCGTCCTTCAGGCGAACTCCACTACCAAACGCCAAGATCTTATTGAGCCAGCTGTATTTTTCAGAGCCAGTTTCAAATCGTGCGGCGATGCGGAAATAATATTCCGATGGATCAACCGCTTCGCCTTGCTCCATCCTGCCCCATACTTCTTCAGAACCGAACCGAATGCCCTCATAAGTCAATTGAATATGGTGATCATCATCGGTGTGCAATAGCGCCCGGACCTCAGGATGAAATGCGCCATCAAACCGCGTGAGCCGCAAGTCATTGCCTCCGGCCACAAGTGTGCCCGATAGCTTTGGGCCTTCAAACCGACTTTCTGCAAAGGAATCAATGCGTCGCAGCCGTCCGTATGGTGTTACCCCAAGCCCGACCGCTGATGCGAGATCAATTCGCATCTGGAACAACAGATCAAATTGCGGTTCTGCCACTGTCCGGCTCCATCGTTGCGAATTTGATCAAACGTGAGTTGATCCAACAGTGTATTGGCAAAGCGTTCCTCACACAATCAGTCAGCCCCCGGAAATCAGCCCCCAGCCGAACTCCCGACGCTTAAGGGTTAAAATATTATTAAACCGATCGTTCGACAGGAAACAACCGGATCAGTGAATATCTACTAGTTGTTGGGTACCGCATCGGATGCCACTAATAAACTTCCGATCGTTCGTGACTACATGATGAATTTTAACTTTCGAACAACTCCGCTATTTTGAAATATCCATAATCGATCGATCGTATTTCAAGAGTTAGAAATTATTCTTGTCTATATGATTAAAATAACTCGGTAACTAATTAATATTAATTGTAAACTTAATTTATTTTATTGATAATATTATATAAAATGGATATTCTAATTAAAATAAAATAATCACCGTTGTCGGTGAGACGTTCCAGCGCCGATGCGCACATGCCTAAAGGCAATTGCTGCAAGCCCGAACGATCGTGCACAGTATTCTGCCGGATTCATCGTGATGACAAATTCCATCGATGGGTCGCATCATTCAGTTGAATTCTCGACGCCACAGTATCCGAAGAAGGACGAAGCCCCATGTGAATTTCGAGTTGACTGCTCACGCGACTCCAGGCGAATTGTGTGAACCTAATCGCTGTGATCATCCTCAGACATTGTGCGAATTGCGCACTCACCTAGCTGCTACATCTAACATCCATTGCTGTCCCGTGGTCCGGAAAGCCGCGAAATCTCTCGATTTTGAGCATCAACATAATCCCTGATTTCAATACATGTGCTCGCAATTTCCTACCGTTCATTGTAAAAATGAACTCGTAATTCGCCTGAGTCACAATTACGGGGAAGGCCAGCCATCGATGATAGGTGTCGGCGCTCAAGCGCTTTCGGAGATTCACGGCCTCGCGGGTTTGCCTGACACGGCTCTCGAGAGACTCGCTCGAACGGTTCGTACCCAGACCTACAGGAGCGGCGAAAAATTGGCTGAACGTGGCCAGGACGCCGACCACGTATGTTTCGTGATTTCGGGCCACCTTCGTGTGCTTAATTATTCCGGCGCAGGGCGCATGGTCCGCTATGCGGCATTGGCGACCGGTGAATTTTTTGGAGAGCTTGCGGCCATCGACGGACAACCCAGATCAGCAACCGTGGTTGCCGAAAGCGATTGTGTAATCGCAACCCTGTCTGCTGAGGATTTTCAAGAGTTGATATCCTCCCAGCCGGAATTTTCTCTCGCCCTCATCCAGAGGCTTGCCAGTATCGTTCGCGCCTGTGATGAGCGCACCATGGATTTGAGTTCTCTAGGTCCCGCACAGCATGTTTGTCATGAACTTCTTCGCCTCTCAGAGCCAGATCCATTGCGCAGTCAAAGCTGGGCGGTCTACCCGGTTCCAACCCAGGTCAATCTTGCCAGTTCGCTCGGCACCACGCGTGAAACAGTCGCGCGAGTCATTAGCCGCCTCACTTCAGACGGAGTTGTCTCAAGAAAGTCGAAATCTTTGTATATTCGGGACTGGGTCCGGCTGGAAGCCCTGCCTCTCCAAGTATAAAGGCGACTTCCGAAAGACCCCGGACATCATGTGGCTGACTGCCATCTTCTCGCTGTCACAGGCATTGACGAATTGATTGTGCAGACCGTTAGCCCGGAGCGCCCATGAGCACCGTCGCTCTCATCGTAGCCGCCGGCCGAAGCACCCGATTCGGGGGCTCAACACCTAAGACATACACAATGTTGGGCGGACGCCCCGTGCTCTCACACAGTATCGACGCCTTCGTAAGACATCGGGCAGTCGATGCCGTCTGCGTCGTCATTCAGGAAGACCACCGTTCGCTATATCGGCAAGCGCTGACATGTTGCCAATCGGACCTCTCTCCGCTCGAACCAGTTTGCGGCGGAAATGAACGTCAAGACTCCGTCCGCCTGGGTCTGAATAGCCTCTCCGCCCTCCGACCGGACCAGGTAATAATCCATGATGCCGCAAGACCGCTCGTATCACCGGAGTTAATCAACCGGGTTCTCGCTCCCTTGTCGGTCGAAGGTTCAAGGTACGCGGGAAGCATAGCGGCTCTCCCCATCCCTGATACGGTCAAGCGCGCCACTTCGCAGACCCCGAGCGATAGCCGCATGAAAGTCCTTGAAACTCTCGATCGGCATACTTTGTGGCGGGCGCAAACGCCGCAAGCTTTCAATTTCGAGGCAATCTCGACGGCACATGAAAGCGCGGCGGGAAATGCGTTCACCGATGATTCAGCGGTTGCGGAAGCCGCCGGTCTGGACGTCGCGCTGGTGCCGGGTGACGTCGAAAACTTTAAGATCACGAATAGTGATGATCTTTCACGCGCTGAAATGATGTTATCGGCGCGTCTCGGTGACATCCGGGTCGGAAACGGCATTGATACGCACCGGTTCGGGCCAGGCGGTCATGTCATGTTGTGCGGGGTCGTCATCCCTCACGACAAAGCCCTTCAGGGACATTCAGACGCAGATGCCGCCCTGCATGCCGTCACCGATGCGTTGTTGGCGTCAATCAGTGCCGGGGACATTGGCGTCCACTTTCCACCATCAGACGAGCAATGGCGGAATACGCCTTCTGAAGTCTTTACCTCATTCGCGGCCGAGAAGGTTCGTGAATCCCAAGGAATCATCGCCCATATCGACGTCACTATCGTCTGTGAAAGCCCACGAGTCGCACCTTATCGAGAGGCCATGCAAGAACGCCTCGCTGCGATCGCGGGAATAGACCCGTCACGCGTCAGCGTCAAAGGCACGACGACGGAGCGACTCGGTTTCACGGGCCGGGGGGAAGGCATCAGTGCGTTCGCGACGGCGACAGTTCGATTGCCGTTCACGCATTCAAATCGCAGTCCAACTGTAGAGTCTCCAGATTCGTGACCGATTCCGGTCCAGCAAATCGGAACGGTGCAGCCGGCCTTCGGTTTATTCACCCCGTCACGCTGATTGTCACCTGGTTTGGTGCTGGCTTGATCCCCAAGGCGCCAGGCACCTGGGGCTCCCTGTTTGCGCTGCCCTGCGCAGCGTTTATTTATTACCTCGCGGGAAGCTTTGGATTGATTGTGGCTGCAGCCCTCGCTTTCTTTACAGGCTGGGTCGCCTCCAATATCTACCTCAACGCAAAGCGACGGGCGGGAACAAACAAGGAAGATCCAAGTGAGATCGTCATCGACGAAGTCGCGGGTCAGTGGCTGGTGCTGGCTGTTGCTCCTGTTGACGCCCTGTTCTACGGGGCGGGGTTCCTGCTGTTCCGATTCTTCGACATCGCAAAGCCTTGGCCAGTGAACTTGATCGATCGGCGAGTCAAAGGTGGGCTGGGCGTAATGCTCGACGATATTGCGGCGGCGATCTACGCTGCCGGCTGCCTCATATTGTTCCAAGATATTGTCGGTGGTAGCTGATGTTCAGCGAGGAAATACGCGCACTGTCACGGACCTTGCTCGATGCGTGCCGGACCAAAGGCGTTCATATCGTAACCGCTGAATCATGCACCGGAGGATTGATTGCCGCTGCGTTGACAGAAATCGCCGGCTCCTCCGAGGTATTTGAGCGCGGATTCGTCACTTATCAAAACGAGGCAAAGGCCGAGGATCTTGGCGTGCTCGAACAAACGTTGCTTATTCATGGCGCCGTCAGCGAACCCGTCGCCAGGCAAATGGCCGAGGGTGCCTTGAACCGTTCCGCATCCCAAGTCAGCGTCGCGGTTACAGGGGTTGCCGGGCCGGGCGGTGGCTCTGTTGAGAAGCCTGTCGGGCTCGTCCATATCACGTCCGCGTCAACGGGTGGCGAAACGCTGCACCTTCGATGTGAATTCGGCGATATCGGGCGCGAACGTATTCGCGAAGCGACGGTCTCGAAAGCATTGAACCTGCTCGCCGAGGCCGTCGGTCGTTATTCTTCAAACAACTCTGCCTGAAACGTGCCCGAGACTCAAACAACTTCGCCCGTTCGGCTACGCGGGCGCGATGTCATTTACGTAACGCTGATTTGCGCAATTTTTACGGCGGCCGGTATTGCAGTTCTCCTTGGTCTGGCCGGTGACCTGGCCGTTCGCTCTCCGAGACCACGAACCTTGAATCTCGGTGTTCTGTTCGGAAGTATCATTGTCCTCAACGGTGCTATTGCCGCCGCCGTCGGCTTGGTACTGATTCGCGCGAGGCACATGACCTGGCGAGATATCGGATTCGCCCGGCCCAGTGTGCGCTGGGTCTTTGCCTCGGTTGCACTGGGGATCACGCTGGTTGCAACGATCGAAGGGATCGAGCGGATCTTAGACTTATCCGCCGGGCAATTGACCGCAGGGCTGATCGCGCCCGACGGGTTCTCCTGGTTTGGTTTGCTGGGCGGCGTTGTGCTCATCGGCTTTCTCGCGCCAGCAGGTGAGGAGCTATTTTTCCGGGGATTGATTTACCGATGGTTCAGAGACCAATGGGGACCCGCATCCGCGGCACCGGTCAGCGCCTTGCTCTTCGCTGGTGCGCATTTCTACTACCCTCTCCCACACATGCTACTCGTCGCCCTGCTCGGTTTGGTCTTGGCGATTGCCTACGAACGCAGCGGGTCGTTATGGATCCCAATCGGTATTCACGCGGCGCAGAACACGACCGTCGTCATTCTCATATACGGGGCGCTCGCGGAGAGCTGAGTCATATATGAGCAAACGACGTCGCTTAGGCCGTGTCTTCTGGTGGTGGCACGTCGCTGCCGAAAAGTTCATCCGCCCGCCGCTCGAAGGCGTGCACCATGACTTTTACTGCCTCCCCGAAGACCCGCTCTATCATCAGCTGAAGCACGCGGGAATTAAATTCGAAGTCGACAAAAAAATCGATGGTGCAGGAATCAGTTCCTTCCGCAATGAGAATCCAGTGATTGTTCAAGTATCGAAAGGGCCCATTGGAATACGATACGTCAATTCGGTTGGGACGATCGAGCGTGACTGTGGACGTGAAGCGTTCGCGAAACATCCGATATCCGATGACCAGATCCGCCACGATCAGATTCTCTTCGCGCCGCCGGATGCGGGCATCAACACACCAGGGCAAAAACTCGGGGTATTTGTCTACCGCCGCGACGAGATCGAACAATTGTTCGGGGGGGTGATGTAGGACCCGCATCTCAGCGTGCGTCGGCATGATATCCTATGCGGGAGAGGAATGAGGCGATGTGGAATCTGCCAGCAATTCTCGGGATGTCCGCAATTTCTCGAAGTCGTCGCCAGCATGATATGACGAGCGCGTCAGCGGCGACGCGGAAACCATCAGAAAGCCTTTCGCCCAAGCAGAAGTCTCATAGCGCCCAAATTCTTCAGGGGTGACGAAACGATCAATCGGCGCATGCCGCGGCGTCGGTTGAAGATATTGACCGATGGTCATGAAATCGACATCGGCGGATCGCATATCGTCCATCACTTGCAGAACTTCAGCGTGGTCTTCAGCAAGACCCACCATCATTCCCGACTTGGTAAAAATAGACGGGTCCAGTTCCTTGACTTGATCAAGCAATCTCAAGGAATGGAAATAGCGTGCGCCAGGTCGAATCGTCGGATAAAGCCGTGGCACTGTTTCCAAATTGTGATTGTAAACATCAGGTTTTGCCGCGACGACCGCTTCAATGGCGTCGGGCTTGCGCAGGAAATCGGGCGTCAATACTTCGATCGTGGTCGCCGGCGCGTGCCGTCGGATCGACTCGATCACCGCCACGAATTGTTGAGCACCTCCATCATCGAGGTCATCGCGATCCACGGAAGTAATAACGATGTGATGAAGGTTCAGGCGAGCTGCCGCGCGGCCAACATTCTCGGGTTCCGTGGAGTCAACGGCATTGGGGCGTCCTGTGGCAACGTTACAAAAAGCGCACGCCCGTGTGCATATGTCGCCAAGAATCATCACAGTCGCATGACCTTGCGTCCAGCATTCACCAATGTTGGGACAGGCGGCCTCCTCACAAACTGTATTTAGCCGCAGATCCCGCATCAGCCTGCGGGTTTCGTGATATTCGGGTGATGTGGGCGCTTTGACCCTGATCCAAGGCGGCTTCCGCTGGGCAGGACTCTCCGGACGGTTCCGTTTTTCAGGGTGCCGAAGCGCGGCGATATCGCTGGTCGAGTTGGCTGCCATTCTAAATCAGAAGTGGATCACTCGGCCGAGGGCGTCAAGTACAGATTCATGCATCATTTCCGAGAGCGTCGGGTGCGGGAATACGGTATGGACCAAATCCGCTTCGGTACATTCGAGCGTCCGAGCCACGGTAAACCCCTGGATAAGCTCGGTGACTTCGGTGCCGATCATGTGCGCACCCAGCAACTCGCCTGATTCTGTATCGAACACTGTTTTCACCAGCCCCTCTGCCTCACCCAATGCAATCGCCTTTCCGTTCCCCATAAAGGGAAATCTTCCGACACGTACCTTATGTCCCGCTTCGATCGCCGCGGCCTCTGTTAATCCGACGCTGGCCACTTGTGGCGCGCAGTATGTACATCCTGGGATTTTCGTCGTGTCCAATGGGTGTAAGCCTTCGACGCCCGCAATACGTTCCACACAAAGAACTCCTTCGTGGCTCGCTTTGTGTGCCAACCACGGCGGTCCCGCCAAATCCCCGATCGCATAGACACCAGGCGAACCAGTTTCACACCACTCGTTAATGACGACGTGGCCCCGGTCGACCCTCACACCGGCTTCTTCAAGACCGAGATCTTCAACGTTTCCTGTGATCCCGACCGCCATAATCACACGGTCGAATTTGAAGTCTTTATCGCCTTCGTCGCCAAGCTTGATCGTCGCCGTGACGGCATTTTTGGCCTTTTTCAGCGCGGTGACGGTCGCCCCAGTGTGGATTGTCATTCCTTGCTTTTCGAATGACTTACGGGCGAATCCGGAGATCTCAGCGTCTTCGACGGGAAGCACCCGATCAAGAACCTCGACTACAGTGACGTCGGACCCGAGTTCGTTGAAAAAACTGGCAAATTCGATCCCAATGGCGCCCGAACCCACGACCAACAGGGACTTCGGCAAGACGTCCGGCGCCATGGCCTCACGATAGGACCAGATAAGCTTCCCATCCGCTTCCAGCCCGGGAAGGTCCCGGGCCCGGGCCCCGGTGGCCAGAATGATGGTCGGCGCCGAGAATTCCTGCGAACTGCCATCTTTAAGTGACACTGCCAGCTTGCCCGGTCCCGCTAGGCGACCGCGGCCGTCGACAACATCAACTTTGTTCTTCTTCAGAAGATGGGCGACGCCACCCGTAAGCTGTGCGGCAACCTTCCGGCTTCTCTCTACTATTTTCGCAAGGTCAATTGTTAAGTCTTTGGCCGAAAGACCAAATTCTTCCAGACGAGTCATTAGATGATGAAGCTCTGACGCACGCAGCAACGCCTTGGTCGGGATACATCCCCAATTGAGACAGATCCCGCCGAGATGCTCCGCCTCGACTACCGCCGTCTTCATTCCTAATTGCGCTGCGCGAATCGCGGCAACATAGCCGCCGGGCCCACCACCAACGACCACAAGGTCGTATACGTTCTCTGTCATGTGACTGCTGCCGATCCGGCTATAAGAGCATCGTCATGGGCTCTTCGATGAAACTCTTGAAGACACCGAGCAGTTGAACTCCTAAGGCACCGTCAACCACACGGTGATCACAAGACAGCGTACAGCTCATCACTGTCGCAACACTTAGAGCACCTTCCTTTACGACCGGGCGCTGCTCTCCGGCGCCCACGGCCAAGATCGCGGACTGAGGTGGATTGATGATCGCACTGAATTCCCGCACACCGAACATTCCCAGGTTCGAAATCGAAAACGTTCCGCCCTGATATTCCTCGGGCATCAGCTTGCCTTCACGGGCACGGAGGGCCAGGTCCTTCATTTCAGCTGATATCTCAGCCAGCCCTTTATGATCGGCATTGCGGATGATCGGCGTGATCAACCCCGCGTCGATTGCGACGGCGACAGAAATATCGACCGATCCGTAACGGATCATCCCTTCTTCCGACCAACTCACGTTGGTGTCAGGGGTCTTACGCAAGGCGAGCGCCACGGCGCGAATGACAAAATCATTGACCGAGATCTTGTAGTCGGCCGCGTCACGGTCGTTGAGCTCTTTCCTCGTCGCCAGGAGGCGATCAATCTCGCAGTCAACCGTAAGGTAGAAATGGGGAACCGTCTGCTTAGACTCCAGCAGTCGCCGTGCAATCACTTTGCGCATGTTGGTATGCGGAATGAGTTCGCTTTCGCCAACCGGCAAAGCGTGGGTAGTAACTAGCGGTGCCGCTGTCTCGGCCGGTGCTGCGGCTTGCGGCGGCTGGACCGCTTGTACAGGTGCGCCCGAAAGCGCGGACTCGATATCGGCCTTGAGGATTCGACCCCGCGGCCCCGTTCCTTGGATTACCGCAAGATCGAGTCCGGTCTTTTCCGCCATCCTCCGCGCTAGCGGACTGGCAAATATCCTCTCACCCGGCGCCGCGGAGGGTGCCGAAGCCGGAGTTGCTGCCGGCGTAACAGGTGCTGGATCGGGTGCGACGGTCGCCGCAAGGGATGGGGATGGCGCTGCAGCAGCAGGTGGCTCAGTCGGAGCTGCTACCGGCGCCTGAAAACTGGCCAGAGACGAGGCGTCTTCACTCTCATCAAGCAAAAGCGCGATGGGCTGATTGACGGGGACCCCCTCTGTGCCCTCAGGCACCAGGAGTTGCCCGACAGAACCTTCGTCGACGGCCTCTACCTCCATCGTCGCCTTGTCCGTTTCGATCTCGGCGATAATATCGCCTGCTGATACACTGTCGCCTTCCTTGATGAGCCAGCGGGCAAGGGTTCCTTCAGTCATTGTCGGCGACAGCGCCGGCATGGTGATGGTGGTCGGCATACGGACTCCTAAGACTTATTGGTCACGGTATTGACGGCCTCGACGATATCGTGCAATTGAGGCAACGCAAGCTGTTCAAGATTGGCGGCATATGGCATAGGCACGTCTTTACCGCTGACGCGTAAGACCGGTGCATCGAGCCAGTCAAAAGCCTCCTCCATCACGCGGGCAGAGATTTCAGCGCCAATGCCACATGAAGCCCAGGCTTCCTCGACAGTCACCAGGCGATTGGTTTTTTTCACCGATTCCACGATAGTTTCGGTATCCATTGGTCGAAGTGATCGAAGATCAATGACTTCAGCGTCAATTCCTTCAGATGCGAGAATTTCCGCAGCTTGCAACGATTTCTGCACCCCGATGGAATAGCTAACGATTGTTGCGTCAGCGCCTTGACGTACGACATTGGCCCGGCCAATGGGAACGATGAAATCGTCCCACACCGGGATTTCTTCCTGATTGCCGTAGAGGAGTTCGTTCTCCAGGAAAACGACCGGATTCGGATCACGGATCGCGGCTTTCAAAAGACCTTTGGCATCCGCCGCAAAACATGGCGCGACAACTTTGAGGCCCGGGACATTCGCGTACCAGGACGCATAGTCCTGACTATGCTGGGCCCCCACGCGTGAAGCCGCGCCGTTCGGCCCCCGGAACACGATGGCACACGTCATCTGTCCACCCGACATATACAAGGTTTTGGCGGCGGAATTCACGATCTGGTCAATTGCCTGCATGGCAAAATTGAAAGTCATGAACTCAATGACAGGTCGTAATCCATTGAATGCCGCGCCGACACCGATGCCAGAAAATCCCTGCTCAGTAATTGGTGTATCGATGACACGCTGCGCACCAAACTCATCCAGCAAGCCTTGGCTTACCTTGTAGGCACCTTCATATTCAGCGACTTCTTCGCCGATCAGGAAAACGCTCGGGTCACGGCGCATCTCTTCGGCCATCGCGTCGCGTAGAGCTTCGCGCACAGTAACTGAGACAAATTCAGTGCCTGCCGGAACCTCAGTATCCGGAGGACGTATTGCTATGGGTTGGGATGGATTCAGGGTTTCCCGAACCACGGCCGACGGGCCTGATTGATCGGGTTTGGCTTCACCACTTGGCAATGACGGTTTCGAATCGGCCATTGCCGGTGCCGCACTGTCCATGGCGCCCGCCTTCTCACCTTCGGCCAACAATATTGCGATGGGTTGATTGACTTGGACGCCGTCAGTGCCGTCTGTCACTAAAAGTTTGCCGATCGCTCCGTCGTCGATCGCTTCAAGTTCCATTGTCGCCTTGTCTGTCTCGATTTCGGCAAGAATGTCACCTGAAGTTACTGAGTCGCCCTCTTTGACCAGCCACCGCGCAAGTGTGCCTTCCGTCATTGTCGGTGAGAGTGCTGGCATGAGAAGTTCGGTTGGCATTTCTGGTCTCCCCGCGCCTTAGGCCCCGATCAGAACATCGGTGTAAAGCTCGCCGGGATCAGGCTCTGGACTCTCCTGAGCAAAACTCACGGCCTCAGCGACGATTTCCCTGACTTCACGGTCAATTTCTTTCAAAGCATCTTCGTCAACCATTTTCGCCTTCAGTAAGAGATCCCGCACGTTGTCGATTGGATCGCGCTCCTCCCGGACCTTGTTCACTTCTTCCCGTGACCTGTATTTAGCTGGATCAGACATAGAGTGTCCTCGATACCGGTATGTCATCATTTCGAGCAGTATTGGGCCGTTGCCCGCACGGCAATGTTTTACTGCACGATCACCTGCTTCCTTGACCGCTAAAACGTCCATCCCGTCAACCTGTTCACCTGGAATGGTGAAGCTTTCCCCGCGCCGAAACAATTCCGTCTGTGCGGAAGATCGTGCCACGGACGTTCCCATCGCGTAATGATTGTTCTCGATTACGAATATGACAGGAAGGCTCCACAATTCAGCCATGTTGTATGATTCATAGACCTGTCCCTGATTTGCGGTACCATCGCCAAAATACGTAAGCACGACGTTATTCGTGCCGTTGTACTTTTCCGCAAACGCCAATCCCGTGCCGAGCGGTACCCAGGCGCCAACGATGCCGTGACCGCCATAAAATTTCTTTTCACGCGAGAACATATGCATTGAGCCGCCTTTACCCTTGGAGTAGCCGCCGCTCCGCCCCGTGAGTTCTGCCATCACTCCTTTAGGGTCCATGCCGCACGCAAGCATGTGTCCGTGGTCGCGATATCCCGTAATGACGCTGTCATCCTCAGTAATGGCGGCTTGGAGACCCACGACAACTGCCTCCTGACCGATGTAAAGATGGCAAAACCCTCCAATTAACCCCATCCCATACAACTGACCAGCGCGTTCTTCGAAGCGCCGGATCATGAGCATTTGACGGTAGTAGTGGAGAAGTTCCTTGGATGATGCCGATGACTTTTTCGAACGCGTCGAACCGATTGCATTTTTTGCACGCGACTTGCGGGCGGTTCCTGTCGTCGCGACAACTCCCTTTGAGCGGCTCTGCGCCATCATCAATCCTCAACCAAATTATTCCGTAGACGCTGCCTGAAAGCCGACGCTCAAGCGATAATCTTCAGATTTAAGGTACATCATCGACACGAGAAATTTGCAGCAGGATGATACCGCGAGTGCCGTTCGCCAAGGAACAACTATTTGTGAATCGATACATGCCCATAAAACATTGCTATTTAGGCATGAATTTGTATTCGACACCGTAACAAGAGAAGTCGGTTCGTCCTCCATCTGAGTGTCGAGACAACAATCTCCGGAAAGTGTATCGAGGAGCGTTATCGGTTCAGCGTGTGAGAAAAATAAGCTCGTCCCGGTGCGCCAAACCCAAAACGATGCGAGCGCGCTCATCTAGCATGTCACGATCGAGGCCATCCGATCGCAGAAGAGATACGCGATGTTCCAATTCCGTTCTGGTTGCCCGGGCGTCTTGAAGTTCCGCCGATGTTCGATCGATCTGTTGGCTCAGTTGACGCCACGCCGCTAACCCTCGATCACCCTGCACGGCGTGATAACCGATGTAACCAATGGTTGCCACACAGAGCAGGGGCAACACGCATTGCCGTAGCCGGCGGGCCAGGTCGTGAGTCGGATTCATAACGACAACGAATCACAGCTGGTTCTTCTCCGTCAAGAAAAATCTTTAACAGTCTGAGAGTTAGAAGAGCTAGCTGACATCAAGAATCATATGACGAACTGATCTCGGCAGGAGCCAAAACTCACACCAACCCAGAATTCACATCAGCACTGTACGCCCCGCATACATGGCTGATCGTCCCAGTTGTTCCTCGATTCGAATCAATCGGTTGTACTTGGCAACCCGATCCGACCTGGACAACGATCCGGTTTTGATCTGACCGCAGTTCGTTGCCACCGCTAAATCCGCGATGGTTGTGTCTTCAGTCTCGCCCGATCGATGCGACATAACGGCCCGGTAACCTGACCGGTGAGCTGCTTCCACGGTTTGAAGCGTCTCGGTCAATGTCCCAATTTGATTTACTTTAACCAGAACCGCATTGGCTACGCCACGCTCAATACCTTGCTCCAACCGGTCTCTGTTGGTGACAAAAAGATCATCGCCAACCAGCTGGACACGATCCCCAATCGCGTCGGTCAAGGCTTTCCACCCCTCCCAATCGTCCTCAGCCATACCATCTTCGATTGAAATGATAGGATATCGGCCGACCAAGTCCTCGTAAACCTTCACCATACTGTCCGCGTCTAGCGTCTTGCCTTCGCCTTCAAGGATGTATTTGCCGTTATCAAAGAACTCTGTCGCAGCTGAATCCAGTGCCAGATATACCTCTTCACCCGGCCGATACCCGGCAGCCTCTATCGCCTTCATCACGAAACCAATGGCCTCGTCGGCGCTGCCGATAGAAGGAGCAAAGCCGCCCTCATCCCCGACGTTCGTGTTGTGACCGGCCTCACTCAAACCCTTCTTCAACGATTGGAATATCTCAACACCCACCCGGATCGACTCTGTACCGCTTTCAGCCGCGACCGGCATGACCATGAATTCCTGAAAATCGATCGGATTGTCAGCATGCGCGCCCCCGTTGATGATGTTCATCATTGGGACAGGCAGGGTTCTGGCCGCCACACCACCGACATAGGCATAAAGCGGCAAATCTGATGCGGATGCGGCCGCCCGGGCAACGGCCAAACTTATGCCAAGGATCGCATTCGCTCCGAGACGGCTCTTGTTTTGGGACCCATCCAAGGCCACCATTATCTCGTCGATGGCGGTCTGTTCACGCGCGTCCAGACCCGACAACGCGTCAAACAATTCCCCGTTCACAGACTCGACGGCACGTCGGACACCTTTTCCCAGAAATCGCTCATCTCCATCGCGCAATTCCGTGGCCTCGTGAGTTCCGGTCGACGCCCCAGACGGAACTGCGGCGCGGCCCAGTGAGCCGTCCGCCAACTCAACGTCCACTTCGACCGTGGGATTGCCTCTACTATCCAGTATTTCGCGCGCCCGGATATCGACGATCGCTGTCATTGAGTCCTCACTTAATTCAAGTCCCAGATTTTTCTCGTAGCGCGACCGAATAGCGCGCATTGAGATATCGAATTCAACTCAGTCCTTTGGCCAGGCGATCAAATTCCATGAGCTTGCCGACGATTCCCTCGATTTCATTCAAGCGCACCATATTCGGACCATCTGAGGGAGCGTTGTCTGGATCTTCGTGCGTTTCCATGAAAACGGCAGCCACGCCTACAGCGACTGCGGCGCGGGCCAAGACCGGGACCAATTCACGATCCCCGCCACTTCGGGTCCCTAGTCCGCCTGGCTGCTGCACGGAATGCGTCGCATCAAACACAACCGGATATCCGGTTTGAGCCAGGATCGGAAGTGACCGCATATCGCTCACCAGAGTGTTGTAACCGAAGCTGGCCCCCCGCTCCGTCAGCAAGATATTTTCGTTTCCGGCGCTGCTGATCTTTTCAGCGACATTCTTCATATCCCAAGGTGCCAGAAACTGTCCCTTCTTGACGTTGACAACGCATCCCGTGCGAGCCGCAGCAAATAAGAGATCGGTTTGCCGGCAGAGAAAAGCAGGGATTTGGAGGACATCAACAACCGTTTCGAGCTCGGCGCATTGCGATTCAGTGTGAACATCGGTCAATACGGGACAGCCAATCGTATCCCGAATCTCAGAGAAAACAGGAAGCGCCTCCTCCAATCCGACGCCACGCGGGCTGGTGGAACTTGTTCGATTAGCTTTATCAAATGAGGTCTTGTAAATGAGGCCGATTCCCAACCGGTCGGTGATTTGGCCCAACTTGCCTGACACGTCCAAGGCGTGCTGGCGATTCTCCATCGCGCACGGCCCGGCGATCAGAGTTAGAGGAAGGTCGTTGCCCAGCGTCAGCCCGTTCACCGCCACATGGCGGATGTCGCCCGTCATCAAACCAACCTCGATTGCGCGACGGCTGCTTCAATGAACGATGCAAATAGCGGATGCGGATCAAATGGCTTGGATTTCAATTCCGGATGGAATTGAACTCCGATGAACCATGGGTGATCCGGGATTTCCAATATCTCAGGGAGAAGTCCGTCTGGAGATTTGCCTGAGAATATTACGCCGGATCTCGCCAGCAAATTTTCATACGCCAGATTGACTTCGTACCTATGACGATGCCGCTCGCTGATTTTCTCGTGTTTGTAAATCTCGAATATCTTGCTCGTCGGACTGATGACACAGTCGTATGCGCCCAGGCGCATTGTACCTCCCACGTCACTCGCTTCATCGCGACGCTCTACCTGCCCTTCCCGTTCCCATTCCGTCATCAATCCGACGACCGGATCCTCGCATGGGCCGAATTCAGTCGATCCTGCATCCGGCAAATCAGCCAAATTCCGTGCTGTTTCAATCACTGCCATCTGCATGCCGAGGCAAATCCCAAAATAAGGAATCCGGCGTTCGCGGGCGATTTTTGCCGCGGCGATCTTTCCCTCGATCCCTCTCTCGCCGAATCCACCGGGAACCAAGATGCCGTTGACGCCCTCCAGATAATGCAAATTACCATCCTGTTCGAACGTTTCGGCTTCGATCCATTCGATTTCGACTTGCACCTTGTTGGCGATGCCGCCATGCACCAAGGCCTCGTCTAAGGATTTGTAGGCGTCCTTGAGCCCGGTGTATTTGCCGACGACGGCGATTTTTACCTCGCCGTCCGGCGCGTCAACCCGACTGGTAATTTTCTCCCAGATGCTTAAATCAGGCTCGGGAACGCTGGCGAGCCCAAACGCTTTTAGAATCTGGCTATCGAAACCTGCCAAGTGATAACGAAGTGGAACTTCGTATACTGATTCGACGTCGAGCGCCGGAATCACGGCCTCATCACGAACATTGCAGAAAAGCGCAATTTTACGTCTTTCATTTGCCGGAATTTCGCGATCACACCGGCACAAAAGGATGTCTGGTTGAATACCGATGCTGCGCAGTTCCTTTACCGAATGCTGCGTCGGTTTGGTTTTCAGTTCACCCGCCGAGGGAATGAACGGAAGGAGCGTGAGATGCACGAATAAAGAGCGGTCCC
>Ga0315339_1000671_pt1 | contig 38993 bp, 40 predicted proteins | sample ASW17metaG_FD_204514 | JGI IMG/M metagenome (GOLD analysis project Ga0315339, IMG submission 204514) | Ammonia-oxidizing marine archaeal communities from Pacific Ocean, United States - ASW #17 | ecosystem: Environmental > Aquatic > Marine > Oceanic | place: USA: California | collected 2016-12-05 | reverse complement strand
AGAATGTCAGAGGGTTTGATCCCGCGTTGCACGAGCTCTACCACTGCCTCCCCAGCCTTCTCGCAGTCCATCTTCTTTTCCCCTGAGACCGCTTCCTGGGCCGAGCTGTTCGGCAGGCTCATCCCCATCGCCTCGATGGCGGACGCCATCGTGTTAGCGGTGTACATACCCGCACAGGAACCTGGCCCAGGTATGGCTGTCGACTCGACCTCTTTCAACTCGTCCTCGGTGATTTGTCCGGCAGCGACCTCACCGACTGCCTCGAACACTGATACCACATCACGGTGTTTGGGTCCGGGTTGAATCGTACCTCCGTAGACGAAAACCGAGGGTCTGTTGAGGCGTGCCATGGCCATCACACACCCAGGCATATTCTTGTCGCAGCCACCGATGGTCACGAGTCCATCGAAACCTTCGGCCGCTGTGACGGCCTCTATTGAATCTGCGATGACCTCGCGGGAAATGAGCGAGTAGCGCATACCGGCGGTACCCATAGAAATACCGTCGGATACTGTGATCGTGTTGAATATGACGCTTTTACCGCCTGCGGCATCCGCACCCACGGCCGCGAGCTCAGCCAGGTCATTGATGTGCATGTTGCACGGGGTCACCATGCTCCAGGTCGAGGCCACTCCGATCTGAGGTTTCAGGAAATCCTCGTCGGTGAAACCGACTGCGCGCAGCATCGCGCGACTCGGTGCCTGGGCTAACCCGTCGACCACGATCCTAGAGTGCTTTCTGGGGTCTACCTTATCTCGTTCGTCCAACGACTCGACTTCCATAATCAATTTTGGGAGCAGGATTATCCCGTTCTAGCTGTACCTGAGGCAACATCAGGACATTTAAGGGCTCGTTCCAAATCCCGTCCGGTGGGAAGAGGTAAATCTTCGAACGTTGCCAACTGAGCGCTGATCGAAAGTCGTCCCAGCTGATTACATACTCCGCGCGGAGAAAATGGTCGGGGCGACTGGATTCGAACCAGCGACCTCTTGCGCCCCATGCAAGTGCGCTACCAGGCTGCGCCACACCCCGACCTCTGATGCAAGTGTAGCGAAAACTGGATTTGGCGGGGATAGCAGCCGGGCGCTATCTTCGGAGCACCCTCAGAGTCTCCTCGAGCTCAGAGCGAATCTGGCGGATAATCTGCTGGCTCTGGCTCAGATCGGTGCGCGCCTCATCTCCGGTGAGCTTTTGCCGGGCGCCGCCGATGGTGAATCCTTCTTCGTAGAGTAGGCTCCGGATCTGTCGGATAATCAGAACGTCCTGGCGCTGGTAGTAGCGCCGGTTGCCACGTCTTTTGACTGGCTTAAGCTGCGGGAATTCCTGCTCCCAGTAACGGAGGACATGGGGTTTGACCCCACACAGCTGGCTCACCTCACCAATAGTGAAGTAACGTTTCCCCGGGATTGCTGGTAGCTCTGCGTTATTCCCGGGTTCCAGCATAAGCCTCCACTCTCGCCTTCAATTTTTGCCCTGGTCGAAAGGTCACTACCCGCCGGGCCGTGATCGGGATTTCTTCCCCGGTTTTCGGGTTGCGACCAGGACGTTGATTTTTGTCACGAAGGTCAAAATTTCCGAAGCCAGATAGTTTGACCTGTTCTCCTGTAGCCAATGCAACACGCAGGTCTTCGAAAAAAGAATCTACGAGCTCACGCGCCTCGCGTTTATTGAGACCGAGTTCATTGAACAACGACTCAGCCATGTCCGCCTTTGTCAGTGCCATGATGGGTATAACCTATCTTCTTATGGTGGCCCCGATTTCGCGCTCCAAACACCGCACAACGGACCCTACTGTTCGATCGGCATCCGCGTCAGTAAGGGTGCGGGATGGATTTTGAAAAATCAACCCTAAGGCCATGCTTTTTCTACTTGAATCTATACTCGTTCCACGGTATAGGTCGAACAGGGTGACATCTTGCAGAAGTTCACCCGCCGCGTCACGGACGCAACCGATCACCCGTTCGCTGGGGATTTCTTCGTCAAGCACGAGAGCGAGGTCTCGTCTCACTGAAGGGAATTTAGAAAAGCTTTGGTAAGCCGGAATTTTTGAAATCATCGCTTGTTCCAACCGCAACGAGAAAAGTATTGCGGAGGTTTTCAATTCCAATTGTTTCTCTAGTGCAGGATGAAGCGCCCCGATCCATCCGAGCGGTGCATCGCCAAGTAAAATTCGTGCACTTTGTCCTGGCATCAAAGCAGGGTGATCGGCGGACACAAAACGAGCCTCATTGCCTCGCCCTGTCAGACTGAAGATGGCCTCTAGATCCGCTTTGACGTCGAAGAAATCCACTTCCCGGTCCTCAGTACTCCAGTGTTCCGGCCAATGCCTCCCTAACGCTAAACCCGCCAAAACACGGGTCTCCCGGACCTTTTTTTCTTCCCAGGCGAACTGCGCACCGACCTCAAACAGTCGCAGCCGAGTCTGTTGGCGACTGAGATTTTGTTGAGCGGTGACCAGAAGCCCCGGCCACAAGGATCGGCGCAACACCCCAAGTTCCTGAGAGATTGGATTAGCCAACCGAACGGGTCTGACGCCCGGGTTGATAGCTTCCTCCAGTTCTTCGTCTACGAAGCTGTAGGTGATGACCTCGCAGTAACCTTTATCGACGAGCAAGTCGACGATACGATCATTTGTCACACGACTTTCTGTTGAGGATCCAAGACGTCGAGGACATGCTTCCGGTGTTGCAGGAATTGTGTCGTAACCTACGATACGTCCTACCTCTTCTATCAGGTCTTCTTCTATGCTCAGATCAAACCGAAACGGTGGGGGCAGAACCGACCAGCCGTTTTCTGTTGCCTCGACCTCCATCTCTAACACGCCGAGACTTTTCTCCACCTCCTCGCGTTTCAATGACAGGCCGAGAACAGTCTGCAGTCGCTCGTGCCGCAGGGGAATGGGGTCGTTCTTTGGGAGATAACGATCGTTATCGGTGACCATGACTGGTCCCGGATCACCTCCCGTGATATTCAAGAGCAGCCTCGTGGCCCGCTCGATTGCGCGCACTTGATTCTCGGGGTCGACTCCACGTTCGAACCGAAGAGACGCATCGGTATGAAGTCCGAAACGACGGGCACGGCCCATGATGGCGCCTGGCGAGAAAAAAGCGGCCTCCAAAAATACGTCCTGGGTAGACAGATCAACGGAGGTTCCCTCCCCTCCCATGATACCTGCCATCCCGATCGCTCCTGAGTCGTCCGCGATTACCAGTACGTCGGGCTTCAGCTTTATCTCACTCCCATCAAGGAGCGTGAGCCTCTCTCCAGCCTCCGCGAATCGGACGGAAATCTCCCCGACCAGCTTGGTTAGATCGTAACTGTGGAGGGGTTGGCCCAATTCCAGCATCACGTAGTTGGTAACGTCCACAATGGGGTGGATCGGGCGCAGCCCCGCCCGACGGAGTCGCTCCCGCATCCACAGTGGCGAGATTCGATCAGTCGCTACGTTGCGAATGACTCGGCCGGCAAAGCGTGGGCATGCCTCGCTCGCGGTCAGCTCGATGCCCAAGGCGTCCTCGATACCCGCGGGAACGGCTGCGAGTTGCGGCGGCTCGAACGATGCTCCGCTGAGCGCCGCTGTCTCACGGGCCACACCGAGCACACTGAAGCAATCGCCCCGGTTCGGGGTCAGATCGATATCGAGGATCATATCGTCGAGCCGGAGGTATTCACTGATGGACGACCCAACTGGAGCGTCCGAATCTAGTTCGAGAAGGCCTGAAACGTCGTCGCTGAGCCCCAACTCCGCTTCCGAGCAAAGCATGCCCTCCGAGGCGACTCCTCGAAGCTCTATAGTCTTAATCTCACGACCGTCGGGAAGCGTCGACCCGACAGGCGCGAACGCCGCTTTGAGGCCGCTGGAGACGTTTGGCGCGCCACATACGACGGAATGCGTTTTCACCCCGTCAGTAACGGTACATAGATTCAGCCGCTCAGCGTTTGGGTGGGGCTGCGTGTCAAGAACCTCGGCGACCACGATTCCTGGGGGGGTGGCCGGAATCGGCTCCACCGAATCGACCTCCAGCCCGCCGATAGTCAATTGTTCAGCAAGCTGCTCGCCCTGAAGGTCGAAGTCCACCCATTCTCGGAGCCATTCTAGGTTTACGCGCATCACTACATCTCAGGAGAACTGCTGAATGAAGCGCAAGTCATTCTCGAAAAACAGTCTCAGGTCATCTACACCGTAACGGAGCATGGCGAGGCGTTCGACTCCCATACCAAATGCGTATCCCGTGAATTCCTCGGGGTCTATGTCGACATTTCGCAGCACGTTGGGATGAACCATGCCGCAACCAAGGATCTCCAGCCACCGCCCGGATTCAGACATGACGTCTACTTCCGCCGAGGGTTCCGTGAAAGGAAAATAAGACGGACGAAAACGTAGTCGGACGTCGCGTTCGAAAAAATGCGAAACGAATTCATACAAGACAGATTTTAAATTCGAGAAACTGATGCCACGGTCTACGGCGAGCCCTTCCACCTGTGTGAACATCGGGGTATGGGTCGGATCGGAATCGCAACGATAAACGCGTCCGGGCGCTATCAGTCTTATCGGCGCGCCCTTCTCTCGCATGGCGCGTACCTGCACGGGTGAGGTATGGGTGCGTAAAAGCAAATCGGACTCTAGGAAGAGGGTGTCATGCATGGCGCGCGCAGGATGGTCTTCCGGGAAGTTGAGCGCGGCAAAATTATGGTAGTCGTCCTCGACTTCCGGGCCAATCTGAACATCGAACCCTGCTAGGCTGAATATCTCCTCCATCCGGCGCATTGTCCGTGTCACTGGGTGCAGATGACCGCTACTTATCCCGCGACCGGGCAGTGTGACGTCGAGGCGCTCGCCAGCGAGTCTGGTCTCGACACTCTCGGCTTCTAATACTGCCTGGCGGGTTTCAATCGAGGCGCTTAGTGCCTGCTTGATTTGGTTGATTTCCTTCCCGGCCGCGGCGCGTTGCTCTACCGGCAGTTTGCCGAGACTTTTGAGATGTGCCGTCAGTGCACCTTTACGCCCGAGGTATTTAACTCGAAGCTCATCGAGCGCCTTCGCGTCGGCTGAGCCCGCCACCTCCGACTGGGCTTGCTCGAGCAGTTGCTCCAGGCTGCTCATGGGGACCGGTCTTTCGGTGACCCCAGAGCCTCAGGAAGCGAGGGCTTCTTTGGCCGCGTCGGCGATGCTTGAGAAGGCCTCCTGATCGTGAACTGCGATGTCCGCCAATACTTTCCTGTCGACCTCAAATTCCGCTAGCTTCAGCCCGTTAATCAGGCGACTGTAAGACAAGCCATTCATCCTAGCCGCTGCATTGATGCGCGCTATCCAGAGGGCTCTGAACAGCCGTTTACGTTGACGACGATCGCGGTAAGCGTACTGGCCCGCCTTTATAACGGCCTGTTTCGCAACCTTGAAGGTCCTGCTGCGCGCACCGTAGTAGCCCTTGGCTTTGCGAAGAACTTTCTTGTGACGCGCCCGGGCGACTACCCCACGTTTGACTCTAGCCATGACTGTTTCCTCAGCTGTATGGGAGCATTTTACGGACGGCTTTGACGTCCGCATCAGCGATTTGCAGCGTCGCGCCGAGCTGTCGTTTCCGCTTCGCGCTCTTTTTGGTCAGGATGTGGCTGCGGAAGGACTGACCACGTTTGTAGCCGCCTTTCGCCGTGCGCCGGAACCGTTTCGCGGCCCCACGATTACTTTTTAGCTTCGGCATGCATATCTCCCACTTTAAGCCCGCGTGAGTGGTGCCGCACCCGTCAGGCGGCCCGCTTCAACCCTGCGACACTAGCATCGAGACAAGATTGATAGGCCCTTTCAAAACTCGATGTTAACTACTAACTGCCCCGCTTCTTCGGCGCAATCACCATGATCATTTGTCGGCCTTCAAGCTGTGGGAATTGCTCCACAACGCCGTACTCCAGCAAATCATTCTGCACACGCTGGAGCAGCTGGGCCCCGAGCTCCTTGTGTACCATCTCCCGACCCCTAAAACGGAGAGTCACCTTCGTCTTATCCCCCGAGGTCAGGAACCGAATCAGGTTTCGCAATTTTATCTGGTAATCCCCTTCCTCGGTACCAGGTCGAAACTTAATCTCCTTGACGTGAACATGTTTCTGTTTGCGCCGAGCAGATTGAGCCTTCTTGCTCTGCTCAAACACGAATTTTCCGTAATCCATCACCCGGCAGACCGGCGGTTCAGAATTTGGTGCTACCTCGACGAGGTCCAGGCTCGACTCTCCTGCGAGTTCGAGTGCTGCACCAACTGCCATGACCCCAACTTGTTCCCCAGCTTCACCAATAACGCGCACCTCGGGGGTGGCAATCTCATCATTGCGTCTTACACGCTTTGGTTTGGCGATTTTCTGCTCCTTACTTAGGTCGCTTTCTTAAAGCATTGCGGCCGTGGCGCTCCTCCTGAAGGGCATTCTTTTGCCACTCACTTGCGGTCGCCTACGGCCGTCTTTGTTTGTCCGACCCGCGGCCTGGACGATGCCGCTGCCATGGGTAGCACGAGATTGTATGCTTCGCTTAAGGCCGAAACAAGTGGGTCGAAATACTAAAGGCCTTTGATTTCAGAGGGTTCGATGGCTCTCGTTTTTTGCGCGGTGGGGGGCAAGAGCCCCCACCATTGGTTGGTAGGCGCGAGTGGGATCGAACCACCGACCCCCTCCACGTCAAGGAGGTGCTCTACCACTGAGCTACGCGCCTAAATGTACGACAACGATACCCATTTCTGGCTCTTCGACTCAAGTGCTAGCGGCCTCAGCCTGCAAGATTCTTCGAAAAACCGAAACTCTGTCGCCTTGCCTCGTCAATCTCATCGCGGATCTTCGCGGCTTCCTCGAATTCAAGGTCTCTCGCATGCTTGTACATGCGTTTCTCGAGGATCTCAATTCTGCGCAAGACCTCTTCAGGCTTCATCCGTTGGTATAGGTCTGATTCCCGACGTTGGGTCCCCCGCCGACCCCTAGGGGCGGGGCGTGCGCCTTCCATGATGTCCTGTACGGGCTTGCGAATCGATTTTGGTTCGATCTGGTTCGCCGCGTTAAAGGCGAGCTGTTTCTGTCGGCGCCGATCGGTCTCCGCCGTCGCACGCTCCATCGACTGGGTAATCCTGTCTGCATAAAGGATGGCCTTACCCTTCACGTTTCGCGCTGCCCGACCAATGGTCTGAATAAGCGAACTCTCCGATCGCAGAAAGCCTTCCTTGTCCGCGTCGAATATCGCCACCAACGAGACCTCGGGCATATCGAGCCCCTCACGGAGCAGATTGATTCCGACCAACACGTCGAACTCACCCAGTCGCAGGTCCCGAATGATCTCAGTTCGTTCAACGGTCTCGATGTCTGAGTGGAGGTATCGAACCCGGACCCCATGTTCTTGGAGGTAATCGGTAAGGTCCTCGGCCATCCGTTTGGTCAACGTTGTAATCAACACCCGTTCCTCAGCTGCAACGCGAACGCTAATCTCAGAGAGGACATCGTCGACCTGAACCCCCGCTGGGCGGACCTCTAGCTCCGGGTCGACCAAACCGGTTGGACGCACTACCTGCTCTACGAATTGATCCGAGTGCTCGCGTTCGTAGTTCCCTGGTGTAGCGGAGACCATAATAGTTTGCGGTGAAAGCCGCTCGTACTCGTCGAAACGCAGCGGTCGGTTGTCGAGGGCGGACGGCAATCGGAATCCGTATTCCACGAGAGTTTCCTTTCGCGACCGGTCTCCGCGGTACATCCCGCCGAGCTGGGGTATGGTGGCATGGCTCTCGTCCACGAATAACAAGGCGTTTTTTGGAAGATAATCGAACAATGTTGGCGGCGGCTCACCAGGACGCCGCCCGGAAAGGTAACGGGAATAATTCTCAATACCTGAGCAGTAGCCCACCTCGTTGATCATTTCCATATCGAAACGGGTGCGCTGCTCGAGCCGTTGCGCCTCCACGAGCTTGTTCTCCGAGCGCAACTCGGTGAGCCGCAATGCCAGGTCCTCACGGATCTGATCGACCGCTGCCAGAAGGGTTTCCCGAGCCGTCACATAATGGGTCTTTGGGTACAGGGTGGCGCGCGGCACTTTGCGTGTGACTTCGCCAGTAAGTGGATCGAAAAAACTAATCTCCTCTATTTCGTCGTCGAACAACTCTACTCGCACGGCCTCCCGTTCGGATTCGGCCGGAAAAATATCGATCACCTCACCACGTACCCGGTAGGTACCTTGACTAAGCTCGAGCGCATTTCGCGTGTACTGCAATTCTGCGAGCCGCCTCAAGATCCGACGTTGGTCAATGCTCTCACCACGAACCAGGTGCAGCACCATGCCTAAATAGGCCTCGGGATCTCCCAGGCCATAAATCGCCGAAACGGTGGCAACGATGACCGTGTCGGGCCTCTCGAGAAGTGCTTTGGTCGCGGAGAGACGCATCTGTTCGATGTGTTTATTGATAGACGCATCCTTCTCGATGAAGGTATCCGACGATGGTAGATAGGCCTCGGGCTGGTAGTAGTCGTAGTAGGAGACGAAATACTCCACGGCGTTTTTCGGAAAGAACTCACGCATCTCGCCATAGAGCTGTGCTGCCAACGTTTTGTTATGGGCCAGAATTAAAGTGGGCCTTTGCAAGGCTGACACCACGTTAGCCATGGTGAATGTCTTGCCTGAGCCGGTAACGCCCAAAAGAGTCTGTTTGTGGAGTCCCGATCCAAGCCCGTCCACCAAAGCCCCGATAGCTTCCGGTTGGTCGCCAGCTGGCTGAAAATTAGATTTGAGGTCGAACCTTTTCCCAGACATGCCTTAAGATAACGGTGGAAGCCCATCCGTGGAAAGAATTAAGTGAGTATGAGCACCAGACTCGTAGCCCGGATCACCCGTATCCGTCCGTCGCCAACCGTCTCGATTACCGCACAGGCAGGTGCCTTACGGGCGGAAGGTCGGGATGTGATTGCGTTGAGCGCTGGGGAGCCCGATTTTCAGACACCTAGTCATATCGGGGAGGCGGCGTTGGAGGCTATCCGCTCCGGACAAACCAAATACACGGCAGTCGCCGGTAGCCAAATTCTGAAGGAAGCCATTGTTGCTAAATTTCAGAGGGACAATGGCCTTGATTTCCATTCCAATCAAATCCTGATTTCCAGCGGCGGCAAACAGTCTCTCTACAACGCCTGCCAGGTCCTCCTCGAAGCGGGTGACGAGGCGATTATTCCAGCGCCCTACTGGGTATCCTTCCCTGAGATGGCGAGGCTAGCGGATGCTGAGCCGATCATAGTGGATACGGACGCCGCGAATGGGTTTCGCCTTAGACCTGAACAGCTCGCTGAGGCGATCTCCAACAGGACCAGAGCACTGATCATCAATAGCCCATGCAATCCGACCGGTAGCGCCTATGCAAGGGCCGATTGGGAGGCTCTCGGCAAGGTGTTAGCAGTCCATCCGGACGTTTTCGTTATCACGGACGACATCTACGAGCACATCTACTGGGGAGCCGAACCCTTCTGCAGCTTTCTGACCGCTTGCCCAGAGTTAGCCGAACGAACCCTTACCGTCAACGGCCTCTCGAAATCATATGCCATGACAGGATGGCGGGTCGGTTATGCGGCAGGCCCGAAGTCTGTCATAGAGGCCATGACCGCCCTTCAGAGCCAGAGCACCACTAATGCGTGCACAATCTCCCAAGCTGCGGCCGTAGCGGCGTTAAACGGCGACCAGAGCCCGGTCACGGAGATGTGTGCGGCGTTTAAGGATCGTCACGATTACGTTAACCATCGGCTTAACGCTTTACCGGGTGTCGAGTGTCGGCCCTGCGAAGGCACTTTCTACGCCTTTCCGAACATCCAACAGGCTATCCAATTGGTCGGTGTCGAAAACGATACCGATTTCTGTGAGCGGTTGCTGGAGGAGCAGAATCTAGCACTTGTCCCGGGGGCCGCTTTTGGGGCGCCAGGATGTCTGCGACTATCCTTCGCTGCGAGTCGTGAGACCCTGGAAATTGCCTTAAATAGGATGGAAGGGTTTATAAACAAGGTTAAATTATAATAATAGTCCTATGATATTATTGATAAAGATCTAACCTTTCTTGACTTGACAGAGAGCATCTCTCAGAATGCGCCGTGCCCATTTTCAACGTGTTCCCCGGTAGCTCAGTTGGTAGAGCGGTTGACTGTTAATCAACTTGTCGCTGGTTCGAGTCCGGCCCGGGGAGCCAATTTCACAAACTACTAACCGCCCTGAGAACCGACGCGCTTCGCCCTGGCGGCCTCGTGCGCGACGATGTTCAGCATTTTCTCCGTTGCGATCACGGCGGCGGCCGTCTGGTCGGAATCGACTCCGACCGTAGTGAACGTGGCTTCGGGCTCTGAATCACCCCAACGAATTAATGTCTCTACCAGAGCCTCTGTACGACCACCTGGAGGAATACGCACCCGATAATCCGCCAGTTCCGGCAATTCTATACCGTGGTGAATGACGGCCTCCTTGAGGGCGTTCATAAACGCATCGTATCCACCATCGCCGGTGCCTCTAGCCTCCGCAGTCTGTCCCCGGAAGGACACGGTGACCGTCGCTTCAGGCGGTCTGTCTGATGCGACATTGATGTGATATCGGTCAATTTTTACCACGTGTTCCAGAGGCGTTTTTAGCACGTCTGCAATGATCATCAACAGATCTTCTGGGACCACGTTGTGTTTTTTGTCGCCGAGTTCAATAATTCTGGCCAGCACCTTATTGCGGTTGGCCTCAGAGAGATCGATACCCAGCTTTTGAAGGTTGTGATCCAAAGACGCCTTTCCAGATAGCTTACCCAGAGCGTAACTGCGCTCCCGGCCGAACCGATCGGGAGCGAGGCGCGTTGCGTACAAGCCCCCTTTTGCATCCCCGTCAGCGTGAATGCCCGCAGTCTGAGTGAAGACGTCATTCCCTAATATCGGCGTGTTCTCTGAGATGTTTTTCCCGCTAAAGATTTCCACGAGGCTGGAAATTCCCGCGAGCCGGCCCTCGTTGACCCTTGTCTCACAGGTTGTGTGATCCGTTATTGCCGTCACGATCTCTGCTAATGAGGTATTCCCTGCACGCTCCCCGAGCCCGTTCACGCTGGTGTGGATGCCCTGGGCACCGCTCTGAATAGCTGCTATCGCGTTAGCAGTTGCGAAACCATAGTCATTGTGACCGTGAAAATCGAAAGGGATCTGGGGCCACGTTACCGCCATTACGCTTACTAGACGCCGAACCTCGTCTGGGGACAACACACCGAGCGTATCGGCGAGTAATACGCGCCCAATCCCAAGGTTCTGTAGTGCGTCCATGAGCCCAGAGACATAATCAAAGTTGTCCCGAACACCGTTCGACCAATCCTCAAGATAGACGTTTACCTTTAATCCTTCCTCCTTGGCATTGCCCACCGTTTCGATGATTCGTTCGATGTGCTCGCCTGGGGTTGCGCCCAACTGTTGCCGGCAGTGGTGCTCGGATCCCTTCGCTAAGAGATTCAACGTTCGCCCCCCCGCCCGGCGAATCCATTCAACCGAGCGTTTTCCGTCGCAAAAGCCGAGCATCTCCACGCAATTAATCAATCCGGCCTCGTTTGCCCAGTCCGTTACCCGCAGCGCAGCCTCAAGCTCGCCCAGGGATACCCGTGCCGAAGCGATCTCAATCCGGTCCACTTTCACATCGGTTAACAGCATTCGGGCCATATGCAGCTTTTCCGAGGGGGTGTAAGCAATCCCCGGCGTCTGCTCCCCGTCCCGAAGCGTCGTGTCCATGATGGAAATGGTTTTTGCGCTGTCCTGGTTCATCGTTAGTTTGTAGCGCTGAGGCCGCAGTTCGCGAAGTGTATCAATACGTTAGGCTCGACACACGATGTTAGACTCTAACCATGTTTCCTGTCCGCCGCCAACTGTGGTTGATACTCGGGATTGAGACGGTGTTTTTCGTAGCTCTAGCGGCTTGGGTTCTCGTCAGACTTGACCGGCTTCTTGAGCCTGCAAGCCTCGTCATCGCCCTAATGATCATCGTCATAGGGGACCTCGCCACGGTCCTGCTAATGCAGCGTTTTGCGCCAACGAGCATCACCTTTGCGGCCGGTGAAGCCGGTGGGTTATTCGGCGAGGTCGTCGCTGGGTTTGGCTTGGATACCCACGGTCGCGTCCTGATTTGCGGCGAGCAATGGGCCGCGCGCCTGAACGGTACGCAGCGAGCCAGCCCCGGGGATCGCGTCCGTGTGCTGTCGCGCCGAGGACTAACGTTACTGGTGGAACGTTCTGATTGACCTCGGGTCGTGTCTCGCTAAAAGCTGGACTTCAGCGCCCCGACTAGATTGCTGCCGAAGATTAGCTCTCGTTAATGGTAACCAAACCACACTAACGAGGTTAGATAAGTCCCATCAGTTATGTTGCCTTTGATCCTCAAGGAGCTCGTAACACTCGTATTCCAACACTCGAATATCGTCTTCCTGCCGACGATAAAGAGACATGGTCATCCGCCAAGGCTCAGAAAAGACCTCGGGATCCTCGATCGTCACTTCATACAGCATGTGATCAGGCCCGGTCCGGGTATAACGTTCTATGACATGGAGTGATTCTCCATGAAAATTTCCAGAACGGTCAAACCATGTCTCATCTGTAAAATGAACCACGTCAACGACTAAAGTGTCCCCTTCCCAACGCCCACGAGAATCTCCCATATACCACTGTATAGGACCTTCCGGATGGTCCCCTGTCATAAAGATATTTCTGATGGTATGTACCCACTCGTAAGTCATTACGATCTGATTGGGTGTCTGAAGAATCTGAAATGGATACGGCATATAAGTAATGCGCGGTACGCCGACCATCTTGCAGTTAGCCTCAGTATCGTTCGTCATCCGATTCTCAAAGTTCTCTTCTCTTTGTTCCTGCGCCCAGGGTTGGTAGGGAATTTCATTACCAACGACAACACCCTGTCCAGCCGGCACCCCCCAGCTTGACGAATGATCTTGAATATTCCAGACAGCGGTGTTTAGAGTTTGCCAAATACCCTGCAAATCGGGATGACCATCCATTGTCCTAGGAACCATATAGTTTTCTTGGGCCAAACCCGTGAGTGGAAAAACAAGAAGATAGGTCAATAAGGCGCTAGTTTTTTTTATTCTCATTGGGGCCCCGAACCGGAAAATAATGAACGGCCATCGGCAAAGGTAATTTCATCACCTTCCATCTGCCTCGAACCATCCCGCGCTGGCAATCCATGAATGGTCACCTCCACACCTATGGGAAGGTCATCGCGCCGCCAGCCTCGACGGTACAGAGAATTCGCACTACCGAACTCTACTCTCCAAATCTCGGGATCTCCCACCTCATTTTCCACCTCAACATGCAGCCAGGAGTGTGGATTGCGCCACTCCATTTCTAGAATGTTGCCTACCACGACAATTTCTGTCGTCATATCAAACTGGAGAGCTATCGAATGATGTGCACGAGCAAGGTACCCCGGAAAGAGCATAACCAATCCTGCAACGAATGCAGTTTTCACCAAAGGTTTTTTTACGGTTTCCATTCCAGCTCCCGATCTTCCAGTTCCCAGGCTGATTTTAGACGCCGAGCTTCCGCGCCCGTAATCCCAGGATAGAGTTCATAACCCACATTACGATATGTTTCTGAGGCAAGATCATTGTCCTCATAACATGCCTCCTCCCAAAGTTCAGCCCCTTCTGCTGAACGACGACGATAGGCAAGCGCTATCGTGAAAGCCTCGGAATAAACATTGGGATCCTCAATGGTTGCTTCCCAATGCATTGTGTTCGGATCTATGAGGGTAAATCTTTCAGTAACAAGCGCTTCATCGGTATAAAATCTCGCACGCTGATCCAGCCAAGCTCGAGCATTTTGGTTCCTCGTCTCAACAACAAACGTATTACCGTCCCAGCGGCCGATTGAATCCCCATTCCAGAGCTGAATAGCATCACCAATGTGCGGGCGACCGTCCATTGGAATCACTCGAAATGCGTGTGCTTCCTCCGATTGAACCAGCACGTAATCCTCACTCTGCATGAACTGATACGTCCCTGTCATATACATAGTCCCGGGAATGCCTGATAAGCGACAGATGGCATTTTGATGGACATACGCAGGACGGTTATATCTCCGCTTTGCCTCTGCCCAAGGTTGCATGGGAGCAAAACCGTCAGCCGGCGCTACTATGATGCTTGGCGCCTCAAAATCATCTAGAGTTTGTGGGTGTGCATGAAGACTCTCATGCGCCCGCGCACGTCGAGCCCATATTCCCTGTAAATCGGGATGCCCGGCAGCTGTCCGAGGCGGCTCAAATCTCTCTTTTGCCTGCAAGGCACAGGCATGAAACGTTGCATGATCGTCATCTGCACAGACAGAATTCGACCAATCCTGTCCCGTTGCTGGCAACATAAAAAACAGCGCAGAATATATGGTAAAGGCTAGGGCAACCTGGTCACTACTTGATATTTGCAACACACTTCTCCCTATTTCGATTCAAAACAATATCCACCCAGCGTACATACGTGTCAACCAGCAGCATGAACGTAACAAAGATTAGCATCGACGAGGAGACGTGCCGCCTTTTTGGGAAGAGCTGGGTATTACCCGAGTAAATGGTGTTCCTGACAGCTAATCGATCTCACCTGCATAGGGGTTGCCTTCACCCATGATTCTTAGGCCGTCGTTTACCTGGTAGTCCAATTCATTCGGGCCACATCCGATCTCATTGGCCCAATCCGTAAGGGCACGGATGACCTCGCCTCGGTCATTCAATTCGAGCTCGCAACACTCTCCGCTGGGCCCCCAAAGCTTCAGCCGCAGTCTTTCCGCCATGACTCACTCATCTGCCTCACTTAGCTTATCAACATACACAAGTCCGGCGTTTTCTAGTGGTGCCCGCATGCCATACATATCCAAACCAAGCTCCCCAGCCGCCAACCGTTTCCTCTTTTCTGTCTCATTCGCTTCCCGAGCTCGGCCTGCTTCGTAAACCTCGGCAGCCAGAGCACGAGGAACGACTACGACGCCATCGTCATCGGCCACGATAACGTCACCTGGGTTGACCTGCATGCCAGCACAGACGATCGGAAGGTTGACCGATCCGACGGTTGCCTTGACCGTTCCCTTGGCTGATACGGCTCGGCTCCAAACCGGGAATGCCATTTCAGTTAGATCCGCCACGTCACGACATCCTGCATCGATTACGAGTCCAAGTATTCCCTGCGCGCGGTAAGAGGTCGCCAACAGGTCCCCGAACATGCCGTCGGCGTTTTCTGCGCTGAGACCGATCACGGCAATATCACCCGGTTGCCCGATTTCAGGTATCACATGAAGCATCCAATTGTCTCCGGGGTGAGTTAGCGCAGTCACCGCGCTGCCCGCAATCCGGGTACCGCGGTAGATCGGCCGCATATAGGGCAGCATCAGGCCCGATCGCTCCTGCGCCTCGTGCACAGTCGCGGTGCCCTGCTCCGAAAGCCCTTTTATGATAGAGGGGTCAACGCGGTCGATATTTCGCACTACAACATTTCTCACCTTAGTCACTCCCGCGCCATTTGCCGCCGACGATGGCGCGAAGCTTAATGCAACACTAGGGCACTGTCATTGTGGTCTTTTGACAAGCACGCTAGAGTCGCCGCTCCGAAAGTGGAGTGCGCCAATTGAGCAAGGACCCAGCCCTGAAAAATATTCGTGTTGTCGAGATGACCGAAGCGCTTGCGGGGCCTTATTGCAGCATGCTGCTCGGGGACTTGGGTGCAGATGTCATAAAGATCGAGCGGCCGGGTACGGGAGATCAGTCTCGTGGCTGGGGACCACCCTTCCTCAAGGGAGAAAGCGCGTACTTTCTATCAGTTAATCGCAACAAGCGCAGTCTGGAACTAAACGTAAAGGATGCCGAGGATCTATCCGTCTTTCAAAATCTAATCAAGACCGCAGACGTGTTTGTTGCGAATATTCCCCGAATGAGCTCCCTCGTTCGGTTAGGTATCGATCCAGAAACACTCAAGACGTTAAATCCGAGATTGATCTACGCCGCAATAAGCGGCTACGGACATACCGGCCCCAAGGCAAGCCGTGGTGGGTACGACATCATTGCTCAGGGTGAAGCGGGACTAATGGCCCTGACAGGAGAGACAGACGGTGGTCCAATCCGCTTTCCCACTCCGATGGCAGATATCACCGCTGGGATTTATACGACTATTGGCATCCTGACGGCGTTATACGCGCGTGACGAGGGAAGAGAAGGTTCAGGCCGTGGGCAGTTCATCGATGTATCGCTAGTCGACGCCCAAACGACTTGGCTTGCAAACCTTGGCGGAAGCTACTTCGCAACTGGGGAGCGCCCCCAGCGTTTAGGGAACGTCCACCCGACTGTGACGCCCTACCAGCCGATGCGCGCACGGGACAAAATGATTATCGTCGCCGTAGGTACTGAGCGCCTCTGGGAGAGGCTTTGTACGGTGCTGGATATTACGGAAACAGTGATGGAGGATCCTAGGTTCTGCTCAAATGCAGCCCGTAATCAGCACCGCGATGAATTAATCCCGTTAATTGAGGACAAGCTAGCGGCCAGGGACTCCGAGGAGTGGGTGAAGCTTTTTGTAGAGCGTGGTATTCCCGCAGGCCCAATCAACTTCCCAGACCACACATTGTCCGACAAACACATTCTGGAAAGGAACATGGTGGTGGAGCTGGAGCATCCCTTAGTGGGCATGGTGAAATCAATCGGTAGCCCGCTTCATCTCTCCCAAAACGGACCGAGTTACAGGAGGTATCCTCCGTTGCTCGGTGAGCACAACGAAGAGATTCGGATGGAGCTGGACGCCAAAAGCTAGAGGGTTTTCGATGCATTCTATTGACACGTCACGCCGCTCGTTCCTGCGGTATATAGCCTCCAGTCCGTTGCTCGGCGCGATGTCGAGCGCATTTGGACAGTTCGACTACACGGCCTCCGATACCCCGATCTTAGACCCAAGCGAAGCCGTCAACGTCTTCGATTTCGAACCGGTGGCTCGTCAAAATTTGAGCCTCGCTCACTACACCTACTTGGCATCAGGAGTGGACGATGGTTCTACCATTGCGGCTAATCGAGCTGGGTTCGATAAGATAGCACTCAGAGTCCGCCGACTTGTAGACGTTCGAACCATCGATACGGGCATCGAGCTTTTCGGCACACCGCATGCGTGCCCGATTGTCATAGCACCCTGTGGAACCCAGAAAGCCTTCCATCAAGAAGGTGAACTGGCCACGGCTCGAGCCTCACGCTCTCGGGATTGTCTTCAGATTCTTTCCACCGTGAGCTCCTATAGCGTGGACGACGTTAATGAGACACGGGGGACACCTACCTGGTTTCAGCTCTATGCAACAGAGGAGTGGTCCGTTACAGAGCAACTAATACGACGCGCCGAGAGGGCCGGTTGTCCGGCAATCGCCGTAACGGTCGACCTACCAGCGAGTAACCGCGAAGCTCTCAGACGTTTTCGTCGAGATTCCAATGAGGAGTGCCGAGCCTGTCACGTTCCAGGCTTTGAGAACTCCATCGGTCGACGCCCTAACTTCAATGGCATAGATACGAGCACCTTGTCTGCCACCAGAGCCAGGAATCTCGATTGGACCTTCGTTGAGCGTCTCCGCGAGCTCACCTCGACGAGGCTGCTCCTGAAGGGGGTCGTCACCGCGGATGATGCAGCCCTAGCTATCGAGCATGGTGTCGACGGGCTCATCGTCTCCAACCACGGCGGGCGCGCCGAGAACAGTGGTCGTGGCACGATCGAATCGTTACCTGAAGTGGTTGATTCGGTCCGCGGCCGAGTTCCAATATTGGTGGATGGGGGGTTCCGCCGAGGAGTCGATGTGTTCAAGGCCTTAGCCATCGGAGCGGACGCAGTCTGTATCGGTCGTCCGTACTTGTGGGGGCTGAGTGCATTTGGCCAGCAAGGGGTCGAGACGGTCCTGGATTTGTTGCGGAGCGAACTCGTGATGATGATGCAGCAAGCCGGTACGACGAGCCTGGCTGCCATCAACAGCAACTATCTGGTCCGCTAACGACCAACCTGTAGACCACCGAGCGCCTCGATGGCTCAGCTAGTAACCTCAGTCCGTCGAGAGAGCCGCGAGATAAGCAGCAAAAGAACCACCTATCTCCGGGTCGCGCAGACCGTAATCCACCGCCGCCTCTAGGTACCCGAGCTTGTTACCGCAATCGTAACGCCGTCCCTCGAATGGAAGAGCGTCCACCGCCTCTTCCGTTAGCAGACTTGCGATCGCGTCGGTGAGTTGAATTTCATTACCGGCTCCACTCGCAGTAGACGCCAACTTCTCGAAGATCTTTGGTGTTAAAACATACCGCCCAACAACGGCGAGGTTCGAAGGTGCATTCTCCGGTTTCGGCTTCTCAACAATTCTTGTCACCCTTTTTACCCCCGCGGCAACTTCCTCCGTAGCGACGATCCCGTAGTTGGTAGTTTGGTCTCTGGGCACTGTTTCGACGGCTATCACACTGGACCCGTGGCGTTCGTGGTGCTCCCTCAACTGATCCAGACAGGGCCTCTGACTTAAAATAAGATCGTCGACGAGGTGAACGAAGAAAGACTCATCCCCGATCACAGAGCGCGCACATAGGACGGCGTGACCGAGGCCCAGTGGCTGACCCTGCTGAATATAAGTGCAGGTCACCGTGGGAGGGAGTATTTCTCGGACAAGTGCCAGAAGTTCCTTCTTTCCGGATTTGCTAAGCGCCTTTTCAAGTTCCAAATCGGTGTCGAAATGCTCCTCGATGACCGGTTTAGCAGCGTTGGTCACGAAAACGAGTTTCTCGGCACCGGCAGCTATGGCTTCTTCCACCGCGTATTGGATTAGCGGTTTATCGACAACCGGAAACATTTCCTTGGGTGAAGCCTTTGTAGCCGGCAAGAACCGAGTGCCTAGGCCAGCAACAGGGAAAACCGCAGCGCGAATTTTTGAACTCAAACAACCCCCCCCCGGATTAGGTAATCAGCTCGTCAAACTGGAATTTTTGCAGTGGCCGAACGCTTTCCCATGATTTGCAACTCGGGCAATGCCAAACTAGCCGTTGACTGTTATACCCGCACGTCGTGCAACGATAACGCGGCCTTGAGAGTGCCAGACGCCGAAGCCCGTCGGCAATTCTCAAAATCGCTGCCTTCCGCTCTTGCAACGGAAGCTCGGCGATACGATCGGCGTCAAGGATTGAGGAAAGCACATCGTCCTTGAGGATGAAATTCTCCATGCAATCGGCCATCACTCTGGGTTCAGCCAACCGACCCAGAATAGCGGCATAGGCAATTTCGTGTCTCACCAAAGTATCCTTTTCGATGATCGTTTGCAGATAACTTTCAAGCTCCTGCTGCCGACCGGTTGCTCGATAGCAGGTGAGGAGCTCGGGAAGCACCTCGACCATCAAGCTACGATCAGCTTCCAGGACCTGCTCGTAAAGACGCAAGGCTTGGGGGTAATCCTCTTCCTCCTGCGCGATCGCCGCCCTTATGAGAACGCCTCGGAAAGCGCCGCCCGCGCTACGTACCGAGCTCTTCAAGTGTTGCCGCGCCAGGCCTAGATCACCATCCAGTCTCGCCCGCTCAGCGAGTTCACAGTAGTAATGTGCCACCTCTGTAGACTTCTCCCCTGTCAGTATCTCTAACTCCCGGTGGGCCTCAATCGCCTTACTCCAGTCGCTCTGGCGTTCGTAAATATCCACGAGACTCCGTAGCGCCGGAGCGCCCAAAGTTGAACTGGAGCCAAGTTCGCCGAAGAGCTTTTCTGCCCGATCGAACAACCCCGCACCTAGGTAGTCCTGGGCTAGGGAGAACAGAGCCTGGTGACGTTGAGCTACGCTAAGACTGGGCCTCGCAAGCAAATTTTGATGGACACGGATAGCACGATCCACCTCCCCACGCCGCCGGAAGAGATGTCCCAACGCGAAATGAGTCTCCAATGTCTCATCGTCAACTTTAGCCATCCGCACAAAGAGCTCCAACGCCTCGTCTGTTTGCCTATTAAGGACGAGATTTAGCCCACGCAAATAGTCCGGGCTGATAGACGTTGGGGATGGATCGTCGCGCTTGAAATCGGAGAATCTGGCGAACGCCCAACCTGTGAGGGCCGCGACGATAAACAACCCCGCTAGGAGAAATGTAGCTTCAGTTGGCATCGTGCAGCGGAAGGCTGCGTAGGCTGCTTACCTCGGCCTCTGCAAGCCTTAGGTTTCTCCGCAACTGCCGCCGCTCGCTGACTATTCTCATGACCGCAATTCCAGCGGAGAACAGGCCGAACAGCCACCCGACAGCAAAGCAGACGGCGAATGCGAAGGACATCGACACCTCCTCGAGGCGCACAAAGCCAATATCTACGGTAATACTGTCCGGGTTGCTGTAGGTGAAAACAGCTGCCAGGAGGACAATCACGAGCAGTGACAGGAGCAGACCGATCTTTCGCATCGTGGCCAAACCCATAACTCCTCAGGTGAAGAACTTCGGCCTATTAACTTTGAAACATGCCTCGACGACGCCTTGTTGGTAAAAAACAGAGGGCCCCTGTTCAGTTTCGCACGGGCAGGTCTCGGCCGTTGTTGACTCGTTCCCTTAGATCCTTCCCCGGCTTGAAATGCGGTACGTGCTTCCCGGCTAAAGCAACAGCCTCACCGGTCTTTGGGTTCCGCCCCATGCGTGGTGGCCGATAATGCAGTGAAAAACTGCCAAATCCACGGATTTCGATTCGTTGCCCGTTGGCAAGTGACTCGCTCATAAGCTCTAAAACATGCTTGACGGCCAGCTCAATGTCTTTGGCTGGCAAGTGCCTTTGCATGCGGGCGATAGCTTCAATAAGCTCAGACTTTGTCATCGCTATGCACCATCCTTTCGGGTTACAGCCTTCCCTTCTTATTTTTCCTAGATAATCACTCGGGACCCATCTGTTCCTTCAGCAGATCACCCAACGAGGTACCGGAGGCAGGTATTTCGGCATCTGTCTTGTAACTCTTAACCACCTGGGCCTCCTCGCCGGCCTCTTTGGCCTTTATCGACAGACTGATGACTCGGTTCTTTCGGTCGACACCGACGAATTTAGCTTCTACCTCCTCGCCGGTCTTGAGCACCATCCTCGCGTCTTCGACTCGATCTCTCGCGATTTCCGCCGCTCGAATCTGCCCGCTCACTCCGCCCAGAAGTTCAACGGTCGCGCCTTTCGCGTCGACTTCCAGAATAGTCCCTTTGACTAAGGAACCCTTGGGAGTCTCGGCGAGGAAAAGAGAGAACGGATCCGTGTCCAGCTGCTTAACACCTAAGGAGATTCGCTCCCTCTCCGGGTCAATGGCCAAGACAGTCGTTTCCAGCTCCTCACCCTTTTTGTAGTTTCGAACCGCTTCCTCGCCCTCGAGCTCCCACGACAGATCAGATAAGTGTACGAGCCCGTCGATACCGCCAGACAGCCCGATGAAAACCCCAAAGTCAGTAATCGACTTGATTTGTCCAGCCACCTTATCGCCCTTGTTATAGCTCTCTGCAAACTCGGCCCAGGGGTTTGCCTTGCATTGCTTCAGTCCAAGCGAAATTCGACGACGTTCCTCATCGATGTCCAGAACCATAACCTCGACATCGTCACCGATTTGAACAACTTTGTGAGGACTTACGTTCTTGTTCGTCCAATCCATCTCAGAAACATGGACAAGTCCTTCAACGCCATCTTCAATCTCGACGAAGCAACCATAGTCGGCAATGTTCGTCACCTTCCCGAAAAGCCGCGAGTTCTGTGGGTAACGGCGAGCCAGATCCATCCAAGGGTCGTCACCGAGCTGCTTCAGTCCGAGGGAAACTCGACTGCGTTCGCGATCGAACTTCAATACCTTTACATCTAACTCGTCACCGACATTAACCACCTCCGACGGATGTTTGATCCGTTTCCAGGCCATGTCAGTAATATGAAGGAGACCGTCAATGCCACCGAGATCGACGAACGCACCATAATCGGTAAGATTCTTGACGAGGCCCTTGAGCGTTGCACCCTCCTCAAGATTCTTCAGAAGCTCTTCTCGCTCAGCACTGTACTCTTCCTCGACAACAGCCCGGCGAGAAACGACCACGTTATTCCGTTTCTGGTCGAGCTTAATCACCTTGAATTCCAGCGTACTGCCCTCGAGGGCTCCAGGATCCCGGACCGGTCGCACATCGACCAGTGAGCCGGGTAGGAATGCTCTGACCAGATCGAGATCCACGGTGAAACCGCCGCGGACGCGCCCGCTGATGGTTCCCGTCACAACTTTCCCCTCTTCGAAGGACTCCTCCAGGCTGCTCCAGGTTCGCTCCCGTTTGGCCTTCTCTCTCGACAGGCGAGTTTCTCCAAACCCGTCCTCGACCGCGTCAAGCGCGACTTCGACTTCGTCGCCAATCTCAACCTCTATCTCACCGCGTTCGTTGAGAAACTGATCGGTGGATATGATCGCTTCCGATTTAAGCCCCGCATGGACGATAACAACGTCCTGGTTCACATCGACAACCGTGGCCATCAGGATGGAACCCTGCTTTATCTGTTGATTAGCTAGACTTTCTTCCAGCAGCTCCGCAAAGGATTCGCTCATAAAAAAACCCGCTTTGGCGGACCTCCAGTTCAACATCGGTCTATACCTGTACCGATGATCAGTTAATCATGGCCCTGCTTCCTGCAAGGCCTCTCTACGTTGCTACCGACGCAACCCCAACCGTTCGAACCACCCCTGGATCGTTGCGCTCACCTCCTCCGAGGTCAGCCTCGTCGAATCCAAAACGAGAGCATCCTTTGCGGGCCTGAGTGGCGCCACCTGCCGGCTAGCGTCTCGCTCATCCCGTCCGGCTATCTCTCGGGAAAGGCCCGGCAGGCTAACATCAATACCCTTTTCTTTCAACTGCTTATAACGCCTTTGGGCTCGAACCTCGGCGCTCGCGGTCAAGAACACCTTGAGGCAAGCATTGGGAAAAACAACACTCCCCATGTCCCGCCCATCGGCTACTAAGCCGGGCTCCATCGCAAATGCCCGTTGCCGTTCTAAGAGGGCACTCCGCACAGCGGGCATAGACGCTATCTCCGACGCGATGGCTCCACACGTTTCGGTTCGCAGCAGCCCTGTGACATCCTCTCCGTCCAGAAGCGCAACCTCCAAATCGGCGGCGGCGGAGAATTCCACATCTAACCCCGCGGCCACTCTGGCCATGGCCTCTGGATCCCGAAGATCGAGCTTCTTACGGGTCGCGTAGAGTGCAGCGGATCGATACAACGCTCCGCTATCGAGCAGATGCCAACCCAACTCTCGTGCCAGAGCCCTGGAAATGGTGCCCTTCCCGGAGCCCGTCGGTCCGTCAATCGCAATGATCGAAATGTTTTTATCCATATTCTGGGTGGACTTCGTTTGGTCCCGCCTCGATCTCCAAACCACACCCCGCTGCGATAGATAAAAATCCCGGAAACGAGGTCGAAACTTCGGCCGTTCTCAGGATCTCGATTGGCCCGCTAGCATCCATACCCGCAATTGCGAAAGCCATGGCCACGCGATGGTCACCGTAACTGTCGACCCTTCCTCCGGACAACCCTCCGCCTTCGATGCTCAGTCCGTCCGCAGATTCCTCTACCGCTACTCCCAAGGTTCGAAGGCCCTCGGCCATGACACTCAGACGATCGCTCTCCTTGTGGCGCAGCTCTTCAGCGCCTGACACAACCGTCCTGCCTCGAGCCCTCGCAGCTGCGATGAACAGTGCGGGAAACTCATCAATAGCCAAAGGGACGTGGGCGGGATCCACCTCGATCCCAGCGAGATCGCTCTGGATCACCATCAGGTCAGCAACTGGTTCGGCACCAAAATCTCGGATGTTCCTGAGCTCAATACGTCCGCCCATTTCCTGCAGTATCGTCAGCAACCCTGTTCGCGTGGGGTTGATACCAACATTGCGAATAAGAAGGCCATCAGGAGCTCCCAATAGTCCAGCGACGACAAAGAAGGCGGCCGAGGAGAGATCACCCGGAATCTCCAAATCTCGGGCTTCCAGCTGAGCCGGTCCACAGAGGGAAACAACGTGATTGGTGGATTGCTCAACCACAACCCCCATAGTTGCTAGCATCCGTTCCGTATGATCGCGGCTTGGTCCTGGCGAGCGAACGATAGTGCGGCCATCCGCCCATAGCCCCGCTAACAGCAAGGCCGATTTCAATTGAGCGCTCGCCACAGGGAGAGTGTAATCGATCCCTTTTAGCGGCCGCCCTCCCTGGATCGCAAGCGGAGCGGCATCTTCTTGAGTCTGGATCGACGCACCCATCTGTCGGAGTGGCACCGCTACTCGTTCCATCGGTCGTCGTCGGAGCGACTCATCTCCAGTCAGGATAGAATCGAACGACTGTGCGGATAGCACGCCCGCCAACAGTCGGACTGCCGTCCCGGAGTTCCCGAGATCCAACGGCGCCGGTGGCGGTCGCAGCCCGCCCGCTCCGACGCCGCAGACGTGCACGTCGCTACCCTTCGAGTTTATCTCTACGCCTGTCGCGCGGAGAGCTGCCAGGGTAGCAAGGCAATCATCGCTGTTGAGAAACCCGCGGATGGAACTGTTGCCCACAGCGACTGCGCTCAACAGTAAAGCGCGGTGCGAAATTGACTTGTCACCAGGCACGTTGAGCGCGCCGGTGACGGTTCCCACTGGTTGCGAGACAAACATCCCGGATCCCTCACTCAAGAGCCCTTCAGGCACGGTCATCCTCGAACATCGCCTCTTCTAACCGACGGCCTTGGGATAAGCCCCTATAACCCGGAAAAGATTTGCATGCTGCTCAACCTCCCGGAGTGTCGGCCTAACCTTGTCGTCTTCCGCGTGTCCATCGATGTCGACAAAAAAAACGTAATCCCACTTTCGACGTTTCGAAGGACGCGATTCAATCCGCGTCATGTTAATGCCGTTTTTAGCCAGTGGATCAAGCAACTGATGCAAAACCCCGGCTCCCTGCGTCCCGTTAGCTGATAGAAGCAACGACGTCTTATCCGAACCGCTCGGCGGGAAAAGTTTGCGTCCAATGACAAGGAAACGTGTCGTGTTATCAGCATGATCCTCGATGTTGGCAAACAAAGTGTTGAGTTCGTAGACCTCGGCTGCAGCATCCCCGGCTATTGCCGCTGTACCAACTTCGTCACGGGCGCGCCGCGCAGCTGCAGCGTTGCTCGACACGGGGATTACCTCCACATCCGGCATAGACTGCGCCAGCCACGCACGGCACTGCGCAAGCGACTGAGGATGGGAGCATATCCTTTCAATATCACCGCTCTCCTGCATGCACCCCATAAGATGTTGACGTATGCGAAGCTCGACTTCACCGCATATTCGCAGAGGCGAGGTCAAAAACATGTCTAGAGTATTAGTGATCGATCCTTCAGTGGAATTCTCCACTGGGACGACGCCGAAATCGGCATGCCCACCCTCGACCTTATGGAACACCTCCTCGATGGTTGTAACCGATAGCGCTCGAACCGAATGTCCGAACTGCTTCAGGACCGCCGATTGCGTGAAGGTGCCCTCCGGCCCGAGGAAGGCCACTTTTTGTGGTTCCTCCTGGGATGAATCGTCCCGTATACCGGACTTCTCACTCATGATTTCGGACTTTCTTGGTAGGCCGCTAGCCGTCCTGCAAAGCTTCCTCGAGGCACGGTAGTACTCTGGCACGGAGTATGCCATCGATGGAGCATATGCGCTCCAGCGTCTCATCGCTCACCGGAGCGTCAAGATCGGCCAGCGTATACGCGACATCGCCTCGGGAGACGTTAAGGAGATCTGCAATATTGATGTTCTCCTCCGCAAGCGTAGTGGAAACCTGCCCGACCATGCTGGGGACGTTCGCGTTCGCAATCGACAAGCGGTGGGGACGCGTGCGCTGTAAGACGGCCTCTGGAAAATTGACAGAGCAGCGAATGTTGCCGTTCTCCAAGAATTCCCTCAGATTATCGGCCACCATGACCGCACAGTTTTCCTCAGCCTCTAACGTGGACGCACCGAGGTGAGGTAGGCAAATCACATTCGGACGCTCCATTAGGCTAGGGGTCGGGAAGTCGGTCACATAGGTGCGGATCTGACCTGCCTCAACGAATTCCAGAACTGCGTCCTCGTCCACTACACCATCTCGGGCAAAGTTCAGAACGATGGCTCCCTCCGGCAGGAGCCGCAAACGTTCTCGGCTTACTAGGGCCCGGGTATCGCCGTTCAACGGTACGTGGGCTGTGATGACGTCGGCCCGCCGAAACACCTGTTCCAGATTCTCGGCCTGCTCGACACCGGAAGAGAGCTGCCAGGCCCGTCTGACTGTGAGTTTGGGATCGTACCCGACTACACGCATGCCGAGGGCAAGAGAGGCATTGGCAACTTCCACCCCAATGGCTCCGAGTCCGACGACACCCAGAACGCGACTTGGCAATTCGAACCCGACGAATTCTTTCTTTCCAGCCTCAATCGCCTTGGCTACATCGGCATCCGTCCCCTGAAGGGACCGCACGTAATTCGAAGCGTCACCAAGATTGCGGGCCGCCATTAAAATAGCGCCAATAACAAGTTCTTTTACAGCATTGGCATTCGCTCCAGGGGCATTGAACACCGGGACCCCACGTTCGCTGAGCGCATCGACTGGGATATTGTTGACACCAACTCCGGCCCTACCAACCCCCAGCAACGATCCCGGTAATTCCATATCGTGCAGTCTGTAGGACCGCAACAAAATTGCGTCGGGCTGGGTCAAATCCAAGCCGACCTGGTATCGATCAATTGGAAAACGCTGCAGGCCTTGCTCGGCAATGTTGTTGTACGTGAGGATTTTGAATGTTCTCATGGCATCAACCGTGGCGGGCTTCGAAGTCGGCCATAAACGCTAACAACGCGTCGACACCAGCTTCCGGCATCGCATTGTAGATACTCGCCCGCATACCTCCAACCAATCGATGGCCTTTCAGATTCGCTAGACCTGCCTCAGCCGACTTCTGCAGGAATTCGGTATCTAATTTCGGGTCGACCAAGGTGAACGGAACGTTCATCCAGGATCGGCAGCGGTGGTCGACTGGGTTGCTGTAGAAGCCAGACGCATCGATCCCGGCGTAGAGTTTTCGCGCTTTCTCTTGGTTTCGCTCTCCCATCGCCGCTAGCCCCCCTTCCTGTTTGATCCACTGAAAAACTAGTCCGGCAACGTACCAAGCGAAGGTGGGAGGTGTATTGAACATGGAATCGGCGTCAGCCATTACCCGGTAATTGGTCACCGACGGGGTTTCTAGTCGGGCTCGGTCCAGGAGATCCTCCCGAACGATGACGACTGTAATACCGGCCGGACCGATATTTTTCTGCGCTCCGGCGTAAATCAACCCGAAGCGGTTAATGTCGACAGGACGCGACAACAGGGTCGACGACATGTCCGCGGCAAGCGGTGCGTCGGAGACCTCGGGTACCTGGTGAAACTCCACTCCGACTACAGTTTCGTTTACCGCCAGATGGAGGTACTTGGCTTCATCGGTAACCTGCCAGGTCGCCGGGTCGGGGATCGTAACGTAATTTCGGTCCACCCCGTCTGCCGCTACGTTCACATTCAGGAATCGTTCCGCCTCACCTGCCGCCTTCTTACTCCAATTGCCGGTGTTCACGTAATCGGCCGTATCGTCGGGACCCGCCAGATTCAAAGGCACGGCGGCGAACTGCAGCGTAGCGCCTCCCTGCAGGAACAGAACTTTGTAGTGTTCTGGGATGTCGAGCAACTCACGAAACGTCGTCTCTGACTGTGCGGCAAGTTCGATGAAAAGCTTTCCCCGGTGACTCACCTCCATCACCGACAGATCGGTGTTCTGCCAGTCAAGCAGCTCACCCCTTGCCTGCTCCAACACAGCGGTAGGCAGTGCCGCCGGTCCTGGGCTGAAGTTATACATCCTCTCCATCAGTCACGTTCTATCTGTGAAGGTGTCCTAGGCATCCGCTAATCGGTTGGCTCGCCCTGCTCCTGCAGTACCTCGATCCGCTCCAGGCCGACAAGCCTGTCTTCCTCATCTAGCCTAATAAGCCGGACCCCCTGGGTGTTCCGACCCATGATAGAGATCTCTGATGAGGGGGTCCTTACGAGCGTCCCGTTCGAGCTGATCAACATGACCTCGTTGTTCTCGCAAACTTGAACTGCGCCGACAACCGGCCCGTTGCGGTCCGAAGCCTGGATTGCGATGACCCCCTGGCCCCCACGACCTTGAAGCGGAAAGTCTTGGAGTACCGTTCGCTTCCCGTAGCCTTTCTCTGTCGCGATGAGGACGAGCCCCCCATCGGGTATGCATAAAGCAATGACCTCGTCGCCGGCTCCGCTGAGTTTGAGACCCCGAACGCCAGCCGCATTTCGGCCCATCGGGCGAACGTCGCCTTCGGCGAAACGGATCGCTTTACCGGATCGTGAAAAAAGCATCAGGTCCCCACCGCTGTCAGTAATATCTGCGCCAATTAGCCGATCACCTTCTCGTAGCTCCACTGCAATAATCCCACTTGCGCGCGGACGAGAGAAGGCGTTGAGGGGCGTCTTCTTCACGGTACCTTGACTGGTCGCGAATAGGACGTATTTACTCTCTTCGAACTCTTTGATCGGTAGAACCGCGTTAATGCGTTCCTCCTCTTCCAGGGGCAAGAGATTGACGATAGGCCGCCCACGCGCGCCAGGGCCAGCCTGCGGCAGCTGGTAGACCTTCAACCAGTACACCTTGCCCCTACTGGAAAAGCACAGCAACGTGTCATGAGAATTTGCAACGAACAACTGGTCAACGAAATCCTCATCCTTCACCCGTGTAGCCGCGCGCCCTCGACCCCCACGTCGCTGGGCCTGGTAGGTTCCCAAGGGTTGCGCTTTGGCATATCCCCCATGGGACAGGGTCACAACCAAATCCTCCTCCGGAATGAGATCCTCGGTAGTAAGGTCAGAGTAGTCTGCAACAATCTCAGTACGCCTGGGGTCGGCATATTGATCCCGAACCACATTCAACTCATCCCGGATAACCGCCTTTAGCTGATCTGGATTGGCGAGAATATCAAGAAAATCATTAATATTATCGACTATATCGCTGTATTCTTTGAATATTTTTCCCTGCTCCAACGCCGTTAGGCGGTGCAGGCGCAGCTCCAGAATAGCCTGAGCCTGGGCAGCCGAAAGTCGGTAGCCAGCCTCGTTGAGGCCGCATTCTTCGTTGAGATCTTCGGGGCGGGTAGCTTCTGCCCCAGCGCGCTCGAGCATCCCGACAACCGCACCTGGCGGCCAGTCGCGCCCAGCAAGCCCCGCTCGGGCTTCCGCCGGCGACGACGAGGCTTTGATGAGCCCGATCACTTCATCGATATTCCCGAGCGCTATAGTCTGGCCCTCGAGGATATGCGCGCGTTCTTTGGCCTTTCTCAGCTCGAACAGCGTTCGGCGCGTGATGACCTCACGCCGATGCCGGAGAAATGCCTCCAGCAGGTCTTTTAGTGTCAATAACCGCGGCTGTCCATCGACGAGACCCACCATGTTGATCCCGAAGACACTTTGCAGCGGTGTTTGCTTATAGAGATTGTTAAGTACCACATCCGACAATTCCCCACGTCGCAGTTCAATAACTACGCGCATGCCGTCTTTGTCCGATTCATCTCGTAGCTCGGTGATACCGTCTAGACGTTTCTCCCGAACGAGCTGCGCGATCTTTTCTATTAGCCGGGCCTTGTTAACCTGGTATGGCAGCTCCGTAATGATGATTGCCTCGCGATCACGCTTATCCAACGGCTCGATATGGGTCCGAGCGCGCATATAGACTCGGCCTCTCCCGGTGTTATAAGCGCTAACAATTCCCTGGGCCCCGAAGATTAGGCCGGCAGTTGGGAAGTCCGGTGCTGGAACGAGCTCGACCAGCTGGGCGATAGTCAGACTTGGGTTCTCCAGAAGCGCCAGGCAGGCGCCGACGATTTCACCCAGGTTATGCGGAGGAATATTGGTCGCCATACCGACCGCGATTCCCGATGACCCGTTGATGAGCAGATTCGGTATTCGCGTCGGCAAAACCGTAGGCTCATGCTCGGACTCATCGTAGTTGGCGGAGAAGTCGACGGTTTCTTTATCAATATCGGCTAGTAGTTCCTGCGCGAACCGAGCCATTCTGACTTCCGTGTAGCGCATGGCCGCGGGCGCATCCCCGTCCACAGATCCGAAATTACCCTGCCCGTCCACCAAGAGGTAGCGCATGGAAAAGCCCTGCGCCATACGAACAATCGTGTCATAGACAGCGGTGTCGCCGTGGGGATGGTATTTACCGATAACGTCTCCGACCACCCGAGCGGATTTCTTGTAAGGGCGGTTGTATTCGTTACCGAGCTCAAGCATTGCGTAGAGGACTCTTCGATGCACCGGTTTGAGCCCGTCCCGCACATCTGGCAACGCTCGCCCGACGATGACGCTCATCGCATAGTCCAGATAGGACCGTCTCATCTCGTCTTCGAGATTGACTGGAAAGATCTCTTTCGCCGCCTCAACCATGTAGTTCACCACAAACAGTAGCCCCTCCCGGTTCGCTAAAAAGCACCAGGGGAGCCCGAGCTATTGAGAGAAAAACGGTTTGTCAGACCTTCTGTTGATGGCCCAAATATACTTGAAAAAACCGTGTTCCAAGGGTTCAATCTACCCGCTGAATTCTACCATAAAGTGGGCTTTTACCGCAGCTCTTGGGGAGGCCTCCGAACGGCTATACTTCGGCTTTCCCGCAGGCCGTCAAACACGATTTTTCTTCTAGTGAGTCAACGCATCGACGCTCTGATTTGCCCGCGCTGGACGATCCCGGTCGAACCAGAGGTCGCCGTGCGCGAAGACCTCTGCTTAGCTATCCATAACGGACGGATTCTTGCACTTGTATCCAGGTCGGACGCGCTGGAACTTTACTCCCCTGACGCCATCCATGAACGGCCGGATCACGTCCTCCTTCCCGGTCTGGTAAACGCTCACACGCACGCCGCTATGACTCTCATGCGTGGTTACGGTGAAGATATGTCTCTGGAACGTTGGCTAAACGAGCGCATCTGGCCAACGGAGGTCCGCCTGATGGGCTCGGATTTCGTCGCTGACGGTGTACGGCTTGCTATCAGCGAAATGCTATTAGGGGGTATCACATGTTTTGCAGACATGTACTTTTATCCAGAACGAGCATCCGAGATTGCAGCCGAATCGGGCATTCGGATGGTAGTTGGAATGATCGCCATCGAATTCCCCACTCCTTGGGCGGCAGATGCCGCCGAATGTATCAGCAAAGGATTAGCCGTCCACGACTTTTATAGGACCCAACCACTGATTAGCACGATGTTCGCGCCACACGCCCCCTACACGGTCTCAGACACAACACTAAAGCGCATACGACAACTTGCCGACGAGTTGGAGGTCCCGGTCCAGATGCATATCCATGAAACGGCCAAGGTGGTGGAGGACGCCTTAGCTGAGGATGGTCGACGACCCTTGGAGCGGTTGGAGACACTGGGCTTGCTGACTCCAGCCCTCATGGCGGTGCACGCTACCCAACTCACCCCAGGGGACGTGGCAACCCTGGCAGAAGCGGGTTGCAGTGTCGTCCACTGCCCCCGCTCTAACCTGAAGCTCGTAAGTGGAGCATGCCCCGTGGCGGATTTGGTTGACGCCGGTGTCAATGTATCCCTTGGCACGGACGGTGCCGCGGCCAACAACCGGTTAGACCTTTGGTCAGAAATGAACACGGCCGCACTCTTTGGAAAATTCGTCGCCGCCGACCCGGCGGTTCTGCCAGCCGGAACGATTATCGAGCTCGCCACGTTGAACGGGGCCCGCGCCCTCGGCCTGGAAGCAGAAATTGGCTCATTACTAGAGGGCAAAAGCGCGGATGCGATCTGTGTCGATCTGCGTAATCCCGGCACGAGGCCAGTACTCGATCCACTGTCTCAGTTGGTCTACGCTGCAGGTCGAGAAAACGTCACCGACGTATGGGTAGCCGGTGAGCACCTCGTGAAAGGCGGCGGTCTCGCACGCATGGACGTAGGTGCCATCCTTCAGAAGGCCGACGAGTGGGCAGAAAAGATTACCGCCTCATGAACGAGACCGCGAAAGACCAGATCGTGGGTGATACCGAGGAACTCGCCAAATTCGAGTCGCTAGCGGATCAATGGTGGGACGCTGAGGGCCCTCTGAAAACCCTCCACGACATCAACCCGCTCCGATTGGACTATATTAATGCTCGAGTTCCCCTTGAAGGGGCCCGCGTTCTGGACGTCGGGTGCGGTGGGGGGATACTCAGTGAAGCCATGGCTCAAAGAGGGGCCGACGTGGTTGGGATCGACCTAGCCCAAGCGAGCCTCGAGGCAGCGGCCATCCACGCCCAGACGAACGGTGTCTCGCTCGAGTACATGTGTGTCGATACAGAACGAGTAGCTGCGGAACAACCAGGCAGTTTCGATATCGTGACATGTCTGGAGCTGCTTGAGCACGTACCGGTCCCGGCCAACATCATCGACGCTTGCGCCCGTATTGTCCGCCCTGGAGGCTCAGTGTTTTTTTCAACGATCAACAGGAATCTGAAGAGTTTCCTGATGGCTATTGTTGGTGGTGAATACCTCATGCGAATGCTACCCAAGGGGACGCATACGTACGATAGGCTAATTCGCCCATCAGAGCTCGCTGCGTGGTGTCGCCATGCAGATCTGCAGATCCGAAACATCTCCGGGCTGCACTACAATCCTTTTACAAATACTTATTGGCTTGGTGGAAACGTCCACGTCAATTATTTCGTCCATACGCAGCGTGAGCTTTTAAGATGACTGTGGAGGGCGTGCTCTGGGACCTAGACGGTACGCTAGTCGACACCGCTCCAGATTTGGTTGGCGTTCTTAATACCCTTTTGGCGACCCGGGGTCTCCCACCTGTTCCTTTCGCCATCGCACGCAACGAGGTCTCGAACGGTGCATTAGGTCTGATCCGGCTGGGATTAGGTTCGCAGGGATCAGCTGAGGAGACTGAAATCCTCCGCCAGGAATTCCTCGAGGCCTACATGCAACAGATCTGCGTTAGGTCTCAGGTATTCAAGGGACTTGAAGATATCCTGACCACTCTAGATAAACAGGGCACCGGATGGGGCATAGTGACCAATAAGCCGCACGCAATGACTCAGCCACTGCTCAAAGCCCTCGGCCTTATGCACCGTTCCGGTTGTGTCGTGAGCGGCGACCGACTTCCCCAGCGCAAACCTGACCCGGCCCCGCTTAGGTTAGGAGCCGAGGAGCTGGGTGTCCCACCGGAACGGTGTGTTTATGTGGGGGATGCACCCAGGGATATCGATGCGGGGCGTGCCGCTGGAATGGCTACCATTGCTGCATCCTATGGCTACATACGCGCGAACGATGATCCTCACAGCTGGGGCGCATCTATCGTGATCAGGCGTCCAACCGAGCTGTTAGGCGCTTTGGAGCACTTCCAATGAGGGTAGTGCAGTGCCTCTGAGCAACCCTATGGCAATAAGTTTGCTCCTCGGGCTATCAGGCGTGCTCATCGGTGTGCTCCTTGGGCTATTCGTTGGTCGGCATAAACGCCAGAAATTGAGCCACGCGCTCGACATCAAAGACCTCGAGCTCAAAACCCAGGCAGATCTCGATGAAGAGCGCAAGGAAACGCTCGCGTTGGCAACGGAACGGCTGAGCGGGGTCTTCGGGCAGCTTGCGAACCAACAGCTCGAGAGCCACTCGGCAACTTTCCTTAAGCTTGCCCAGGAGAATCTTGGGACTCATCAAGAGCGGGCAAAGGGGGAGTTGGCAGCGAGGGAAAAGGCGGTTGATAACTTGATCCAGCCGATAAAGGACGCCCTGGCTCGCACCGAGGGCCAAATCAAGCAAATAGAGAACGCGCGCCAGGAGGCGCATGGCAGTATCACCGCTCACCTCAAGAACATGGCGGACAACCAAAAGGCGCTCGGTGCAGAAACACGCAATCTCGTGAATGCACTACGAAGACCAGAAGTTAGGGGGCAGTGGGGCGAGATGACACTCCGTCGGGTAGTCGAACTCGCCGGCATGGTGGAACATTGCGATTTCGTCACCCAGGCTCACCAGTCGACCGCAGAGGGGGCGATCCGTCCTGACATGGTGATTCACATGCCCGAGAATCGGCGCCTCGTTGTTGACTCTAAGGCACCGCTCGAGGCCTATATCGAGGCCACGCAGGCTCAAAACGAGAGTGAAAGCCGCCGCCACATGCACCACCACGCTTCCAATGTGGCTGCCAGGGTGCGTGAACTGGCCAGTAAGGCCTACTGGACCCAGTTCGATGACAGCCCCGATTTCGTCATTCTCTTCATACCAGGGGAGCAATTCCTTAGCGCAGCACTCGCCGAACGCCCCGACCTACTCGACGATGCGCTGCGCCAGAAAGTAATTCCTGCCACTCCTACCACTCTTATCGCCTTGTTGAAGTCTATCGCCTACGGATGGCAACAAGGGGAGCTTGCCAAGAATGCGGATGAGGTTCGGGAGTTGGCTGTTCAGCTCCACGATCGCCTCAGCACTTTTGGTAACCACCTACGTAAGATGGGTGACGAATTGAGCAATAGCGTCAAGGCCTACAACCAGGCCGTCGGCTCTCTAGAGCGTCGAGTGCTACCCAGTGCGAGGCGATTCACCGAACTTGGCGTGAATCCGCGGCAACGACTCGAGCCCGTGCGGCCCGTCGAAGAAACCCCGCGCCAACTTACTTCATCGGAAAGTTTTGATAGCAACGACCCGATAGACGGCACCGAGGCTCCATGATGGAATTGTCTGGCTATGAGCCGCCCAACGATCTATTGAAAAACCGAGTTATCTTGGTGACGGGAGCAACCTCAGGGATCGGACGAGAGGTCTCCCGCGCTCTGATCACCCATGGGGCTACCGTGATTCTACACGGCCGAAACGCCCATGCTTTGGAAACAACGTACCAAGAATTTCGGGGCCTTGGCCCTGAGCCCACAGTCGTTCAGCTAGATCTAGAGAGGGCTCAGGACGAAGAGTGTCAGAGTTTGACCGAAAATCTCGAGTCGAAATTTGGCGGGCTCGACGGCCTGCTACACAACGCTGGAATCCTCGGCGCTCGCAGTCCCATCGAAGCCTACAATCCTGGAGTCTGGCAGAAAGTGATGCACGTGAACCTCAATGCAGCCTTCATTCTTACCAGACGCTTGCTCCCGCTGCTACACCAGTCCGAAGATGCGTCGGTGTTGTTCACTACCAGTGGCGTGGGTAGCCAGGGTCGTGCCCACTGGGGCGCCTACTGTGTTTCGAAATTTGGCGTCGAGGGGTTTGCGCAAACACTCGCGGATGAATTGAAAAACAGTCGAATCCGCGTGAACTGCATTAACCCAGGTGCAACACGAACTGATATGCGAGCCGCGGCTTATCCGGCAGAGGACCCAGGAAAGCTTCCTCTGCCCGAGACACTCACCACCCCCTATCTTTACCTCCTAGGCCCAGACAGTCGTGGTATCCATGGGGAAAGAATCGACGCTCAGCGCTGATCAAGCGAAAGACCGACTTCCGCGTAAAGCAATTTAAGCTCCTGCGCTTCCAATACTCGTTGCGTACCTCGACGCATATCCGCGAGCTCGATGGGGCCAAACCGAGTTCGCAGGAGTCTACTGACGGGGACCCCCAACGCTTCGAACATGCGGCGGACTTCACGATTACGCCCCTCATGAAGCGTGACGCTATACCAGGCGTTAGCGCCCGAGCCCCCGCTGGGGGTGACTGTATCGATCCGGGCTAGACCGTCATCGAGCTCTATCCCACCTAGAAGTACCGCCATCTGCCGCCTGGAGAGACGTCCGAGAATCCGAACAGAATACTGACGCGGAACCTCATAGCTTGGATGCATCAGACGATGGGCCAACTCGCCGTCTGTGGTCAGCAAAAGCAGCCCCAATGTGTTGATATCAAGCCGTCCAACGCTGACCCAGCGCCCTCGACGGGGCGCCTTAACCTCCTCGAAGACAGTAGGCCTTCCCTCCGGGTCCTTCCGGCTCGTAACCTTGCCTGCTGGTTTGTAATAAGCGATGGTCTCGGACAATCGTTCAGCGTGTAGGTCGACCCGCAGCAAGCGTCCATCCAGAAAGATCCGCTCATCCCCACATAGCTGATCGCCGAGCCGAGCGGGTTTACTTCCGATAACCAACCGGCCTTGCTGAATCCAGCGCTCGATTTCCCTACGAGAAGCTACACCAGCATTTGCAAGAACTTTTTGAATCCGATCGGCCAATTAGGGTCCCCTAGGCGCTAGAACAAGAGCCTCGCGGGTTGTCAGCCGGCATCGGGTCGGCTGAGTCTGACGATTCCGTCCCCACTTTCTTCGGCACCTACCAGCTCGGCATCCACCCGATCCCCCGGCGTCTCTAGATTCTCTTCGATCAACTCGTCCAGCAAATCTGTTTGCGGGATCGGTTCCGGCAGCCCTAGCTCGACATTCAGGTCCTCCAGATCCTTAATCTCTGCGAGAGGGGGTAAATCATCGAGTCGCTTTAGCCCAAAGTAGTCCAAAAATCCCTTGGTGGTCCCAAACATGGCCGGCTTACCGGGAACATCACGGTGGCCGACCACTCGAACCCAACCCCGCTCCAGGAGAGTACGCACGATATTCGTGCTAACAGAAACGCCACGAACCTCTTCTATCTCCCCTCGAGTAATCGGCTGGCGATAGGCGATCAAGGCTAAGGTCTCAAACAAGGCGCGGGAATATCTAGGGGCGCGTTCCTCCCATAACGGGCTCAGCCATTCACTCATGGAACTACGAATCTGAATCCGGTAGCCGCTCCCTACCTCTTTCAATTCAATGCCTCGACCTTCGTAGTCCGTAGCGAGTTCTCGAAGAATTTCCTTCAACATCTTGTGATCTGGAGCAGAGCGTTTTCCGAATAGTCCAGACAGTTGCTCCAAGCTCAACGGGCGGCCGCCACCGAGCAAGGCGGCTTCGATTACGTTCTTAATTTCGGAGTGGTTTAGCCTCATGCGAGTTCGGACTGCGACGCTTCGAAATCTACCGTTTGTTTTCCGGTAGCACGAGCAACCCGGACGTGTATTGGGCCATAAGGCTCGCTCTGAACTACGTCGATCAATGTCTCTTTCAGCAGCTCAAGGATCGCGAGGAACGTAACCGTCACGCCCGTACGACCTTCCGATAACTCGAAGAGTTGAGAAAATTCCGTGAACCGCTCTCCCTCAAGTACGACCAACACCTGCGTCATGCGCTCACGAACGGAGAGCGGCTCCCGTTGCACGTGGTGGCGGGCAAATATTTCGGAACGCTCCATCGCCTCTTTGAATGCGATAAGCAGCTCTTTTAGTGCGATGTCCGGCAACTTTGTGACGATTCGTTTGTCAGTCACTTCAGCCGTCGCCTGAGAGACGTCACGCTCCATACGTTCCAATTCGTTGATACCCTGAGCAGCTTCCTTAAAGCGTTCGTACTCCTGGAGCCTTCGGATGAGATCCGCACGCGGATCTTCTTCGTCCTCGTCATCCGTCATCGGCGATGGTAGTAGCATTCTGGACTTGATCTCCGCCAATGTAGCTGCCATTACCAGGTACTCGCCGGCCAGTTCGAACTCCATGTCACTCATGAGTTCAATATAGTGCGTGTACTGTTTCGTAACCTCAGCGATCGGGATCTCCAAAATGTCTATGTTTTGTCGCCTGATGAGATATAAAAGGAGATCCAGAGGTCCCTCGAAGGCTTCGAGGAAAACTTTTAACGCGTGGGGTGGAATGTAAAGGTCGCGCGGAAGCTCCGTCACCGGCTCACCCTCCACTACCGCAAACGGCATTTCTCCCTGGGCGGGTGCTCCAGCTTCTTCGGTCACCGGGGGGCCCGTGGGGGCCAGTGTCAACTCCGTCTTACGCGGGCGTATGGATTCGGTCATTAAGCGAGCCCAGCCACAGTGCGTTGGAAAAAGCGCAGAAGGGGGAATAGTACGGGACCCAGTATAGTGATCAGATTGCCTGTCACCAACAGCAGGATAACGATCAAGAACCCGAATGGCTCGATTCTATGCAGGAGGTTCGCCATGTTTGGCGGAAGCAGCCCCGCCAGAACCCGGCCACCATCCAGCGGGGGAATCGGAAGCATATTGAAAACCGCTAACAAGACGTTGATAAGAATTCCAGTCATGCACATGCTGACTAGCCAATAGTCTCCAGCAATCTGCGGAAACTGAGAGAGCGTGGACGACAGCAACAACGCCCAGCCCATCGCCATTGCAAGATTGGAGGCGGGTCCGGCGGCGGCCACCAGCACCATATCTCTCCGTGGGTTACGCAGATTCTGAAACGCTACAGGTACGGGCTTGGCCCAGCCGAAAGCCATTTGTCCGCCACTGACCAACAGTAGACCGATGGGGAGAATCACGGTCCCTATCGGATCGATGTGTTTGATAGGGTTGAGAGTTAAACGTCCCGCGGCTTTAGCCGTCGAATCTCCGAACTGCAAAGCGGTCCAACCATGGGCGACTTCGTGGACTGTGATCGCAAATATCACCGGCACTGCCGCAACCATTACGGTTACTACAATGCTCGGGATTTCAATACCCAGCATCGGCGTAGTATACGCGGTTCCGGTTTCTTGGGATCAGAGCCCTCCGTTTCCCACTCAGCCCAACGACATAAACCTCCTCTTCAAGAAGGGCCACTGCCCGGTTTCCCATTTCCAAACCACGGAGGAAATGCTCCATCCGGCCGCCATCCATACTTATCTGTTAGGCACCTCCCGCCAAGCTGCCTTTAGGTTGGTTCGGGTGGACTATAGCCGACTGACTCAGCCGAAAACCCTATAGCCCACGCCCCAGCCGCCGCCCAGTTGCGTTAAGATGCAACGCTTCAAAGCGCCTCCTTTGCATCATGAAGATAATCCTCGATTTCCTACCCATCATCGTCTTTTTCGTGGCCTACCAGTACGCCGGCGTCTACGCTGCGACGGGTGCGATCATGGTAGCCATGGCAGTCCAGATCTGCTTTCAGTGGCTGAGAGACCGA
>Ga0315339_1000667_pt1 | contig 39104 bp, 42 predicted proteins | sample ASW17metaG_FD_204514 | JGI IMG/M metagenome (GOLD analysis project Ga0315339, IMG submission 204514) | Ammonia-oxidizing marine archaeal communities from Pacific Ocean, United States - ASW #17 | ecosystem: Environmental > Aquatic > Marine > Oceanic | place: USA: California | collected 2016-12-05 | reverse complement strand
CTTCGCGCCAGTTTAGCTTGACTTCGAGTTTGGCGGCGATCTTGGTAAATTGCACCAGCTCGTGGGCGGCCAACGAAAGGTAGTCGCGCTCTTTGCGCGCGTCGTTGTAGTCGACCTGGATGACGGTGAAGGAAGCGTCTGATGTGGGCGGTGGGGTCGAGCGTTGGCGCGTGGGTTCGGGGATCGATAGGGTGGGGCGGTCTTCTTGCGCGAGGGCCGGGGCGCATTAGGAGCGCGATGAGCAGTAGTGTGCGCATGAGCTGTTGGCCAATCATCATTTTGTGGCATCCTCCGTGGTGTTGTGGGCGCGGTTGACGGTGGAGGCACCGAGGGCCTGCCTTTGGACAAAGCTAAGGTGCCCTATTGGCTTGCGAGAGGCCGGGTAAGCAGTGTGGCAGAGCCAACTTGACGGGCAACGGGAGAGGATATAGTTCAACCATAAGGGCTTTGGGAGGCATTGCCCTATGCCAGATCCCGAAATTCCGGCTGGAAACTCCCAGTGCGGTATATGCTCAAGAAAGGGTGTGGGGTGGGGTACGTCAAGGTGAATTAAGGGGTTCGGGGGCGTGGCGATGTCAAACTTGATTTGGTGGGAAACCCTCTTAGTGCGCAGGCGTTAGAGAATATGGAGAACTAATTTGGCTTAGGTATTTTCAAAGGGATATGGCGGTATTTTTAGCGCATTTTTCTAAATTTTAAGAAGGTATTTGATCATCAATTAAGGATTATTACTGGCGATGTTTGTCGTTGGCTGTTCCGGCGCGGATTCAGGTCAGTGAGGCAGGTTAGGATCTCGGGATATTTGCGCTGACATTGAATCGGGCCGGGCAGGATAAAGCGCAGGTCCAGGTCGGTGGGCATGCGATTCGCCTACTGGCGGTCGAGCCTTATCCGGAGTTGGACGTGGTGACGGTGCGCGAAAGTTATGCGGCGAATCTGACGGTCGACAGTCGAGGAGCGATCGTGGTTTCTTAGCAGGCGGCAGGCGGTTATCGCGGGAAGTTGCCGCCCGGGCCTCCGGTCGAGCCGAAACACGCTAAGACCGACCACGCGGTGTTGGCCGTGGCCTTGGAAGAGAACAAACCGAAGTGGCGGGCGAATGGCTCGGAGAATTATCACTTTAATTTTCAGCGCAGTTGCTTCTGCCTGCGCGACTTTACGCGCGAGGCAGTGGTAGAGGTCGCGCAAAGGGCGATCTTCGCGGCGACCTATGCTGATGACGGTGCGGCGGTGGATGCAGATCTCAATGATAGCTACGACACGGTTGACGAGCTTTTTGCGTTATTGGAAGAGGCCGTCGTTAGCGGGGCGGTGCAAATCGATGCCGAGTTCGACCCGATTTTAGGGTATCCGGTTAGCCTTTATATCGACCAAGATCGGCGCATCGCGGCGTCGGATGTGCTACTTAGTCTTTAGAGGCGTTCGCAGAATTTCATCGATTAGTCGGTGTTTTGCCGGAGCCCTTGCTTGATCTCTAGGGAAAGGAAATCCCCCGTTGGCACGAAGCTGGCGGGGGATTGTTGTGTTTCAGTCGGCGTCTAGCCTTTAGGTATAACATGTCTGGCGAAAGTCTGGTCGGCAATATTGCCGTCGCGCACGATAAGGTATCTGTGCCGAGCTGGGCTTCTACCGACGCGGTGTCGTGTTGCAAAGGCTCGAAGCTGTCGACGGTGCTGGGGGGAGAAGGGGCCGGAGATGAAGGCTTCGAATATTCCGCGGATAGCTTCGAGGCTTTTGAGGAGGCCTTCGGCGTGTAGGGGGTGCTCTCCTCGGTAGTAGTCTTCCATAGTGACGTCTACATCACCTGCGCTAAACGACGCTAGGTGGTGGCCGAGTACGGCAGTGGTCTGTTCGGTCGACATAATGCGCTGTGCTTGTAAGGGCCTGTGTTAAAGGCGGCTCCTATGCCAATTACTCTACGTTATCCAAGGCCTCGTTGCCGAGGTGGCTGGTATCGCCCATGGTCTCGACGCGCCAGTGGTCGCCCGGGTGGAAGACGAGGTTGTAGCTGGTATTGGGGACGGAAAAGTAGCGCGGCGCGGCGATCGGGAGCCCGAGTACGTGCTTGAAAATTGCGGTAAGAACGCCGCCGTGCGTAACGACGGCGATCTGCTCCCCGTTGTGGTGCGCGCCAAGCGCGTCTAGGGCGGTAACGACCCGGTCGTGGAATTGCCGATTGCTCTCGCCTTTGGGTATGGTGTAGTCGATGTCTCCGGAAGTATGGGCGGCGTATTCTGCGGGGAAGCGCTCGGTGATGGTGGACTTGTCTTCGCCCTGGAAGATGCCGTAGTTGCGTTCGCCTAGGGCCGGGTCGGATACAGTCGTCAGCCCGAGGGCCTTGACAGTGGGTGCGGCTGTGGCGTGTGTGCGCAGTAGATCGCTGGTGTAGAGGGCACTAATGGGCGAGTGCTGGCGCATGCGTTGAGCCAAGGCATCGGCCTGGGCCAGGCCCTCCCGGGTCAGTGGGCTGTCCATCTGTCCCTGGTAGAGGCCCTTGGCATTCCACTCGGTCTCGCCGTGGCGGATGAGGATAATACGCGTCATCAGCCGAGCTTGTTGGCGACTTGTATCAACGCCTGCATAAAACCCACGCAGTGTGCGCGGCCTCGGTGGCCCCAGGGTGAGTCCTCGACGACATGCGGTACGTGGTCGGTGATCATAAAACCGTCGAAACCGACTTTTTTGAGGACTTGCACTACCTTGAAGGTGTCGACCTGACCGCAGTCGATAAAGGTTTCGTAGAAGTCTACTACTGGGCCGATGACATCGCGAAAGTGAATATAGATGATCTTGCCCTGGCTGCCGAAATGGCGGACGGCGCGGATGACATTGTCGTGGCCGCCCATCTCCGACCAGCAGCCCATGCAGAAGTCGAGGCCGTGGTGGGGGCTGTCGAAAGTGTCCATATTGCGTTTAAAATCGTCGAAAGAGCTGCAGATCCGGGCGATGCCGCCGAGTGTGGTGCCGGTGGGCGGGTCGTCTGGGTGCAGCGCCAATCGCACGTTGGCCTCTTCGGCCACTGGCAGGATTCGTTCGAGGTACCAACTGTAGTTGTCCCACATCTCCTCGTGGGTGAAGACGCGGCCGTGTGTCAATTCTTTGGGGTCGTGTTCGGCCAGGGTGAAGCGGGTGCCGCGCGCGCCGCCGCGCAAGGTCGCCGGTTCGGGCGTGCGCCAGACGCTATTGGGGATCCAGTGGTAGCCGAGGATCGGGATGCCGGCCTTGCCCATGTTGTGCACGGTGTTGATCATGTGTTGCAGCTGCTCTTCGCGGCCTTCTTGCCCGAGCATTATTTTATCATAGAAGGTGGTCGGCACGTTTTCTAGGGCCATCAACCGCAGCTCGGCAGCGTCGGCGCGCGCTTTGTGCCCAGCCAGGTCCTCGTATTCCCACTGCTTGTCACCAGGCAGCTTAGGAGTGTTCATCAGGAAATCATCGCAGCCCATTTGTTTGATAAAAATGAGTTTTTCGTCGGTGAGCTCGTTGAACTGGCCCAGGCCCACGCGCATTTGTAGGGACATAATTAGTCTCCGGGATCGGGTAGTGCTTGTCGAACAGGATGGGGAAATCTGCCGAATCGGCGCGCGCGCGTCAAGCGCGGCGACCAAGGCCTGAAGCGGTGTGGACGTGGACTTCGAGGCCGGTGGCCGAATCGCTGACCAAGTCGTCGTCAAAGGTGATCGCGTCCGGTTCAAAAAGCAGAACGATGGTTGAGCCGCCGAACTGGAAAAAACCCTTTTCCCCGCCGCGTTCGCAAGGACCTGGTGCATAAGTCTGTACGATGCTGGCGACGTTGAGGGCGCCGACTTCGATGTAGGCGATCTTGCCGAAAGTAGGGGTTTGCAATTCACAGACGCTGCGACGGTTATAGCAAAATAGATTGGGTTTGCGGGCGAGGGCGAGCGGGTTGACCGAATGGAAATCGCCTTCGATCATCCACGTTTTCCCGGCTTGGCCGTCGGCGGGAAAATGGAAGCGGTGGTAGTCGTAGGGCGCTAAGCGCACGACCAGAGCCGCGCCGTTTCGGTAGGGGATCGGGTCAATTGCCCCGGCCAATAGCGCATCGGCAGTGAGCGTGCAGCTTTTGACCGGTAATATGGTTCCCGGTTCCAGCTGTGGATAGACCAGGACCTTGCCGTCGGCCGGACTCAGCAGGTGCTCGGGCTCGGGGTCGCATGGACGCGTGTTGGGCTTGAGCCGGCGGATGAAAAAATCATTGAAGGAGGTATATTCGTCTAATGGATGCTCTAATTCTTCGAGGTTGATGCGATAGCGTTCTGCGAAGGGGCGGATTTGGTGGCGGGTCCAGCTGTTTTGTTGCCACCAGCCGCAAAGGCGGGAGCACAGAGGGTGGTTGAGGGCGGCGCGAAAAAAGAGCGAGCCGACGGTAGTGCCGTAGAGCCAGCGCAGCAGGGATTCGCCCGGGACGCGTTCGGCGACGATATCGCCGGTTTGGCGGTCGCGGTAGCGGACTTGGTGGTGGGTGGAGGCGGCGGCGGTGGCTTCGGGGGAATCCAAGTCGGTCATGGAGGGAAAAAAGGGGTGTCGTGGAAAATGCGCAAGGTTGATTTTTGTCATATGCTAGTGTGGTGCGTACGGGCGAGTCGAGGCTTTTGCATTTCCCAGTCCTCAGGTAGATCTGTAGTAACGAAATAATCAATAAAGAAAGGAGAGTGGCGCAGTCCTGGTATTAAGGGTGGTGGTTTCTGCGCCGCGTATTTATATGGTAGAAGTGGATCAGCAGGGAATTGGAATGGTGGATAAGGAGGGGGTGAAGGAGTATTTGTTGGGGTTGCAGGATCGAATTTGTGCGAGTTTGGTAGCGGAAGACGGGGGAAATTTTCGCGAGGATGATTGGGAAAGACCGGGTGGGGGTGGGGGGCGCTCTCGGGCGTTGGCGGGGGGGGTGATTGAGAAGGCGGGGGTTAATTTTTCGCATGTGATGGGCAGCGAGTTGCCGGCGGCGGCATCGGCGCGGCGTCCGGAGTTGGTGGGGCGTGGGTTTGAGGCGTTGGGGGTTTCGGTGATTGTGCATCCGCGCAACCCTTTTGCGCCGACGGCGCACGCGAATGTGCGTTTTTTTATTGCGGAAAAAGAGGGGGAGGAGGCGGTGTGGTGGTTTGGCGGGGGTTTTGACCTCACGCCGTATTATGGTTTTGAGGAAGATGCGGTGCATTGGCATCAGACGGCACAAGAGGCGTGCCGGCCTTTTGGCGACGAGCTGTATGGCAAGTTCAAGAAATGGTGCGATGAATATTTCTTTTTAAAACATCGTGACGAGCCGCGTGGTGTGGGTGGGTTGTTCTTCGACGATTTTAACGAAGGCGATTTTGCACATTCTTTTGCTTTTATGCGGAGCGTTGGGGAGAGTTTTGTCGCGGCGTATATGCCGATTTTGCAGCGTCGCAAAGGGCTCGAGTATGGTGATCGGCAGCGGGAGTTCCAACTCTACCGCCGGGGGCGGTATGTGGAGTTTAATTTGGTCTACGACCGCGGCACGCTCTTTGGTCTGCAATCAGGGGGGCGGACCGAATCGATTCTCGTTTCCATGCCGCCGCTGGTGCGTTGGGAATACGATTGGCAGCCGGAGGAAGGTTCGCAGGAGGCCGAGCTTTACGACGTGTTCCTCAAACCGCGAGACTGGGTCCAAGGCTAGTTGTGGTTATAGGCAAGAGCCAGGGCATCGGGTGAAATGCGCCTTTGGCGCTCTTTTTCTTAATCGTTCCTCCGGTGCTGATTCACCTCTCTTACCCGGTCAGCAACCCCCACCGTTGTCTGCTGACTTGGTAGGCGCGCGAAGAGGGGGAAGCGCCTATTGGAAACGATCAACGTGCTCTACGCGCACGCGGCGCAGCATCAAATCGAGACCAAGCGGGACTACTTACTGCCCGACGATTATTTTCACCTGAATCCCCGCGGCCATGCAGTACTGGCCGAGGCGCTATCGCGTTTTCCGGTGGACGAGGGCCTGGTGCCGCCGCGAAATCTCTAGCCGTATTCTACGCACAAGCTAAATTCGGCATCGAGGCTTTGCCCCGGTTCCAACACTGCGATGCCGCTGGTCTGGTCGCCGCGGGCGTACAGGTTGACACCGTCGTTGGCATTGGTGACGGGTTCGACGGCGAAATAGGGTTTTTGCGCGGGGTTATAGAGGATCAGGTGCGCGCAGGCGTTGGAACAGGCGAAGCGTAGCCGCACTCCGCTTTTGGGCCAGGCGATATGGCCTTGGCCGTCGTAGCCGTAAAAACAGGTGTCGAGGAAATTGTCGGGCGCCAGCTGGCTTTCGCCTGTGAAGTCCTGGTGTAGTGCCAAGGCTTGTGCGGGGCCGGAGGGGATGCGGTTATCGTAGCCGTCGGGGTAGGCGCTTTGCACTTGGAAGTGTAGATGTGCGGGTTCGCCGTCCTGCGTCAATGTGCGGTTGAAGAAGGGGTGCCAGCCGCAGCCGGCGGGCATAGAGCGGTCAGCATGGTTGCTGAGGGTGAGCCGTTGCTGCAGGGTATGCTCGGCCAGCTCGTATTCGGCGCGCACGGCGAAGGGCCAAGGCCAGTTGATGTCGTTGTATTCGGCGGAGGAAAAAGAGCAGACGAGCCGGTGCGGTTGCTGGGCTTCGACGCGCCAAGCCCGTGTGCGCACATCGCCGTGGATCGCGTGTTGTTCGCCGTTCTGCAGTTGATGGCATTCGCCGGCGAAGGTGAACGAGCCGTCGGCGATGCGGTTAGAATAGGGGACCATCAGGAAACTGGCGGCGGCCAGATCGCAGCCGGGTTCGTCGATCTCGGGCATCAGCGGCAACCAAGTGTTATTTCGGTGCACCTGAAAAGAACGCAGGCTGGTACCCTGATTCGGGTCGATGGTCGCGCGCAAATGTGCATTTTCTAGTTGGATCGGCGGCATGGTTTTTCTCGTCGTTTGGCCGTGTCTGAAAAATTGTTCCGAGTCTTTATGCCCTTTGCGTGCCAAGGGCAGTTAAAGATCGGTATCGTTGGTCTCGACGATTCGTTCGTCGGCCACTGAGCCGAGGATCTTTTGTGACAGTTCCGCGAGTGTCAGTTGTCCGGTGGCTATCTGCTGGCGCAAGTCGCCGAGCGTGACCTCGTCGGCGAAGGGCCAAGGGGTGTCCTGTCGACAGGCGATGCCCTGGGCCCCGGCCAAGACGTCGTCGATGCGCTGTCGATGCCAATAGACAAAGGGTTTAGGCAGCGCGTCGGGTGCGAAGAAGCCGACGTCCAGCGTTTCATCGCCTTCTTTTATCAGTTCGTCGCCGACTGGTCGCGCCGAAAAGAGCAGGTCGTGGTCGCCGCCCTGGCACCAGGTGGGGCGCGAATAGACGCCGACCAGGTGTTGCAGTTCGACCTCCAGTCCGGTTTCCTCGCGGGTTTCGCGCACGGCGGCTTGTGCGACGGATTCGCCCGCGTCGATCCCGCCGCCGGGCAACGCCCAGACCTGGAAGTCTCGCCGCTTGATCAGCAACACTTTACCCGCATCGAATACCGCTATTTCGACCCCATAGGTTGGCATTTTAGCGCAGGCTAATAACGAGCACGCGCAGATCCTCGTCGCCGTCGTTTACCAGAGCGTGTGAGCCGCCCGGATAGATGGCGGTGATATCGCCGGCCTCAATTGTGCTGCGCTCGCCGTTTAGGGTCATGGTGCCTTTGCCCGAAATTATATAATAGTATTCTTCTTCGTCGTGCGTGTGCAGGCCGATTGAGACGCCAGGAGCCAGTACATCGTCGTGCAGGAAATGCAGTTGGCGTCCTTCGACTTCGCTCGGGTCGAGCACATTGGTCCAGTCGAGTGCCCCTTCGCCGTCGTGGCAGTTGGTCAGTGGCTGGCGGCGCATTTCGCCGCGTTTTTTTATTAGGGTGGTTTTCATTATGGGCTTTCTTGCCAATCGGGATTGGCTGCGGGAATTTTCGCCTCGACGCTTTCGCGCCATTCCCGTAGCAGCCGGTGCAGCCTGTCGCGGATCTCCGGCTCTGTCGCGGCGAGGTCGCGGTCCTCACTGATATCCTCGCGCAAATTGTAGAGCTCTAGTCGTCCGTCTTCGAAAAACTCGATTAGCTTGTAGTCGCCCTTGCGCACCGATGAGCCAGGGGTGCCACCCTGATTACCGTAGTGCGGATAGTGCCAGAAGACGGGGCCGCGGTCAAAGGTTTTGCCACGCAAAAGCGGTGCGATGCTGACCCCGTCGCAGTGTTGCGTCGGGATCGCATCGAGGCCGGCGATTTCGAGCAGTGTTGGGTAGAAGTCGGGGCTGCTCACCGGAGTCGGGCAAGTGCTGCCGGCGGCGATTTGATCGGGCCAGCGCACCAACAGCGGCTCTCGAGTGCCGCCTTCGTACATCCAGCCTTTGCCTTCAGCTAAAGGCGCGTTGCAGGTTGGCGAACCTTCGGCGGTGGCGAGTCCGCCATTGTCGGAGGTGAAAACGACAATGGTGTTTTCGCTCTCGCCGATTTCGTCGAGCAGGCCGAAGAGTCGCCCGAGATTTTCGTCGAGGCTTTCGATCATTGCCGCATAGACCGGGTCGGATTGCACCAGGCGCCGTTTGACGCGCTGGTCCTTTTTGTGCTCGCAGGGAAAGTGCTCACCTTCGGTGGAGGTTTGCACCTGATCCAGCCCCAATTTTTTTGCCTTAGCCTCATATTTGGCGATTTTATCGGCCTTGGCCTGGATCGGAGTGTGCACGGTATAATACCAGAGATTGAGGAAGAATGGCCGCTCGTCCTTGTTGCGCACCAGGTATAGCGTCTGATCGGTCAGATAGTCGGTTAGATAGGTGCCCTCGGGCACGTCGGCGTTTTCGAGCGGTGGAATGGTCCAGGGGCTGAAATACCCGCCGCGCCCCGGCGAGCCCTGATGTGCGCCACCGACATTGACCTCGAAGCCGTGGTCTTCGGGCAGGTGGCCCTCGGCGCCCAGATGCCACTTGCCGACGTGCCAGGTCTGGTAGCCGCCTTCGTTGAGCGCGCTGGCCAGCGAGTGCTCCTTGCCAGGCAGGTGTTTGAGATAGGGCACGTCGACGACCCGGCCCTTGGCCGGATGCGATTGCCCATTGGCGTCGATCCAGTCGGTGATGCCGACGGTGGCCGGGTATTTGCCAGTGAGAATGCTGGCGCGTGTCGGCGAGCAGACCGGGCAGGCAGCGTAGGCGTCGCTAAAGCGCATGCCCTCACGGGCTAGGCGGTCGATATTGGGCGTTTCGTAAAACGAGCTGCCGTAGCAGACTAAGTCCTTCCAGCCCATATCGTCGATGAGGATGAAGACGATATTGGGTTTTTTCACGCCAGTGCGTTCTCGATCGCGGCGACTAGGTCGGGATCGTCTGGGGTGGTCTTGGGTGAGAATCGGGCCAGCGTATTACCCTCTTTATCGACGAGGAATTTTTCGAAGTTCCAGCTGATGTCCTCATTGCCGGCCAGATGCGCGTAGAGCGGGTGGCGATCGGCGCCGTTGACTTCGATTTTGGCGTAGAGCGGGAAGCTGACGTCGTACTTTGTTTGGCAGAATTCGAGGATCTGTGCCTCGCTGCCGGGTTCCTGTGCGCCGAATTGGTTGCAGGGGAAGCCGAGGATGGCGAGGCCTTGTGCGCCGTACTTGCGGTGCAATTCCTCGAGGCCGGAATATTGTGGGGTGAGGCCGCATTCGCTGGCGACGTTGACGACGAGCAGGGCTTTGCCGGCATAGGTGGCGAGAGAAGCGTCTTCGCCATTGATAGTTTTGGCGTTAAAGTCGTGGGCGTTGCTCATTTTTTTCTCCCCGATATAGTTTGTTTTGAGTAGGCTTCTAATATTGCTATTATAGCCGTCGAGCTCAACACCCGATGCATTGCCACCTGCTGGCCGTCATCGTCGACGACGGCCCGGCGCGCTGAGTTTCGCCGGTGGCCCAATGGGGGTCTCCTTACCTATCTTTCACTGACAACTGTTAGCATCTGTTAACCCAGATAAATAGGGACAATCTTATGAGCGACCGACCAGCCATAGAAATCTACTCGATCGGCACAGAGCTTTTAAATGGGCAGATCCAGGACACTAATTCTTTTTGGATGGCACAGCAGATTACGGCGTTGGGCGGTTATGTGCGGCGGATCGCCATTCTCGACGACGATATGGACGAGATGACCAGTGTGCTCAAGGACGCCTGTACGCGCGGGACTAGAGTGGTGATTACCACCGGTGGTCTCGGGCCAACTCCCGACGATATGACGGTTGAGGTGATTGCCCGGATTATGGGGGTGGCTACGGAAGTCGATGAGAGTCTGATCGAGCGCTTTATGGAGAGCCGGAGTATCGAAAAGCGCAAGGATGTCAGCGAGGGGCTGGTCAAAATGGCGACTAAGCCCGCGGGCACGCTGGCCCATCCTAACCCGGCGGGCGTGGCACCCTGTGTGGAGTCGCAAATCGGCGATACGACCCTGTATAGCCTGCCCGGCCCACCGCGTGAGGTCGAGGCGCTTTTTCGCCAGTCGGTTGAGGGTGCGCTGGCGGATATCTATGACGATATCCGGCTCTCGCTCAGGGTGGTCGTCAATCTGCCCGAGTCGCAGTGTGGACCGATTCTACACAGTGTGATGGAGCTTTGTCCCAATACCTATCTCAAGGCCTTTGTCGCATTGAGCGAGCGCACGACTGATGGCCAGCGCTTGCCCGTGGATATCGTCGCCTGGGCCAAAGATGAAGATGGCGCTCAGGCTTTGCTCGACAAGGCGTTGGCGGAGTTTCAGTCCCAGGCGAGCGAGAAAGGCAGCGAGGTCGAGGTCGTCACCGACTAGCCAATGAGCATCTTAAGCAAAAAAGACCTGGTCCAATACGAAGAGGATGGCTATCTAATCATTCGCGAGGCCTTCTCGCCCGAGCGGGTCAAGGCGCTGCGCATGGCGGTGATCGCGATGATCGACCGCGGGATCGCCGGCGAATGCGAGGTGAAGTGGATCGACCGCGACAAGCGGCTGCCGGCGCGCACCGAGCATATGCTGCACCCCGACAAATACGAACCGGCCTGGGCTGAGTGGCTGGCGGAAGATCTGGTCTGCTATATTGAATCATTGGTAGACGGGCCGGCGCGGCACAGCCTCTTCGGCATGCTGGCCGGCGGCGGCGGCCAATCCTATCGTCAGGCCTGGCACCGCGATATTGGCAAACCTGGCGCGGAAGACGAGATGGATTTTCTGGCGCGTTTCCACGGGCATTTCGTGCAGTTCAACGCCCCGCTGGTGGCGGGAGACCGCTTCTTGCAGATTGTGCCTTCCAGCCATTTGCGTGTCTCCACCGATAGCGAGTTATGGACGGCGCAGGCCGGTGCCGCAGCCGAGACCGAGGATATGCCCGACGCGATGGTGGTGGAGTTAGAGCCTGGGGATATCGTCTTTTACAACGCTAATCTCTGGCACCGCGGCTACAACCCCGAGGGCAAGAAACGCTGGACGCTACACTGCGCCTTCTGGAAACGAGACTATACAGTAATGAGCCACGAGTACGGTCAGCGGGCGGCGCTGATGGCGGACGGGCATATCGAGCGGATGCCCGAGAAGACGGCGGAGTACGTGCGACGCTATTTGGCGAAATATCCGGATGAGAATCCACCGAGTCTGTTAGATTTATAGGGATACGGGACACAGACCTGTGGATCGGCACTTTCTTCAATATGCCAGTTACCCAATCATGAATCGCGGGGCAGCCTGAGAACCGTTTTTCTCGTAGCATAAATAGAGTTGAGGAAAATCTATTTCCAGTCGAAAACCGTCCCCAGATGCAGCTCTTTTTCATTTTTGAGCCGTTCGTACGCGCCCTTGAGCGTCAGGTCGCCTTGCGGCCGCCAAAGGTGGAAGTGGTTTAGGAAGGCGGTCAGGTCGGTTTGTAATTCGCCGCGTGGCGAGCCGATCATGATCAGTTGCGCCGAAAGCCCTGCAAATTGCACTGCACCTTCGACTACAGCGGGTACACCGGTGCATTCGAGGATGTAATCGGCGCCTTGGCCGCCGGTCAGCGCCATCACCTGTTCTGCGGCTCCATCGGCTTCTATAGCGTGCTCGGCGCCACACTGGCGGGCGATGGCCAAACGGCCGGCTACAGGATCGACAAGCAGCGCTTTGACGCCGGCCAGTTGCAACAACTGCGCGGCGAATTGACCGACCAAACCTCCACCGATAACGACTGCCGAGTCGCCAAGCTCCGGTTGAGCGACGCGCAGGCCGGTAAAAGCGACCATCGCCATACCGAGCATCGCCATTTCGGGTCGGTCGAGCGCGTCGGGCAGCTTGACGACGAGGCCGGGCAAGGCGGCGTGGCTAGCGTGCGGTCCGTGGCAGAATACGAAGTCGCCGGGTTGCAGATCGTCGCGTTTGGCCCCGGCTTCTATTACGCGACCGACGGCGCGATTGCCCAACGGGCCGACGGGAAAATTACCGGGTTGCAAGCCGGTGAGCTTGGCGATTTCGGTACCGGCACTGATGCAGGTATAGCTCAACTGCACCAGGGCGCCGGACTCGGGGGCGGTCAGCTCTTGCTCGACCGTCTCGCAGACGACTTCGTTGAGCCCTGTGAAGGCGATATGGCGGGTGCGCATTTAGCCGAGTGATTTCCGTGCATTGTCGAGCGCATCGAAACAGAATTGCGCGGTAGCCCAGGCATCATAACCCTCGACATTCCAGATCTGGCCAGTGACCTCCGGGCAGACATAGCGATCCCAACCGGCGTTGACGATGGCTTTGAAATAGGCGTTTACATCTAGCGCGCCGTCGCCGGGCAATTGGTAGCGGACTTTATTTTCTTCATCGCGATAACCGCCCTTGATATGGTTGTGCACGGAGTATTGCATATTGAGGTCGATTGAGTGTTGCAGGTCGATGCCGTCGACCCAGAAATGGCTGTAGTCGAAATTGAGCCCGAGGTGCTCGTGTTGGGTCTGTTCCATCAGCCAAGCGGCTTTTTCCGGCGTTTCGAAATCGCCGCCGGCGTGCGGCTCGATGGCGACGATTGCGTCGTATTGCGCGGCCATATCGGCCACTTCGAGCACCAGTTCGACGATGCGGTCTTTACCGGTGTCCCAGGCGGGTTTGGGGTGGCCGAGAGTGGTGCTGACGACCATGGGATTGTCGTCGGTACGCAATTCTCGGCTCAATGCGAAGGTCGCCTCGAATTGAGCCAGTTGGGCCGCGCGGCCCTCGCCTTCGACACAGGGCGAAAGCAGTGCCATCAATGCCGGGGTCGGCCAGTCGAGCTGGCGGAAGAGGTCTGCGAGTCTTTTGCGCGCGGCGGCGTCCATGCTCGCCGGCTCGGTCGGCCAACTGGGAGAGACAGCAATTTCCATGCCCTCGTAGCCCATGTCTTTGAGACGCGGTAAAGCTTCGAAGACGTCGAGTTTTTTCATGCCATAGGAGCTGTAATAAAGTTTCATGATATAGTGGTCTCCTATTGCGCGAGCATGCGCTCGCGTTCGGCGATAAGTAAGTTGATCCAGTGTTTCATATAGTGGCCGTGGTCGTGCCAGGTGCGGCCGCTGACCATATTGCCGTCGACGACGCAGGGTTCGTTGACGAAGGTGCCGCCGCATACCTCGAGGTCGAATTGGCACTTGGGCACGGTGGCCATGCGCCGACCTTCGACGCAGCCGGCACGAGCGGGGATTTCGACACCGTGGCAAACGCAGCCGACGGGTTTGTTCTCCTTGAAGTAATAGCGGGTGATTTCGATTAGATCGGGGTCGTCGCGGATATATTCGGGGGCGCGACCGCCGGAAAAGAAGATGCCGACGTATTCCGCAGGTTCGATGTCGCGGAAGGCGATATCGGCCTGGATGGTATAACCTTCGAATTCGCGAGTGATGTCCCAACCATCCGCAGGGACTTCGTGTAGAACCATATTGTAACGGCGGGCTTCGGGGCCGGCGACTACGGGCACAAAACCCTCTTCCTGCACGCGCAGGTAGGGGTAGAGCGTGTCTACGGTTTCGGTCGCGTCGCCGACGATGATGAGGACTTTATCGCTCACGGATAGCTCTCCTTACAAGAATATGCGGGGCTAAGATAAGCTGTAGGGGCTATTGAAGCGAGTCTTTAGCCGTTGTCGGGCATGGTGTCGACGGTGTCGGAGGTGGTGGCGGAGAGCAGCAGGGGCTTGGTGTAGTGGATGTGTTGCCAGTGATTTTTTTAGGCGATTGCCCTGTTCGATCTGGACTAGCTTGGGCATTGACACAGAGGATGTGTATTATCTAGGGGAATTGTGAAATTACATCAATCATTCAAATTGAAAGTTATGGGAGAGAATTTATGCTCATGCGCAGATATGGGGATAAGGAGGAAGAGCTGTCGATTCTGGGGTTTGGGGGGATTATGGTATCTAAGATAGAGACGGCAGAGGCAGAGCAGTTGGTGGGGCAGGGGATCGACTGCGGGATTAATTATTTTGATGTGGCGCCTAGTTATGGCAATGCGGAGGAAATGTTGGGGCCGGCGTTACAACCCTATCGCGAGGGAGTATTTCTGGCGTGCAAGACGACCGAACGCAGCGCCGCAGGGGCACGGAGAGAGTTGGAAAGCTCGCTGGCGAATATGCGCACCGACCATTTCGATTTGTACCAATTGCACGCGATGACGACAATGGAGGATTTTGACCAGGCAACGAGGCCGGGTGGTGCGCTGGAGACTTTTGTCAAAGCGCGGGAAGAGGGTAAGGTGCGCTATCTGGGTTTCTCGGCGCACTCGGCCGAATGCGCGTTAGCGCTGTTGGATTATTTCGAATTCGACTCGGTGCTTTTTCCGATTAACTGGGCGCATTTTCTCAACGGAGGCTTTGGGCCGCAGGTAGTAGAAAAAGCGGAGGAAAAAGGCGCGGCGGTGCTGGCGTTGAAAGCGATGGCTTATGGCAAGGTGGCGGAAGGGGCGGAAAGGCCCTTTGCCAAGTGCTGGTATCAGCCGATTGAGGAGCCGGAGTTGCAGGATCTGGCGCTGCGCTATGCGTTGAGTCAGCCGATTGTTGCGGCGTTGCCGCCGGGAGCGGAGAATTTTTTCGCGCGGGCTATCGAGATCGCGCAGCATTTTGTGCCGGTGACTGAGAGTGAGGTGGAGGTGTTGCGGGAGCGGGCGGGGGAGCCAATTGAGATGTTTCGGTTGGCGGAGGCCGAGGGTTTTCCGGGGATTAGCTAACTGGGTAGGCCCTCCGGAAACACTGGAGATAAAAATGGGATAGTCTGGATGTCTTGTGAGTAGAGGGACGGGGAGATGGACTTGTACTATTAAGAAACGGCTGCGAGCATGACGCTCACAGCCGTTTCTCTTGTCAACGTTTAAATCTTTGTTATTGCTTAATAAAAAAATCGAACGCGCATTATCGCCAGAATAATGGGGTAAGAAAATGGGCATACATGTGATCGATGGTTTGTCTAATAGACCGTATGCAAGAGCAATAGGCATCGCTTAAAAAGCAAATCTAACTGGAAATGAAAAAAGTTTTATTTTTATAGTACATTCTCAAATTCATCGCATGGAAGGATTTTTATATGCGCATTTCAACCGCAATGGGTATTGTGCTTTGCTCCGGCTTGGCGTACACGGCGTGTGGCTCTGACGATGGTGACAAAAACCCGCTTGCCGCCGCCGTCAACAACGCGGAAACGTCCGATGCCGGCGGGGATGGCAACAACACGGAAACACCTGACGCTGATAGCATCGTCGATATCTCCGGGGCGCTTTTCAGCGAATTCGACGCCAACTGCGCGACCTATGCGAATTGTTATATCTCCTCAGTCATGGATGTGCAAAACGACAGCCGTTTTGACGGAAACGTGAAGATTAGCGTTTCGGGTGATAAGTGCCTCTTCGCCAGCAATGCGATTCCGAACCACGACTTTAATGCCAGCGGCAATTTCGCGACCCGGGCCTCGGCGCAGGATTTGAGCTACGAAATTCCCATCAGCCCAACTGCCGCGGCCAGCGTCACGCAACTGGTCATGGGCGATGACGCGGTCTTCCTCAACGGCGTCAAGCTCGACCTGTTTGCCGCTGCCTGTTACGATGTGGGCTCGCAATCTTTGGGCCTAGAAAGAATCGGTTGTGGTCCCGATCAGATCGACCATCCCTGGCGCTACGACCCGATGTCGTCGTTCAATAATTTCGGCACCGACGAGCACAATGCGCATACCCAGCCCGATGGCACCTACCATTATCACGGCAACCCGATGGCGATGTTTGAGGCCGATTGCACGACTGGTGTCGCCTCGCCGGTCATCGGTTTTGCCGCCGACGGTTTTCCCATTTACGGGACGTGTTTTAATGACAATGGCACGGTGCGCAAGGCGGTGCCGAGCTATCAGTTAAAGATGGGTGGCGGTGCGCGCGAGGATGTGTCCGGTTATACGACGCCGGTCGGCGGACGCGGTTCGGTCGTCAGTTCCAATTACGACGGGCAGTTCCGCGGCGATTATGAATACGTGGCGGGTTCGGGCGATTTGGACGAGTGCAATGGCATGGTGGTCAACGGGCAATACGGCTATTTCATCACCGATGCCTATCCGTGGGTCTTGGGCTGTTATAGCGGCACACCGGATGAGTCTTTTTCGATGGCGATGGGGCCGCCGCCGGGCAGGTAGCGGTCGATGATCGTCTTGCGCGTGGCGGCGTCCGCGTCCAAGACGACAAAGACCTCCCACTGATTGCCCTCCGGGTGCGCCACCCAGACCTTGTCCTGTACTGCATAGCAAAGGTGGTCTTGTCTTCGATTTTTCGATGCGATTACGGGCAACTTACAGGATCGAGTGTATGCGATCCTGCAAATGCGGCACCACCTCGCGCTCAAACCAGGGATTGCGCTTGAGCCAGAGATTGTTGCGTGGGCTCGGGTGCGGCAGCGGCAGATGCGTTGGCGCGTATTCGCGCCAGGTTTGCACGGTTTCGGTCAGAGTCTTTTTGCACCGGTCTTGCAAATAATAGTTTTGCGCGTATTGGCCGATCAATAAGGTCAGTTCTATCGCCGGCATTTTCGCCAAGAGCACCTCGTGCCACAGCGGGGCGCACTCTGGTCGCGGCGGCAAATCGCCGGATTTGCCAGTGCCGGGATAACAAAAGCCCATCGGCATAATGCCCACCTGGACGCTGTCGTAGAAAACGCCATCTTCCAACTGCATCCATTGGCGCAGGCGCTTGCCGCTGGGGTCGTCCCACGGCACGCCGCTGGCGTGCACCAGCCGACCCGGTGCCTGGCCAATGACGAGGATGCGCGCTGTCGGCGAAACGCGAAAGACTGGTCGCGGTCCCAGCGGCAGGTCTTTCGCGCAGACGGTACAGCGGGCGATTTCTGTGTGTAGGCCCGCCAGTGATCTCTCACTATGCATAATTATTGTTTGCGTATTGCGCGTCCGAGTCTACGCGCTAAGTCTAAGAGAAACCGCATATAAAAAAGCGCCCCCGGCATAGCGTAGGCTTTCCGAGGGGCGCTTTGTTTGGGGGTCGAGCTTATTTTTCTGCGTAGACGGCCTCGCGCAAACCCTTGATATAGCCGATGGCGAACAAGCGTCCGATCGACGAATAGCCGGGGTTATTGTTGTCGTCGCCCTCCATCGTCGGCACGTGGTCGGGGCGCAATACGCCCTCGAAGCCGATGTCGCGATAGGCTTGCATGCAGGCGCGCATGTCGGTCTTGCCCTCGTCGTGAAAGGTCTCGACAAAATTCTCGGGTGTGCCGCGCACATCGCGGAAGTGCACAAAATAGATTTTGTCGCCGAAGTGGCGGATGACGTCGGGTAGTTCGTCGGTCATCAGGGTGAAGTTGCCCTGGCAGAGGCAGATGCCATTGGCCTCGCTGGGCACTAGATCAATCAAGCGCTGGTAGTTCTCGACGCTGCGCATAATGCGGCCCATGCCGCGGATCGGCGACAGCGGTGGATCGTCGGGGTGCATGGCGAGTTGCACGCCGGCTTCTTCGGCGACCGGCACGATCTTTTCGAGATAGTATTTCAGGTTGTCCCAGAGTTGGTCCTCGCTGACCTCGCCGGCATCGGTCAAGGGGGCGTTTTTCATCAGCTCGTTATCGTAGCCAGTGACATAGGCGCCGCCGCGACCGGGTGCGACGGTCGAGGTGCGAGTCCAGTTGAGTACCGGCATCCACTCGTGGCACCAGACCTTGATGCCGACCTTGCCCATATTGCGGATCAAATCGATGGCGTATTCGATTTCTTGGTCGCGATCCGGCAGGCCGAGCTTGGCTTTATTGAGCGGCGGGCGGGCCTCGATGACGTCGCAGTTGAAGCCGCCGTCTTTAAAAGCCGCTTTCATACGCATGAGGTTGGTGAAGCTCCAAGGGCGCTGGTCGGGGTGGACTACAGACGGGTCGGGCACGCTTCGGTCGAAGCCGGCGACCACATCGTCGACACCGCATTGTTTGACCATCTTCCACAAAGATGAGGGGTGGCTGGGTAGGACTTCGGCGATTTTTATCATTGTGGTCCTCTATTTAAATGGTGAAGTGTGTTTAGTCTTGGTTGAGCCAGTGTTCAATTACGGGGCCTTGTGTTCCACCGACGGGGTCGGTTGCGGGCAAGGGCACTTTGGCGATGTTTTCGATAGCACTGGGGCGCTCGCCGGGTTCGCCACGGCAGAGGTCCCAGTCGGGGCCGGGCGGATAGGCGCCGACGACGAGCAGGTCAGAAGAAGCACCTAAATTTTGATGACCGCAACCGGCGGGCAATAGGGCGACATCGCCGGCTTTGACGGTGAACACTTGACCGGTCTGGCCGCCGAGGCGGACTTCGGCGTGGCCGGCCGCGATACCGAGGACTTCGTGCGCGGTGCTGTGGTAGTGCGGGAAGGGGTAGATGCCATTGCGCCAACAGCCGCCGGTCCAGCCGTTTTGGGCGAAGAGGCGTTCGAAGAGTGTGGCGGGATCAGAGGGATTAGTGGATAGATCAATGGCGTTGGGGTAGAGGAGCATAGGGAGGGTGGGATTATTGGGGATGTGGCCGTCGTCGGTGAAGAGATGGGGAGTTGCGTGGGGCATGGTAGGACTCGGGGTTAGGAGCCGGGGGAACGGCGTTCGGGGATTTCCCTGTGCTCATTCTCGTCGACTTTGTAGTCTATGCGTCCGGTGGGATTTGGGGGGGCAGCGGTTGGACGATTTTACGGCGTTCGGGAGTGAGTTTGGCGATCAGTTCGGGAGAGGGTTGGAAACCGTAGCGGTCGTTGCCCCAGTGCGGGCCGTAGCGAATGATCAGCACGCGGCGCTCGCCGGGGTTTGTGCGCCGTGCGGAGCCGTGCGCCATGCAGTCGACGAAGAAAGCCGCATCACCGGCTTGGAGTGGGATTTCGATCGCGGCTTCGACCTCGTCGAGCGAGTCGGCCCCTTTTTCAAAGGCCGGATGCAGTAGATTGGACTTGTGGCTGCCGGGGATGAGCATCGTCGGGCCGTCGCCGGGGCCGATGTCGGTCAGGGCCAACAGGATATTGATTTGGCCGCAGCGGAACTGACCGTCGTGGTAGCGGAATTGCGTGCGGATGCGGCGTTTGTGTGCACCCGAGTGGATGCGGGTGGCCGCGCCCTGGCCGCGGATATCGGCGAAAGACTCGTCGATAAAGAGGCCGTCGTCGCCGCAGAAGCGGTCGAGGTGCGCAAGCCAGGCGGGGTGGTCGATTAGGCGTTCGAAGGGCTCGCCGATTTCGAAGAGGTTGTGCAGGTGACGGGTTTCGCCGCGGCCGGGGTGGCGGTGGACCCAGCCGCGCCAGGCGCCGGGTTCGAGGTCGAGGTAGGTGTCGAGGAGAGTGTTGAGTTGGTTGATATGGGTGCGGTCGATGGCGTTTTTTAGGTGGAGGTAGCCGTTTAGGTCGAAGAGGTATTCTTGTAGGTTGGTGGGCATGGTGGGCTCCGTGGGACGGTCGGGGCAGGGACTTTCTCTTCACTCATTTTCGCCCCAATTGCCTTGATGGACGAATACTTTGCAACCCTCAGCTTCGATTTCGGCCCTGAGGGAATTGGCAGCGTGGTGCCGGTTTAGCAGATGCGGCGCAGCGCAAAGGCGCCGTTAACCGCATCTGAAACTCCCTGGGCTGTACTCTGTGAATTTATTTCAACTGTACGACTAGCTTGCCTAAGTTGGCCCCATTGAGCAAGCCGATAAATGCAGCCGGCGAGTTTTCGATCCCCACTACCACGTCCTCCTTGTACTTGAGTGCACCGTCGCGGACCCGATGGGAGAGGCGGTTCAGCGCATGAGAATTGCGGTCTTCGAATTGGCCGACCCAAAACCCTTCCATGCGTGCCTGTCGGCTCAGCAACATGTGGGGAATGATGCGTGGCCCCTGGGGTGGGGAGGTGGCGTTATACTGTGCAATCTGACCGCAGATGATGGCCCTTCGATATCGCCGACCATCAGCGTACTGACCAGCGAATCAGCAGAATTCAATCTGAGCCGCATATATGGGACCAATGAATGATATCTACTAGCAATCAATACCTGGCCGGGACCTGGTGAGGGTATAGTGGATTGCCGCAATTCAAAATCGGTAAGTTTCGGCATACCGTATGGGCGAGCTGCCAGGTACCAACTGTGATTTATGGTACCATCCATAGAGTTTTTATTCCCTCATGTTCGATTAACGGATAAAAGGCGATACCAGTCCGGTCAATGCATCGTCGATGCGGATGCGATGCGAGAGCAGGGTGTTTTTGGGCAGGTTGTCGGCGGGAAAGTAGTCGATGTCAGTGCTCTCGTCGGAGACCCGCAATTCGCCGGCGAAATAATCACAGGTGAAAACGTGGGTGATATAGTGCACGGTATAGCCGTCGGGGTAGCGCATAAACGGATAGCTCTCCGGCTCGGAATAAATGCCGATTAGCCGCTCGACGCGGACTTGCAGGCCCGTTTCCTCGAAAACCTCCCGTATCACGCCCTGCTCGACGGACTCGCCGATTTCGACATTACCACCGGGCATGCCCCAAAAGTCGATGTCAGAGCGCCTTTGCATAAGGATCTTGCCGGTTTCGTCGCGGAGAAAGCCATTGGTAGCTACGCCGATACGGTCGGGTATTTTTTGCAGTGGTGCGCCGGTGCTGTCCTGCCATTTCTTATAGTCGAAATCTTCGGTTGATTGCACTTTCACGAATCCGTTCGGGTAAATAGAGTGATAGGTGACTAAAAACTAACGTCTACTAATCCGACTATGGCAAGGTCTATGTTGTTTTTGTTGTGTTTGCCCCCGGCGCGAATGCGTGATATAGAGCTTGCCATTGAGCTCCATATCGCGCGGATAACTCTCGGCGGCGGGTGTTGGCATATAGCGTAGGTCCGGCGGATCGTGTGCGATTTTACGATCGTCCGGTCTGGATGACAGGTGAAGAAGTTTAAAGTGGGTGGCTGGAAGGTGTCGAAGTAGGTCTCGGTGTCTTGGGGCCAGAGGGTGAGATGGCAGAAGGTGCTGGCGACGCTGGTGTAGAGGATGCCGTTTTGAAATAATCTGCGTATCGCGGTGCACGTGGCCGAAGAAAACCCCGCACAGTCTGCCGCAGGCCGGCAGTCGCTAGGTCGCGGTGAGCGCGCGTTTATCGCTTCGACGAAGCGTTCGAGATTCTTATACAGTAGTGTGTTGTCGAACGGGGTCCAGTCTGGTTGGGGGCCGAGGTGCGAATCGCTGATATGCAGATAATGTAGAGGCTCTGGCATTTCCTATTTCCAGATGGTGAAGCCGCCGTCGACGACCAGGTTTTGCCCAGTGATATAGGCGGAGGCAGACGAGGCCAAAAAGAGCGCTGCGCCCTTGAGGTCGACGCCGTCTTGGCCCATCCGGCCCATAGGTGTGGCTTGACTATAAGCATTAATAAAATCCTGCGGCTGTCCGCGCTCGAAACCGCCGGGCGAGATGGTGTTGACCCGCACGCCCATCGGTGACAGCAGGCCGGCCAAATCGCGGGTCGCGCCGATGATGCCGGCTTTGGCGGCGGCGTATTCGATGGGTTGCTCGGGCAGGCCGGTTTCTTGGTACATACGACGGTCGCGGCCGCAGAGCCCGGCGATGGAGCCGATATTGATGATCGAGCCCGACCCGCATTCGGCCATCTTTCTGCCGAAGGCCTGACAGCAGTAGAGGATTCCGGTCAGGTTGGTGTTAACCAGTTGGGCAATGTGTTCGGGGTCGCGGTCGAAAAAGTGGGTGGGTTGCAGGTTGAGGCCGCCGCCGGCATTGTTGACCAGAATATCGGTGGATATTCGCCAGGCCTGAACCTGTTCGGCGAAGGCGGTGACTTGTGCGTAGTTACAGATATCGAGTGTGGCCGATAGGACATCGCACCCGTGTGCCGCGCGCAATTTTTCCGCCGCGGCTTCGGCTTTCGCCGCGTCGCGCGAGGTGAGGGCTATATCGCAACCGGCGGCGGCGAGAATGTCGGCCATGTCGTAACCTAGGTCACGTGCGCCGCCGATTACTACGGCCGTTTGGCCATTTAAGTCAAACATCGTTTCAGGTTGCATGAATTATTTCCAGAGCGTCAATGCGTTGGTGAATTGCCTTGCGGGTCTAAGGCGATAGCGGCCCATGCGCGTATATAGGCGTTTTCGTCGTCGCGTACAGCGTCGAGGGCTTGTTGGGCAGTGGGTGGTAAAGGCGTCATGCGGGCGAGTGTAGAGGCAGCGGTTTCGCGCAGAGAATCCGTCGAGAGCGACCAGCGGGTAACCGGTCGGCTGTCGTCGAGCGCGCCGAGCAAGGCTTGTGCGGTACTATTCTCCGGGCCGATTTGGCCGATGGCCTCGGCGGAGTGGCGGCGGACCCATTCGTTTTCGTCGTCGAGTGCGGCGGCCAACGCGGATAGGGCCGGTCGGGCTTCACGTCCGATATGGCCCAGGGCTGTTGCGGCGGCGGCGCGGACAGAATCTTCGCTGTCTGCCAGCGCTTCGATTAGAGGATTCAGCGCTGCGGATCCGGCGGCGGCTAGGCCGTAGACGGCGTTGAGTTGGCTGGGGCTGGTGAAGTCGCCGCGCTCGAGATTGGCTTGCCAGTGTTCTGGCGCTTCGCGGCGCAGGGCGTCGAGCAATGGCCCGACGGCGCCCTGCGCCGCTAGCGAATAGGCGGCGTTCAGGCGCACTGGCTCGTCGGTGTCTTGTAGGCGGGCGGTCAATGCGGGCACGGCCTCGTTGGCGCGGGCCAGGCCGAGGTCGTCGGCCGCGCGGCGGCGAATGTGCGGGTCAGGTTCGTCGAGTTCGCGGATGCGGGCGTTGATATCGCGCGGGTTCATTGCGGCTAAAGCCGGGTTTTCTTCGCCTCGGTGCCAGTGCCACATCCGCCGCGACAAGGTGCGGTGGTTGCCTTCTATTGGTGTCCAAGCCGCACCGTGCGTGTCCCAGGCGGGAACAGTGGGTTCGGCGCGTCGGCCAAAGAGAAATTTTAGCATATAGCGGGTTTGATCGCTGGTATTGGCCGTGGCCTTGTGCCAGATATCGTAGTGGGCGATGACGACGGTGCCCGCCTCGACACAAAGTTCGAGACCGGGTGCGTCCGGTGTGGCGTCCATGTAGTGCTGGGTGCGGGGTTGGATCGCGGTCGGCCCCATGTCCTGGGTGATGGTCTGCGGATAGTAGAACAGCAGCAGCCAACGGCCCCGATGACAGCGCGGATGACCGGTGATGGGGTAATCCTTGTGCCAGGTCTGCGCTTGGCTGTCGGGGTTCCAATCATGGCAATGCCGATGGGGGTGCATGATATAGTCGGGGCCGAGCAGGCTGGTGAGCGCACCATCGACAGCGGGGTCGGCGAAGAGCTCTGCCAGCTCAGAAACGTGCGGTAGCAGCTCGTTACCGGGATTGCCATTTTTTTTGATCAACGTGTCGAGTTGGCTTTTTAGCGCCGAGTGATACGTATCGGATAAGGTCGGTTTGACGGTGATATGGCCGTCGACGATAAAGCGCTGGAGCATCGCGTCGCCGAGTAGGTGGGGCTGTGGTTTCATAGCGGCTGGCTTGTAGTTCATTAGGCGTCAAATACTCCATAAGCTTTAATCGCGGTGTCGTGGAAGAGCGCGCGGCGTTCGTCGTCGGACAGATCTGCGCTCCAGTCGAGGAACTTTCCGTAGAGGTAGTTTATGCTGATGCCCTTGAACTTGTCGACGGGATAGTTGCTGGCGAACATGCAGCGGTCTACTCCGAAGCATTCGATGAGTTCGCGGACGACGGCGCCGATCTTGGCCTCTTTGTCCGCATCCTCGTGGAAGCCGTCGCATGCGAACCACGGCATCGAGAGCTTCATGTATACATTGGGCAGTTCGGCGAGATCGGCCATGCTTTGACGCCAAAGATTCTCGTGGGCGTCGTCTTCGCCATCGTGCAGGAAGCCGAGGTGGTTAGTGATAACGCGGACATCGGGAAAGTCGCTCAATGCGTCGGCCGCGTCGGCGACTTGGTGCGGGTGGCAGGAGAGATCGAAGGCGAGGTCGTAGCGCTGCAATAGCGCCAGGCCCTCGCGGAAGAGCGGATGCGTGAACACGCCGTCTTCGACCTGCGGCCAGGTCAAATCCGGGTTGTCGGGATGGTGGTTGAGAATCATGCGTATGCCGCGCAGGCGTTCGCTGGCGACTTCGCGGTGCGCCTCGATGGTGCGTTCGGCTTCGGCAGTGTCTCGTGCAAGATGCGCGTAGGCCACGAGGCCGAAGGGCTGATCGGCTTCGGTGGGCCGCAACTGGTCGCAGACCCATGTGGTCTCTTCGACGGTATCGACGACAGCGCCGCCGGTAATTTGACCGACTACGGTTTCGACATGCACGCCGGAGACGCGTTGCAATTCGGCGGGCAGCGTACTCATATCCTGGAAGTAGTCATTGGCCTTGTAAGGCGGGGGATCGCCGATGTTGGGATTGGCGCGTTCGGCGATATCCCAGAGGTGAAAGTGCGGATCGCAGAGACGGATGGGGTTTGACATAGCAAAAGGCCTTTCGCGTTTAGAGCAGGGTCAGAATGTAGTCTTGTATCTGCTGCGGGTTTTTGTCTTCGGTGTCGGTCTGCTGCGATAATATAGAGTCTTGGTGCGCAGCGACACAGCGCGCGGTTTGGTGGAACGCCCAACTCCGGGGGGTTTGCCTCCGCCGGTCGATTACGGGCGTCGATCGTTCGCAACATCTGGCCGACGTCCTCGGGGTCGTAGAGCATGCTGTCGGGTATGCGTGCCAGCAGCAGCCCTTTGGCTGCGGTGGTCTTGCCGACGCCGAACGCGCCGTCGAGGATGACGATCATAAGCGGCTCAGTCGAACGCCGCTTTTACTTCGTCGGGCAATTGCAGGTGGGCGCCAGGGTGCTGGACGGCGGCGGCCCCGGCGGTGCAGGCCAGGTTCAGGACTTGTTGCTGGTTGGTGTTGAGCAAGGTGCCGGCGGCTAACACCCCGCTAAAGGCGTCGCCGGCGCCGACCGCATCGATGACGGGCACTGGTTCAAGCCGCTTTTCGAACGAGGTTTTTGCATAGTGGAGCTGTGCGCCTTTTGCGCCGAGGGTGATGGCCAGACAGTCCAATGCGAAGCGTGCGATAAGATCCACGGGCCGGTCGACGTCGGCGATTAGCCGCACTTCCTCCCACTCCTCGTCGTTGAGTTTGACGATGCTCGCGGCTTCGAGGCCGAAGAGCACGGTTTCCCTTGAGTAGGCGTCCTTGCGCAAGTTGACGTCAAAGAAACGGTGTCGGGGATTGGCCGCGAGCAAGTGTTCTAGCCCGGGGCGGTTGGCAGGGCTGCGCTGGGCGGCGGTGCCGTAGTAGATCAGGTCGGGTGGTTGGTCTAACGCTGGTTGTGTTTCTATATGGTCCCAGGCCACGCCCGAGCGGATGGTATAAGAGGGCTGGCCGTCCTGCAGAAATACATCGACGGTGCCGGTGGGCTCGGGTCGGTCGGCGACGCATTGCTGGCCGATATCGGCACGGGTGAGAAAATCCTTGGCTTGTCGGCCTAGGTCGTCGCGGCCCACGGCGCTGATCATCGCCACGGGGAAACCGAGTTGGCGCAGATTCCAGGCGAAGTTTAGCGCCGCACCGCCCAAGCAGGTGCGGTCGGGAAAACAGTCGTAGAGAATTTCGCCGAAGACGATACAGGAAAACGTTGCTTTGTCCATGATGCTTAATATAGCAAATAAGAAACGCTATTAAATCGGCGTTTGATGTCGGGCTTATTATTGAAAGTGTGCTTGGAATTTTTGGTGGTCGACGCGAGGGCTACGGGGCTGGCCGCGGCGGAAAATTTAAACGCCCGGAGGCGCGCGCGGTAGCCCCCGCACCCAGCACTTAGACAACTCTAAGATAGAATCTATATGTCGTATGCCTCGGGCCGGCGGTCTTCGTCGAGAAACTCGCGCACAGGCTCAGCCGGGTAGCCGCCGCAGCGCTGTCGCTGCCAGAGGAAAGGCACCTGTACATGGGCTAGGGCGAAACCTTCGTAATGGCCGGCGTTTGCCAGCAGAGTGCCGTCGGGGTGCACGATGGCTGATTGGCCGAACATCTGTCCGGCTTTCCAGGGCAATTCGGCGGGACGGCCGTAGCTGGAGCGAATGAGATAGGCCTTGGCATCCATCGCGCGGGTGCGCAACATGGCCTCGCTGGCGGTTTCGTGGTCGGAACGCTGCAGTGAGGGGAAGAACAGCAAGTCGGGTTTTAGGTGGGTGAAGGCGCTGAAGAGTTCGGGGAAATAGATATCGTAGCAGATCGGGATAGCGACGCGGCCGTGCTCGGTGTCGAAGACGGTCACGTCGGCACCGGCGCTGACGTTGAATTGCTCGCGTTCGCCCAAGGTCGGGTGGATTTTGTCGTAGTGCCCCGTGATATTGCCTTGCGGGTCGATGAGGTAGGCGCGGTTGTAGAAGGTGTCGCCTTCAGGTACGAGCATGGGTAGAATGATATGGGACGCGTGTTGTGCGGCTAGGGAGCGAGTGCGATCGAGCAATGCGGCGTGGTTTTGCGCTAGGGTGCAGTACGCTGCGGAGTCGGCGCCGAAGACATTGAAGTATTCGGGCAGGCAACAGAAGGCAGTGTCTTTGGTGAGCGCTTCTTCTAATAGCGTAAACCCCTTTTCGACCATATGAGCGTGGGAGGTGGGCGCGGCTTCGTCTAAGCAGGGCGGTTGAATACTGGCGATGGTAATGCGTTGCATGGTTTTAGTGATCCCATCGGGTCAATTCCATCCACCGGGTCAGTGCGCGCTGCTGGTCCGAAAAGCGGGCGCGGATATCGGCGGGGAAGTAGAAATGATGGGCGTTGCGCGGTTCGCGCATCATGACATTGTAGTGGGCGTGCACATAGTTGAAATAGAGGTTGCTGCGCGTGCCGGTCGTGGTCTTGGGCAAGCCGTCGTGGATCATGGCCTCGGAAAAGAGTAACACGTCGCCGGCTTTTCCCGTTACCGACGTTGCTCCGGGCATGTCGAGGCCTTTGTAGTCGCGCCAGGCTAGGTCGAAACTGCTTTTGTGCGAGCCGGGGATACCGACTACGCAACCGTCTTCGGGGCCGTTGTCGGTGAGGAAGTAGACGATGTTGAACATGCGCGAGCGGATCTGGCCGTCTTTGTAGCTGAAGTCGGTGGTGGGCACGCCGCGGTGCCAACCGCCGGCCGCAGTGTCCTGTTCTTTCGAGATCGACCAGGTGTTGATCAATTGCGGCTCGCCGACGAAGGCCTGCAGATAGGGCAATATGCGCGGATGGTCGATCAACCGGTCGAAAGCGGGGCTCAGACGCGGTAGGCCGTTGAGCCGAGTTTGGTGCGGAATTTGCGTTTCGCGAGTGGGGCGTCCGGGGGGGCCGGGTTCAAGAGATTGCATCCACTCGTCGGGATGGTCTTGCGCTTCTAAGGGGCGCAGAGCGGTCAGGAGTTCGCCGCACTCTTCTTGCGACAATACACCGCGTAAGACGATAAAACCCTGGAGGTCGAAGAGGAAACGGTCCTCGATGCAGATCTCGGTCATAATTCCACCCTTAGTTTGATTCAGTATCGCTTCTCGGCCATCGGGATAATACGGTCTCGGCCTGTTGCAGGAGCAGAGGCAGGTTCGTCGAAAACATGGGGTGGTCTAGTTGATCCGTCGTTCATGTCCTGCCCATTCGAGTTCGCGCAGCAAAAATTTCTGCACCTTGCCGGTGGAGGTTTTGGGCAATTCGCCGAACTCGACCGCGTCGGGGCATTTGAAGTGGGCTAAGTGGTCTCGGCAGAAGGCGATGATTTCTTCTGCGGTGGCCTCTTGTCCTTCTTTTAACGCAATAAAGGCCTTGGGGCGCTCGCCCCATTTTTCGTGCGGCATGGATACGACGGCGCATTCGAGTACCGCCGGATGGCAGACGATGGTTTGCTCGACTTCGATCGTCGAAATATTCTCGCCGCCGGAGATGATGATGTCTTTTTGCCGGTCGCGCAATTCGATATAGCCGTCTGGGTGCCAGACGGCCAAATCGCCCGAATGGAAGAAGCCGTCGCAAAAGGCTTCGGCGGTGGCTGCGGGCTGGTTGTGATATCCCTTCATAATAGTATTGCCGCGCATCGCGACCTCGCCGATGGTCTCGCCGTCGCGCGGTACGTCGCGGGATTGTTCGTCGACGACGCGGACATCTTCTGCGGTGATATAGCCCTGGCCCTGACGGGCGCGCAGCCGCGCTTGTTCTTCGGCAGGCCGCGCGTTCCACTCATCGGGCCAGGTGCAGATAGTAATCGGGCCGTAGGTCTCGGTAAGGCCGTAGAGATGGATGGGCTGGAAGTTGAATTTTTTCATCTGGGCCAAGAGAGTGGGTGAAGGCGGTGAGCCGCCCATCGAGACGGTAACGGGCTTATCGAGGACATGTGCTTTAGCGCTGTTGACCATCATAATCTGAATGGTCGGAGCGCAATTGTAGTGAGTTATGCGCTCGTCTTCGAGCAGGTCCCAGACGGCGTCTGGCTCGATACTACGTAGACAGACGTGCGTGCCGCCAACGGCGGTTATAGCCCAAGTGCAACACCAGCCATTGCAGTGAAACATTGGCAGAGTCCACAGAAAGACACTGTCTCGGTCGAGGCCAATTTCGACGATCTGTCCCATGGCGTTGAGATAGGCGCCGCGGTGCGTGCAGAGTACGCCTTTTGGTTGGCCGGTAGTACCGGAGGTGTAGTTCATGGAGAGGGGAGTTTCTTCGTCGTCGATAACGCGCAGCAGTGGATCGGGGCTCGCGGCGGCAAGGAATTGCTCGTAGGGGTCGTCTGTTTGGCCGGTGTCGGTGATGCGAATAAGTTGGAGTTGAGCGAGGTCGAGTTCGGCTATTTGCGGGTAGAACGCGTCGTCGATGAAGAGGAAGCGCGCGCCGGAGTCGGCGAGGATATGCGCGACTTCGTCGGGTTGCAATCGAATGTTAACCGGTACTAGGATGCCGCCTAACGCGGGGATGGCAAAGTGGGCTTCGAGCAGGGCCGGGGTGTTGGGCGAGAGTATTGCGATGCGGTCGCCGAGGGTGAAGCCGGCGTTATGTAGACCCGAGGCGAGGCGGCAGACGCGCTCGGAGAACTGCAGGTAGGTGTAGCGACGCTCGCCGTATACGATAGCGGCCTTGTTGGGATAGACGCGGGCGCTGCGGCGCAGGAAGTCGACGGGGGTAAGTTCGCTGCGGTAGACTTTATCGCTGCTCATGGCTGTCTTCTAGAAGGTAATAAATCTGCTTGGATCGGTTGCTGTCAAAAGTGCGGACGTCCGCACTTTTGACAGCAATGGGCGATGCCATTACACCGCGTCAACTTGCGGCAGAATCGTAGTCGGGTAAGTCGTAGGTCGGGAGATGCGCAAAGCGTTTGAGCTTGAGGTGCAGATGTGCTTTTGCGGATCGGTCGAGTTCGATGCAGACGTGTCGTCCATCGAGTGCTATATCCTCGCCGTCGAGCGAGGCGCCCGTAAACTCGTGCTCGGCGAAGGTCCCGGCTTGGATGAGCACGCGGTGACTCGATACCGGGTCGGTGTTGACGAATGTGAGATCGATGTTATCAGCGGTTACGTATTCCGCGAGCACTGCTACATGTCGGGGCAAGCCCGGTCGCTTCAGCATCGGGTCGAAGTAGCGCACATGCGATAGCAGCAGGCCGCCATTGTACATCGCGGCGGGCGTACCCATGCTCATCTGCAGCAAGCCCTCCGGCACGACGGGATTCAAATTCTGAAAGTGATAACACTCGCGCGTTTCGGGGTCGCTGTCATCGGCGTAGAGGCGGTCGAGGCTCTGTAGGACGCCGGTGTGCGTCTCCTCTATCATTTGTTGGGGATAACTAGCGTGGAGCCCTTCGATAAAGGCGAGCCACGCGGTGGGCGGGCAAGGACCCGCTTTGCCAGCGTGCCAGGAGGACGAGGTGGTGTTGAAGCCTGCGCGATCGGGGAAGACCTCGTCAAGCCGGGCCAGGTCCTCGTCGCTCTGGCTCAGATAATACAGATGGATATAATAGAGCGGATCGGGCTTGCGGTAGTCGAACCAGCCTTGGTCACCGTGCCGCGCCGGCACTTTGATTATCCCGTCTTCTTCGCGGCGCAAATCCCACAGGATATCCAGTTGCGAGCGGCAGAGGTCGAGCCAGGAAAAGTCCCCGGTCATCAATGCCGCACACGAGCCGGCGACATAGGACGGCTCGACGATCATGCGCGCTCCGTGCGGCCAGCGCCAGCCGTAGTAGCCGCCCCACCACTTGCCATTCATCAGCTCACCGATTTCGCCATTGGGTCCGATATTGTCGGGGACGATGCCACCGTTTTTGTCACGGTGGTCCATCCAGGTTTGGATATAGTCGAGCACCCAGTTTTTGTATTTGTCGTCGCCGGTGTAGATATAGGCGTGCGTGACCATGCTAGTGGAGTGGAGATTCAGCGGCACGTCGTTTTTGGTCATGCGGCTGTTGATCAACGAAAGCACGCGCTCGAAGACTTCGTCGTCGGTCCAGTCGGCTTTGACGTGAGGGTCGGTGGCGTCGAGCCCTTCCATGTCTTCGAAGGGGGCCAGATATTGGGCGAGGATCGGGCGGTGGTACTCCCAGTCTACCTGTGTGGTTTCGAAGCGCGGCCCTTTGCTGCCGTTGAGCGGCGAGCGCAGCTTTTTGCGTTCGGGGTCCCAGTTGGGGGCTTGGGGATCTTCGCCGATGTACATCGCGGCGAAATCGAGTGCCTGTTGGCGGTAGCGCTCGGGATCGCCGAGGGCTAGGTAGTAGTGGTAAGTATAGCTCTCACTGTGGTGGAACCAGTCGAAGCCGGTAACAAAGCCGCGCTCGACGGTGCCAAAATTGGTGTATTGGCGGGTGATCGCCTCCCATTCCTTCTGGCCGAGTTGGTGAATGTAATCGTTGCCGCCCAGAAGATAGAATAGCGGAAAGGAGAGAAAGCTCTCGTAGCCGTTGTCGGTGCCGTCCATGCTGGTCCACTCGCTGCGGAAGACGAGTTGGCCGTCCTCGTGTGTCGAGTGCTCGACGAAGGGCACGGCGGCGCGGTCCATCAGATCGATGAGCGCGCGTTGGCGTACAGCCCAATTGGGCGGAGTGGCGCGGTTGGTGGCGGTGAGGGTCTGCATGGCTTAGAGCTGTTCTATGCAGAAGTTGGAAAAGCGAATCCAGTGTTCGCCTTCTTCGGGGCCATTGTAGCACTGGATGCTGAGCTGGTCGTCGTTGGGGGCGGGCAGGTCGCCGGTCTCTGCCGTTTGGAATTCGCTTTCGCCTTCGGGGCGGTACTGCGCTATCCAAGAATTTGCGGTGACTATTAGGCGCAGTCGCACGCTTTGCGTCGGCATTTCTTTGCGGCCGGGGATGATGAAAAGGCCGCCGTCGATCAGTTCTTTGACCAGCTTGAAGACGGGTTTGCCGTCGACATACCAGGTGATACCGGCTTGCTCGTATTGCTGGATGGGGTGCGTGTGATTAAGGACGTCGATTTCGATGGCGTAGGTGCCTTGCGAGCGGTCGGGCGCCGGGCGCAGGAGAGCATTTTGCACGTCTTCAGCTTTGCCGGGTTCGACGCGAATTTCTAGGCCTTCTTGGGTGGAGCGCCAGTAGCTGGGGTGTTCGCGCAGCCAGGTCCAGCCGTCGGCTAGGGCGTTTTTGAGATCATCGGTGAAGATGGAATGTTCGTTCTCGTTAGACATAGTGTGTGTGCCTCCTAGTTGTCTTGAGTGCGTCTCACGTTGCGGAACAGGGGGCCTCTTCGGGGCCCTGCCTAGGCTTGTTGAGGTGCGCGGCGTCGCGCGTGGCAGAGCTACCTTGACGGTCGATGGGAGTGGAGCGATATAGATTCATGCTGTCGTGGGACTTTGGTTGGCTTTGCCACACGACGGTCTCCTGTCCCTTCGCTGCGTCGGGTGGATGGGAAAATATCAGGGTATAGTTAGCTATAAGTGAGACGTAAGTCAACTTATATAAGTTGGTTTTTTATTGCATTGATTACGTTGTCGATGTGGCGGACGCCCTCGTTGCCAGGGCAGAGTTTGTCGGTTAGGCCGATGTGCTCTAGGTGTTTTTTGGCCAGGGCGCCGACGAGGTAGATGCCAGGTTTTGTTTTTGACTCGAAGGTCGATTCGTCGTGGGATGTGTCGTCGCCGAGGACGCGTTGTAGAAGCGGTTCGTCGGGGCGGTGGCCTAAAAGCATGAAGCACTGGTCGAAGAGCCATTGGCGTTCGCCGTCGGGTGTTTGAATTAAGGCGATTTTGTCGGCGAGGGAATAGACTTTGCTCTCGGGGAGGATCTCGGTGTTTAGCAGTTTGGCGTCGGGTTGGCCCCATTTGGTCTTTTGGTCGTGGAGGGTTTGTTCGATTGCGTCGAGGGGCTTGTTGGTTACCCAAAGCACTTCGTTGAACGGGCAGAGGGCGGTGATACCGTCGGCGGAAGAGAAGCCGCCGCCGATAAAGAGCAGGCGCTGGTTGTGGATGTGCTGCCATTCAGCGAAGTAGTGGTGTACCGTGGGGGCCTGTTCGCCGGGGATGCCGAGCAGGTTTGGCTTGTCATAGGCACCGGTGGCGAGCACGACGAGTTTAGCTTTATAGCGGGTGTTGTCGTCTTTTTCGCGGACGGAAATTACGAAGTTGCCTTGCTGGCCTTGAATATCGCTGAGAGTGCTGTGGGTTTTGATCGGGAGCTTGTATTTTTCGGCGAAATTCACGTAGCTCTGGATGAGCTCTTCAATGGTTGAATGGTAGTCGTCGCCTTGTTGGGCTAGGAGCGGGTCGGCCGGGTCGAGTATGATATAGGGCAGGGGCGAGTGCACCGTCATGGCGGGCATATAGGTCGTGAGGTTGTGGCAGATTTCGCCGCGTTCGAGCCCCAGGGCATTGATGCCCATTTCCTGTAGGACTTTGAGTACGGCGAGTCCCCAGCCGCCGCAGCCGACGACGACGACCTCGTAGGTTTGTAGTTGATCGATTTCATTGATAGTCATAGTGGAGTCTATTTTGCTATTGGCAAGACGTTCGTCAACTGTAGAGGATCGGGCGATAAAGTCTCGTATTTGTGCAAGGTCTCTGGGTTTAAGGCTTTCTTCAGCGGCATTTTTGACTTCATTTTCTTTCATGAAAGAGCTCCTACTTACGAAGTAATTCTTCCAGCACTATCGCCACGCCGTAGAATTTGCTGACGGTGGGTTAGAGTATATTGGCGCGGGTGCCGCGATCGGTGAGTTGGGCTTTGCAATCGGGCGCCAACTCGGGCAGGTGGATCGACGGCGAGTAAAAGGTCTTGTCGGCTTGCTCAGTGTACGGGTCGAGGTCTTCGTCCAGATTGGCGGGCGATTCCCGGTGCAGCGCTTCGGGGAGGAATCGATGGCGATTTGCAGACCCTGCCGGCGGCAGGCGTCGAGCGCGTCGAGGGTACGCACGGAAATGCTGCCGTCACTTTGGGAGCGTGTGTGGTCGAGGTCGAGATCGATCAGGGCGATGCGGCCGTCGATGGGGTTCACTCCTCTCGCAGCGGGTCTCCTGAGCAAACGTGGAAGTGCAGGTGTTTGGAATCTTGGTATTCGCCGAGGTTGGTTAATACTCGGCAGGCGCCGTACTGCTCGGTGATCTCGGCGGCGAGTTGACGCACGACTTTAATTATCTTGGCTAAAAGGATCTCGCCGCTGTCGCCGAGATCGACCAGTGAGGGTGTATGCGCTTTGGGGATGACAACGAGATGCACCGGCCAAAAAGGACGGCTGTGGTGGAAGGAGAGCACCTCTTCGGTTTCGGCGACGACATCGACGGGTAGCTTGCCGCTGAGGATCCAGTCGCAGTAGATGTCGTTGCCTACATAGGGCTCGTGCGCCATTTAATTTTCTCCCAATAAATAGCGATCAAACCATTTGCCTGTTGCGTCGATATAGCTGGGCATATCGCCCGCGCCGCTAAAATCCGGCCCATGGCCGCCGCCGGGCACGCGGATGAGTTTGGCGGCGACGCCGGCTTTTTCGAGGGCTCCTTGCATCATCGGCGACTGCTCGTAGGGTACCTGCGGGTCGGCGTCGCCGTGCAGGAGCAGGTGCGGCGCGGTTTGCGCGGTGACATGCAGGGAGGGAGAGGCGGCGGCTTTGGTTGCGGCGGAGACCTCGGTCCTTTGTCCGTCATCGAAGAGATTGCGGCCGACTTGGTCTCGCAAATCAAGTGGGGCCGCGCGCGCGACGACGCATTGCGCTTTGGCCGATTCGCGTTCGACGGGGTCTTCGTTGTTGAGGTCGCCTACGTTCGGGAAGGTGCCGAGCGAGCTGACCAGGTGGCCACCCGAAGATCCACCGAGTGCGCCGATTTGCTCGGGATCAATGCCGTAATTGGCGGCGTGATGGCGCACAAAGCGCATTGCCCGTTGTGCGTCTTCGACTGGGCCCGGATAGGGGAAGCGGGGCACGGCGCGGTGGTTGATGGAAAAGACGGTGTAGCCCCGCTCGACCATCGCCTGGCCCCATATATCGTACTGCCCGCCCTCTTTTAATGGTGGTGCGTTGTAATTGGTCGGCCGGCGCCAGCCGCTGCCGGAAATGAAAATGATGCCGCGTCGATTGCTTGTCTCGCCGGTATGCACGTCCATCAGCAGAGCCAGGCCTGAATACATACCGTAAATGATATTACTTTGCATTGGCATTGTTTTACTCCTCTTTTAGGGCCGCGCGGTCTTCGGCAATCATCTTGGCCCAGACTGCTCGTTCGCGTTTTTCGAGCTCATCGTCTTCGCCGAAGAGGCGCAAGACTCGGCGGTCGTTCTTGGTACGGGCTTCGTCCTTAATCGCCTCGATCAGTGGATGGCGAAAGGTGTCGCGGTGCGGCAGACCGAAGCGTTGGAAATAGGCGCTGATAAAGTAACGGATCTCGCCGGAGGTGTTGATTGAGCCGGCGTGCAGAATCTCGTTGTGGGTGTAGACCATATCACCGGCTTTTAGCTCGACCAGTTTTTCGTTGGTCTGTGGGTTGCCAGCGTCTTCATCAAGGATAAAGGCGTAGTCGAGGTGCGAGTCGACGAGGATACGCAGGTGGCCGGTCTCTTCGTTCATGTCTTGCAGATAGGTGATGCAGTTGCAGGCGGTGGGTGCGGTGTAGACGCGGTCTTCGAGGTGGTGGCTGTTTCTATGTCGGCCCCAGACGCCGGAATAGTTGAAGGCGTCGCGGTGCCAGCGGTCGACTTTTTTGCGCTGGTCGGGTGTGCGGCTGGGATAGCCGGTAATCTCGTAGCCGTCGAGCTGCACGAAGGGGCCCATGACGTGTTCGGCGTAGTCGAGCAGGGTGGGGTTGAGCAGGTGTTTTTTGAAGAAGGGGCCGAGTTGCTCGTCGGCCAGCACATTGGCGATGGATGCGCGGATGCGATCGGGGTGTTGTGTGTGGCGGCGGCCGAATTCGGCGTCGACGGTTTGGCGGATGTGTTGCAGGCGGTCCGGGGGCATGAAGTTTTGGAAGATGGTGTAGCCGTTGCGGCGGTATTCGCTGAAGTGGTCTTCGGTGGAGCGGTGCATGGTTTGGGCTCTTTCTCAAGGGTTATACTGCAGTTGACGGCTTGCCTTGTTTTTTTCCCAGAACTCATTCTCGCCGATCAGAAAAAACAAAATCGTCGGAGTCTTCTCTGACGACAGCTTATATCGCATGGGCGATCGGGCCCTGCTCTACTAGATCGCGGTATAGGACCGTTTCGCCTTTATTGAAATGGGATGTTTGCTTTATCGACATAGTGTCGAATCTATCTATTAGATAGATTCAGACCCGACTGTCCACACACAGATTTAACAGACAACAATCAAGTCCTATACGTCTTTCCCGTTCGTTTCCTTCATCGCCGCCAATACGCGTGCCGGATTCAGCGGCAGATCGTCGATGCGCACGCCGATCGCGTCGTAGAGCGCGTTGGCGATGGCGGCGAGCGGTGGCACGATTGGCACTTCGCCGACGCCGCGCACACCATAGGGATGCCCCGGATTATGGACCTCGACGATCACGGTGTCGATCATCGGCAGGTCGAGCGCGGTGGGCATGCGGTAGTCGAGGAAGCTGGAGTTGAGCATCTTGCCTTCTTCATCAACGAAATATTCTTCGCTGAGCGCCCAGCCGATGCCCTGGGCTGCGCCGCCCTGGATCTGGCCTTCGACATAGGATGGGTGCACGGCCTTGCCGGCGTCCTGCACGGCGGTGTAGCGCAGGATCTTTACCTTGCCGGTGTCGGGGTCTACTTCGAGATCGACGATGTGGGTGGCGATGGTCGGCCCGGCGCCTGGAGGATTGACGCCGGCGCTGGCGACGATGGGGCCGCCGGTGCTGTTTTGTTGCGCGGATAGCTCGGCGAAAGTCAAGGTTTCGTTGTTCTCGGCACAGTGGGCGGCGCCCTTTTCGTAGGTGATCTTATCGACATCGGTTTCCAAGAGCTGGGCAGCGCGGGCGATGAGCTGGTTTTTCATATCGCAGGCGGCCTCGTAGGCGGCCCAGCCGGTCTTGAAGGTCACGCCGCTGCCGGCCGAGTTGGATGTCTGCCCGATCGAGTCGGTATCGGCGATTTGCGGTTTGATCTTTTCGACGGAGATGCCCAATACTTCGGCGAATTGTTGGGAGATTGAGGTGCGGGTACCGCCGATGTCGGGCGAGCCTTCGGCGAGATTTACGGTGCCGTCGACATTGAGGGTGGCGACGGCGCTGGAGGGGCCGGAGCCGTTACCCCAGTAGCCGGAGGCGACGCCGCGACCGCGATAGGGTCCTTCGAGTTTGCTGTGATAGTGTGGATGGTTTTTGGCGGCTTCGAGGACTTCGATAAAGCCGATCTTGGGCATCAATGGGCCGAGGATGCGGCGGGTGCCCTCGCGGGCGCTGTTTTTGATGCGTAGGTCGATCGGGTCCATTGCCAGTTTTTCGGCCAATTCGTCGAGTGCGGTCTCGAAAGCCAGCGCCGCCGGCGGTGAGCCGGGTGCGCGATAGGCGGCGGATTTGGGCGTATTGGTGACGATGTCGAAGCCCTTGATGCGGGCGTTGGGGATATCGTAACCGGTCATGATGCAGCGCTCACCGCCGCCAACCGAAGAGCCGGGGAAAAAACCGGCGGTGTAGACCAGGGTCGCGTCGGCCACCGTCAACCGGCCGTCGCGCGTCGCGCCGAGCTTGACGCGGATGCGGGAGCCGGAGGTTGGTCCGGTGCGTTCGAAGACTTCGGTGCGGGTCATTGTCAGCTTGACCGGGGCGTGGGCCTTGCGGGCTAGGGCCGCGGCTACTGGTTCGACATAGGCGCGCAGCTTGGCGCCGAAGCCACCGCCGATTTCCAGGGGGACGACTTTTATTTTGGAGACGGGTATGCCGAGTGCGCCGGCGGTGAAGTCGCGGATACTGAAATGGCCCTGGCTGCTCGACCAGACGGTCAGGTTGCCGTCGTCGTGCCACTGCGCGGTGCCCGAATGCGGCTCAATATACCCTTGGTGCACGGGTACGGTGGTGGTCTCGCGTTGGACGATGACCTCGGCCTCGGCGAAGCCCTGTGCGATATCGCCGAGCGTGGATTCGGAGCGGTTGGCGACGTTTTTGGAGGGGGCGTCGCCGGTGACGGGCGAGTGGGCGGGCAGATGCTCGTGCAGCACGGGCGCGCCTTCGCGCATGGCCTCTTCGGCGGTGAAGACGGCGGGCAGCACTTCATAATCGACTTCGATAAGATCGAGCGCTTCATCGGCGATATGTACGCTGGTGGCGCAGACGGCGGCGATGGGGTGGCCTTTGTAGAGGGCTTTGTCGCGGGCGAGCACGTTCATGAGTTTGAAACCGAAGTCGGCGTCGGCGTCGGGCAAGGGCGCGAGGTCGTCTGCGGTGACGACGGCGCGCACACCGGGTAGGGCGAGCGCCTTGCTGGCGTCGATGGAAAGGATACGGGCGTGCGCATGCGGGCTTTGCAGCGTACGGGCATAGAGTAGGCCTGGCAAGCGGATATCGGCACCGTAGTGGGCTTTTCCGGTGACCTTGTCGTGGCCGTCATGGCGGATCGGTCGTTTGCCGACGGTGTTGTACTCGCGTGTGGAGAGGACGATATTGTTGGTGTCGGTGGTCACAGTATACTCCGTTATATCCAGTCGCCGCAGTTGATTTCCGCGAGCAGTTGTGGGTCGCCGTAACGCACTGCGTTGCGGCCGAGTTGCATCCATCCGACACTGCGGTCGGGGTTGAGAATGAAAATCGCGGGCATCAGCTCTTGTTTTTTCTCGCTGAGGACCAGATGCATCGACGTGCCAATTTCGAGGTTATTGTCGGGAATAAAGGGATAGGGGAAACCGGTGTTTTTCTGTATCGCCCTGAGCTCGTCGGCGGGCCCGGGCGAGAGCACGAGGAAACTCACTGAGCAGTGCTCGATTCGGTCGAGTTGTTTTTTGATGCGTATGAGTTGTTGTTGGCAGACCTGGCACCAGGTGGCCTTCAGCGTTACGACAACGACGCGTTGGTTTTTGGCGAGTTTGGCGACGTTAATTTTTTTTCCATTTGCCGCGACGACTTCGGCGGGGAATTTGATATCGGGCAGGGGGGCTTCCGCGGCTTGGTGGGCGCCTAATAAGAGGGGGAGCAATAGCAGCGGGGCGAATCTGCTCATGAGTGCTTTCTCGAAACGCTGCGGCCGGCCTTCTTGTACGTTCCCAATATCTCTGTCAGTTCGGCGACGACCCGAGGACGGATATCCCACAGGTTGTGTTGCTCGCCGGGGTCGTCAAAAAGATTGTAGAG
>Ga0315339_1000666_pt1 | contig 39117 bp, 31 predicted proteins | sample ASW17metaG_FD_204514 | JGI IMG/M metagenome (GOLD analysis project Ga0315339, IMG submission 204514) | Ammonia-oxidizing marine archaeal communities from Pacific Ocean, United States - ASW #17 | ecosystem: Environmental > Aquatic > Marine > Oceanic | place: USA: California | collected 2016-12-05 | reverse complement strand
ATCGCCTTCCACATTGGGATTTGCCAGGCCGTGGCATTCCATGCAGTTCTCTGCAACGCCATATTTATCCGATGGCCAGCGCATACCGGCGGCTGCGGCATTGGCAATGCGCGCCGCCTTGTGTTCGACCGTTTCCTGGTCAGCTTTTACACTCGGGCCGCCATAATCGTTATGTATGGCAAACCAATCCGAAGAGGCGCCGTGGCAACTTTCGCATGAGGGCCCCGCTTTGGGCTTGGCTTTAGCGCCCGCCTTTTTGCTGACCTGGGTATAGTGGCACTGCACGCAGGTCGCGTTGCGCTTCATGCTTTTCTCGCCGGTCGCCTTGGCAATAGCTTTGGCTTTTTTGTTCTTGTGAACGGTCTTGAAGGAGGTGAAGTGCTTAGTGCCTTGCCAAACTTCGGACTCACCTCGGTGGCACTCGGAGCAAACCTTTGGCCCCTGGTTAAACGCCTCAGCGCTTGACTTTTGGGCGAAACAGAAAATTGCCGCTGTCATTGCAAAAGATAGGATCAGGCTAATTTTAAAAAGTCGCATTGATGCGTTCCCCATTTTCTGTACTTCCATCAAGGGCTGCATGATGCGTGATTTAGCGAAGCAAAACAACCCTCTAATGAAAAATTATCAGTGCTGCACAGCGCTTAGCACAGCATTTCTGTTCGAGAATATGCTAATATATATTTAATAATTTGTGGCAGTAGAGATGGGCTTGGTGAACGCACCTAAGTCACAGATAAATCTATGTTAAATTCAATTGGTCTGCATATTTCCCCGCTCTATAACAGTGCCGCGCTAGGTTCTGTCATCTCAATTTCTAGCGCTTCCGCTAAGTTATCTATATGGTCTGGCTTGTGTTAAAAAATGGCGAGGGATTTGGCGTTAGCCATCTGCACTAAGCGCGCGCTTTTCTCCCAGATCGAATGACCTCAAACGACTTTTGATGGGAGGTCCTCTTCCGTGTAGGTCGAATCATAGACCATAAAATCTGAGCCATTGACCGATCAGAAAATATTTTATCCCGCTGACCTAGAATATGCTCTATGTCGGCAACGTAGCAGTATTTAAATTTAACGCGATAGCCGCTAGAGCCGTCAGGGTCATTGAGTATGGCGGTGCGCACACTGATTTTTGCGCTGAACTAAATTGTTCGGCAGATTTTAAAATAAACGAACGGTAATTTTGATTTGAGTACCTCGATCGGCGCCGGGAACATCGAGTTTGCCATTTGCCCCGATATTACCTTATAGAGGCCGCCCTGTTGTTTCAGATGCTCGGCCATTAGTGGATCGGGATGAAAGGCGGGAAGGGAAGCCGAAAATGGGTATGGGGAAACATTAAAGTGGCTTTGGTGATACCTTTGCGAAAAATCCAATGGCCGAGATCGCAGACGCCAGTGCCGGCATTAAAGATGAGTTTCTTACTACCGGCATTCACTTTTAGGCAGCCCGGGTTGTCGCTGAAAGCGATATGATCTCGTGATGGTTAGGCTGTGCTGCTACGCACACCCCAAAATATAAGCTTGAAATTTATTAAAGCTGAACTATTCGGCGTTTTCAGTTCACAGTTTTAGCTTCGCCGCCCACATGCATATGCGTGGACGGCGAATCGAAAACAGTCAGTTCCAGCCTACGGTTGTTTTATGACCCGAGCCAATAGGCTGATTATGTGGTGGTCAAGCAGATGGGCATTTCGTGACCAGGAGTAAGCCCGCCTAGATCGGAAATTCGATTTTTCCGAGGCGACGAGACAGCTTCATATTCTCCGAATAATCGATCGGTACACCAATAACGGCTGGCCCCTTTTGCTTAAAGGCTTCCTCCAAGGCGCCCGGGAGTTCTGCTGCACTGGTCAGCGTCTTGCCCCAGGCATGATAGGATTTTGCCCACATTTCAAGATCGGGATTGCCGAAGGCGAGGTCACTATGCTTACCGTCGAACTGGTTCTGCTGCTTCCACTTGATCAGGCCGTATTCACCGTCCAGCCACACCATGGCCACTACGTTGAGCTTATAACGCACGGCCGTCTCAATATCCTGGGCGTTCATGAAAAATCCGGCGTCGCCGCTGATTGATAGAACTTTACGCTTGGGGTGCGCAATTTTGGCGCCAATCGAGCCAGGAAAGGCGAAGCCCATGGTGCAGAAGCCGTTAGAGATCAGGCAGGTGTTTGGTTCGTCGCATTGATAGTAGCGCGATATCCACATTTTATGGGCGCCCACATCGGACAGCAGAATATCCTCCGGGCCCATTGCCTCGCGCACATCGTAAAGCACTTTCTGCGGCTTCATCGGGAAGGTTTTGCTCTTCTTTTCCTTCTCCAAATCATCTTTAATGGTTTTGCGCAATGCCGCACGTTTTGATATTTTATTGAGCGGCAGTTTCTTTTTGGCCTTACGCCTGCGTTTGATAATCTCTTCGTTGATTTGCCACAGGCCATCAGCCACGTCGCCGACAACATCTACTGAAGCTACATAGTCCTTGTCTATTTCGGCCGGCCAGAAATCAACATGGACGATTTTCTTCTTACGCCCATTATTCCAGAATGACGGTGCATATTCGACTAAGTCATAGCCAACGGAAACGATCACATCGGCATCTCGCATGGCAACGAGGATATGGTCCTTGCCCTGCAGTCCAACGGTATACAAGCAATGCTCATCGCTGCGGGGCACGGCGCCTTTACCCATGAAGGTATTGACCACACCAATGCCGCTATTTTTTGCTAAGCGTTGCAATTGCGCAGCGGCGCGTTTTCTGACCGCACCATTGCCAGCTAGAATCAGCGGTTTTTTTGCTGCCATAATGACATCGACGGCCTGTGCAACGGCCTTATGGTCGGCGCCTGGCCGGCGGGACGTTTCCGGGGTGATAGGTTTGATCGTGGTTTTACTTTTAGCCAAATCTTCTGGCAGTTCGATCAGCACGGCACCCGGTTTTTCAGTTTCCGCGACCTTAAACGCCTTGCGGACTATCTCGGGGATGTTTTCCGGATGGTGCACTGATTGCGCCCATTTGGTGATAGGTTTGAACATGGAAATAGAATCCATGTTTTGGTGGCTTTCCTTATGCAAACGCTCTGTATCGGCTTGGCCAATCAGGCAGACGAGCGGTGCGCGGTCCATATTGGCGTCGGCAACGCCGGTTACCAAATTGGTTGCGCCCGGGCCGAGCGTGCCTAAACACACGCCGGCTTTTCCGGTCAGCCGACCGTAAGCATCCGCCATAAATGCCGCCGCTTGCTCATGGCGACAGAGGATAAATTTGATCTTACTATTCATGAGCGAGATCATCACATCGGCATTTTCTTCGCCCGGAATGCCAAAAATATGTGTGACGCCTTCTTTCTCAAGACATTTTACAAATAGGTCGGATGCCTTCATTGAGTTCACTCCCCTAACTCATCAAAATATATGTAAGGAATAAATATCCGAAGCTTAGCAAGCGCGTCAACCAATAGCGCACCAAGCTAGAGGGTTGGGCTTCAGTACGTCACTACAGTGCAGAGAGTTTATTAATTTTACAGGCGTAGTATAAACAGTGAAATTATGGCTCGAAACTAAGCTCAAAAAGAAGCGCTTACAGCCGGTGCAGACGGTGATTTCCAATCGGCGTTTAACGCCCAATGAATTGGTGCGCTTAATAATACCATGACCGGTTATTGCCCTTCTTTACGCTGTCGCCTCCAGGGCGATATCACACCAACGGCCAAGCCATGGCGCCAATCACCGAGAGGCGGAGATATTTGCGACTAGTTTCTGCGCATAAAAATCTCCGAAAGCCTAACAAATTAACATTAGATGAATTTTTTTGCGTTGCGCGGGCCACCTGGCGGGGCAATTGCTCGTAGAGCCTCTAACCAGAATGTTACTACGGGTTTTAATGGTGGAAACGATGCAGAGGCTGAGTAGGATGAAGTTTCTACGGTTAAGCTTCGGGGCAACGCATATTTTCTGGGCGTAAAGTAATCAGGGGCAGCAGCGCGCCGCGAAGTTGGAGACACAAGAATATGACTGATCTTGACCTCTGTTATATGAGTGCTGGTGAAGCACTTTCTAAATTTCGTGCCAAATTGCTCTCCCCAGTAGAGTTGATGATAGCTGTCATTTCTCGATGCGAATCGGTCAACCCAGAGCTCAATGCTTTTACATACACCTTCTTTGAGCGCGCTCTTGAGCAATCGAAAGTGGCGGAGAACCGCTATGACGCGGGTGAAGCGCGGGCCCTTGAGGGCCTACCGCTCGGAATTAAGGATTTTCACGCAGTTGCCGGTGAAGTCACGACTCTCGGCTCCAAGATATTTGAGCATAATGTTCCAGATAACACGTCCCCCACCGTCGCCCGCCTGCTTGATGCCGGTGCAATCATGCATTGCCGCACCACCACGCCGGAATTCGCTTACGCGCCGGTCACCCGTTCGCCGCTCTGGGGGGTGACCCGCAATCCGTGGAATTTAGATTATACGCCGGGTGGCTCTTCTGGCGGGGCGGGCGCGGCGCTTGCTGCCGGTATGACCTTCCTCGCCGATGGCACCGATGCCGGCGGTTCGGTGCGCATTCCAGCCTCGGCTAGCGGTGTGGTTGGTTACAAAGCGCCGTTCGGGCGCAATCCGCTTGATCGTGACCATCCGCTCGAAAGCTTGCTCCATTACGGCCCAATGACTCGCTGTGTCGGTGACGCGGCTTTGATGCAAAACGTCATGTCAGGAGCACACCCCGAAGATATGTGTTCCTTGCGTGAGGAATTGATCATTCCCGAGCATCTTGACGGCATTAAGGGATGGAAGATTGCGCTTTCCATAGATCTCGGCTTTTTCGAAGTAGCGCCCGAGGTGCGCAGGAAGACCCTGGAGGCGTCTGAAACCTTCCGCGCACTTGGCTGCGAGGTCGACGAGGTCGCGCTCGATTGGAACTACGGCATTCATGATCCCTATTTACAATATTGGGAGGGCATGGCTGCGACCACATTGGCGCAATATCTGCCGGAATGGCGAGATCAGATGGATCCCTATATGGCTGGCATTATAGAGAATGGCGCCGGCCATACTGCGGCGACGCAATATCAATGCAATCTGGTGCGTGGCCAGATGTATCAGGCGTTGGCACCTATTATGGAGCGCTATGATGTGATGATTTGCCCGGCCCTCTCCGTGCCTGCCGTCAAAGCCGAGCATAATATGGCCGATCCTGATTTTCAGATCAACGGCAAACCGGCCGAAGCCTATCTTGGTTGGAACATGTGCTACCCCTTTAACATGGTCAGCCAATGTCCGGTGATGTGTATCCCGAACGGCTTCTGCCCTGAGACCGGTGTGCCTATCGGCCTGCAGATTGTCGGGCGCACTTTTGACGACCTCAGCGTCTTCCGCGCCGCTGCCGCGTTTGAGGCAGCCCAGCCTCCGCTCTATAACAAGCAACGCTTTCGGCCTAATCTTTAGATTTTCTTAAACAGCTTTAGCTGCCGTGGCTCGACTATATTGCACGGGCTGGTGTCGCCGACAGACACAGCAATAATCAGCCGCCGCCGGCCAGCGCGAAGTAATGCGCTGCGTCATCGACGTAAGCAGCCCGCCAGCATCGCCTGCGTCGGCGCGGACGCTCTGACTAATGTGCGCTATCGCATGCTGTTAGGGGACGGGGTGAATATTTATCTGGCGGATTGGCAGGGGAAGCCATGCAAGCGGGCATTCAGGGCTCCATCGATAAGGCCGAGGCGGGCGGCCCGCATGCCTGTTTACATTGCGCTTTCGAAGATGACGCTGTGCTCCTATTTCTAACATTTACAACTGCCGCGCAATGCCGAGCACAAACGCTGCGCCCGATCATAACCGTTGCCAGAAAATACCGATCGGTGGCGCGGCGTTTGGGAAAGTCGCCGAGCTCACCTTAACGGCGAGGATGTCGCCGCTGGTTGCGCCAGCAATTTGCTACCCGCTTCAGTGTTAAAAATATTATGCACCGCATTTTTGCGCAACAATACAAGCGCACCGAGGGCGCGCATCAGGCGGCAGGAAAGGTCTGATCGAGCGACAATTGCGCGCCAATTTCAGCCACCGGATTCGGCGCTTCGACGACAATCTTCAATATATCTAGCTTGGTTCCCGCATGCAGGGCTTGGCTGCACCAGCGCCAGAAATTTATGCCTATGATTTGGTCTTCTGCTTGTATCTCTGTTCCCCCAATTTTTGACCGTGCATTAACTCACCTTGTAAAGTTGGGCAGTGGCCAGGATTTCTTCTTAGTTTAATGGACCTGGCACGCGCGCGAGGCTACTGTCGCGGCAAGACACAACAAAGAGGAGTAAGCGACATGGCATATAGCGCGACAAAGACCGGATTAAATAGTGCATTTGAGCATTGGACCAATGCCCTCAATGAAGGCGATCTCAAATCCTTCTACGCTTTCTTCGATCCGCGCTCGGAAATTCTCGATGAGGATTATCCGTGGCGTATGAACAAGGAAGAATTCATGGACCATATCGGCTTCCATGCGGGTATCACGGGGCATGCGGCGCTGTGGGAGCATTTCAAATGGATTCCGCGCGATGTCGACACCAAGGTGTGGCACAAGCATACCGGCCAGGTCAGTGGCTTCTCGACTTTTCGCGGCAAGCCTGTAGATGCCGGCTTCCGTCAGCGCTTCATGGGTTTCACCACCAATTGGTATCACCACTCGAATACGTGGAAACTGATCAATTGGCATCAGAGCCCGCTCATGGGCCGCATCGAAGGCGCGTCGCCGAGTTAAACGGAGTAAAAATATGTTGGACGTACAGGCCCGTGTGGCGGCAGGCGCGGTTGATGAGGCGCGTCTCTGGCAGCGCATGATGGATATGGCTAAAATTGGTGCCACGCCGGCAGGTGGCGTCAATCGTGCCGCCTTTTCGCCTAAAGATATCGCGGCGCGGAAGCTGCTCATTGAGTGGGCTGGAGAGTTCGGATTCTCTACCGCCACAGACGAGATAGGCAATTTATATGTGCGTCGCGTTGGCACCACCGATGAGGCGCCGGCGGTTACCGGTAGTCATCTCGACAGCCAACCTAAGGGCGGCAAGTTTGATGGCGCCTATGGCGTGGTCGGCGGTTTCGAGGCATTGGAGGCCATTGAGCGCGCCGGCATCAAAACACGCCGCCCGATTGAAGTGGTGGCGTGGAGCAATGAAGAAGGCGGGCGTTTTCAGCCAGGCGCCATGGGCTCGGCCATCTTCGCTGGTGACTATGCGTTGAAAGATGCGTTGGACGCAACCGATACCAATGGCGTGGTTCTGTCCGATGCACTTCAGGAGACCCTGGATTCGACCCCCGGTATTGCCCGGCGCGAGATACCCTATGCGATGGCCGGTTATGTCGAGGCGCATATCGAGCAAGGTCCGCGCCTTGAGAATAACAATCTTACCATCGGTGTGGTCTCCGGAGTGCAGGGCCTCACCTGGTACCGGGTCGAGGTGTTCGGCGAAGAAGCACATGCCGGTACGGCGCCGCTTCAAGGCCGCAAGGACGCGCTCAAATCCGCGATAACCATGGTGGGCGCGTTAGAAGAATTGATGGCTGATGAGAGCGATACCGTGCGCTTTACCGTCGGGCGTTTTGAATGTGGCCCTGGCGCTCCCAGCACCGTGCCGGGCCATGTGCTATTCACTGTCGATTTCCGCCATCCTGATCTCGCCACCTTTGTTGATTTGGGCGGGCGCATTAAAGAAGTGTGTGAGGCCAATGTGCGCGGCTGCAAGGTTACGGTCGAGCGCACCATATATTCCGAGCCGGTGATTTTTGACCCTAGCGTAATCGATTTAGTGCGCACCGTTACCCAAGCGCTTGACCTGCCGCATATGGAGATGGTCTCGGGCGCTGGCCATGACGCCATGCATGTCGCCGGACTTTGCCCTGCCGGCATGATCTTCGTGCCGTGCGATAAGGGTCTCAGCCATAACGAGGCCGAAAGCGCCAGTGCCGCTGACCTTGCCGCGGGTGCGCGCGTGCTTGCCGCCAGCCTGGTCGGATTGGCTAACGCTTGAAGCATGGCTAAAGTTTTTGCAGACGTTGCTATTGTTGGAGCGGGCAATGCCGCTCTTTGCGCTGCTCTGGCGGCAGTGGAAAAAGGCGCCACAGTGGTAGTGTTGGAAGCTGCCCCTGAAGGTGAGCGCGGCGGCAACTCCGCCTATACGGCGGGTGCGATGCGTATCACCTTTGCCGGTGTGGAGGACTTGAAAAAATTAATTCCCGATCTTAGCGAAGAAAATATCGCCAGCACGGATTTCGGCAGCTATTCGTTCGATAATTATTTTGATGACCTGGCCCGGGTCACACAATACCGCGCTGATCCCGATCTGGCAGAAATTCTAATTGGCCAGAGCTTTGAAACACTGGAGTGGATGCAGGGTCAGGGTGTACGCTTTCAACCAAGCTATGGCCGCCAGGCTTTTAGGGTCGGTGACCGTTTCAAATTCTGGGGCGGCCTTGCTGTTGAGGCCTGGGGCGGTGGCCCCGGCTTGGTGCAATCCCTTTTCGATAGTGTAGAGAAGGCTGGCGTGCGCGTGATCTATGAGGCACGGGCGCGTGAATTGATACTCGATAGCGGGCGCGTCAAGGGCGTGCGCGCGACAATGCGCGGCGGCGAAACTCTCGATATTCAAGCGGGTGCGGTAGTCCTGGCCAGCGGCGGCTTTGAATCAAATGCGGAAATGCGCACGCGCTATCTCGGCCCCGGATGGGATCTCGCTAAGGTGCGTGGCACGCGCCATAATATGGGCGATGGTATCCAGATGGCACTCGAATCGGGTGCGGAACCCTATGGCAATTGGTCCGGTTGCCATGCGGTGGGCTGGGACATGAACGCGCCGCTTTACGGCGACCTAGCCGTCGGAGATGGCTTCCAAAAACACAGCTACCCCTTCGGTATCATGGTAAATGCCGAGGGCTTGCGCTTTCTTGATGAAGGCGCAGATTTTCGCAACTACACTTATGCCAAATATGGGCGCGAAATCTTGAGCCAGCCGGGGCAGTTCGCTTGGCAGATATTTGATGCTAAAGTGACGCATTTGTTGCGCGATGAATACCGCATCCGTGAGGTGACGCGTGTCACAGCGAAAACTATTTCGGAACTGGCGGCCAAAATGGAGGGCGTTGATGCCGGGCAATTGCAGCGAACTGTAGATGGCTTTAACGCCGCCGTGCAAAGCGATATTCCGTTCGATCCCAACATCAAGGATGGCCGCGGTACTTTGGGTCTCCATGTTGCTAAGTCCAATTGGGCCAATGCTCTTGATACTGCGCCCTATGAGGCTTATGGCGTCAGCTGCGGCATTACATTTACCTTTGGCGGGCTGCATATTGATGCCAAAGGGCGGGTATTGGATGTGGCTGCAGACCCAATCCCTGGCCTCTATGCGGCGGGGGAATTAGTCGGCGGCTTATTTTATTTCAACTATCCGGGCGGCACTGGGCTCACTTCTGGTGCCGTGTTCGGCCGCCTCGCTGGGCGCTCGGCGGCGTCTTAATTCCGGCTGAGTTACTCCGCTGCTTCGCCGAGCTTGGCGATATTGTCGTTCCAGTGATCAGCGGTGCGGGTTTTGACCGATGCGCGGAACTGATCGGTTGATATGGGCAGCAGTTCGCCAGTACCCCAATCGACGATAACGCAGTAGCGGCGAACCATATCCATACTGTTGATCTCGCCCTTGCGGTAGCGCGCGGCCACTTTTACGGGATCTTCGGCCAGCCAGCCGCGTCGCGCCTTGGCGATTTCGCGCCGCGCTTCTTTGGTGGCTTCTATATCGATTTCATATTCAGCGAGGTCGATGTCGATTACCTTTAGTACTACGCCGTAATCAATCTTGGCTCGCTCAATCGAGACATAATCATCTTCTACATCCAGCATCACAGCTGCTGGATCGCGTTCAAGCGGATCGCCGAGGCCGCCGCCTCCGGCGGTCGGGCGGCTGAACATATCGCCTGATTTAATCTCCACATCTGAGAAAATCGTGCCGAGCCATTCTTTCTCGCCAGTCTCAGAACGTTTGACCCATAGGCCATGTGGCAGCGACGGTAGGCCGCCCTTGATGCCCCAAACGATTGCCCGTTCGCGGTCACAAATATAGGACAGCACCGCATCTTCCGCTTCGCGCAGGGTACTGGTTTTGACCACGCCGGCGCCACCGCGGAACTTACCTGGGCCTCCCGAATCGCGCTTAATTTCAAATTCATTAGCAAGGATTGGTGACAGTCGTTCCTGACCTTCGATCGGTTGGGTTTGCAAGCCGGTGCCAAAGCAGGCGGTGGTGACGTTGCAGCCATCCTTGGTGGCGCGTCCGCCCCAGCCGCCCGGCAGCCAATCATAAAACATGAACATTGGCTTGTCCTCATGGCGCGTATCGCGCCCGCCGGTCAGTAAATATTCAAGATTAAAGGCGCAGGCGATGGCACGTTCTGGGATGATGTCGGACCAGATCTCATAGATCGAGTTCATGATTTTCTCAAATGGCATGAGGAATCCTGTCACCGCCACCGGCCACGGCGCATCGACAATCGAATCCTTCGGCGCAATCACATTGATCGGCCGGTAGAAGCCGGAATTAAGCGGCAGGTCGGGGAAGTAGGTTTTCATGCCGGCGACGACGCCCGAAAAGGTGGCGCCAAAGGCCGAATTATAGAGCGTACTGATGCAATTATGACTGCCGGTAAAATCATAGGTCGCTTCGTCGCCCTTGATAGTGAGTTTTACCCGGATCGGAATGAGGCCCTCGCCCTGGCCGGGATCGCGGTCGATATAATCCACCGTTTCCCAGGTGCCGTCGGGCAGATCAGCAATACGCTGGCGTGTTGCCTGCTCGACATAATCCTGTACTTCCTTAAATCCTGTGACCACCGTGTCTTTGCCGTATTTATCCACCAGGCGGAGAATTTCGCGCTCAGCTACGCGGGTGGCTTCGGTCTGCGCACGCATGTCCCCGATTACTGATTTGGGGTCGCGCGTATTGGCGGCGATCATGTTGGCCACATCTTCGCGCAATACGCCCTGATCGATGATCTTGACCGGTGTGATTCGGATACCTTCACGGAACATTTCCCGCGCATTAACGTCGAACGAGCCTGGCACGCTGCCGCCCACATCTGACCAATGGCCGTTCGATTGGCTGTAGGCGATGATCTCATCACCGACAAAGATCGGACGAATCAAGCGGACATCGTTAAAATGGGTGCCGCCGGCATAGGGGTCGTTGATAATGAAAACGTCGCCCGGTTTCATCTCGCCCTTGAAGGCGCGGATCACATCCTTGCAGGTGTAATGCAGGGTGCCGACATGAACGGCGATATCCTGATTGCCTTGCGCAATGGAATCACCATTGGCGTCATTCAGCGCTGAGGAAAAATCCCGGTTATAGATGACAAAGGAATAGCAGGTGCGAAGCACCTGCTCGGCCATCTGATCGACGGCGGTAATAAAGGAGTTTTTCAGTACCTCGAAGGTAACGGGATCGAGGGTGAGGCCACTCGCTGTACCTGTGCTCTTATAACTCATTTTGAATCCTCCGAGACGTGAATTCGGATATTGTGCCACTCGTCCACTTCGACCCGCACACCGGGCGGGATTACTGTAGTTGAATCAAGCTGCTCAACAATTGCCGGACCATTGAAGGTGGACCCCGCACTAAGCTCTTCATGTTGATATATAGGCGTGTCCACTGGCGTGTCTAGTTCATCAAACGCCACCATACGGGTCGCGCTAACTATCGGCGTGCCGCCAGTTTTCTCGTGACTCTGCAGTTCGGCTTTTTGCGTGACGCCAATAGCGGTCAGGCTGAGGCGGAACAAATCGACCCCTGCATCGTCGCGGCGGAAGGCATATTCGCGCTCATGATCGCGGTGAAAAGACTCGATTGCGTCATCCACTGAATTAAACGGTGCGCCGACCGAAACCGTGAGCGAGCGCCACTGGCCTTCATACATCATGTCGATTGCGCGTTGTAGCAGCATGTCCTTGGCGGCGACGCCTTCAGTTTCCAACCGCTCACGCGCTTCGCTCTCCATTTTGGCGAACTTAGCTTCGATATCGTTTGCATCTGCATCACTGGCCGGCATCAGATAGCTCTGCGCTAAATCGTGACGGATATCGACTAGCAAGCAACCGAGTGCCGAGGTGACGCCCGGATTGGGCGGAATAATGACGGTAGGAATCGCCAACTCCTTGGCCAGCGCCACGCCGTGTAGTGCTCCGGCCCCACCAAAGGCTACGAGCGCAAAATCGCGTGGGTCATAGCCGCGGCTAATGGAAATCAAACGGACCGCATCAGCCATATTGGCGTTGGCGACGCTGACAATAGATTTGGCGGCATCGTCTATGCTCATGCTAAGCGGCTCGGCAACGCCGGTCTTCACCGCTTTTTTGGCGGCATCACGATCGAGCGTGATATTGCCACCCGCGAGCGAGGTACCGAGACGGCCCAAGGCGACATTGGCGTCGGTATTGGTTGGCACTTCATTGCCACGGCCATAACAGGCCGGACCCGGATCGGCGCCGGCCGATTGTGGACCGTTATGGAGCGCGCCGACATCGTCAATCCAGGCGAGCGATCCGCCGCCGGCGCCGATGGTCAGCACTTCGATGCTCGGGAAGCGGATTGGATGGCCAAACTCGATACCCCAATCCTTGGTGACGCGCGATTGGCCACCATAGACCAACGAGACATCGCAGCTAGTACCACCCATATCGAGACCGATGGAATTGTTATAGCCGCACAGCATGGCGATATGGCGGCTCGCAATGGCGCCAGCGGCAATGCCGGAGCCGGCCAGGCGACCGGCGAAGCGCTGCGCCGTGGCCGGCGTCATCACGCCACCGCCAGAATGCAGCAGTAACAGGTCGCTGGCGTAGCCGCCCTCTTTGAGCTGCTCGCTCATGCGCTGGACATAACGGCCAATTACCGGGCTAAGAATCGAATTGACCACGGTGGTCGAGAAACGCTCATGTTCGAAAATTTCAGGCAGGGTGTCGCTCGATGTAATGATATCCGCGTCCGGCATCTCGGCGTGGAGAATTTCTTGCAATCGCTGTTCATGCACCGGGTTCATATAGGAGTTCATAAGACAGATGGCGACCGACTGGACGCCGCGCTTTTTGAGTACTCGCGCCGCTTCGCGCGCATCGTCTTCGTTGAGCGCCTCGACGACCTCGCCTGCTTGATCGATGCGTTCCCTTACTACTAGCCGATCACGGCGGCGGATATAGGGTGGCGCCACATCTTTATAGGTATCCCAGAGTTCTTCTTTATTTGCGCGCCGGATCTCGATCACATCTCGGAATCCGTGGGTGCAGACCATGGCGGCCGGTGGTAGGCGTCGTGTAATCAAAGCGTTTGTGGCAACCGTGGTACCATGGGAAAACAGCGAGACATCCTTGAGGTCAACCTTTGCTTCTTCGAGGCCGTTCATGGCGCCTTCAAGCGGATCATCTGGGGTTGATGGCGTTTTGGCTACGCGCACCTTGCCGCTAGTCTCATCCATGATGCAAATATCGGTAAAAGTTCCGCCGATATCGACGGCCACCCTAAGATTCGACACGCTTGCCCCGCTTTTCTGAGTTATTCGTAAGGGGTCACTTTATTCCTCGCTTACGGCAGGTCAATTGCAACAGTCGTAACAACGAGCAATAAGAATTATCTTTTGTATAGGTCCCTCAAATGCTGGGCGTTCGTATCCGCTCTCCTGGCTACCTCGCATATTCTCGGGCGTTCATTCCCAAAGTTTCTCAAGCGTCGGACCGCTAGACCCATTGCTTTGGCGTGGGCGCGCCTGGCAAGGCGATGAGTCAGACTCACTGCCTTTTCGTATTAATTGCCCCGATGAGTGCTTGCCCAGTGCAACGCGATGACTGTCATAAGGCTGAGAGCGGCGAAACCCGCCACTAAGGGAAATAGCGTGCCGTCAAATTTTTGCCCGATCAGAGTACCGAGCGCGGCAGCGATAAATAGGCTAACGGAGCCGATAACACTGGCGGCAACACCGGCAATATGGCCGAGCGGCTCCATCGCTATGGAATTGAGATTGCCAAATAAAATACCGAGACAAAAGAACATAGGTGCGAGATAGAGCATCATGCTCCAGAGCGGCGGAATACCCTGGAAGGAATAGACGACTGCGAAAAATATGAGCGATATGGCGGTCTGGGTGAGCGCGGAGGAGCGGCAGAGAGTGCGCATATCAATAGTTTTCACCAGGCGGGAGTTTACAATAGTGGCAACACCCACAGCCAGTGCCAGACCGGAAAAATAGAGCGGGAAATAATTCCCGACCGCATAAATATCCTGAAATATCTGCCGTGCGGAGTTGATGTAGCCAAAAATCGTCCCGAAGGCGAAGCCGCTGGCAATGGTGTGGCCCATAGCCGTACGGGTACTCAAGGTCTCCTGCATAGCGACGCAAATTGGGCGTAGGGCGAAACGCTTGCGCGCTGATTTCTCAAGGGTTTCTGGTTGGCGTAGGGAAAACCAGGCGAGGACAGTCAGGCCCAATATCAGGAGAAAAACAAAAATGAAGCGCCAGGGCGCAACCAGTAATATGCCCTGGCCGAGGAAGGGGGCGAGGATTGGCCCGATAACAAAGACAGTAATGATGATCGACATAATGCGCGCCATGGCTGGCCCGGAAAATTGATCGCGCACCAGCGCCATGGTGACAATGCGCGGCCCGGCGGCACCGAGGCCTTGGAGAAAACGCCCGGCCAGCATTGTAGGAAAATCCGTTGCTGCCAGGCAAAGGATGGTGCCGCCGACAAAGACCGCCAGGCCCGCATAAATTGCCGGTTTACGTCCGGTACTGTCCGATAGTGGTCCGTAAAAAAATTGCCCGAGCGCCATGCCGAGAACCAGCGCGGTGACGATATACTGCGTTTGGTTGTCACTACTGGTTCCAAGGTCTTGCCCGATCAATGCCAGCGCCGGAATCATGACGTCGATGGAGAGCGCAAACACCGACATCATAAACGCCGCGAGGGCAATAAATTCAGCGCCGTGCCGGGCTGGCCGTGCCTGCATTGAGGTCATTTTGGGAATAAATTTCTCTGTTTGAGCTTGGTTATGCGCGTGTCTGAAGCTGGGCGTGGAAGAAGGCTACATTTACCATCAATTCCGGTAAGAGATTATGAAATAGTTGGCAGACTGGACGAAGCTCATCGAGCGGCTCATCGGCGTGGTGGTAGTCCATCGGCAGGAAAAGCGCCAAAATTTACGGTGTATGGCGGCCTTCAAAGGGCGGTGACACATTTATCTGCTTTACCTAAACTGCCACTTAACAACAACCCCTGGGTCAGACGGGCAATCATTAGATAGGGGAAATTGCCATGCGAGAAGGTCTCGATCATGGCGCGGATATTATTATGCTCGCCATAGCCGCTATCGCCAAGCCGTTCGGTGAGCGACGGCGACGCTAGATTCTCAACCTCTACCTGGCTATGTACGTGCAGATCATGCACCGCCGCAACAAAATGCCCGCTCGTGGCGAGCGGTCGCAGGGCGCACCATAACTAGCCGAGAAATCTCAGATAGTGGGCGTAAGCTACGGTTACCAAGCCTATCTAGGGCACCTGGAAGAACTCTTTCATGCCATTGTAGTGCGTATCCACTGCGCCTGCCGCCGCATATTCCGGCAAGAGTTAGATGGGGGGAGGCTGGTCCGGAAATTGGCGCGGCGGTAATTCTAAACCGGGCGTTGCGCTCATGACGGCCTCAGAAATTACGCAAGATCGTTATTGCCAGTGTTAAATCCCGGCATACAATTAGCCAGCAGGGAGGAGCTGATGTTTGTCGGCGCGTTGGCGCTAATTACGTTCATCATCATTTTATATTAGCAGGATTAATTATATGAGCACAAAAATCGGATTCATTGGTCTTGGCACCATGGGTAAGGTGATGTCGCGCCGTCTGATGGTGGCGGGCTATTCACTGACCGTCTGGAATCGTACCGAGGCGAGCGCGAAAGAGCTGATCGCAGAAGGTGCCACTTGGGCGAATTCGCCGAAAGAGGTCGCCGCCGAATCTGATGTGGTCTTCACTATGACTAGCGATGCCGCAGCTTCGACCGAGGTTATTTGCGGCCTGAATGGTGTGCTGCAAGGCGCCCGTAAGGGACTGGTGGTAATTGATTCGGCGAGCATTGCGCCCGAGGCTTCGCAGGCCAACGCGGCGCAGGCCGAGGAAAAAGGCGTGGCGCTACTGGATGCACCAGTCTCCGGCGGGCCGAAAGTGGCAGAAAACGGCGCTCTCGGCATCATGGTCGGTGGCTCGGAAGAAGGCTTCAAGAAAGCCGAACCGATCTTTAATGAACTTGGTAAAATGGTGCTCTATTGCGGCGCCAGTGGAAACGGCACGACCCTCAAATTAATAGCCAATCTGGTCATGGGCGTGGCCATTCAGGCCTCCGCTGAGGCTTTGGTGCTTGCGGCGAAAGTCGGCATGGATCCGCAAGTGGTTATCGATATCACCTCGCTGCCGGGTACCGGTCCGCAAACCGGCGCCATGGCAACACGTGGACCGCGCATGGTGAACCATAACTTCTTCCCACCGCATTTTTCTACGAACAATATGGACAAGGATTTGACCGGCGCTATTCGTCTGGCTGAAAAACACGGCGTGTCTTTGCCAACCGCCAGCGCGGCTCGCGAGACGCTGCGTGCGGTGAAATCCCAAGGCAATGGCCATATAGATTCGAGCGCTGTGGTTACCGTGCTCGAAGCCATGGCCGATACCTCAGTCTTTAATGAATAAGCGCATTACTCGAGATAAAAGAACAAGAAAATGGCAATAAAAATTAGTGCCCAAGAGTTGGAACCCCGTTGGCTCGTAAAGTCGCGCTACGCAACTGGGAAGTCGCGCATTTTTCTCGGGCCAAATTGCAGCCACCAATGACAAATCGATTATCGGCGATATGGTTCTGGCACAGGCGGAAACCGTTATCGATAAGATGGTCTAAATCTCCTATACCGCCGGGCGCGGCTACGCTGTCGGTCGCCGGAAGTGGCCAATCCGGCCCAGCTGTCATGAGTAACACGTCAGTATGAGCAAAAAGCCGGTCTTGATGCTGACTCATGTAAGCGCTCGGGATAGCGGGCAGATTGCTGTCATCCTAGGTGCGTTGGGCTATTCGGTGGAAACGCGGCGCGTCAACAAGGGTGACCCGTTGCCAGAAGATATCGAAAATTATGCTGGCTTCGCCTCCTTCGGCGGGCCTCAGAGTGCCAATGATGATCACGTCGATTATATCCGCGCCGAGATCGATTGGATGGGCCGCGTGTTGGCGGCAGATAAACCACTTCTCGGCCTTTGTCTCGGTGGCCAGCTCATAGCGCGTGTGCTTGGCGCGCGGGTCGCGCCACACTCGGAAGGTCTCTACGAGTTCGGCTATTTTCCGATTATGCCGTTGGGGGAGAGCGAGGATCTAAAAATGGCGGCGCCGTTGCAGGTTTTTCACCGCCATGGTGAAGCCTTTGAACTGCCTGTCGGCGCCCAGCATTTAGCCACGCGTGAGACCTACCCCAACCAGGCGTTTCGTTATGGTGCTGCGGGGTTTGCTCTACAATTTCATCCCGAGGTTAACGATGCGGTGCTCAACTCTTGGCTCAATTGCCAGCCACCGCCGGTGGATTTGGGGTATCCGGGCGCGCAGAGCGCTGCCGAGCAATTCTCTGCTCACGCGACTAACCAGGAAGCTATGCATCGTTGGTTACATAATTTTTTACTACACTGGCTCTCTCTTGGGCTGTAAATTTAAAGTAATTAATGGTTAATTTATTTCTCAGGAAATATAATTTTTTGCGTGGTTGGAAGTCTTTGGAAGATCCAGGGGTATGATTTTTCGCCAGCTATTTCATCATTGGTCGCTTAGGGAAACAGCTAATGAGTTTTATAGAACTACGTCAGTATGAAATTTTTCTAGGGAAAATGAACGATTGGGTATCCTTAATGGAGGAAGAGATTGTACCGTTTCAAACCTCTAAAGGGATGAGCATTCTTGGTCGGTATAGAGGGGAAGATGACGATAGAAAATACGTGTGGCTAAGGGAGTTTGAGAGCGAGGAGCAACGCAAATCACTTTATGAGGCAGTATATGAAAGTGATCACTGGAAAAATATCTTGTTGCCCCGAGTTTCCAAATTAATAAACCGGGAGACAATAGAGGTCACTCGGTTGATACCTTTAGCGTAGTGTTTAGTGCGAGGCGCGGCGGTTTAAGAAAGCTCGCTGCCCCACTTGTCGTAGCCCTCGCTGTTGTTCTTACCGGGTCATGGGCGAGCGCGCAGGAATCTGATCTACCGCATTGTAAGGGCAAGGGTAACCGGTATTGGCATAATTTATTTGGTGCCGCCACCCTTGTTATGTTTGGGAGCAAAGACGTCGGTGAGTGGCGGGATGGCTTAGAGCAGGAACAAGGCTCCGTCACCTTTGCCGATGGGAAAGGCAAATATATCGGCGAATACAGGGACGACAAATTCAACGGATAGGGCACCTATACCCTGACCGATGGAGAAGCGCTGGAGGGCGTCTGGAAGAACGGTGATTTTCAATACGAAAGAAAATATCCAAAGTCAGCTAGCTCAAAGTGAACTAGACCATCAAATCGGTTATCGTTAGTTTCAGTATCACCATCTCAGTCTCCGCCCCATCTGAGGGGGTAACCCAGAAACTGAGCTGTGCCCAGGACATATACAGCAAAGTAAGTGAATCGATCACGATTTCTCCAATCAATTGGGTAAGGGGCGACATCCACCTCTGAGGATGAACTGGTGTTATAGTTGCTGTTGGGCCAACCCAGTTGGCTTCTTGCCTTCGGCGATCATGAGAAACACATCACAGCGCTCGAAACACGGTAGCGAAGGAAAATTATATGACCCCCAAAGAGGTCGCAGCTGCCTTTGTAGCAGCCCACAATGCGCATGACGTAGACAAGATGATGAGTTATCTAACTGAAGATAGCGTGATGATCGATGTTGCGGCGCCGATTCCCTTAGACAGTAAAAAGGATGTACGCAAATTATATGAAATGATCTTCGCAGCGATTGATATCAATTTCGAAATTACAGGAATGATCGCTGAGGGCAATAAAGTCTTTGCGGCCATACGTACGACAGGTTCAGGTATAGGTGTTTGGATGGGCAAAAATCTTAAGGGTGCTAAGTGCGAAGTTTTTGAAGGCATGTTTGCAGAAATACGTGGCAACCAGATTGAGAAAACTATGTTCTACAGTGATACCGCAACATTATCACAACAACTCGGAGATTATTCACCCGCCATTGATATGGATCAGAGCTAGAAGTTCGAGCGTCCGACACGCAGTCGAACTTGATTCCTAAAAGCTGGGTCTGACTTGTATTTCGGGTCAGACATCTCCGAGATCATTTCTTGCCTAGAAGCAAAACCGCTTCCGCTCGCTGGCGCACTCGCACCCTCCTTGGCGACATCCTTGGACGGTGTTACAAAGGTGAACAGGTCATAAAACTTGATGATCCGCTATTCTGACCCAGCGCGCTGCCAGCACCTTGACCTTGATCAAGTGCTTTTTTGTGCGGCCTTTCCCGTCCTATGGTGCTGTGCCAACCAAACGCCGGCGAGAATAATGACGCAGCCTATTGCCTGCAGGGGCCCAAGGGACTCGGCTAGAATCAACCAACCGAGAATTGCCGCGATCACCGGTTCGCCGAGAAAGGCAACGGCGGTGAAGGAGGCCGGTAAATGGGCCAACGCATAGGCCGCGAGTCCTTGGCCAAGTAAATGCACTAGGAGGGCGAGGCCAATAATCATTGCCCAGCCGAACAAACTGTTGGCTACGAAGCCCTCACCGGTTAGGAGCGCCGCCAGCAGCAGCCCAGGTAGGCTGAATAGGCCGCTCCAAAACATGATGGCGCCAGTCGGCAACCCGGCGCGGAGATGCTTGATGGTAAGCAGGTAAGATCCGAAGAAAAACGCGGTCACAATGCCTAACATATCACCGAGAAAATCACCTCCGCCAAACATCAGAGATGAGCCCAGCAAGCAGGCACCACCAATCAGGGTGACGGCAAAGCCGGCGAGAAAGCCGCGCGAGACCCGCTCGCCAAACAGCAGCCGGGCGCCGATGATGACAAAGATCGGCGAGGAGCAGGCGAAGAAGGTGGAGTTGGCCACATTAGTGAGGGTGATCGACCAGTGCCAAAACACCAGATCTCCCGACCAGAAAAGCCCTGAGAGGGCCAGCACTAGCCAGTCGCGACGCCCGATCCGGGTTGGCTCCTGATGTCTGCTGGTGACGCTATTGCCGGCAAGTTTGGGGCGGCGCTCAAGCGCCAGCCAAAGCGCCAGAAAGGGCAGGGCGAAAGCGACGCGGAAGAGGGCGGTGCTGTTTGGACCAAGCTCGGAGAGACGCATAAAGATCGGCGCAAATCCGACCCCCACAACGCCGAGTGCGAGTGCGGCCATAGCTAGGCGTGTGGGGGGGCTAGTATGGGAGGGCGACGTGGCGGTAATGACGTTCTCCTGAGACACTTGAATTCTTTGCGCGCCTACTGGATTGCGCGCCAAGGGAGCTTATCGCCTTCAGGGTGCGGCTGGCCAGCCTGCTATGGGTAATGCAGATATGATTGCCGGGCAGCTACCGCAGCGCTTGCCTCACCCCCCTCGGCTATGTTGCCATGGCAGCACTAGGGGGGATTCGATGAAGCTCGGCATGTTTATGATGCCTGTCAATGATCACAGGCGCGGTACCCATACGGTTCTTCAGGAAGACGTTGAGATCGCAGTTGAATGTGACCGGCTCGGCTTTAATGAATTTTGGATCGGTGAGCATTACACGACCTTGTCGGAGCCGGTGTCCTGCCCGCTGATATTTCTCGCCAATCTGATTGCCCGGACCGAGAAGATTAAGCTCTGCACCGGTGTGATTAATTTGCCGCAACGCCATCCGGCCCAGGTCGCTGCCCATACCGCTATGCTGGATCATCTCAGCGATGGCCGGTTGGTGATGGGTGTTTCGCCCGGTGGGCTGGTGAGCGATTTTGAAATTTTTGGCGTCACAGACCTCACGGTGCGGCGCGAGATGGCTGGAGAATGTATAGATACGGTATTGAAGCTCTGGGCCACCAAACCGCCCTATAACATTTCCGGCAAATATTGGAACATCCGCCTCGATAAACACTCCTATCCAGATCTTGGTGTCGGCGAGTTGATCAAGCCCTATCAACAGCCCCATCCGCCGTTGGTTGCTTCGGCTATGAGTCCTAATTCCGGCAGCGTACATACCGCCGCCATCAAGGGTTGGGGTGTGATCTCTGCTAATTTTGTGCCGACATCCACCATTAAATCCCATTGGGATGGTTTTGTGTCTTCATGCAAAGAGGTTGGGCGCATACCTGAGCCTGCCGATTGGCGCGTTGCGCGCACCATCTTCGTCGCGCCTAACGATGCGGAGGCGAAGGCCTATGTGCGTAGTTCCGACAGCCCCTTCGCACATTATTTTGGCTATCTGGTTGAGCTTATCAAACGCGCCGAGTTCCATGCTATCATGAAGGAATCGTCCGACATGCCGGATGACGCGCTGACGACGGAGTATGCCTGCAATAATTTCATTATTGCAGGCAGTCCCGACAGTGTGACCGAACAAATCCTCGCACTACGCGAAGAGATCGGCCCATTCGGTACCCTCTTAATGACAGCAGCAGATTTGCAAGGCCCTACGCATCGGCCGAAAATACTGGCCTCCATGGATTTGATGGCCAACCAGGTGATGCCGCGCCTGCGCGCCGCACTCGGAAACGGGGCGGGTTCTTAGAGCATGTCACGCTCGTATGTGCTTAACCGAGATGCCCTAAATCTTTGGTGTTTAAGAAAATACACATCGCTGGGTTCTACCTGCGCCGGTTTAATTTTACCAGGTAGAGGCCTGTCCCGCCATGGATGACGTCTTTGCCGATCGGCTAGACTCGCAAACCTTAAAAGCGTTAAACACGCGCTCCGATACAAAAGGGCTCACGCACTTATGCAGCCACCTGTTGGTATTGGGCGCACTGGTATTGCTCATCTCGGTAATCCCTTTCAGCCCCTGGCTGGTGCCTGCACTTACAGTCTATGGCGGCCTACTGATTTTTCTCTTCGCGCCCCTGCACGAATGCATTCACCGCACTGCATTCCGTGCGCGCTGGCTGAACGATAGCACTGCGTTGCTCACAGGCGCCGTGCTGTTGCTGCCGCCCGGCTATTTCCGCGAATTCCATTTCGCTCACCACCGCCACACCCAGGATGCAGAGACCGACCCTGAATTAGCTTCTGCAAAACCAGATAGTTTTAGAAAATATGTTTGGTTTATATCCGGTGTGCCCTACTGGCGCGAGCGCATCACAACAATCCTACGCCATGCCGGTGGTCGCGTGACGGAGCCCTATATTGCACCACGTAAACGCGCTGCCATTATTCGCGAAGCGCGCCTTTATCTGGCTCTTTACTGCGCTGCAATCGCAGCATCAGCGGTAGCAGGAAGCTTGACCATCGCCCTCTACTGGTTGGTCCCGGCACTGTTAGGCCAACCGGCGCTCCGCCTGTTCTTGATGGCTGAGCATAGCGGCTGTCCGCGCATCAAGGATATGCTAAAAAATTCCCGCACCACACGCAGCAACGCATTCGTCCGCTGGTTTGCCTGGAATATGTCCTACCATGCTGAGCACCATGCCTATCCTGCCATACCATACCACGCGCTCCCGGCCACCCATCAACTTTTAGCATCGGCGATTGAAACGAAATCCAGTAGCTACTTGGAAGTGAATTGGAAAATATTTAGACGGCGCAATGGCCTAGCACAATAATAATTAGGTATGCTGTTACTTTAATTATGTGGAATCTTAATTACGGGTGCGCTGCTCTCCCAAACGGCATCATCTGCCGAAATACGCTCAACATTTCGGAACATGTGCCAAGCCAAGCGCGCGGATGCGATTGTCCGGCGCCCATTTGGTATCGCAAATCACGTACGTTGTATTCTCCAGCCACGGCACGGTTGCCAGGGGGGTAGAATCCCTTAGCAGGGTTTGGTTGCTGTAAATAAATGTTTTTCGCATAGCGCTTATCGAGCAATACATACGACGCGCTATCGACTACAACAATGCCGCCATACATATTCACCCCGTCACGGGCAAACCGAGAACGGCGCTCAATCAGCACTATTCCTTAAGGTTTAGAATTACGGGAGTCTAAACGTCTAGAATTTGGTCCACCAGGGTTTGCGGCCATTCAGCCCGACCATGGGAATACCGGTCATCATCGCTACGTCCTGTGTTAGCGAGCGCATATCGTTGGGATCAAGGTCAGCGACCTTGTTTTTGCCGCACGAGCGCGCAAAAAGCTGGATTTCCATGGTCATGGCGTTGAGGAAGTTGGTCACCCGCTCAGCCGCCTCTTCGACATTAAGGCGCGCCATCAGTTTGGGCAATTGCGTCGTGATGCCGACCGGGCAAAGGCCGGTATGGCAGTGCTGGCATTCATAGGGCGTGGTGCCGAGGCGCTCATAATCCTCGAGATAGAGCGGCGCGTGGCAATTGAGCGCGATGATCGGCGCGGTGCCGAGATAGACCACATCGGCACCCAGCGCGAGGGCCTTGGCCGCATCGGCGCCGTTTTTGATGCCGCCGCCGACGATCAGTTTGATCTCGTCCTGCTTGCCCATGTCATGAAGCGCTTCGACCGCTTCCGCGATGGCCGCGATGGTGGGAATGCCGGCATGATCAAGCTGGACCGCCGGCGAGGCGGCGGTACCGCCTTCCATACCGTCAAAAACGATGGCGTCGACATCGGCCTTGCAGGCGATGCGCACATCGTTGGCAATACGCGAGGCGCCGACCTTAATCGAGATCGGCACTTCATAATTGGTTACTTCGCGGATCTGCTCGAGCTTCATATAAAGATCGTCCGCACCCATCCAATCGGGATGGCGGCAGCCGCTGCGCTGGTCGATACCAGGCGGCAGATCGCGCATTTTGGCCACTTCGTCGCTCATCTTCAGACCGAGGAGAACGCCGCCGGTGCCGGGTTTGGCACCCTGGCCGGCTCCGATCTCGATCATATCTGCTTTTTGTAGATCATAGGGATTCATGCCGTAACGGCTCGGCAGATATTGCATCACCAGCTTGGACGAATGCTCGCGCTCTTCCGGATGCATGCCGCCTTCGCCGGTGCAAGTGGAGATGCCGCAATTCGTGGCGGCTTTGCCTAGCGCCCGCTTGGCGTTGACCGAGAGCGCGCCGAAGCTCATGCCGGCGATCATGATCGGACGTTCGAGTACGAGCGGGCGCGACACCCGCCCTTCGCCGATCACCACCCGGGTATCGCAACGCTCGCGGTAGCCTTCGAGCGGCATGCGCGAGAGCCCGGCGGGGGTAAACACCAGATCGTCGAAACTTGGCAGATCGTGGCGTTTGGTTGCCTGGCCACGAATCTTATAGCGCCCGAGCTCGGCCTTCTCCTGGATTTCCTCAATCGCGTCGGGATGCCATACGCCGCTATAGGCGGGGGGTCGGTAAGCGGAGCTCATAACGCGTCCTTCCAGGCGGCGAAATCATGCTTGTTGAAATTCCACAGCGATTTATCAGATTGCAGTTTCTTGAAGGCTTTGGGGGCTTTCATTTTGTGTTTCTCCAACAGCGCCAATACCGCGTCCAATTCGCCGTCTTCGGGGTCTACCTGCGCTACGCCGCTGCCCATTTCATCGGCCTCGCCGCCGAGCCATATCTGCCCCTGATACATGGAATCGCCCAATCCCTTGGCGGCATTGCCGCAAATGACCATGCGCCCGTTCTGCATCATGAATCCGGACATGTAGCCGGCATTGCCGCCGATGATTACATCGCCGGATTTGAGATAGATGCCGGCACGCGGCCCGCCATCGCCTTTGACGACGATGCGTCCGCCACGCAGTGAGGGGGCGGCCGAGGAAGCGGCGTTACCTTCGACGACAACTTCGCCGGCGAGCAGATTGTCACCCACACCCCAGCCGGCGCTGCCGTGAATCTCCGCCGTGACATTATCGCACAGACCGACCGTGTAATAGCCGACATGGCCGCGATAGATGAGATGGATTGGCTTCAAGATACCGACGCCAATATTATGGCGCGCTCTCGTGTTAAGAATTTCAACCTGTTTTACGCCATCGTCCGCTGCTTTGCGAATGATGTTATTGATCTCACGTGTTTCCTTATCGCTGCAATTAATCGTGAGCGTTTCTACATTTGCCATATATGTACCTCGCCTGCGCCAGGTTCCCACACATCCATATCCGCCAAAACACCCTCGCGTAAGCTTTGCGGGTCGGATGAAAAGGCAACGAGATCATCTGTTTCCGCAACCACCGCCGGTTTGGCAGCATAGTTATCTTTTACCAGCGCGAAGCAATCATTGGTGACAGCTATATAGGTAAAGCAGCCGTCGAGCTTTTCGATTGAGATGCGGAGAGCATCCTCAAACGACGCGCCGTTTGACATTTCATCGATCAACATGATGGGTATGATCTCCGAATCATTTTGTGTCGTGAAGTCGTAGCCCTTACGGGCGTAGCTTGAGCGCAAATGATGGTAATTGGTAATATGGCCGTTATGCATGATGGCCATATCTGAATTGGCTCGCGCCGTCAGCGGTTGGCCGTTGGTAAAATCGATGCCGCTCTCGGTGGCGTAGCGCGTGAGGCCCATGGCGAGGCGGCCGTCATAGGCTTTGAGATCAAACTGCGCATCAAGATTGGCAACGCCGCCCATATGCTTGAGCACTTCCAGATGACGCCCGACGCTGGCCACGTTAATGCCCGGGTCAAGCGCTTCAATAGCTGTTACCAAATCCGCTTCTGCACCCGAATAGTCGATCACGGCGCGGATATAACCTTTGCCATCTGTCGCTTGTCTGATTGAACCAAGCTCGTCTAGGCATTCCAGCACCCGTGCGCCATCGCTCGGATTGTCGCAATTGACGCCGACATAGAGCTGATTGCCGTCATTGTTGTGCCAGAGAGTTACGCCGGTTGAATCGGGACCGCGCCGATAGATGCCGTCAAGAATACGATAAGCAATCTCGCCGGTCTTCTGGCTATGCACCTCCGTCTTGTAAAAAATACCGCCAACGCCGCACATGGTATTTCTCCTGCCTTATTATGTCTTTGCTATGTCGCTGGGCCGTCGCTGACCGGTCTCATTTCCCGAAATATCGTTCTTTCTTAAAACGGCTTCGGATTAATGAAGCGCTTGAGCACGTTTTTAGTCATGCGTGATACGTTGTTCTTATAGTTATTATGCGCCAAGCTGCCGGCCCAGGCGATCGAGCCGGTCGACCATACGGCGCCGCCATTTTGCGTCTCATGGAAGGTGATATCGGCCCGCACCAGCTCATTCTCATGCCCGCCCTGGCCGGGCGTTGAAACCAGAATTTCCTCGCAAACCACCAAGTAAATATCGGTATGCTCAACCGAAGAGGCGACGACATAGGCATCAGGTGGGGTGCCGAGAGCTCGGTCAGCGCGGTCCAGTTCCAGGCCCGCAGCGCCGTTACCGATCAGGCCGAAGTCGCCAATCTTCTCGTCCTTGCCGATACCGTCAAAGATAAATTTTACTTTCGCCTTATGACTATCGGGATTGCGCAAATAATAGGACGAGATATCGAAGCCCTGGGCAGTGAAGCCAACACCAAGCAATTTCTGCGGCGCACGGCCGTTGCGCCGCCATAGGCCGCCATATTCGCCCGAGAAGCTGAAATAATATTCACCCGTGCGCGCTTCCCAGGTGCGGATACCGTCCTCGTTACGCCTGACCTCGATCACGCCCGGCACTTCACTGTGATATTGGATACGCCAATACCAGCCATTGGCGCCGAGATACATTAGTCGTCCGCCGCGCCGTTGATAGGCGTCCATGGCATCCCACATTTCGACCGAGTGATATTCCGGATGGGTGCTGCTGACGACGACGGCGTAATCCTCAATCGCCGAAAGCCCTTCATAATGCAGGTCCTCATCACTGATAACGTCATAATCAATTTTCATCGCCTCAAGCCAGTCGGTGATGTGGGTGTCGGCGTTGAACTGCCAAAGGGTTGATTCTGTGGCGCCAATCCACATGCGATGCTTGGGTCGCATATTGAGGATCGGGCGCAGGCGTGAGGAATAGCAGATGCCCGAACCATCGGAATGTGTGTCGTAGCAGGAACCGCCATATTCACGGTGCTCATTGAGGAAAATATTAAACTTATCGAGCTGCACCAGACGCCCGGCGAGAAGCTGGCCGACCGGCGAATCCGTATTCATATGTTCGTTGGCATAGGCCTGATAGCTGGCGCTCGGCATGAGGTAGAGCACTTTGGCCGTTGGCTTGCCGCGTGGTGCGCGCACTGCGAAGGGAATATGGTCTTCATGGTCGCCGGTCCGCAAACGTGCGGCATAGACACCACTTTTGAGGCCCTTGGGAATGGTCAGTTTGAAATCGACCTCCCAGCCGGCGTCATAGAGATCATCGTCATGGAAATGAATGGCACCATATTGGCCGGGTGCATTGGTCCAGTTCATTTCCTCACCGGTCCAGTTCCAGCCAGTCATGGCGCGCGCCGGTAGATTAACGATCTCGCCGTGCAACAGGTTAGGCGACATATCGCTGACTTTCTGGCCTTTGATATCGCAGCTGAAATCCCAGGCGCCGATCACCGAATTGGCGATCTCGGTAGCCACGGGCCAGGTTTTTAGGCTTTCCATCTCGGCCGCGTTCAGCACCCGATTGGTGATACGCGGGCTATCGATTTTGCCATTATAATGGCCGCCGCAAACCGTACGTCCCTTGTCAAGCTTGGTGAAATACCCGCCCATGGTGAGCGGCGCATCATGTTTGGCAACGCTACCGACGGTCGATTTCCTGCGTACGACTGCGCGGTCGCTGGTGGTCGCATAGCCGTGCAGTGGCTCTTGTACCAGGGTAACGTTCTTGGTCTTGGCATCGTAGCTGGCAGCGACGAAATACCACTCTTGGGCAACTAGTGGTTTGCCGGTACTCATAGTTTGGATCTTGCCCTTGCCATTGCCGAGGCAGAGCGCAAGTGAGCCATCCTGTTTGGTGATAATCAGCGCAGCGCCGGCCTTATCACGGTCGCGCCATTTGGAGATAAGCGCCTGGGTGCCATTCTCCGGCGTGGTCGGCCAGATGAAGGCCTGCATGGTAAAGCTTTCGAGGTCGTCAAGAATATCGCTGGCGCCGATTTCAATAAAAGAACCGGCATGGATCACCTGCTTGCGGCTCTTATAGTTACCGTTGGCGGGGGTCTTGACCAGTTTCTCCTGGTAGCCTGGGCCGTCAGGATTTTCGTCGCCGCAGATTAGGCGAACAATGTCCGCGCGGTAGCGCTTGCCTTCCTCGCAATTGACCATAAAGCTTATGGTCTCGCCGGGAGCAGCGCTGATTTTGTCGGCATAGCCAGTAATTTTCATCATGATGATTTCATTCCTTGACGATTGCAGGCCCTAACGCGGGCGCTCACCTGCTGGGGGATGTCGTTTTACTAAACGCTTTCGTGCGCAAGAAACTTAGCTTAAGGTCTCTCCCCGTGCTTGCTTCCAGCGCAGCTTGAAGACATACCATTCGGCATCTTCAAGCGTGGTAAATTTCTTGCGGAGCATTTGAACCGGCTTGCCGCGAACGCCTGAGGTTTTGGCGAGTTGCCATTCCCGATTGGCTTTGGTGCAAATCAGGCAATGTTTGTTTTCCATGGGCAAGGCACGAAATTCGTTAAGGATCACCTGCAAATCTGTGCTGTGATGACCAATTGGTGATTTGCGGAATTCCTCGATTGCGCGGTTTTCAATTTCACTAGGCATTTTTTGTTCCCCGTTGTTTTTACGGCTAATTCAGTTCTTAGCTTACCATTAGAAATAACGTGGTTACCACTAGACTCATAAGATACGTTTTGCCATGCCCCGCTTTAGAGACGTTTCGCGGCGCGCCTCCGATGCGCAACCAGGAATATATAGGCGGCAAAGAGGATGATTACAGAGCCATAGACCGAGAATGCGCCCATCGTCGGAATCATTGGCGTGTAGCCGCTGCTCATTTTGGTGTAGAGCCATTCGGTTACCGTGCTGTCGGCGCCCGTGGTATATGTCGAGAGTGGGAAATTGCCCCACGACAGTAGGAAGGCGAAAAGCCCGCCGGAAAAGAGACCGGGCGCGAGGGCGGGGAGGGTAACTTCCCAAAAGACCTGCCAGCGATTGGCGCCGAGATCATAGGCCGCTTCCTCCTGACTGACATCAAAGCCATAAACCTGAATCGAGATCACCAGGGTGACGATCGGCGCAATCCATACCAGATGGGCGAAGACCGCGGCTTCCCAGGTTGGCAACACGCCGATATAGGTGAACCACAGTAGAAGCGCCAGACCCAGCACCGCCTGGGGGAAGAAGACCGGCAGCATGATCAGGCGCTGATAGAGAATGCGCCCTTTCCAGTCATAGCGAGCAAATGCCAGCGCGCCAAAAAAGCCCAGTACCAAGGCAATAAGGGCCACGCAACCGGCGACATACAATGAGGTTAGGTGCAAATTCTCAGTTAGATTTGCATTGATGGTTTCATCATACCATTTGAAGCTCCATTCTTTCATTGGGAAGCGGAAATAGCGCGACTTGCTAAAGGATGAAATAATAACGGCAGCGATGGGCAGAAAGAAAAACAGTAATACCACAGCGGTCCACACTCCGATCAGGGCATGGACCCAACGTTTCTTCCGGTCTTCCATTGTTAGCGCCTCCCCAACAATCGGTCGAGGTCAAGACGGTGCATGACATAGACTACCAGGACGCCAGTGATGAGGATGGCAAACATTGAAATTGAGGACCCGAGCGGCCAATTTTGCGCATAGGTAAATTCATGCTGAATGGAATGGGAGATGACGACCGTATTGGCGCCACCCAACACTTTGGCTTCCGAAATGGCGCCAACAGCGAGCACGAAGGTCAGGAGGGAGCCAATCAGAATGCCGGGCATAGCCACCGGAAGCTCGACCTCGCGGAAAATTTGAAAGCGATTGGCGCCAAGATCACCTGCCGCATCAACTTGATCCCTGGGCACGAGGGAGAGGCCGAGTGTGGTTGGAAATAAAGTGTAGGGCAGATAGACATAGACCATGCCCAGAAGAGTGGTGCCGTTTGAATAGAGCATGGTGCCGGTATTAAATCCAAACAACTCTTTGGTAATCCCTGCGAAAATGCCGCCGCCTTTCAGCAATAAAATATACCAGCCGAACAGGCGAACATTTTCTGAAACAAATAGTGGGATTACTAGAAGTAGCATGATCGGCGCCGCCCATCGGCCAAATACCTTGGCCAAGCCATAGGACACCGGATAGGAAATTAGTAGGCAGCACGCCACAGTCGCAGTCGCCAGTCCAAATGACCAGAGGAACGAGATGTAATAGCTCTCGGTGAGGATGTGGACATAATTTTCGACCGTCCACTCACCATGAAAACCAAAAGTTCGCTCGGGCAGGAAGCTGAAACCAAGGACAATCACCAGTGGGCCAACAAAGCCCGCCAGGAAAAGTATCAGAATTGGCATTGAAGTCAGAAAACCGGGTTGGCGCAGCCAAAGGCCGAAGGATTGCAACGCAGTCGGTTGCGGCAACAGCGGCGGCGTTTTATCGATGATTGTCGACATGTTAGTCGCTTACCAAGACGCTATCTTGGACGTTCCAGCCGATGATGACATCATCATCAATGTTACCTTGATAGGCCTGCTCACGTAGCTTTTCCACAACTAACATCGAATCGCCAACGCGCACATGATATTGCACCCGCGAACCCATGCCATACTCGTTAAACAAAGACCCTTTGACGTGATTGTCGGCCTCTGATGGGTCGTTGAGAAATCGCATGGATTCGGGGCGGATAACCAGATAACCGGTATCGGAGCCATCGGTAGAAGTCGGTACAGCCAGTTGCGTGCTTAACTCAGCGCAATCATATTTGTTATCGGCACCCCGGTACACAGCCAGCGTATTCACTTCACCCATAAATTCCGAGACAAATTTGTTGAGCGGCTGAGTGTAGATATCATCGGGCGTACCGACCTGAATGAGATGGCCGGCCTGCATAATGCCAATACGATCACTCATCACCATCGCTTCTTCGAGGGAATGGGTGATGTACATGAAGGTCTTACCGGTTTCCCGGTGTAAATCTTTCAGTTCCACTTCAAGGTGCTTGCGCAATTGGTAATCGATTGCCGATAGGGGTTCATCAAAAAACATTATGTCTGGATCGAAGGCCAGGGCCCGGGCCAGGGCCACACGTTGGCGCTCACCGCCGGAGCATTTGGTCACGCTCTTGGCATAATAATCTTCCGGCAGGCGGACGATTTTCATCAACTCCATGGCGCGCTCGCGCCGCTCGGCGCGCGGGATGCCCTTCATTTTTTGCGAAAATTCGATGTTTTGGCCGACCGTGCGATGATTGAATAGCGCAAGGGATTGAAACACCATGCAGGTTGGGCGCTTGTTGGCAGAGACATCATTTACCCGGTTGCCACGCAACAGGATGTCGCCGCCAGTTGGTTTTTCCAGGCCGGCCAGCATGCGGAGTAAGGTTGTCTTGCCGCTGCCCGAAGGCCCCACAATTGTGAAGAATTCACCGTCGATAATATCGAGTGACACATTGTTAACGGCCAATAGCTTGCCGAACTGCTTGGTTACACCCTTGATTTGGAGAATGGGGGCGTCTTCGCCCATCTACTCAGCTCCCGGTCATGAAGTTGTGATTATGAATGGCCAAGAATATCGGCGCACTTTAAAATTGGTTCAATTTAATAATTTGATTTACGCGAGAATAGAGCCGCGCAGACATGCTGCCTGCGCGGCTCATCGCTATTTTCCTAGCCGCCACAAATTTTGGCGTTAGAAAGCTAGGATTTTTCTCTCAAAGCTGCCGTGTAGATGTCATAGAGCCGGTTATAATCGGGCACGACATCATATTCGACCGCATGTTCGATGCGATAATCGAATTCATCCCATTGGAAGGAATTTAGCTCTTCCTTGGAGAATTTGGCCAAAACTGCCGGATCAGACAATTGACCGACAGGCAGCAGAAAGCCGCCGGCGGTGCCGACATAGTAGGACGAATCCGGCTGCAGGATATATTCCATCCAATCGAACGCCTTGGAATGGAGTGTCGGGTTGTTGACCACCGAATTCAGTTCAATCCAGTTGATACCACCCTTGCCATCCGCGGGGCCGCTTTTTGGCACGACATGATAGAGATTGTCGAGGCCGTCAAGACGTGCTCCAGAAACGGTGTAAGTACCGCCGCCGAAATAGAGGTCAATTTCGCCGTTGATCAAGGCCAGGTTGATGCCGACCATATCGTCGGAAATCATCTTGGCGCCATTGATCCAGGCCCTTGCAGTTGCTTCAAATTTGGCAACTTCAGCGTCACTTTTCATCTTGAACGGATGGAGACCGGCGCCCATGCACATATGCATGATGTTCCAGTTATCATAAGCGAGGATGCCGTAGCGACCCTTCATGTCAGGGTTGTTAAAGAGATCCCAGCCTTCATCCTTGCCCATTTCTGCAGAGATAACGTCGGTGTTGACGACGAAATCGAACGTATCCACACGTTGGCAGACACCGAGGAGATGCTCTACGTCCTGGCTCATTGCCCATTTGTATGGCGGCTTGAACATAGGCAGCATTTTGTCGAAATAAGGCTCGAACCGAGCGCGGTCGAGCTCAACGATAAGATTTTCCGGCCACATGATTTCACGCGCCCAGGGATTGTTTAGATTGATGATGTCCCAAATCTCGGTTTGTCCGGCACGCAGTTTATTGACCGAATCGGGATCGGACGTGTGCAGCTCATATTTAATGTCCGTTGCATGCTGATCGGTAAAGCCGTCAAGCACGCGCGTATCCACATAGCCGTCCCATGTGAGCATGGCCAGATCACGCTCGGCTGCGGACAAGCCACGCGGCAGTGCCATACCGGCACCCAACGCCGCCGCACCTACGCCCATGCCCTTAAGCACATTGCGTCGGGATACACCCGAACCGCGTAGCGGGTCACTATTTACCAATTGTTTTAAAAGCTTTTCGTTTTCCACTTTAGCCTCCTGTTGGTGTGGTTAACTTATTGTCTTGATTAACTTTGTCATCTTCGTCCATTGTTTAACAAGCGCGCTTTTTCAGCCTTATATTTTTATTCAAGCTAAACAAAATTCCTCCCCATCTTGCTAGCGCTATAAAGTTGCCGCAGATTGAAGCATAAATGTCTATTGTATAGAAGCCCATATAAGAAGATAAATCGACCGTTTCCGACCCTCTGCGAGGCTACTTAATTCCCTGATGCTTGGCTTCAGCGATGATCGCCTTTTCTAGCGTATCGACGCAGATATCGAGCTCTTCTTTGCTGGCGATAAAGGGCGGTGACATTTCCACCGCGGTGCCTTCTTCACCAATCAGAACGCCCATGTCGCGGCAACGGTGCACGATGCGTTTGATCGTTCCGTCCTTGAACGGCGCCTTAGTCTTTTTGTCGGTAGTAAAATCTACGCAAGTCCACATGCCGAGGCCCCGCACATCGCCAACAATTGGCAGGTCGCGCAAGCGCTGCAACTGGTCAAGGAAATATGCGCCATGTTTGGCGCTCTGGTGGATCAGATCATTCTGCTCAATATATTCGATAGTCGCTAAGCTGGCAGCACAGGCCGCCGGATGACCCTGGTAGGTTTGCAGGTGCGAGAAAATTGGCAGGGTATCGGCGATTTTCTGAGTCACCGTCGAGGCGCCAAGTGGCGCATAGCCACCAGTGATCGCCTTGGCGGTAGACATAATATCGGCCTTAACACCCCAATGCTCCATTGCGAACCATTTGCCAGTGCGGCCGAAGCCGGTGATCACTTCATCGGCGATGAGAAGCACATCATATTTATCGCAGACCGCGCGCACCTTTTTGAAATAATCATCCGGCGGCACCTGCGCGCCGTCGCCCTGCATGACCGGCTCGGCAATAAAGGCGGCGACATATTCTGGTCCCTCATGGATAATTTCCTGCTCAAGGTAATCGACGCAAAAATCGCACACCTCGGAGGCATCCATGCCAAACGGCGTTCGGTAGAGGAACGGCGCAGGAATGCGTCTGTGGCCGGGGACACCGGGCTCGGTAATATGGCGTGTTCCAAGAATATCTGTGGCGCCAATCGCGCCCATGGTGGCACCGTGATAAGCGTCCCAACGAGAAATAATCTTACGTGCATAAGGTTTGTCACCCTTATGAATATGATATTCACGCGCAAATTTGAACGAATTCTCATTCGCTTCTGAGCCCGAACCGCCGAAGGTAGAAGCGGTCAAATCACCCGGTGCCAATTCCGCGATCTTGGCAGAGAGGCGCACCGTGACATCGGCCACATGGGCGAAGGTGCCAGCATAATGCAGCTGCATCAACTGGTCATAGACCGCTTTGGCGATAAACTCATTGGCGAAGCCGAGCGAGCTAGCACGTGTGTTGGTGCTCAACATATCGAGATAGGACTTACCCAGGATATCGGTCATCTCCATGCCCTTGCCGGACTTGAAGATGAGGGGATCACCGGAATTGACATCCGTTTTGGACACCAGTGGGAAAACATAGTGATCAAGTGCTTCGCGCGTGACGGAATCGATGTTTTTGAGGTCCATGACGTTTCTTCCTATGGCAAGGCGTGAGTGCCCTATTTCTGTTTCATTAGTATGTAAGTTTTTATTGGTCTAAAAATCGACCATTAAACATTGGCGGTTACGCTGTTGTTGCTCTTCCTCAGGCATCGGCCATGGCGGCAGGGCTTTCCGGTAAAACCTGGCCGCCATCGACAACCAATATTTGTCCGGTGACATAGCGCGCCTGCTTGGAGGCGAAATACAACAGGGCATAGGCAATATCTTCGGGCTCGCCGATATAGCCTGCCGGGATGATCTGGCGTACTTCTTCCAGCGCCTCGCCGCCCAATTCCTGTAAACCCTCGGTCATTATTGAGCCAGGGCTGACGCCATTGACTGTAACATTGTATTTTGCCAATTCGAGCGATGCTCCGCGGATGAAAGCGTTGGCGCCACCCTTGGAAGCCATGTAATGGCAAAGACCGGGCCAGCCGACTTGTGGACCAGTGATTGATGAGACCACGACGATGCGCCCATTCATCTGCTTTTTCATCTGCGGGATGCAGGCTTGAGTGCCGAAGAATATACCTTTGAGATTGGTATCGAGCACGTCGTCCCACATCTCTTCGGTCATATCACCGAGTAATGCTTGCGGATAGATACCAGCATTCATGCAGAGAACGTCAATGGATCCAAAATTTTCCATGCAGGCGGCGGCCATATTTTCCATCGCTGCTTTGCTTTTGACATCTCCCGGGCAAAATACAGCCTTGCCACCTTTGGCGGCGATCTCTTTGACCACGGCTTTTCCAGCCTCTTCGCTGCGGTTTACTACTAGGACGCTGGCACCCTCATCAGCAAATACATGCGCGATACTACGGCCAATACCGCGTCCTGCCCCTGTGACGATGGCCGCTTTTCCTTGCAAAGTGATGGTCATAAATCGGGTCTCTCCTCAGACATGATAACGGGATTGAATTTGCGCCGCTGCCCACAGCGACCGCTTTTCCTATACTGGAGCTGCTGACACCATAAATTGCAATACTAAAGCGCGGCAAAACAGGATAAGTAGAATCTTATTGCGAAAAGCACGAAGATGCATCGACAGAGCAAGGGGATTTGGTGACAATCCTCCAACTCTTTAAAACGAATTCAGGCTGCGACGACAGGAAGTAAAAAATGAGTGATGAAATTGGCAGCAGCATCCCCCTTATTGATCATCATTGCCACGGCATCATGCCGGGCGAGTTATCGTTCGAGCAATTTGAAGACGTCATCAGCGAGGCTTTTGCTCCGGCGCCCGTTGGCACCAGCCATTGGGACAAGCCGGTAGCGATGTCCATTAGGCGCTGGTGCGCGCCGATGCTGGATCTACCGAAATTTGCCTCACCGCAAGATTATATTGCGCGGCGCGCCCAACTTGGCGGTGACGAGGTTAATCAGCGCTTCATGAGGGCAGCAAATTTTGAGATGCTGCTGGTCGATTCGGGCAACCGCCCGGACGAGCTCTGTTCCGTCGAAGAGCTCGGCAAGATCGCCGGCGTACCGTCGCGCGAAGTGGTGCGTATGGAATCGGTCTCTGAGCGGGTGATGGAACGGGGCGGCGTCACGGCTGCCGGTTATGCTGATGCTTTTGAGGCTGAATTGCGGACTTTGCTGCATGATAATGTGGTTGGACTGAAGACCGTCGTTGCCTATCGTGCAACGCTGAACATAGATTACTCTCGGCCAAGCAGCAAGGAAGTGACCCAGGCAGCTGGTGCGTGGTTAGCGAAAATAGAAGCGAGTGGGAATGTGCTCATCACCGATTCGGTATTGGAGCGCCATCTCCTCTGGCTTGGCGCTGATATCGCGCGCGAGAAGGGTTATCCGATGCAGTTCCATATCGGCATTGGCGATCCGGATATTGAGCTCAACAAGGTAGACCCCAGTCTACTCACACCATTTATTCGCGAGGCTGAGGCGTGGAAATTTCCCATTACACTGCTGCATTGCTACCCCTTCCATCGCCATGCCGCACTAATGGCCGAAAATTTCCCCTATGTTTATTTTGACGTGGGCTTTGTGCAAAATTGGTCTGGGCCGAGCTATCAGCGCATTATGGATGAGGCGCTCGAGCTGGTGCCGTTCACCAAGCAGCTCTATAGCTCAGACGCTTTCGGCTTGTCGGAGCTTTATTATCTTGGCGCCATGCGTTTTCGCACTAGCGTGGCGCGCACCCTAAGCGGCTGGATCGAAGCGGACGAATTTCCGGCAGATGAAGCCGGACGCGTCATGGAGTTAATCGGCAGCGGCAATACGCGGCGCATCTATCCGCTTGGGGATTGAGCTATGGCTGCAAGCCTGATCGGTGTGAGCGATCCGCCGCCGTTTGAGAAGCTCAATGAAGCGGGCAAGGCGTCGCTTTTGCTGATCTGCGATCATGCTAGTCATGTCATCCCGGAAGCGCTCGATAATCTTGGCATCACCGAGGAAACATTGCGCGATCATATCGGTTGGGATATCGGCGCCGCAGCAGTGACGCGGCGGCTTTCACAATTACTCGATGCACCAGCGCTGTTGGCCGGCTATTCCCGCCTGTTGATCGATTGTAATCGCCCGTCCGATGCGCCCGATCTGGTGCCGCCGTTTGCCGATGGTCGGCCGGTGCCGGGCAATCAGGGTTTGAGCGACGGGGATATTGCGGTGCGCCGCGCATCCTTTTTTGATCCCTATCATACGGAGGTTCGCGCGGCGCTGCAGTCGTTCGCCGATGCCGGACGGGTGCCAATCCTCGCCGCCATACACAGCTTTACCCCGGCAATGACCTCCGATGATGAGGCCCGCCCGTGGCAGGTCTCAATTTGTTGGGATCGCGATGGCCGTGTGGCGCTGCCGATGATGGCGGGCCTGCGCGCCGAGGGCCTGTGCGTCGGTGAAAACTCGCCCTATGGCTTCGATCCCTATTCCGATTTTGCCATTCCCGAATATGGCCTGAAGCGCGGACTGCCGCATATCCTGGTTGAGGTCCGCAACGATCAGATTCGGAGTGACGGTGATATTGAGGCCTGGTCTGAGCGCCTGGCAGGCTATTTGACGGCCGCGCTGAACGATCCCAAGGTGCAGCAAATAGAATTTTTCTGAACGCCCACTAATATGCTATTGAGGCGCTCCCCTATCGCTAAGAGGTGACTATGCCACTGTTGGAAGATTTTGATTTTGCTCTTGGTGATCAGCTGCTGAAGCAGGTCGATGCGCAGCTTTTCAAGGAGGGTATGCGTCAGCTCACGGCTGGTGTAACCATCGTTACCACGGCAATTGGCGGAGAGCGGTGTGGCCTGACTGCAACAGCTGTATGCTCGCTTTCAGCCGAACCACCGACTTTGCTTGCCTGCGTCAACCGTGAGGCCGGCGCGCACGACCCGACCCTGCAAAGCCGGGTATTTTGCGTTAATCTTCTGGCCACCCATCACCGCGACCTTGCGGCTCTGTTCGCCAACCCGAACAAAACCGAGGAACGATTTAAAAGCGGTGAGTGGGGTGTCCTTGAAAGTGGCGCGCCAGTATTAATGGATAGTCTCGCCAGCTTCGATTGTATCCTTGGTCAGACTATGCGCGCCGACACTCATACGGTGCTGACCGGGCGGGTGCAGGCGGTGCGCACCGATGATAGTGTTGAGCCCTTGTTGTATTCGCGCGGCGAATTCGGCTCTTTCACGCCTTGAATGAGGGCGAACGCATGGGTGTCCTGCAGCAGGCCAAGAAATATTTTAAGGCGTGGTACAATCACGACACGGATGCCACCAATGCGCTCGTATCTCGTGCGAGCACATGCAAACAGGACAAGCTCTAGCGCGCCGTTGTAAAAAACCTTATCGGGTGTGACAGCAATGTTTTCGCTGACATCTCTGACGCCATAGCCGGCGCAAAAGACTGTCTTGTTGTTCTGAGCAACTAACGCTGCTAGGCCCGGCACATGCTGCTCGGCTAATATGTTGTAGGCCAAATCATTAAAGCCTGCAAAAGATTAAGGCAGTAGCCTTTTATTTTAAGCCGCCGCCTCAAAAACAAGGCTTACCTCCCGCTCGATCATTAGTAAAACAGTCTTCAGATATAGCGCTACACTGCCAAATCCTTCGGTGCCAAATTTATACCGGCTACCTGAAGCGGGAGGTTAACTATTAAGCCAACTTAGCGGCTGGCTACCATTCCTTGCAGCAGGATTCCTCGGGGCTTTTTTATCACAAAAAATTTGCCTTAGCCGCACTGCATTTTGTCGTCATCTTCTGTCATTAAAAAAATATTCTGGCAGGATGGATAATGTTCAAGCGCGGCTGAAGCGACGAGAGGCGTGAGTTTCGAGGACGCATCTTGTCTCCATGTTTGAGCTACATGTCACCGTTAACCTGCTTTTATCCAACAACTAATACGCGGATATTATCTCTCAATAATTTTGTAATATTTTGAGTCTTAATGCTTAAGAAAAGCGTGAATTATG
>Ga0315339_1000665_pt1 | contig 39144 bp, 37 predicted proteins | sample ASW17metaG_FD_204514 | JGI IMG/M metagenome (GOLD analysis project Ga0315339, IMG submission 204514) | Ammonia-oxidizing marine archaeal communities from Pacific Ocean, United States - ASW #17 | ecosystem: Environmental > Aquatic > Marine > Oceanic | place: USA: California | collected 2016-12-05 | reverse complement strand
TGGTCGCCTCGCCCAAGGCGATGGCCAGAACTCCGGTCGCCTCTGGGTCCAATGTGCCAGCGTGACCGGCCTTTTTGGCGTCCAGCGCCCAACGCACCTTGTTGACGACGGCGGTCGAGGTCAGCCCAGCGGGCTTATCAATGACCAGCCAGCCAGAGATATCGCGGCCTTTTTTACGGCGTCCCATATCAGTCGTCCTGTTCCGGTTCGTCGGGTTTTTGCACATCGCGCAGCACATCCGGCTGGTTCAGCAGACGCGCGGTTTCGTCCATTCGGTCGAAGGTATCATCGATGATAAAGCGCAGTTCCGGCGAGTACCGAAGCGTCAGGTTCTTGTTGATCGCCCGGCGCAGTTCATAGCGGTTGCGGCGCAGCGCATCGAGCGCATCCTGCTGACCCTGCCCGCCAAGCGGCAGCACAAAGACGGTTGCGACGCGCAGGTCCGGAGATACGCGGACCTCTGCCACTGTGATGGACATGCGGTTTAGGTCGGGGTCGTGGATTTCGCCCCGGTTCAGAATGTCGGACAAGGCACGCCGGATCAATTCGCCAACACGAAGTTGTCGCTGCGAGGGGCCACGGCCTGAGTCGGATGATTTTTTCGCCATGGGCGGTCATGTAGTGGGGATGTGTGCCCGCTGCAACCGGGGCTTTGCCAAGAGGGTTACGAGCGGCTAGACGGGAGGCAAGAGGCTGAGGAGCGATGAGATGAGCGAAAATCCGGGAATCGTGGTGACGGGCGTGTCGGGCCGTATGGGGCAGATGCTGGCGCGGCTGGTGTTGGAATCAGACAAGGCGCGGCTGGTCGGCGCGGTGGAACGCGCGGGGCACGCTTGGGTTGGTCATGATCTAGGTGAGGCGATGGGCGGCACGCCGGTGGGCGTCACCGTCAGCGACGACCCGCTGGACAGTTTTGCCAAGGCGCAGGCGGTGCTGGATTTCACATCGCCCGCCGCGACGGTGGAATTCGCGCGGATCGCCGCGCAGGCCCGCGCGGTGCATGTGATTGGCACAACGGGGTTGGCGGCGGAGGATCTGGCGGCAATTGCCACGGCGGCGCGACATGCGGTGATTGTGCGCGCGGGCAACATGAGCCTTGGGGTCAATCTACTGGTACGCTTGACCAAAATGGTTGCCGAAGCGTTGGATGAGGAATTTGATATCGAAATTATCGAATCGCATCACAATATGAAAGTCGATGCGCCGTCAGGCACGGCGCTGATGCTGGGCGAAGCCGCCGCAGAAGGGCGTGGGGTGGCATTGGAGGATGTGAGGGATAGTGGGCGCGACGGCATGACCGGCGCGCGCAAGCTGGGCGATATCGGGTTTTCGGCCATTCGCGGCGGCGACATCATTGGCGAGCATGACGTGATGTTCGCCGGGGCCGGAGAGCGGATTATCCTGCGCCATATTGCCAGCGACCGGCGTTTGTTTGCCAAAGGCGCGTTGCGGGCTGCGCTGTGGGGGCAGGATCAGAAGCCGGGCGAATACGATATGATGGACGTGCTTGGGCTGGGCTAAGGTTTTGGTCTTTTTGGCGTAGCTGTTATTAAATTGTGCGCGTCCGCGCGCTTTTTATTCAGCTGGGCGAGAAGCGACGTGTAAGAGCGGGCGTTGTCAAAAGTCGACAGCGATGCCCTTACGCTCCCAATCGCCGTAGCGCACAGGTTCGGGGCCGTCGCGGCCGCCGAGTTCTGTTGGCAGTTGGTCGGCCTTGGCCTTTTGGCGGCGTTCTTCGGCCTCGGCCAGCGCGCGCTGGGCGGCGGCGGGGATGTCTGGTTTGTCGCTCATGGCCGTGGTTCCTTGTGGGGGGCTTGCGGTTGATATAGCTGGCGGGTCGCGGGAATTCAAAGGTTAGGGCGTATCACATGGCAAAATCGGGTCTGGCACCACGGCGCAGTGCGGTTTTCCTGTTGGGTCAGGTGACCGAAGAGGGTCGCTTGCTGTCAGAGCTGTTGCCCCGCGCGGTCGAACGTCTGGTGCCTGAGGATCGCGCGCGGGCGCAGCGCTTGGCGGTGAATACCCTGCGTTGGATGGATCGGGCCGACCGGATGTTGGGGCCGCATCTGAAAAAGCGGCCACCGCAGGCGGTGCTGAATACGCTGCGCATGGCTGTGGTTGAGATGGCCGTCGATGGCGCGGCCCCGCATGGGGTTGTGGATGAGGCAGTGACCTTGGTGCGTCAGGGCAAACGCACGACGGCGATGGCGGGCATGGTGAATGCCGTGTTGCGGCGCGTGGCCGAGGATTTGGTGAAATGGGACGGGCTGCCGCAGCCACGCTTACCGAAGTGGCTGCGCGGGCCGTTGATTGATGGCTATGGCAAGGCGCTGGTCGCAGAGATGGAGGCGGCACATGCGCGGGGCGCACCGCTGGATCTGTCGTGCAAGGATGCGGGTGCTGTGGCGCAGGCTGTGGGTGGCGTGGTCTTGTCGACGGGCAGTGTGCGTCTAGCAGAGTTTGGTAAAGTGACGGGCTTGGCCGGGTATAAGGCGGGCGACTGGTGGGTACAGGATGCGGCGGCGGCGATTCCAGCGCGTGTGTTGGAAGTGCAACCGGGCGAGACGGTGCTGGATATGTGCGCGGCCCCCGGTGGCAAGACGATGCAGATGGCGGCGGCTGGGGCAGATGTGACAGCGTTGGATGTGTCGGCAACGCGGTTGCGGCGGGTAGAGGAAAATTTGGCGCGCACTGGGCTGAAGGCCAATTTGGTCGAGGCGGATGCGCTGGATTGGGACGGGGGGCCGTTTGATGCGATCTTGCTGGATGCGCCCTGTTCGGCGACGGGCACGCTGCGGCGGCACCCGGATTTGCCCTATGCCAAGGATGGCTCGGGCTTCATGGAGCTGTTTGAGTTGCAGGAAAAGATGCTGGACCGCGCCGTGGCTATGCTGCGCCCCGGTGGGCGGTTGGTGTATTGCACCTGTTCGCTGCTGCCGGATGAGGGCGAAGTACAGGTCGAGGCCGCGCTGGAGCGACATGACGGGCTGACGCTGGACATGGACGCGTTGGCTTTGCCAGGGATCGACCCGGAGTGGCTGGTGGAAAACGGGCTGCGGTTGCGCCCGGATTTTTGGCCTGACACGGGCGGTATGGATGGGTTTTTTGTCGCCTGCATGCGGAAAGCTGCCTGAAACGCGTTTTCTGCGATGACAGAATTGCGTGAGGCGGGTATTGTGCGGAAAAATCGCACATAAAATCCGTGCATCATATCGAGGCAAAGCAGGCCCGTGCCCCAAAGTGCATCCCAAACCGGCCGCTGGACGCGCTGGATGAACCGTTATCACGCGCGCCGCGCGGCCTATGGCGAACCGGCGGCGGGATTTGTCTCGCAGCCAGAGCCGCGCACGATTGGCCGGGTGGCGCGCGGGCGGCAGCTCTGTGCCGGGAATTTCCTGTTTGCCGGCCATATGATCGAGGCCCCGGATACGGTGATCTGGGATCTGGACATGCCGGATGCCGCGTTTGAGGAAGAGCTGCACGGCTTTGCCTGGCTGGATGATCTGGTTGCCGCTGGTGATGCGCTGGCACGGGCGCGGGCGCAGATATGGACAGAACAATGGGTGCTGCGGTTTGGCCGGGGCACCGGGCCGGGCTGGACGCCGGATAGCACCGGGCGGCGACTGATCCGTTGGATCAATCATGCAATTTTTCTACTGAATGCGCAGGATAGTGAGGGGTCAGAGGCCTATTATCGCTCGCTTGGGCACCAGACGGTGTTCCTAAGCAAGCGCTGGCAGACGACCGCGCCGGGCGTGCCCCGGTTTGAGGCGCTGACCGGGTTGATCTACGCGGGGCTGGCACTGATCGGGATGGAACATCACGTGGCCCCGGCAGTGGCGGCGCTGGCCAAGGATTGCGAAAGCCAGATTGATGCGGACGGCGGTATTCCCACCCGCAACCCAGAGGAATTACTAGAGGTTTTCCAACTGCTGAACTGGGCGTCCTCGGCGCTGGCAGAGGCGGGGCAGATCCCGCCCAAGGCAGTGCTGGCAGCGATTGAACGTATCGCGCCAACCTTGCGGGCGCTGCGCCATTCCGATGGAGGTCTGGCGCGGTTTCATGGCGGTGGTCGTGGGCTTGAAGGTCGGTTGGATCATGCGCTGGCCAGTTCGGGCGTGCGGACCCCGGCGGGCGACGGGCTGGCGATGGGCTACGCGCGGTTGTCGGCAGCGCGCACGTCGGTGATCGTCGATGTGGCCGCCCCGCCGACCGGGCTTGGGCTGGACAACGCGCATGCGTCTACTTTGGCGTTTGAGCTGACGTCGGGCCGCAGGCCGTTGATTGTGAACTGCGGATCAGGCTTACCATTTGGCGAAGACTGGGCACGGGCCGGGCGTGCGACGGCGTCACATTCTGTGCTTGAGATCGAAGGCTATAGTTCGTCTCGGTTTGGGGCCAAGCGGCGGATTGGCGGCAAGATGCAGGACGTGCTGGCGGATGTGCCAAAGGACGTACGCATAAGCCAAAACGCCGATACCGGCGGGTTCGGCATTTTGGCCGGGCATGATGGATACATCGAAACCCACGGGCTGACCCATGTGCGCGCGCTGGACCTGGCGCTGAATGGGCGCGGGTTGGCGGGGGATGATACGCTGGCGGCGGTGTCAGAGGCGGATCAAAAGGTTTTTGATCGGGCTTTGGATCGGGTGAAATTACAGGGAATCGCCTTTCATACTCGGTTCCATCTGCATCCGGATGTGGATGCAGAACTTGATATGGGCGGCGCGGCAGTGTCGCTGGCGCTAAAAAGCGGGGAAATCTGGGTGTTTCGCCATGACGGCGTTGCGGAAATGACGCTGGCCCCCAGTGTTTTTCTGGAAAAAGGCCGCCTAAAACCGCGCGCGACAAAACAGATCGTTCTATCCGCCCGTGCGATGGAGTATGCGACGCGCATCCGCTGGACACTGGCCAAGGCGCAAGACACGCCAAGCCATGTGCGCGATCTGGAACGCGACGACAGCGAGATGATGGTTGAACGCTAAAGGAACCTGCTGCCCCATGACCAACCCTTCTGCCGATCTTGCGCCCGTACGCCGCGCCCTGCTTTCTGTTTCCGACAAATCCGGCCTTGTGGAATTTGCCCAAGGGTTGGCTGCTCGTGGGGTCGAATTGCTATCAACCGGTGGCTCTGCCGCGCTGTTGCGGGACGCCGGGCTGGATGTTCGCGATGTGGCGGATGTGACGGGTTTCCCGGAAATGATGGACGGGCGGGTCAAGACGCTGCACCCAGCGGTGCATGGCGGATTGCTGGCGTTGCGCGACAATGACGACCACGTGGCGGCGATGAATGAACATGGCATTGGCCCGATCGACCTGCTGGTGGTGAACCTTTATCCGTTTGAGGAAACCGTCGCCAAAGGTGCCGATTATGATACCTGCATTGAGAACATCGATATCGGCGGCCCCGCGATGATCCGCGCGGCGGCCAAGAACCATGGTTTCGTCACTGTCGTCGTGGATGTAGAGGATTACGACAAGGTGTTAGGCGACCTTGATCAGCATGATGGCAAGACCTGCCCCAAGTTCCGCAAGAAACTGGCACAGCGCGCTTATGCCCGTACGGCAGCCTATGATGCGGCGGTCAGCACCTGGATGGCCGATGCAATTGGCGAGGCAGCGCCGCGCCGTCGCGCCTTTGCTGGCACACTGTCGCAAATGTTGCGCTATGGCGAAAACCCGCATCAGTCGGCGGCGTTTTACACCGACGGCTTGGCCCGCCCCGGCGTGGCGACGGCGGTTCAGCATCAAGGCAAGGAACTGTCCTATAACAACATCAACGACACCGATGCCGCGTTCGAGCTGATCTCGGAATTCCGCACCGAAGACGGCCCAGCCTGCGCGATCATCAAACATGCCAACCCCAGCGGTGTGGCCCGTGGTGATACGCTGCTAGAGGCCTACGGTCGTGCGTTTGACTGTGACCGTACCAGCGCCTTTGGTGGTATTATCGCCCTGAACCAGCCGCTGGATGGGGCCACGGCAGAGGCGATTGCCGGGATTTTCACCGAGGTCGTGATTGCCCCCGGTGCGGATGACGATGCCAAGGCGATTTTTGCCAAGAAAAAGAACTTGCGCCTGCTGACCACCGAACGTCTGGCCAATCCGCACCGCGCGTTGACGACTGTCCGGCAGGTTTCCGGCGGCTTTCTGGTGCAGGACAAGGACAACGGTCATATTAACCCCGCCGACCTGAAGGTGGTGACCAAACGCGCGCCAACGGCGCAGGAAGTGGCAGACTTGCGTTTCGCCTGGCTGGTGGCCAAGCACGTGAAATCCAACGCGATTGTCTATGTGAAGGACGGCGCAACCGTGGGTGTGGGTGCCGGGCAGATGAGCCGCGTCGACAGTTCGACCATCGCAGCCCTAAAGGCCGCGCGCATGGCAGAGGAATGCGGATTGCCGGAAAGCCTTGCCAAAGGGTCGGTCGTGGCGTCCGATGCGTTCTTCCCTTTTGCCGACGGTCTGCTGGCCGCCGCCAGCGCTGGCGCGACGGCGATCATTCAACCGGGCGGCAGCATGCGCGACGACGAGGTGATCGCGGCCGCGGACGAGGCCGGGCTGGCGATGCTGTTCACCGGCATGCGGCATTTCCGGCATTAACCCCGCATGAGGCGCATGTTCATCATTGCAGGCGTGGTTTTTGCGCTGGATCAGCTTAGCAAGCTGCTGGTTCTTAAGGTTCTGGACCTTGATTTCGTGCAGAGTATCGACGTTTTGCCGCCCTATCTGAACCTGCGGATGGCGTGGAACTATGGCATCAACTTTGGCCTGCTGGCGGGGGACAAGGACGTCACCCGCTGGATTTTGATCGCCGTGGCGGTGTTAATTACCGGCTGGGTCATCTGGTGGATGCGCCGCGAGGCGCGCCCATTAGCGCGGGTTTCCGCCGGTTTCCTAGTGGGCGGCGCGCTGGGCAATGTGGTGGATCGGCTGGCCTATGGCGCGGTCGCGGATTTTCTGAATATGTCCTGCTGCGGCTTTGAAAACCCCTATGCGTTCAACCTCGCCGACATCGCAATCTTTGTCGGGGCCATCGGATTGATATTCTTTACCGGCGAAAAGAAGACCACGTGACAGAAGATGGCGTGACGATCGGTTTTGGATCGGTTACATAGGGCTAAAGCGGGCGAGGGAGCAGCTTAATGCGCGCAGTGGGCGTCAAAATTCTGGTTATTTTACTGGCGGTTACCGTGGTGACCGGCTGTAGTCGTAATAAAGAGCCAAAGTTGCTGAACATCTCGTCTTCGACGCAGGGGCCGGATGAATTTGGCATTTTGCCCAATAAACCCTTGCAGGAACCCGAAAATTACACCGCCCTGCCAGCGCCCACCCCCGGTGCCGCAAACCGGGTAGATGTGACACCGAACGATGACGCCATCGCCGCGCTTGGCGGCAACCCGGCGGCAGTTGCACGCGGCATACCGGCCAGCGATGGTGGGCTGATTAGCCACGCCAGCCGTTACGGACGGTCCAGCAGTATTCGGCAGCAGTTGGCGCAGGAAGACCTGAACTTTCGACGTCGCAAGGATGGCCGCGTTCTCGAACGAATCTTTAACGTCAACGTCTATTTTCGGGCTTATCGTCGGCAATCTCTGAACCAATACAATGAGCTAGAGCGTTTTCGCAGGCTTGGCGTGCGCACGCCATCTGCCCCGCCGGACTACGTGGAAAACCGTTAAACTTTGTATAAAATCGTTAACTAATTTCCGGTATTTTCACATCTGCGTTGGTCGGCTTGAAGCTGGCCGCAGCGGGTGTACTTATACCCTTATCTTTTCGCGACAAAGGGAATGCCTATGCGCCGACTTGCCGCCTGCTTGATTGCTTGCCTGACCACCGCTTTGCCGGTCATGGCCGCCGAGGTTACCAACTATTCACTGGACAATGGAATGGACATCGTGGTGATCGAGGATCACCGCGCGCCGGTCGTGGTTCATATGGTCTGGTACAAGGCGGGCGCGGCGGATGAGCCGCCGGGAAAATCCGGCATCGCCCATTTCCTGGAACATCTACTGTTCAAGGGCACCGATGACATGGAAGCGGGCGAGTTCTCGTCCGTCGTAGCCCAGAACGGCGGGTCGGATAACGCGTTCACGTCGTGGGATTATACCGGCTATCATCAACGCGTCGCCGCCGATCGGCTGGAACTGATGATGAAGATGGAATCTGACCGGATGCGCGATCTTGCGCTGACGGTTGATGACATCGGCACCGAACGCGACGTGATTATCGAAGAGCGTAACCAACGGGTTGAAAACAACCCCGGTGCCTTGTTTGGCGAGCAACGCAACGCCGCGCTGAACCTGAACCACCCCTACGGTATCCCGATCATCGGCTGGAAACATGAGGCAGAAGCGCTGGAGCTTGAGGACGCGATGGCGTTCTACCGGAAGTACTATGCGCCCAATAATGCGTTTCTGGTCGTGGCGGGCGATGTTCAGCCTGCCGAGGTACTGGAACTCGCGAAAACCTATTATGGCCCGCTGGAACCAACGCCCGGATTGAGCGAACGGGTCCGCCCCCAAGACCCGCCGCATCTGGCAGAACGCCGCCTGATCTTTGAAGATCCGCGCGTGTCCGAACCCTATGTGATCCGCACCTACCGCGCGCCCGAACGTGACCCGGGCGCGCAGGAGACCGCTGCGGCGCTGTTGCTGTTGTCAGATATTCTGGGTGGCAACGGGGCGACATCGGTTTTGGGCCAAAAACTGCAGTTCAAAACGCAGGTCGCGGTCTATGCCTCGGCGTTTTATCAGCCGCTGGCTTATGACGACAGCCAGTTCGGGTTGGTCATTGTGCCGGTTCCGGGCGTTTCTTTGCAAGAGGCAGAGGATGCGATGGATGCGGCTGTGGCGGAATTCATGCAGGAAGGTGTTGATCAGGCGCAACTGGACCGGATCAAGCTGCAACTGCGCGCGGCGCGGGTTTATGCGCAGGATTCCGTGCAGGGGCTCGCGCGCCGTTATGGTGCCTCACTAACGTCGGGGCTGACGCTGGACGACATAGAGGCTTGGCCAGACATCATTCAAGCCGTCACCGCCGACGACATCATGGCCGCTGCCGAAATGGTGTTTGACCGAAATAAATCTGTCACTGGATGGCTGCGTAAACCCACGAAGGTTGAGGTGACACAATGATCCGCCAGATGAGCCGCCTGTTTTTTGCCCTACTGGCCACGCTGGCGCTTTCCATCCCGGCGCGTGCTGCCGTCGACATTCAGGAAGTCACCTCTCCCGGTGGCATAACCGCTTGGTTGGTCGAGGAACACTCGATTCCTTTCGTGGCGTTGGAACTGCGTTTCAAAGGTGGTGCGTCGATGGATGCGCCGGGTAAACGCGGCGCGATCAACCTGATGACCGGATTGATCGAGGAAGGCGCGGGCAGTCTGGATGCGCAGGGATTCGCCGCCGCACAAGAGGAACTGGCGGCGAAATACAGCTTTGACGTTTATGACGACGCGTTGTCGATTTCTGCGCGGTTCCTGACGGAAAACCGCGATGCCTCTATCGCGTTGCTGAAATCCGCCTTGGTTGACCCACGGTTTGATGAGGATGCGGTGGAACGCGTGCGCGGGCAGGTGCTGTCGATCATTCGGGGCGATTTGAAAGACCCCGACGCGATTGCCAGCACTGCCTTTGACAAGATGACCTTTGGCGGCCACCCTTATGCAACCTCGTCCAATGGAACCACAGAATCTGTGACAGCCCTGACCCGCGACGACATCGTCGCCGCGCATAAGGCGGTGCTGACGCGCGATCACCTGTATGTCAGCGCCGTTGGTGACATCACCGCCGAGGAACTGGGCGCGTTGATGGATGATTTGTTGGGCGAGCTGCCTGCGACAGGCGCGCCTTTGCCGGGCCCAGCCGAGGTAAGCTTTGACGGCAGCACGACCGTCGTTCCCTATGCTACACCACAGTCTGTTGCGTTGTTCGGCCATCACGGTATCCCGCGCGACCATCCGGATTTCTTTGCAGCCTTCGTGCTGAACACGGTATTGGGTGCGGGCAATTTTGACAGCCGCCTGATGGTCGAAGTGCGCGAAAAACGTGGTTTGACCTATGGAATTTACACCTATCTGGCGGCCAAGGATAACGCCGATCTGTTGGTTGGCCGCTTTGCCTCGGCCAACGACCGTATTGGAGAAGCGATCCAGGTGATCAAGGATCAATGGGCGCTGATTGCCGCCGAGGGTGTCGGCCAGGAAGACCTGGACAACGCGAAAACCTATCTGACCGGAGCCTATCCGCTTCGGTTTGATGGCAATGCCAATATTGCCGGAATCATGGTCGGGATGCAGCTGGATCACATGCCGATTGATTACATCGCCACCCGCAATGACAAGATCAATGCGGTGACGATGGCGGATATCAAGCGGGTCGCCGACCTTTTGCTGGATCCAGAGCGGCTAAGCTTTGTCGTGGTCGGCCAACCCGTCGGTGTGGAAACCACAAACTATTAAGGCATGGTAGAATCGGGGTCCGACATGCTAATTCTAGCGGCATGTCAGCCCCGAACCCCAACATAGGCGAAAGCCGCCCGAAAATCCGTCAGTTGGATGAGGCCGCGATCAACCGGATCGCTGCCGGTGAGGTCGTTGAACGCCCCGCCTCTGCCGTCAAGGAGCTGCTGGAAAACGCGCTGGATGCCGGGGCGCGCCGGGTCGAGATCTGCTACGCGGATGGCGGCAAAACGCTGATCCGGGTGGTCGATGACGGCCACGGGATTGCGGCAGATGACCTGCCGCTGGCGTTATCCCGCCATGCGACGTCTAAGATTGACGGCAGTGACTTGTTGAATATCCACACCTTTGGGTTCCGAGGAGAGGCGCTGCCTTCTCTTGGGGCGGTTGGTCGGTTGACGATCACTTCGCGGTTTGCGGCAGGGGATGCGGCAGAGATTTCAGTGTCCGGTGGGCAGCACGCGCCGGTACGCCCTGCCGCGCTAAATGCTGGCACAGTGGTTGAACTGCGCGATCTGTTTTATGCCACGCCCGCGCGGTTGAAATTCCTGCGGACCGACCGGGCAGAGGCGCAGGCGATCACCGATGTGGTCAAACGTCTGGCGATGGCAGAGCCGTTTGTCGGCTTTACCCTGCGCGATATGACAGGCGGCGGCGAAGGGCGGATTAACTTTCGGGCGGATGCTGAATCTGGCGATTTGTTTGATGCGCTGCATGGCCGACTGGCGCGCATTCTGGGCGCGGAATTCGCCGAAAACGCCCTGCGGATTGACACAGATCGCGAGGGGTTATCGCTGACGGGATATGCCGCGCTGCCGACCTATTCGCGTGGATCTGCGGTGGCGCAATACCTGTTCGTCAACGGGCGTCCGGTGCGCGACAAGATGTTATACGGCGCGTTGCGGGCGGCCTATATGGATTTTCTGAGCCGGGATCGGCACCCGGCGGCGGTGCTGTTCATCGAATGCGACCCGCACCGAGTCGACGTCAACGTGCATCCGGCCAAGGCCGAAGTGAGATTCCGAGAGCCGGGGGTGGCGCGGGGGCTGATCGTTTCGGGTTTGCGCCATGCTTTGGCAGAGGCGGGGCATAGGGCCTCGACGACAGTGGCCGGGGCCACGCTGGGCGCGATGCGGCCAGAGGTGACTGGACCGGCGCGCGTGTATCAGATGGACCGTCCTTCGCAGGGGGCATTGTCAGCGGCACGGTCAGCGTTTGCGCCTGACACAGGCGCGCCGGGTCTGGCCGAGCGGCAAGTTGATTGGGGCGGTGTGCCCGGCGCGGCGCTGGCCGAGGCGCTTGTTTCGGGCCGGGTAGACGATGGCGTTGATAAAGGTGCCACGGATCATCCGTTGGGCGCAGCGCGGGGACAGGTGCATGAGAACTATATCATAGCGCAAACCAGTGACGGCATGGTGATTGTCGACCAGCACGCGGCGCATGAGCGGTTGGTCTATGAAAAGCTGAAGCGCCAGATGGCCGAAAACGGCGTGGCGGCGCAGGCTTTGCTGATTCCTGAAATTGTCGAACTGTCCGAGGGCGACGCGGCACGGCTGTTGGAGATGACCGAAGATTTGGCGCGGTTGGGCCTGAGTATCGAAGCCTTTGGCGGCGGGGCTATTGCTGTGCGCGAAACGCCTGCCATTCTGGGTACGGTCAATGCGGCAGCCATGTTGCGCGACATTCTGGATGAATTGGCTGACCTTGGTGACAGTCAGACGGTGCAGGCGCGCATTGAGGCTGTGCTGTCGCGGGTTGCCTGCCATGGCTCCATCCGGTCGGGGCGGCGGATGCGGGGCGATGAGATGAATGCGTTGCTGCGCGAGATGGAGGCGACGCCGCATTCGGGCCAGTGCAACCATGGGCGACCGACCTATGTAGAGCTAAAGCTCTCTGATATTGAACGACTTTTTGGACGCACATGATCCAGATTGGCAGCTATAGCATCGACGTGAGTGACCCGCTGGTGATTGGTGGGATTGTCGCCGTATTGGTGGTGTTTCTGATCCTGTTCCTGCTGATCCAAGCGGTGCGCGCGGCAGGGCGTTCCGCCCGCGCGGCAGAGCCCTTGGCGCAGCAGTTGGCGCATTTGGGGCATCGGGTGCAGGGGCTGTCGGATGGGCAACAGCAACTGACAGGCAATCTGCAACTGGTGTCGGACACGCAGGCAAACGCGCAGGTACAGGTGATTCAGACGGTCGAAAACCGGCTTGCGGATGTGCAGCTGCAAATGAATGAACGCCTGGCGGACAACGCGCGGCGGGCGACCATGGCGCTGACCGAGATGCAGGAGCGCATGAAGGAAAGCCTGCATGGCAGCACTGTCAAGACCACGCAAAGCCTGACGCAATTGCAGGAACGCCTGGCGACCATCGACCGGGCGCAGACCAATATTGAAAAGCTGTCGGGCGATGTGCTGAGCTTGCAGGATATTCTGTCGAACAAACAGCGGCGGGGGATGTTTGGTGAGATTCAGCTGAATGACATCGTCAGTCAGGCGCTGCCAGCGGATGCTTATACTTTGCAGACCACGCTGTCGAACGGCAAACGGGCCGATTGCCTGATCAATCTGCCGAACCCGCCGGGGCCGATTGTGATCGACGCCAAGTTTCCGTTTGAGGCCTATGAGGCGCTGGCGGCTGCGGAAACCAAGGACGAGCAGACCCGAGCCTTGCGTGCGTTGGGGGCGGCGGTGCGCGAACATATTCGTGCGATTTCAAGCAAGTACATCATCGAAGGTGAAACAGCCGACGGTGCGCTGATGTTCCTGCCGTCAGAGGCGGTTTATGCGGAACTGCACGCGCGGCTGCCCGAGGTTGTGCGCGAGGGGTTCGCGGCGCGGGTTTGGATTGTGTCGCCGACGACCTGCATGGCGACGTTGCACACGATGCGCGCGATCTTGAAGGATGCGCGGATGCGCGAGCAGGCCGGGGCGATCCGTAAGGCGTTGAAACAGCTGCATCGCGATGTGGAAATCATCGGTGAAAAGGCTGGCAAGCTAGAGACTCATCTGCGGCAAGCGAATGAGGATGTTTCGGGCGTTCTGACGGCGGCAACGCGGGCCGGGAAACGCGCGGATCGGCTGGATAATTTCGACTTTGAGGAACTGACGCCAGAGCCGGGTGAGGCGCGCGTTGTGCCCTTGCACCCCACGGACGGATAGGTCTATGGTGCGGAAACAAAAGGATAAATCAGATGTCTGATGCGTTTTTTCAACCTATTTCGGGCATGAACCTGCCGCGTTTTGCCGGGGTGCCAACCTTTATGCGACTGCCGCATGTCGGGCTGGAGGATGCGCGTTTAGCAGACGTCGATATTGGCATCATCGGCGTGCCTTGGGACAGCGGGACGACGAACCGCCCGGGGCCGCGTCATGGTCCGCGTCAATTGCGCGATCTGTCGACCATGATCCGGGCCGGAAATGGCATCACCGGGGTACGTCCGTTTGAGCTGGTGAACTGTGCAGACCTTGGTGATGTGGGGCCGAACCCGGCGGATATCATCGACTCGATGGAGCGGATTACTGCGTTTTATCAAAAGGTTATCGATGCGGGGATCATGCCGCTGACCGCCGGGGGCGATCACCTGAGTAGCCTGCCGATCTTGCGGGCTGTGGCCAAGGATGGCCCGGTGGGGATGGTGCATTTTGATAGCCATACGGACCTGTTTCACAGCTATTTCGGCGGCACGATGTATACCCACGGCACGCCCTTCCGGCGCGCGGTGGAAGAGGGGCTTTTGGACCCTAAACGTGTGATCCAAATCGGTATTCGCGGCACGGCCTATGACACTGAGGATCGTGATTTCGCCAAATCCGTCGGCATTCGCATCGTCCCGATAGAGGAATACTTTGCCCGTGGCGTCGAGGATGTGATGGCTGAAGCCCGCGAAATCGTTGGGAAAACCCCCACATACGTCACCTATGACATTGATTTCGTTGACCCGGCCTTTGCGCCCGGCACTGGCACGCCAGAGGTCGGTGGGCCGAACTCGTTTGAGGCGCTGCAAGTCGCGCGGCTGCTGGATGGGGTGAATATCGTCGGGGCCGATATGGTCGAGGTCTCGCCGCCGTTTGATGCGTCGGGCAATACGGCGTTTCTGGGCGTTTCGATCATGTTTGAGATGCTGTGTATCATGGCAAAACTGCGGGCGGCGTAGGGCCGGAATACCGGCGAAAACGGCGATCGGAATTCTATCGGACTTTCATCGGAATTCCATCGGACCCTAATCGGACCGTGATCTGGCGATGAACTGACCAACTCTGGGCATTTACCCGCAGCCAAAATCCTGCCAACGTTAAAAGATGTTCAAGACGGTCGAATTGCCCCTTTGGCTACTGGTCCTGATCCTGCTGTTCGCGACGGTGACGTTTGCGTCGCATTTCTTGTTTCCGTCCGTCCGCTGGTTCTTTCGCCGCCGGATGGAGCGGGCGGTGGCACAGCTGAACGAACGGCTGACGGTGAGAATCCAACCGTTCAAGCTGGCGCGGCGGCACGACATGATCCAGCGGCTGATCTATGACCCCAAGGTGGCCGAAGCAATCAGCGAGCACGCCCGGCTGGAGGGCATTCCAGAGAACGTGGCGTTTGAAGCCGCGCGGCGCTATGCGCGAGAGATTGTCCCGTCGTTCAGCGCCGGGGCCTATTTCGGGTTTGCCATCCGGGTGTCGCGTTGGCTGTCGAAAGCGCTGTTTCGGGTGCATCTTGATGACAGTAATGAATCGGCGCTGCGGGCAATCAAAAGTGATGCGACGATTGTCTTTGTGATGAACCACCGCAGCAACATGGACTATGTGCTGGTCACCTATCTGGTCGCTGATCGCTCGGCGCTATCCTATGCGGTGGGTGAATGGGCGCGGGTTTGGCCGCTAAGCCGGTTGATCCGGGCGATGGGTGCGTTTTTCATTCGGCGCAAGTCGCGCAATATCCTCTATCGTCGGGTGCTGGCGCGTTATGTGCAACTGGCGACGCGGGGCGGGGTGACGCAGGCGGTGTTTCCCGAGGGCGGGCTAAGCCTGGATGGCACGGTGGGCAAACCCAAGCTGGGCCTGTTGAGTTATATACTTGCGGATTTTGATCCCGAGGGCGGGCAGGATGTGGTGTTTGTGCCGGTCGCGCTGAATTATGACCGTGTGCTGGAAGACCGGATTTTGACGGCGGCCGCCCATAAGGGAGAGCGCAAATTCCGCGCCTCTATCGGCGGTGCCTTGTGGTTTGTGCTGCGCTACACGGCGCGGCGGGTCATGGGAAAGGCGGTGCGTTTTGGCCACGCGGGCGTCAGTTTTGGCGAGCCACTTTCGCTTTCGCAATTCATGGAAAACCACAGTGCTGGCGGGATCAAGCAGGTCGGAATAGAACTGCGCCATCGCATTCAGGCGGTGGTGCCGGTGCTGCCGGTGCCGCTGGTGGCCTATCTGTTACAGCGCGTCGGCGGGACAGTGTCACGCGAAGCGTTGATCAAGATGGCCGACCCCTATCTGCAGCGTATTACCCATCCGGCGATGGACGACCCCGCGCAGGTGGTGACCGATGGGTTGTCGAGCCTGCTGACCCGGCGGATCGTCAGCGAAGGGCCGGACGGCATTCATATCAACCCAGGCTCTAAGGATCTGCTGGAATATTACGCGAATTCTGTTGCGCATCTGTTTTGACGACCGTGCCCGATGCAGTTGCAGCATCCCGGCGCGTAATTTTTGACCGGCGAGACATAAAATTACAAAAAACACTCTTTTCAGATTGCAAAGTTGCGTGAGGCTTCGTATTCCGGTCCCAAATCGCAGCTGCAAACAGGGTTGATTCTGCGGCGCGGCAAGAGAAAATTGACATCTGCAAAGACGTCTGAATGAGTGAAGGAGCAGCGGCATGGCCCTCGATACCACCCCTGAAATCGCAAGCTATGAGGCCCCGGAAAAGGACCTGTATGAGATCGGTGAACTGCCGCCGATGGGCTATGTTCCGCAGTCGATGTATGCGTGGACGATCCGGCGTGAACGGCATGGTGAACCGGATAAGGCGTTCCTGGTAGAAACCGTCGATACACCGCGCCCGGATAGCCATGAAGTTCTGGTGCTGGTGATGGCTGCTGGCGTTAATTATAACGGTGTTTGGGCCGGTCTTGGCGTGCCGATCAGCCCATTTGATGTGCATAAAGCCGACTATCATATTGCCGGGTCCGATGCGGCCGGAATCGTCTGGGCGGTGGGTGACAAGGTCACGCGCTGGAAGGTCGGCGACGAGGTTGTGATTCATTGCAATCAGGACGATGGCGACGACGAGGAATGCAACGGCGGCGATCCGATGTTCTCCACCAGCCAGCGGATCTGGGGCTATGAGACGCCGGATGGCTCGTTTGGGCAGTTCACCTGTGTGCAGGCGCAGCAATTGATGCCGCGCCCCAAGCATCTGACCTGGGAAGAAAGCGCGTGTTACACGCTGACGCTGGCGACGGCTTACCGGATGCTATTCGGTCATCACCCGCATGAACTAAAGCCGGGGCAAAACGTTCTTGTTTGGGGTGCGTCGGGTGGTCTGGGCTCTTATGCAATCCAGCTGATCAATACGGCGGGGGCCAACGCGATTGGCGTGATCTCTGAAGAGGACAAGCGAGAGTTCGTCATGGGATTGGGTGCGAAAGGCGTCATCAACCGCAAGGATTTCAACTGCTGGGGCGAGATGCCGACGGTGAACACCGACGAGTATAAGGCCTGGTTTGCCGAGGTTCGCAAATTCGGCAAAGCGATCTGGGAGATCACCGGCAAGGGCAATAACGTCGATATGGTGTTTGAACATCCGGGCCAGGCAACCTTTCCTGTGTCGGTGTTCGTCTGCAAAAAGGGCGGCATGGTCGTGATCTGTGCGGGCACCACCGGCTATAACCTGACGATGGACGCGCGCTATTTGTGGATGCACCAAAAGCGCGTTCAGGGCAGCCACTTTGCGCATCTGAAGCAGGCCGCCTCGGCGAACCAGTTGATGGTCGAACGGCGGCTGGACCCCTGTATGTCAGAGGTGTTTGAATGGGAGCAGATCCCGGCAGCGCACATGAAGATGCTACGAAATGAGCATAAGCCGGGCAATATGGCGGTGTTGGTGCAGGCCCCTAAGACCGGTTTGCGCACGCTGGAAGACGCGTTGGACGCCAGCACCTACCGTTAGGATCGGGCTGTAATCATACAGTGGAAAAAGAATTTTTACCCCGCGTTGGCACACAGCTGGCGCGGGGTATTTAGTTAGAATTTTAACGACACTCAGGAAATTCAAGAGCTTGTTAACCCAAACCTCCCCATTTTTGGCGAGTAATAATTGGTTTCGATATATGGTTATATTGAAAGTGGCGGAGAGGTCTTAATCTTCTCTTAACTATTCCTGTGGAGAGTTGCCAATGGCACATGACTGGATACTAGACGTACTTGCGGACCTGAAAACCTATGCCAAGAAAAATGGGTTATCCGCCTTGGCAGATGAGCTGGATGATGCCACGCTGATCGCCACGACCGAGATCGCGTCGGTGGAGGGGAAGGCACCGCTTGCGGCGGTTCAGAATGCAGGGACGTCTAGATACGCTTATTGAGGGGCTTCAGCAATCGAAGACCCTGGATGATCTACAGGGTCACATCACCGGACTTCGGGATGTTTTCGATGTGGAGCATCTTGTCTATCACTCAGTCAACAGCACTGGTCAGCAATATGCAGCGCTTACCTATTCGATTGATTGGATGGATCGCTACATCGAAAAAGACTATGCGCGGGTCGATCCAGTGGTGCAGGGATGCTACCGCCGGTTCCACCCGGTCGATTGGCGCAGATTGGACTGGTCGGGCAAAGCGGCGCGGGACTTTAAGGCAGAGGCGGCTGATTCAGGCGTTGGCCACCAGGGTTTTTCGGTTCCGATTCGCGGCCCAAGTGGCCAGTTCGCAATGTTTACGATCAGTGACAATCGTAAAGATAATGACTGGGAAAAGTATACGGAGACCCACGTGCGCGACCTGATTCTAGCGGCGCATTTCGTCAACCAGAAAGCGCTTGAAATTGAGCGCGGATCGGACGAAGCCGATTCTGCCAAGCTGAGCCCGCGTGAAGTGGACGCTTTGACAATGCTTGCAATGGGTTACAACCGTGGGCAGGCAGCGGAAAGCCTGTCGATATCAGAGCATACGTTACGGGTTTACATCGAAAGCGCGCGGTTCAAACTGGGGGCGTCCAACACAACCCATGCGGTAGCTAAGGGGCTTACGCTTGGCCTTTTGGTTGTCTGAGCGGATCAGAGATCGTTAACAAAGCGTTCGTGCCGTTAGGCAGGCGTTAGCCGCAGCTTATCATTCTTATTGCCAAGAAATCTGGCAAAGGGATGACAAAAATGCTGCGTTATATCTACGGTGAAGACCTGAAAAACATGCCTAAACTGCGTGATACGATGTTTCGGGATCGCGCGTGCCAGTTTCGCCAGAGGCTGGATTGGGAGGTTAAGGTCGACGCGCAGGGTTTTGAACGCGATCAATATGACGCAATGAATCCGCTATATGTGATCTGGGAACAGGCTGACGGGTCGCACGGTGGATCGATGCGGTTTTTGCCCACGACTGGCCAAACCATGGTCAACGACCATTTCACCCATCTGACGGATGGGGTGGAAATTCGCCACCCGATGATCTGGGAATGCACACGCTTTTGCCTGGCCAAAGAGGCCGATGCGCGCGTGTCGGCTGCGCTGATGTTGGGCGGGATGGAGGTTGGACTTGGCTTCTACCTGACTGACTCTGTTGGTGTTTTTGACGCTCGGATGATCCGTGTCTATCGCCGCCTTGGCTGGGAGCCGACGCTTTTGGGCACCGTCGGCGAAGGCCGCGAGGCGATCAGCGCCGGACTTTGGGCCTATGATCCGGCATTGCGTGCCGGGCTTTTGCAAAAAGCCGGTGTCTCTGACGAGGTGTCGCGCATGTGGTTTGATCGTGCATTTGGCGCGGTAGAAACCCCGATGGCGATGGCAGGTTAACAATTATTACAGGGGGGGCGGAAAATCCGGTTCCCCCTTTCGCGCCAGCAGCATAGAGTCTGTCCATGGCGCTACCGGCAGTACAGTTTTCCGAAGATCAGGCAGAGGCCTTTGACAGCGTGGCCGAGATGCTGCGCGGGGCCGGTGTGGATATCGACGACGGCTTGCTGACGCCGATGTCCGAGGGCAAAGCGCGGGTTTTGGCGGTGGTTGGCAAGGCCGGGTCGGGCAAAACCATGCTGCTAAGTCGGCTGTATCACGCGCTGGAAGATGCCGGGGTTGACGTGGTTTCCGGCGACTATGAGGGGCGCAAACGCAAGGATCGCCGGACACTGGCGATTCTGGCCCCGACCAACAAAGCCGCCAGCGTTTTGCGCAATAACGGCGTGCCGGCGACGACGATCCACCGGATTTTATACACGCCGGTCTACGACCCCGAATATGAAAAAGTCGCCGAATGGCTGGCTGGCAATGGCCCGCGCCCCGAAATTGAGGGGCTGACGGATGCCGCGCTTGACCGGGCCTTTGCGTTTTATCAGGAAAACAAATCGATCCCCGGCGCGCTGGCGACAGCGGGGCTGCGCGGATCGGACTTTATCACCGGCTGGAAACGGCGCGAAGACCCGCTTGATATCGGATTCGTCGATGAGTCGTCGATGCTGGATGAGCGTCAGTTTGATGATCTGCGAGAGATCTTCCCGACCCTGGTGCTGTTTGGTGATCCGGCACAGCTGGCCCCGGTGGGGCAATCCGGCGAGATGGTTTTTGACAAACTTAAGGGCCCGAAAAAGCTGGAACTCAGCCGAATTCACCGACAGGCAGAGGGCAATCCGATTTTGGATCTGGCCCATGCGTTGGCGGATGAAAGCCTGAATTTTCAAGAGTTTGAGCGGATGATCGAGGACGCAGCGCGCAAGGATGATCGCGTGGTGCTGGCCCCGCGGGTCGATGCCGACAAGATGGCGCGCAGCCCGGTTCTGGTCTGGCGAAACAAGACACGGGTCCGGTTGATTCAGGCGTTTCGCGGGGCTTTTGGCGCGCCGCCCGATGCGCTGATTCCCGGAGAGCCGCTTATTTGTGATGGCATTGAGTTGCCGCTGAAACATCGCAAGAAACGCATTGATTTAGAGGCGCGCGGGCTGATCAAGGGCGCGCAGGTGATCTATCTTGGCCCCGGGCGCAAGCCGGGGTTTTCGCGCCTGCATGTGGTCGGTGCAGAAGAGCCGCAGATTAGCGCGGCTTCCATTGTGAAAATCGAATTTCCTGATCAGGAAGAACCGTTTATACCGTTTGCTGCGCGCATGGGGGCGGCGTTTTTGCATGGATCAGCCGTGACGATTCATAAGGCGCAAGGGTCGCAATGGCCGGATGTGCAGGTGTTCGCGCCGGATCTGTGGGCCGCGTCGCAGGCCGGGCGGATTGAGGCGGGATTGCCGCTGTGGAAACGGCTGGCCTATGTGGCGATTACGCGGGCGCAGGAACGGTTGTTTTGGGTGCAGCGTTACGCGTTGGCGCGCCCGCAGGCGGCGTTGGGCGTGGATGACCTGAAGGCACCGGCGGCCCCTTTGGCGCTGGAGGCGGACGCGGTTGAGGATGGTTGAGCGGGGCCTGCGGGTTTGTTAGGGTTTGGTGGAGTTCGCCTTTTAGGGCGGTGGAATGGGGAGTGGCCCGTTGAAAAGTGAAGAGACGCGCGAAGACGGTTTTTCGCTGCTGGAATTGATGGTGGTGGTGGTGATCATGTCGATTCTGGCGCTGGTCATCGTGCCGCGCATCATCGACCGGCCAGATCAGGCGCGCGCGGCGCGGGTCAAGGCCGACATCGCCACGCTGGAAAGCGCGATCAACCTTTATAAGCTGGATAACCTGCGGTTTCCGACGACGGAACAGGGGCTTAAGGCGCTGGTCAACGCGCCGGTGACCGAACCTGTGCCGGTGAATTTCGCCAGTGGTGGCTATATTGATCGGCTGCCAGCGGACCCTTGGGGGGCGGAATACCAGTATCTTTCGCCTGGCGTGCATGGGGATTTCGACATTTTTACCTTTGGCGCGGACGGTGTGACCGGCGGCGATGGGGTGAATGCGGACATCGGCTCGTGGACGGGCGGATAACGCCAGACGCGGGTTTTACCCTGATTGAACTGATGATCGCGGTCACGGTGCTTGCCCTGCTGACGACGACGGTTAGCCTGTCGGTGAACCGGCCAAGTGCGGGCGCGGGTAGTGATTTTGCGCGATTTCAGGGCGTTCATGCGCGACTGGCGGAACAAGCGGTGTTGTCGCGGCAGGTTCTGGGATTGCGGGTCGATGCCGATGGGTATCAACGGCTGGCGTGGCGGGGCGGCAAATGGGTTTCTGATGGCGACCGGGCGCGGTGGCGAAATGGGGTGGCGGTGTTGCAACCGTTTGATTTGACGGCACCGTTGCAGTTTGCGCCAAGCGGGCAGGTGACTCGGTTGAAAATTCGGTTTGAGGCTGATGAGCAGGTGATGATCTGTGAAAGCGACGGCTGGGCGGGCGTGTCATGCGGGCGCGGCTGAACGATCGGGACGACGGGAACGATCGGGGCATTAGCCTGATTGAGATGGTGGTGGCTGTGCTGGTGCTGTCGATCGGGGTGATCGCCGGGTTTCGCACGTTGGGGCAGGCGCAAGTTGTTATCGGCGGAGAGATGCCGCGATTGCTGGCGCAGAATGTGGCGCTTAACCGGGCGGAAGAATTACAGATTCTGGGCGGGAGTGCTGGCAATGGCCTGCCGCGTCAGGTCCGCATGGGGGGCATCGACTGGACGGTGGACGTCACGCAGGCGGCGACCGAAGGTGGCTTTGCCGAGGCGACGATACGGGTCACGGCACCGGATCAGCCAGGTGCGGTTTACGTGGTTTACGCCCCGCTGGAGCCGCCGAGATGAGGCGGGAAGCAGGCTTTTCCCTGTTGGAATTGGTGGCCGTTCTGTCGATCTTCGCGCTGGTGTCGCTGATCGGCGTGCAGGTGATTCAGGCGACGGTGCGATCCAGCACGCGGCTGGCCGAGGTCAGCGAGAACAGCAAAGAAGTGTCGCTGGCGATGGCGCTGTTAAGGCAGGACATGAACGCTGCGTTGGGCCGGGTCTTTACGCCACCGAATGGCGGCACGGAACCCGCACTAAAGGCCGGGCCGGGCACCCAGTTTAGCCTGACGGTTGGTGGTTTGGCGGGTTTGCAGCCCAATAGCAGCGGGCAAGGCCGGGTGATTTGGCGGCTGGATCGCGGAAGCGGGCGGCTCATGCGGCGCGTCATCACCAGCCTGACGCCCGGTGATAATCGCGCGCCGGAGGTTGCCGTGCTCAGTGATGTGCAGTCGATGGATCTGTTCAGCTTTCAAGCGCAAAGCGGTTGGCAACCGGGGTTTGCCGGTGATCCACGTGAGCCTGCAGCGCTGCCGCTAGGCCTGCGGGTGCGGATTGATCTGGCTCGCGTGCCGGGGCTTGAAGCCGTGGTGAGCCTGCGATGAGGCGGCGGGATAGCGGAGTTGTCTTGATCAACGCGCTGGTGATCGTGCTGACGATTTCGCTTGTGGCGGCGGCCCTGCTGACCCGGTCAGAATCCGCGCGCATCCGCGCCAGCGATGCGCAGGGGGCCAGCCAGCTGGAACTGTATCTGGACGCGGCGGAACTGCTGATGCCGGTGCTGTTGAAGGACCAGGAAGACGGCATTCTGACCCATCCGGATCAGGCCTGGGCCAGCGATTCGCTGCGTTACCCGATTGATCGCGGCAGCGTGGCGGCCAAGGTGAGTGATTTGAACGGGCGGCTGAATGTGAATTGGCTGATCCGGAATGACGCCTATGCCGAAGACCTGTTTCTGCGGGTGTTCACGCAGCTGCGCCTGCCAGCGTCCCTATTGGAAGAAATCACCGATTTCGTCAGTTCCGGCGGGCCAAGTGCCGCGTCGGCCTATCTGTCGCGGGTGCCATCTGTGCTGCCGCGCGGCGGGGCGGTGAAACTGCTGGACGATCTGCGCGAGGTACGCGGCATGACTCCGGCATATTTCAAGATATTGTCAGGCGTGGCGGCGGCGCTGCCGGTTGAGGCCAGATTAAACCTGAATACCGCGCCAAAGGTGGTGTTTGACGCCGCGATAGAACCGCTGCCAAGCGAGTTGATCAGCGAGATCGCGGTGCGGCAGTCACCGATAGAGTCGATCAGCGAGTTGCGCCGCCGCACCATCGAGATCCTCGAAACCGAAGAGATAGAGCATCTGCCGTTTGAGCGTTTTACGGTGGCAGGCTCGTGGTTCATGGCCGATCTGGTCGCGGTTTTGGACGGGGCGCAGCAGCACCGGCGTACGGTGTTTCAGATTGCACCAGCCACAGAGGTGCCGATCCGGCGGGTCTATCGCTGGGCTGTATATGATTGATATAGTTCGGGGTTTTGGCCATAGTGGCGCAGGGAAATGGCGCGGATATGCCAGAGGGGGCCGGGTGCGTATGACGCGCGGATTGCAGCGATGAGACAGCTATGACACGGGGCGCGAGCCCGCCGGGAGCGCCAGCGTTCTGGCGGCTGGGCGAGGGGGCGTCGCCTTCGGGCGCGCATGTGGCCTTGGTGCCGGGCGCGTTGGTGCCGATGTTGCCCTTGGCGCTGCCGGATAAATTGCGCGGAATTGCCCGGCAGCGGGTGGCAGAGCGTCAGTTGGTGGAGCAATTGTCGACGCCTGCGGGCGGGTTTGAAATGCAGCCCTATACGCCGAAGGGCGCGAAGCAATTTAATCGCGTGTTGGTGGCCGATGCGGCGCAGGCTGGCGGCTGGCGCAAGGGGTTGCGGCCCGGATGTCAGGCGTTGTTGCCGGACTATCTGGCGCTGCCTGCGGCGGCGGATGTCTGGGTGATTGAGGTTGCGGGTGATGTGGTGCGGGCCCGGCTGGGGGCCGAGGACGGGTTCTCGGCAGAGGTTGATCTGGCGCTGGCGCTGTTGGCAGACGTGGCCCCGCCCAAGGCTGTGTTGCGGTTGGGGGGCGAAGATGAGGTGTTGGATGGCTGGCTGGACGGCTTGGGCGTACCGGTTCTGGATGACGCCAGTGCACTGAAAAAGCAGGGTTTTTCGCCGTTAAAGTGGGCAGAGTCCATTGCCGGCGTTGATCTGAAGGATCCGCCAAGTGCCGTGTATGATCGACTGCGGGCCAAGATCATGCGTTGGCGTGTGGCGGTGGTTTGTGGCGCGCTGGCGTTGGTGGTTTGGCTGGGCATGGTGGTGCAGCAGACACAAGAATTTCAGGCAGATGCGGCGCGCGATCAGGCGGTGATGACCGGGCTGGTGCGCGAACATTTCGTGCCGACTGGGCCAATTTTGGACGTGCGGGCGCAGGTGGCCTCGGTTCTGGCGCGTGTGGCGACTCCGGTCGATGTGGCCGGTGATGCGCTGCCGCCGCTGACCCAGTTTCAACTGGCCGCGCCGGTTTTGACGGCGGACAGCCTGCGGCTGATGGCGGCGGCGTATCGCGGCGATACCGGGTTGGTGACCACGGTTGAGGCGGCCGATTTTGCGAGCCTTGATCGGTTGATTGCCGATTTGCAGGCGGCGGAATTTATGGTGGAACAGCTTGAGTCCCGCGCGCAACAAAGCGGCGGCGTGGTGGCACGGTTGCGGCTGGAGTTGGCGCAGTGAAAGCGGGACGGATGGTATTCGCGCTGGCGCAATTGTCGGAGCGAGAGCGGCTGTTGTTGCTGTTATTAGGCCTGATTGTGGTGCCTTTGGCGGTGATTTTCCTGGCCGTGATCCCCTTGATAGACGCGCGGGATGCGGCACGGGGGCGGGCCGAAAGCGCCACGGCGATGCTCGATTGGGTTGCGGACCAAGTGCGCGCTTTGCCTGCCGAAACGGCGGCGGTGGTTGAAAGCGATAGCACGGTCGACCCCATCGGGATCAGCGATCTGGAGGAAAGTCTGGTGAACTGGGGCCTGCGCGAGAACGTGTCGTTGTTGTCGAACCGGGTTGAGGGCGGCGTTGATCTGGCGCTGGATGCGGCGCGGTTCGATGATCTGGGCAACTGGCTGCTGACGATGATGCCCGACTGGGGTTATCAGGTGACGGCGTTCCGGATCGAGACCGTGTCAGACGGCATCGTGAATGCCACATTTGAGCTGGAGGCAGAGTGATGCTGCGGTTTCTGTTTCTGATCCTGCTGTTTGTGGTTGGGCTTGCGGCGGCGGCGGTCTGGCAGGGAGAAATGCACCATTTGCGCCGTGCTGTGCCGGATTATTTGCCGGGCTGGACGGGGGATATTGCCGACGATGCCGGGGTGCGTGAGGGGCAGATGATCCTGCCTTCGCAGGGACAAACCCCAAAGTTAACCCTGCGCTGGACGGCAAAGATGCCGGGGGCCGACGGGTTTTTGTGGGATGTGCAACTGGCCGGGCAGGGCGTCGATTTGCGGGCTGAACTGTTGCTGCCGTGGCTGCCGACCCGCGCGTTTTTGCGCAGCGGGGCGGGGGCTGTGGATTTGGCCGAAGTGTCAGGCGGGGCCGTTACTGGGCTGATCGCCTTGCAAGCGCTGGACGTTGAGATTGACGATTTGACAGGTGTGCGTCGCCCAACCGGCAGTGCGAAAGGGCAGGCCAAGGCGGTGACGGTTCAGGGTGAAGAGCTTGGCAACGGGCCGGTCGCGGCGCGGCTGGAACCGGATGGCAGTTGGCAGGCGGATGTCTCAATGACCGAAGGGATATCGCCGCTTACCGGCCAACTCAGCGGCAATTTGCAGACGGCTATCGGCCAGCTTGACGTGACCATCGCCGACGCTTCTGTTCTGCCAACCAGCCTGCAATCCATTGGTATGGCAGAGGGCGATGGCCTGCGGATCAGCTTGCCAGTGCCTTTGCGATACTGATCGCAACCTAGAGGCGTTCAGCGGAAAAGGGCTGTGGCGTCACGCAGTTAGCTTTCGTTTTAGCGAAATTGATGCTAAAAACAGCTTTGGTGGTTTCGGGGTCCGCAGCGGCGGTAGAACAGGTGATTTGGTGAGACTTGTTTCAGGTCTTTTGACTGTGGTGGCTGTGACGGCGTTTGGCTTTGCCTGCGGCGCGTTTGGCCTTGGCTACGTTGCACCGCCCCAGCAGGCCTTTGTCACGCCCCAACGGATGGCTGCTGTGCAGAAGGCAAACGTCAGCGCGCGCGATCTGCCGCGTGACTGGCCGGCGGTCTTTGGCTCTGTGCCGATTGTGGCTGAACCAGAGCCTGAGCCCGAACCAGAACCCGAGGTGGTTGAGCAGCCGCCAGAGGAAAACACCACCTATTACCTGACCGGTCTGGTGGCCGGGCGCGGGAATGGCAGCTGGGCGATGATTTCCGAGAACGACCGTGGATTGGTCGTGCGGATCGGCGATGTTTTGATCGGCGGAGAGACCGTGACGGCGATTGACGCCGCTGGCGTCTGGATTGATTACCAAGGCGAAAAACAGCTGATTCCAGTGCAAAAGGCCGATTTTGGCGGGATGGTCACGGTTCAGACCCCGACGGAACCGACGGAGCCCGCCAGCCTATTGGCCGAAGTCAGAATTCCGCTGGAACGGTTTGACCGCAGTTTCCTTAGCCGCGCGCTGACCTCGGCGGGCCGTCTGGCGGCCACCGAACGCGGCAATTCTGACGGCATGGATCTGGTCTGGATGCAGCGCGGAGAATTGTTTGACCAGATGGGCCTGCGCACCGGCGACACGATCGTTTCGGTAAATGGAAAAGCCTTGCAGACAGATGATTTGATAGCTGATATGCCGGACGCCGACCTGCTTGGCGGGTCGTTGCAGTTGGAAATTTTAAGGGACGGCACCCGACAGATGTTGAAGATTACACTTGATCAGGGTTAGCCGCGCCTTTTTGGCCGTTTTGACGGTCTTGCTGGCGGTCACGGGCATGGCGCGTGCGCAGATTTCGCTTGATCTGCGCGATGCGGATCTGCGGTCTTTCGTGGAAATCGTGGCAGAGGCGACGAATCGCAACTTTACGCTGGATAACCGCGTGCAGGGCGAAGTCACGGTGATTGCGCCCGGGACGGTGTCGGATGCGGCGCTGTATGAGATTTTTCTGAACGTGCTGGAACTGAACCGCCTGACGATCATCGAAGGCGACGCGGTGGATCGCATCGTGCCGCTTGATCTGGCGCGCGAACTGGCCCCCGGCGAACGTGTGCGCACGGCCGGTGGTGCGTTTGAAACGCGGGTTTTCACGGTCCGCAACATCAGTCTGGGCGAAACAATCGAGGTCATTCGCCCGCTGCTGCCCGCCGAGGCGGTGCTAAGCACGGTGGAACAATCCGGGCTAATCATCCTGAGTGATCGCAAGGAAAATATCGACCGGATCGGCAACCTGATAGATCAGCTGGATCGTCCACGTCGCAAGACGATTGAAACGATTCGTCTGAATTATTCCAACGCGCAGGATTTGCTGGCGACGATCCAATCGCTGGATATTGTGCCGCCGGGCGGGTCGCTTAGTGCGGATTTCCGCGCCAATGCAGTTGTTGTCAGCGGTAATGACGAATTTCGCAGCCGCATCCGCTCTGTCGTGTCGCAACTGGACACGCCGCAGCGCAGCCAGTCGACGGCGGTGGTGCAGTTGAACTATGCGGATGCTGTTCAGCTAGAGGGGGTTATCGCCCGATCTGTCGTGGGCAGTAGTACTGACGGTGCCCCCGGTGAGGTGACAATTGTGGCGGAACCGCAGTCAAATTCGATCCTGGTGACCGCGCCCAGCGACCAGATTGCGTCGATCACCGGTGCCATTCGACGGCTGGATCAGCGGCCCAGTCAGGTGCTGGTCGAGGCGGTGATTTTTGAATTGTCCGTGCAGAACCTGAGTGACCTCAGCGCGCAGTTCGGCGGATTGCTAAATAATGCGCTGTTTGGCGGGGCAGAATTTTCGCTGGGCAGCCGTCCGACGTTGACCAGCCTGGTCAGTGCCGCGATCAGCGGTCAGGTGACCAGCCCGGGCGAGGGCGGCGTGCTGGGCGGCGCGACGGTGAATGGCGCGGGGGATTCCGGTTTTGTCGGCTTCTTAAGCGCGTTGAACAAGGAAACCTCGGCGCGGTTGCTGGCCACGCCCTCGATTTTGACGTTGAACAACACAGAGGCAGAAATCGTCGTGGCACAGTCGGTGCCCTTCGTGACCGGCAGCTTTGCCACAGTCGGCGATAGCGCCACGCCCGAACGCCCGTTTCAGACGATTGAACGCCAGGATGTCGGCCTGACGCTACGTGTGACGCCGCAGATCACCGGCGACAACACGGTGCGCATGGAGATTGAGCAAGAGGCATCCAGCCTGACGCGGCAGGCGTCAGCAGCGGGTGGCGAAATCACCAGCAAACGCACGCTGAAAACCAATGTTTTGGTCGGCAACGGGCGGGTGATCATGCTGGGCGGCTTGCTGGAAAACGGGGCCGGGTCGGAAACGGCGGGCGTGCCGGGGGTTAGCAAAATACCGTTGTTGGGCAAGCTGTTTCGCGGCCGTGCGGTCAACAAGAACCAGCGTGTTCTGCTGATGCTGCTGCGGCCGCGTATCCTGCGTGGTGATGAGGATGCCGCCAGGCTTACGCGCGAGATTGCGCGCGATGCCAAACGCGCCACGCGGGCCATTCAACCGCGCCCGGATGACCGGTTTCCTGACCTGCCGATCCAGACGTTTCCGTTTGACGGCGCGAACCTGAACCAACCATTTGATGCCGGTTTCATCGACAGCTACGCGCGGTCGCGCACCTTTCCGCCGCTGCCGTCGCGCCTGCAATTCAACAACCAATAGCGGCATCATGGCTCGCCTTGATTTGCCCTTCACCTTTGCCCGCGACCAGCAGATGGTTTTGCAGGGCGATGCGCTGATCTGCGGGCCGGGGGCGACTGTTTTTGGCCTGCGCGAGGCCCGGCGGCGGGCGGGCTTTGCCTTGAAAATCGAACGTGTTGCCGAGGATGCGTTTGAGGCCGTGCTGAACACACATTACCGGGACGGCGCGGGTGGTGGCGACGAAGATGATCTAAGCTTTGATCTCGAAACCGGGACCGCCGGGCCGGGCCTGCGCGACCTGCTAGAGGACGCAACAGAGGCCCCGGTGATCGAACTGGTCAATCAGCTGTTGCGGCGCACGGTGCGCGGTGGCGCGTCGGATTTGCATGTGGAACCGTCAGAGGACGGGCTGCGCGCGCGGGTGCGCGTTGATGGCATGCTGCGCACGGTGATGGACCGTTCCGATGTGCCGGTGAAACGCGTAATCTCGCGGCTAAAAGTCATGGCCGGGCTGGACACTGCCGAGACGCGGCTGCCGCAGGACGGGCGGATTTCCTTGCGTTATGGTGGGCGTGATATCGACGTGCGGATGAGCACGCTGCCCGGACATTTCGGCGAGCGGATCACCTTGCGGGTGCTGGACCGGCACAGTGGGTTGTTACCGCTGGATCAACTGGGGCTAAGCGACGAACAGGCCGCCATTTTGAACCGTTTGGCGGACAGGCCCGACGGCATCGTGCTGGCCACCGGGCCAACCGGGTCGGGCAAAACGACGACGTTGTATTCGTTGTTGCAACTGGCCGATCACGGCAAACGCAATATCGTCACGGTCGAAGACCCGATTGAATATCACCTGCCCGGCATCAGCCAGACGCAGACGAATGCCGAAATCGGCATGACATTTGCCGCCGGGCTGCGGGCCACATTGCGGCAGGACCCGGATGTTATTCTGGTCGGCGAAATCCGCGATGTGGAAACCGCGCAGGTCGCAGCGCAGGCGTCGCTGACCGGGCATTTGGTGTTCTCTTCCTTGCACGCCAACGGGTCGGTCGCGGCGGTGACGCGGCTGCGGGATTTGGGGCTGGATAACTTTCTGATCGCGGCCACTTTGCGCGGGATTCTGGCGCAACGGCTGCTGCGGTGCCTGTGCGAAAAATGCGCCGAACAGGTCGATCCGTCAGAGGCGGCAAAGGCGATGTTCGCCAGTATCGGGCAGGACGCGCCGGAAAAACTGCTGCATGCGGTGGGCTGTGATAGCTGCGCCGATACGGGTTATGCCGGGCGGCAGGGCGTCTATGAGATTGTCGAAATTACCGAGGATGTCGCCGCCGCGATTGGCGAAAATGCGCCAGAACAGGAACTTAAACGCCTTGCGGTTGGCAAGGGCAACAGCCTGTTGGCGCAGGGGCTGGACCTGGTGCGGCAGGGGCGCACGTCGGTCGAAGAGGTCCGGCGCGTGCTGGGAGACGCCTAGGTGTTTTGCGTCAAAAAGGACTCGCATTTCGCCCCAGGATTGGGCGAATTACGAGGCATCATGATTTTTCCTAGCCGCGAAAACACCTGAATGCAGCCATTCGCCTACATCGCCTATAACGACGCGGGCCAGCGCAAGACCGGAACTTTGGTGGCCGAAAGCGAGCGGGCGGCGTTTGACGCGCTAAAAGCTCAGGGGTTGATGGCGGCGGATATCTCCGCCAAGGGCAAGGCGCAGGTTGGTGCGGCTGGGCGCGCAGGCAAACGCACCGGGGCGAAGCTGGACGCCGACGAACGCGCGATATTCTCGCGCCAGATGGCCGTGTTGTTGCAGGCGGAATTACCGATAGAGGCAGCACTTGATGCGGTGATCGAAAGCGAAGGCAGCAAGGCGATGCAGGGTTTCGCCGCCGAGCTAAAGGCCGCCACGCTAGAGGGTTATCCGCTGTCGGATGCCATCGAGCGGGGCCGCAGCGGATTTGCGCCGTACTATACGTCCTCGCTGCGCGCGGGGGAAAGTTCGGGCGATTTGGCGGCGGTGTTCGGCGGGCTTGCCGATTTCCTAGAGGCGCAGGGCAGCAACCGCGCAGAGATCGCCACGGCGTTGCTGTACCCGGCGTTTGTGGCGGCTGTATCGCTGTTGGTTTGCGTGATCCTGTTGACGAATGTCGCCCCCGAGGTGGTCGCGATGTTTGAGGTTTCGGGCAGGCCGCTGCCGCAGCTGACGCAGGTGGTTTTGGGAGCGTCGGGCTGGGTTCAAACGCACTGGATCGCGATTGCAATTGGGCTGGGGGTGACCATCGTGGCGGCGTTCTTGTTACTGCGTCTGCCCCCTGTGCGCGACCGGGCAGACCGCGCGTTGCTGGCGATGCCGATCTTTGGTCGGCTGAAACGCATGGCCATTTCGGGGCAATACTTGCGCACTATGGCATTGGTGCTGGGCAGTCGGCAGACGGCGGTGAATGCGGTGATCAGCGCCGGGGATGTGCTGACGATGGCGACGCACCGCGCGCAGGCTGCGGGCATCGTGACGGCGGTGAAACAGGGCGAAAGCCTGGCGGGCGCGGTCAAGCGGTTCACCATCCTGCCGCCGGTGGCCTTGCAGCTGATCCGCGTCGGCGAGGAAAGCGCGCGGCTGGCGCAGATGACCGACCGGGCGGCGGTGCTGGTCGAGACATGGCTGGCCAATGACCGCAAGCGCATCGCGTCGATTTTGGACCCGGTCTTGATGATGGTCGTCGGGGTTTTCGTGCTGATCGTGGTGCTGGCGATCCTGCTGCCGATCTTTGAATTGCAGTCGGTCGTGATCAGCTAAGCCGCCTGTGATCAGCCATATTGCTCGGCGTCGGCGATGATGTGCGCTGCTTCCAGGCTCACCATCGCGGCTGCAATGTCTACGGTGATCTGGTTATGCGAGTGTTCCGAAGTCGAGCCGAATTGATCCATCACGATACGTTTGGCCGAATGCAGATACATATCCACACGCGATTCAACCAGTTTCGCACGGGCGTCCATCATGCTTGTCAACATTATTGGGTCCTTCCTAGGTCAATATCATTCCAGGATGGCCCGATCGATGATTTCGATGCCATCCTGAACCTTATCGCTTGGATGGGTTACGACTTTGTCACCAGGCACCAGCCCAGACAGCACCTGCGCGGATTCGCCGTTGCGCCGCCCGATGGTCAGCTTGACGCGCTGGGTTGTGCCGTCTTGCACAACGAAGGCGTACCAATCGCCGTTGGTGCGGAACAGCGCGCTAAGCGGCACCTGCACAACATCCTGTCCGCGCCATTCGACCACGCGCAGGAACACGGCGAAGCCATCGCCAAGACCCATGCGCGCGCTGGGTGGGCTTAGCAAGTCAAACACCACATCGACGCGCTGCTCTTCGATGCCCAATGCCGAAACCTTGGACCGTGCAGAGGGTTCGATCTTGCGCAATATTGCCTCTAGCGGCTGGGCCCCGCCCCAACGTTCGACGATGGCGCGCGACCCGGCCGCGACGCGCACGGCGTCCGCCGACAACAGGTCCGCGACGATTTCAAGGTTATCGGGCTGCCCGATGGTCAGCAGCGGCGCGCCCATGACCACCGGGCGCTCCGAGATGTCGGCGATAGACAGCACAACGCCATCGCTTGGCGCATGCAGGGTGATGCAACAACTGCCGTTGGTGTAGTTTTCGGGATCAGGCGCGACCAACAGCGCGCGGGCGCGGGCCAGCGCGCCATCGGCCATCGATTGCGACGACCGCGCGGCCTGTAGCGTGGCCTGTTTGATGGTGCGGATCTGCGTCGCGTCTTCCAGTGCCGTCAATGACGACACGCCACGTTCAACAAGCGCCGCGACGCGGGTGTATTGGCTGTTGGCATAGGCCAGTTCTTCCTCTGCCTGATGCACCTGGCTGATCGCGACTTGCAACGAGGCCTCTGCCTCTGCCACCGCGGCCTCTGCCTGGCTGCGGCTGCGCGCGTCGAGCAATTCGGGCGTCACCGGCTGCACCACGGCCACCACGGTTTTGCCGCCAATCACCCTGTCGCCAACCGCAACCGGCGAACGTTGTGTGCGGCCGGACAACGGCGCAGATACCTCATACACATCACGAATACGGGTCTTGCCATCGGCGTTGACGGTGATCGTCATCTCGCCCCGGGTGATTTCGGCAAGGTCCACCGGCACGGGATCGGGCCGAAAGCCCCAGATGACCAGCGCGCCAATCCCGGCAAGCGCCAGACCTCCGACAATCAGGGTTTTCACTTTCATCACATCACTCCCGCGTCTTCATGACTTCGATCAGATCAAGGTTATCCAGCCGCCGCCGCACCAATAGCGCTGACACCGCTGCCGCCGCCAGCACCACACAACTGGACCAGGCGTAAGTATCGCGGTTCAGCACCAGCGGGATGGAATAGAGATCACTTTCAAACCCGGTCACCATGGCCGTTGCCAGCCCCGCGCCCAACAGCCAGCCAAGCGGCTGCGCCAGCAATACCAAAAGGGCAGTCTCGCCGATCAGGATATAGCTGACTTCGGCTTTGCTGAACCCCAGAATGCGCAAACTGGCCAGATCGCGCGCGCGTTCTGATAGCTGGATACGGGCGCTGTTATAAGTAACACCAACGGTGATCAGCACGGCTATGGCGATGTAGATGATCGTTGAAATATTGATGTTCTGCTCAATCGTTTCCTGAAACGACGCCAGCGTTTCGCTGAGCATGACGGTGCCCGCCAGCCCCGGCAATTCCTTGACGGCGGCGTGAAACGCGTCGCGCTGCGCGGCGTCCAGCGACAGGTTGGCCATGCCCATCCGGGGGGCGCGGCGCATCAACGTATCCAGCGCGCCAATCTCCATATAGGCGGCAAGGCCGATGTAGCTGGTGATGATGCCCGCGACCGGAATCTTATGCGTCTCGCGCCGTCCGGTCAGGAATTCGGCGGTGATCTTGTCGCCGACCTGCACATCCAGATGCCAGGCCAGACGTTTGGATAGCAGGATGCCATTCTTGGGGGCCGGAATCACGCGGCCATCGGCGGCGACAATGCGCGACAGGTCGGCATTTTCTGGCCGGCCCTCGATGGCGACGCGTTTTTGCAAGTGGCCGTTGGACAGGACCGCGCCGTGAAATTGCACCGCCTCAACGTTTAGGACGCCGGGCAGGCGGCGGATTTCCTCTGTTGCCGACAACGGGGCCTCGGCCGACAGGATCAGCATCGCGTCCTGACGGTTGGATTTATAGAATGCCGCGTCGATCATTTCATCCAGCGAATCCTCAAAAAACGCCGAGGCGACCAAGATGGCCACCGCCAGCGCCAGACCCAGCGCGGTCAGACCGGCGCGCAGCGGCCAGCGCATGATATTGCGTAGGATCATCATCGTTGGTTGCGACAGGCGCAACAGGACAAGCGCGCGGTCAAACAGGGTTTGTTTATAAGCGGGCGGGGCAGGCGGGTTCATAGCGACAGCAGGCGGCAGCCGCGCGGCCCCCAGTGCGCTATGGATCGCACCCGCGCCTGCGGTGATCAGGCCAAGGCCGCCAGCGATGATGTAGACCTTTGCTGAGACAGAGAAAATCAGGTAGGGAAAGTTGAAGAAACTGGCATATAGCGTCGCCATCCCATGCGAAAACCACGTGCCAGCGGCGAAACCCGCCGCAATACCCACCAGCGCGATCAGCCCGGCGAGATACAGGTAATGCAGGCTGACCTCTGTATTGGAATAACCGATCGCCTTAAGCAGCCCGATTTCCGAGCGATCCAGCGCGACGATGCGGCCGATGACCATATTCACCAGAAAGATCGTGATGCCAAAGAACACCGGCGGCAGTACATAGGCCATCGACTGCAGTTGCTTTAGCTCGCCGTCGATAAAGGCGTTCGATTGCTGCAACGCGCGGTTATGCGCGCCTTGCGCGCCGTATGGGTCCAGCAAGGCGTCCAGCTTGTCGATTACGGAGTCTATGTTGGCCCCATGCGACAGTTGCAGGCCCACGTCATTGAACGCGCCGTCCATGTCAAAGGCGGCGGCCAGCGCCGGTTCGGGCATCCACAGAATGCCAAAGCCTTCGTTGTCGGGCATCATGTCGCCGGGGCCGATTGTGTAGATATATTCAGGGGTTAGCGCGGTGCCGGTGATGGTGAGCGGGCGCTTTTGCCCGTTCAGATTGGCGTGGATCACGTCGCCGGGCAGATACCCGTTGGCAATCGCGAACGGCTCATTGACCATCACCTGATCGCTGGCCTGCGGGTCCGGAAAGCTGCCGGATCGCAGCAGCGGCAGGTTCAGCCGGGGCAGGCCACTTGTAGGCAGCGAAATGAACTGGCCGACCGCGCTTTCAAGCCGGTTCGGCAGATCAAGAATAGCCGACCCGGTGACGCGGGTTTGCACGGCGTAGACACCAGAGATGGCGGCGATTTCAGGCTCCAGGCTTTTGGGGGCGCGGCGCAGCGTGGCAAAGACATCGGCAAAACGGTTGCGTTCATAATAGGCGTCGCGCGTGTCGGTTAGGGCGGTGAACATGCCAAACGACATGATGAAAATCGACACGCCACAAGCCAGCACCAGCGCAATCGCCAGCCCCTGCGCCCAAAGGCGGATGAAATCGCGAAACAGCTTTTTCTCAAGCGCGCGCATCGCCTACCACTCTATCTGTGACGGTTGCAGTCGGGTCTCATTCACCTCAACCGAGCTGATTTTACCGTCCTGAAAGCGGATCACCCGATGCGCCATTTTGCGAATGGCCGCCGCGTGGGTGATAACCGCCGTCGTCGTGCCGAATTCGCGGTTGATTCTGTCCAGCGCCTCTAGCACCTGCACGCCTGTTTTGCTGTCCAGCGCGCCGGTGGGTTCGTCACACAACAGCACCTCTGGCCGTTTCGCAATGGCGCGGGCGATGGCGACGCGCTGTTGTTCGCCGCCCGACATTTCCGCCGGGAAATGATCCATCCGGTGGCCAAGCCCGACAATTTCCAACGCCTCTTCGGGGCGCATCGGATTGGGCGAGATGTCAGTGACCAGGGCGACGTTTTCGCGGGCACTTAGAGACGCCACGAGGTTATAGAACTGGAAAATAAACCCAACATAATCACGGCGAAACCGTGTCAGCGCCCGGTCATTCATCTGCGTCAGTTCAATGTCGTCAAAGAAAACCCGCCCGGATGTCACATGATCGAGCCCGCCCATGATATTCAGCAGGGTCGACTTGCCGCTGCCCGATGGGCCAAGCAGCACGGTCATTTCACCGCGGTGCAGTTCCAGATCAACGCCATCCAGCGCAAAGACTTTTACCTCACCGGTGTCATAGACCTTGGTGACGCCCTCGGTACGAAAGACGACATCGGGCGCGGGGGGCGCGGGCGTTTCCTGTTTCATAGCGCTGACCTTAACACGTGGAAATTTCCTTGCACTTTGATTTAAGCCAAATCGCGCCCCCGCCCCTAAAACCGAACAGAAGTCGCCCAACTTCTGCCGGATTGCCCGGTTACGACGCCTATCAGTGGCCAGCAGAGCCGCAGAGGCAACTAAAGGCAGTAACATGTTTTTCGAAGAAGGCTGGGTGCCGCTAAGCGAAGTCACCGCAGAGGTTTTTCGCCGCTTGCAAGAGATCGCGGCCGAGGGGCCGGTTGCCGGGGCCGAAAAGGGGCTGGGCGGCATTTTGGCGATCTCGGTCTGGGATATCTGCGACGCTTGCACCAAGATCGGCGCGACCGGCCCGGATGGAACGGTAGTTCCAGCCAGCAAGGATTTGTTATCCTGGGCCGATCCGCGCAATTTATCGAACGAACACGTGGACTTGACCGTTGGCAGCATTGGATCATCCACGTTGAAAGACGATACTGGGGCGGCCCCTTCGATGGGGGCGTTGGCATTGCGCTATGGACCGTTTCTGAACCTTCCGTTGGTGATTCCGATCAACAACTATCAATCGTCGCTGACCTTTCTGGAAGAAGAGGTCAAAGGCCACGATGCGCGCGACCCGGAATTGCTTCGGGCTGCACAGGCGATCATTGGCATGGTGGACGGCGACGGGCTGACCACCCGCGAGATTGCGCGCAAAAAGCTGGGCTCGGGCCTGTCGCGTCGTAAGTTCAAATTCGCCTGGTCGCTGGCCTCGCATCATCGGCCAGCCCTGGCGGCGGCAAATCGTTGGGCGGGGTTGTAGCCGTCAAGAGGCGCTGCAAAAACAGGGGATTGTGGCGGCTGTAAAGCTCTTTTTGCGCCAACAGCCCCGATCGCGCCGCATTTCGACCACCTTCATTGTCGATATATGAATCATCGAAATTGTAGCCAGTTCCAAGCGAGCCTGATTATGCCTTATACCGCGCCCACAGCCAGCAGCCTGCAGCAACATAGCCATGCCACCGGCACGATGATTGACGCGTTGGGCGGGGCCAAGCCGGTCGAAGAGCTTGCTGTAGGTGACATGGTACGCACGAAAGACAGTGGCTATCAGCCGATCCGCTGGATCGCCTCGCGCACTATGACCAAGGCCGAATTTGCCGCTGATCCGGCGCTGCGTCCGATCCGTATCAAGGCGGGTGCACTCGGCTCGGAACCCGGCGCTTTGAAGCCCGCGCGTGATCTGGTTGTCAGCCAACAGCATTGTGTTCTGATTGAGGATTGGCGCTGCGAATTCCTGTTTGGCGAGGATGAGGTGCTGGCCCCCGCGCTGGCGCTGCTGAACGACAGCACGATCACCATCGACCGCACCAGCGCCGAGGTGACCTATTATCACTTCATGTTCGATCAGCATGAAATCGTCTATTCCAATGGCGTCGAAACCGAAAGCTTTCATCCCGCTGCGGCTGGCACCGACCTGCTCGACGATGCCAAGCGCACGGAATTGTTCAAGCTATTCCCTCAGCTGGAAAACAACATCGACGCCTTCGGCCCGCAGGCCCGCGCCACGCTGGCCGCGTTTGAGGTTGAGGTGCTGATGGCCTGCTAGGCCAGATACGGTAGTCAACTAAGCATTTCTGCACACGCCCGGTACCCCTCTGCCGGGCGCTTTGGTATTGCCCTTGGCGGTCGCTAGGCTAGGTTGCGCGCGAACAGGAGGGACCGATGGTTTCGATGATATCAGTGCGCGACGTGCAGAAAACCTATGCCGATGGTCCCGCCGCGCTAAAGGGTGTGTCGCTGGAAATTGAGGCAGGCGAAATCCTGGCCCTGCTGGGCCCGAACGGCGCGGGCAAGACCACGCTGATTTCGATTATCTGCGGGATTTCCACCATGACAAGCGGCGCGATCAGCGTCGGCGGCCATGACATCATCGAAGATTACCGCGCCGCCCGTCAGTTGATCGGGGTGGTGCCGCAGGAAATCAATCTGGAACCGTTTGGCAAGGTTATCAACGCGGTACAGCTGTCGCGCGGGCTGTTCGGCATGCCGCGCGACGATGCATTTGTTGAACAGGTGCTACGCAAGCTGTCGCTGTGGGACAAACGAGACTCGCCGATTCATGCCTTGTCTGGCGGCATGAAACGCCGGGTGCTGATCGCCAAGGCGCTGGTGCATAAACCGCGCGTGCTGTTTCTGGATGAACCGACTGCGGGCGTTGACGTAGAGCTGCGCAAAGACATGTGGAACGTGGTGCGCGAATTGCAGGCCGACGGCGTGACGATTATCCTGACCACGCATTATATCGAAGAAGCAGAGGCAATTGCCGACCGCATCGGCGTGATCAGCAAGGGCGAAATCCTGCTGGTAGAGGAAACCGCCGCCCTGATGCAGCGGATGGGCAAAAAGGAAATGGTGATTGATTTGCACGAGCCGGTAGACGCCATTCCAACGGCACTGGCGGGCTATGATCTGCGCCACGGCGATGCGGCGCATAAGCTGGTCTATGCCTATGATATCAATGCTGAACGTACTGGCATCACCAAGTTGCTGTCAGACCTATCAGCGGCGGGTCTGGTGCTGGCCGATGTGCAGACGCGGCAGTCGAGCCTTGAGGAAATATTTGTCAGTCTGGTCAAG
>Ga0315339_1000664_pt1 | contig 39202 bp, 47 predicted proteins | sample ASW17metaG_FD_204514 | JGI IMG/M metagenome (GOLD analysis project Ga0315339, IMG submission 204514) | Ammonia-oxidizing marine archaeal communities from Pacific Ocean, United States - ASW #17 | ecosystem: Environmental > Aquatic > Marine > Oceanic | place: USA: California | collected 2016-12-05 | reverse complement strand
GACCTTCTAGTAATGTCTCTGAATCCCCGTGAGGGGCCGGAGAAGCCCATCTGGGCCGCTTCTGCGGAGAATATGGTTGAGGACTTGCCGAATGTCGGACTGCCCGGAGATCGCTTCTACGGGCCTGTGACGCTAGGTGAGGGAGCATGGGCTCCATACACTGGCTCAGTGATGGCGATTGACCCCTCAGGCCGTGGAGCGGACGAGACAGCGTACGCAGTCGTGAAGATGCTGAATGGCTTCCTGTTCGTCACAGAGGCAGGAGGACTACCCGGAGGATACTCAGAGGACACGCTGAAGAGGCTGGCAATGGTCGCAAAGGAGCAGGAAGTCAACCTGATCCTCGTCGAGAGCAACTTCGGGGACGGGATGTTCTCCCAGTTACTGAAGCCGATACTCGGGAAGATATACAGATGTACGATGGAAGAGGTCAAGCATAGCGTCCAGAAAGAACGCAGAATCTGCGATACTTTGGAACCTCCGATGAACAGCCATAGGCTCGTCATAGACCGTAGAGTCATTGAGAATGACTACGACAGCACCAGACACCTGCCGCCTGAGAAAGCCCTCAGATACCAGTTGGTGTACCAGATGAGCCGCATCACCCGCGACAGAGGCTCTCTGGCTCATGACGACCGTCTGGATGTCCTCAGCATGGCTGTAGGGTACTGGGCAGAGCAGATGGCTCAAGACGTAGACAAGCAAATACAGACGAGGAAAGACGAGAAACAACGTCTGGAATTGGAAAGATTCATGAACCACTCAACAGGCCATAAACCCCAGCCACTAAAGTGGATGTAGACACTTCAGTCTAATAGGGTGACTTAATGGATACAGAACGTATCTGGGCCGACGGGACTCAGGTGAAAGTCACCAAGTCTGGCTCCCCTTGTTCTCCACAAATCTGTGGGGGGTAAGGGGGGCCTCAAGGATCTTGGTGAAGGATGAGGGTCTTAAAGACTCTTATAGATGATACTACTAACTACTTACCTAGCAAACGGAGGTGATATAGATGGCAGAGTTTGTAATGTGTCCAGATTGCATTAAGCAGTACGGAAAGCATGTGATGGAGAAATACACTCCCTTTACCTCAGAAGTTGAAGAATGCTGTGGTGAGCCAGAAGATTGCGACGAATATGCTGCGGGTAACTGCAAGGTCGTGGAGGACTAGAGATGGCTGCTAGGGATTACAAGAAGGAATATAGAACCTTCCACGGTAAGCCGGGGCCAAGGAAAAGACGGGCAGCCGCCAATAGGGCTAGGCGTAAAGTCGGCCTGAAGAACGGTGACCCGAGAGAAGTAGACCATAGGAGACCAATGACTAAAGGTGGCTCTAACGCTAGAGCGAACCTGAGGATTGTCTCAAGAAAAACTAACAGAAAGAAAGGGAGAAAGTAATGCCATCATTTCAAAAGCAGACAGGTGTAAATTATAGAGGAGACCCTACTTACGAAACAGTACGCTACAAGAAGAAGAGCAGTAGTAGTACGAAAAAGCGACGAAAGCCTCGTCGAAAGGCGAGGACAGACTTAGAGATCCTTGCTAAGCGTAAATAATGCTGTCTCCACCAGTACTCATAGAGTGGGTGGATATCTCCAGTTTCGACGGTAGTTGGATGGAGATGTCTGACGCTAGGCAGTACAAACCCCTCACAGTTAAGACCTGTGGGTGGGTGGTGGCTGAGACTTCAGAATACATAACCCTAGTGTCCTCAGTGTCTGATGACGAGGAGACAACTGGGAGTGTCAATTCGATTCCTAAGGGCTGCGTGGTGTCTATTACAGCCCTTGGATGTGTGCCTTGAGAGTCCTAGTTGCGTGTGAGTTTAGTGGGACAGTTAGGGATTCCTTCACAGCCGCAGGACACGATGCGTGGTCTTGTGACCTACTCCCTACACGTTCTCCGGGGCAGCACTACCAGTGCCCTGTGGAAGACATACTCCCTGAGCATCCTGATGAAAACGAGTGGGACTTGATGCTCGCGTTCCCTCCATGTACCCACCTTGCTATCGCAGGTGCTAGGTGGTTCAAGGATAAGCAGGAAGAGCAGGCTGTCGCCCTCTCATTCGTGAGGAGGCTGCTAGATGCTCCGATTCCGCTGATCGCACTTGAGAACCCTGTTTCGATCATATCTACTCGAATCAGGAAGCCTGACCAGATCATTCAGCCTTGGCAGTTTGGGCATCCTGAGGCAAAGAGAACATGCTTGTGGCTGAAGAACCTGCCCGAACTAGAGCCAACCAACATCCTTCCCCTTCCAGAGAATGGGCGATGGGCGAACCAGACACCAAGCGGACAGAACAAGTTATTACCGTCGAAAGATAGGTGGATGAAGCGGAGTGTGACCTATTCAGGTATTGCGGATGCTATGGCCGCCCAGTGGAATGTTTGATACAAAAATCTGAGCGGGTATGACAAGGCCCTCGGCCCGCGAGTTTCCCCCGTGGGGGGGTCTGGGCCAGATTCCTGGCATGGGATGCATGATCCCCCGTTTCAAGGGTGTAGGGGCCTGTAGGCGGGGCAAGTGTCCCGGCATGTGTCCGGGGGTAGGGGGGGGTCTGGATTCTTCCCTGATTTCGGAGACTCTCCGAAATGGAAACCGTGCCTTCGTTCGTCGGGGTGTTTATTTATTATTTGGTTTGGATATGCTCCTTGCAATATGCCGATATTTATGGGAGACTGAAGCCTCGACACTCCCCGAATGAACGGGATGGCAAAGACTCTTTGGAAACCGAATACCATCAGACACTCGCCCCGACGTAGGGGCGGGATTTATTCAACGCCATAGGAGAACACACAATGGCAAAGGCAACAAAGAGCATGCGTTCAACACTGGACGCTGCAAAGAACGTGGACAGCGATGCACACCGTGACGCTGACCTGAACGCTCTGACCACGATGGTCAGTGCATGCACCAAGGCGGTTAAAGTCTTCCTTGCAGCACAAGGTGCTGCTTCAAAGGCTGATGCGGCCGTCGAGAATGCGGGCTTCCTTGCATCCTGTGAAATGGGCCCGCTGTACAATGCCGAGACTTGGCAACGTGCAGCAGACCCGGACAGTGCAACAGGGAAGGCATTCGGCAAGTCTGGGTGGACACGATTCGTCCAAGCATTCTTCCCGAACGTGTCACCGGCTACGATTCTGATCTGGAGAAAACTCCATGATGTGAATCAGATTCTGGGTGACAATCCTCTGAAGATTCCCAGCGTGTCCGCCATACTCTGGCAGGGTGCAAAGGGAGACGACAAAGCGGCCGATGTGGCCCTCCTTGTCGAGATCATGCGAGAGCATGGAGAGGATTCCATCGAGAACGCGAAGCATGCCAAGGCTCAGAAGGCTGCCAAGCAGACTCGCAAGCAGTACGAGAAAGCCACAAAGAAGGCCAAGGATGCCAAGGCAGCACAAGACGCTGTGATGGCAACACCCTCAGGTCAATGCGAGTACCACATCGGTGCATTCATGAAGGCCTTGTCAAAGATTGAGGATGCGGATACACGAGCGAAGATTCTCGCCTCAGCACAGGCAACCCTGAAGAACGCCTGAAGGAAAGCATAAGGAAACAAGGAACCCCCGGACCCCACAGGGAACGGGGGTTTCTTTATGCGCGGGAATATTGATTTACCTGGGTTCGGCCTATTTTTTTTTGGCTTGAGAATCGGAGAGTCTCCGAAACGTGAATCGCGTCGGTATCGGTCGTGATAGCATTATCGTCAGGGTCGCCGGTAGACTTGTCGCTGGCACGCGGTGTGATAGCGATACTCGGGGTCGCTGTCGCAGTTATCTGGGGAAAGACTTTATTTATTTTAATCATATATGGTCATTGACAAATATGGGGTATCTGGTACAATACTCCTGTGGGTAAAGGTATGCCTACATTCACGAGTTTCGGAGAGTCTCCGATCTCACAGCCACAGGAGAACGTCATGAAATCTGTACAGATGTTTGTCGTGTATGCCTTGAAGGAAGGCATATTCTCGATCGCATTCCGGGTGATCTTATTGATCACATATCCTGCGATCCTGTCCATCGCTGTGTTCTACCATCTTCAAGTAAGGTCATTGTGGCCTGAAGAGTGGTGGGAGTTGGCATGGTGTGGGGTTGCTGCGATCATCCTCGGAATCCTTAGTATCGTAGGCGAGCGAGTCATTCGCTGGCCTGTCATTAGTTAGTTAGGTCTGGATTCGGAGAGTCTCCGAAATAGGTAGTAGTCGATGGGGACTCTCCGAATCTAGCAGCCACAGGAGAATATTACAATGGAACCTCTCGTACGCACACTTGAATACGTCTCAGCACAGACGACGCAGCATCGTGCCAGCATCATGGCGAGGCCTCAGGACACGGGGCATCGTGCTGGTCGGGGCATTGCTCTGGCTACTCTTCAACTCGTCTCTGATCGTCTGCTGGAAGAGATCCAGCGGGAGATCGGGAAGGTAGACCGGCTTCACTACACGGACCCCAGAAGACTCCATCGGGAGCAGCGTATGGAGGAGTGGAATCCTCGCATCGTCAACGCCGAGACCGCGATCAACCTACGTGGCACTGATGAGGAGACCGATGCGGCAGTCGAAGCCGTCATGAAGCAGCACGGTCTGAATCAGGTCAAACTGTACGGTGACCCTCAATGAATCACTGAGCCTCGGGGTTTTGTACCAAGCCCCGACACCTTGTCCTGCTGCTCCTTCAGCAGGCATACTCGGTCTCGGTCCCCGATAAGGGGACGAGGCCATTTCAGTAAGTAAATCAGTATTCGGAGACTCTCCGAAACAGCATAGGAGAAACGTCATGGCAGATTTAGAAAGATTTGACAGAATGAAAGACCTCGAACAGTACTTGCAACTTGTCGATGAGGTCATCGCGTCTGCGTTGAAGTTGACGGGGAAGATTGAAGAGTTTAGGGAAGACGCGATCGATGTTGATCCTGATGTCTGGGCAGCAGCCAAGCGTCTTTATGATGACCTCAACTCGGTTGAAGATCATGTGAATCCTAAGCCTGACACCGAGCAGCCTCTCTTGAAGTTTGGACCGGGCGGTGACTATGTCACTGAGGTTCACGGGGAGGATGTCTGATGCCTAGCATCCCATCATACTGTCGCTGCGGTAGCGGGAAACCCTCCCGATGGCTCACAGATTCGCAAAACATCCCATTGCGTGGTGTCTGCGATGACTGCGAGGAAGCAGCAAAGGCGAAGTACGAGCCGTGGGTATTCTCCGGCTACGATCAAGCCTTCCTTGATGAGTATTCAGGTGAGCGTATCGAACCTTTGGACTGATTCGGAGACTCTCCGATTTATAGTGGGCCGCGCATACTTACCACGCGGGTAAGGACATCACCATGTTAGAGTTACAAGAAGTTCTAGAAGCAGCGGAATGTGACGATGGTAGAGGATTCTGTACTGCATGCGGTGAGGAGCATTACAGTTGCGAACCTGACGCTCGTCAGTATGAGTGCCATTACTGCGGCCTGAAGTCGGTCTACGGTGCTGCGGAGATTCTACTGATGGGACTATGGCTTTGACATAGCCGCCCATCCTCCTCTCTCCTGTGCGTGGATGGGCAGGCAGCGACTTCTGGCCTCCTTCGGGAGGCTGGGAGTCGCAAGGAGAAAACCAAATGTATGGAACACCAGTAGCGGACAAAATCAGAACGCTGCTTCTTGAAGATCGAGTTGATCTCGCTCGGGGAGTTTTGAAGAAATCCCGAGAAGAAGACCTATTCACTGTCGATGGCTGCGTGAACATATACGACATGGTGGCTTGTATTGAATGCTTCCAACTCCATGAAATGGGAGGCCTCACATGAATGGCCTAGTAATCTACGATGGTCCCAGTCAGTGGGATGATATACCAATCGTTGTCATTGTCACTGGAATATCGAGACCCTCAAGCAATCCTAAGACTGGACCGATGTTGCAGGCATGGATATTGATGCGAGACATCCACCCGCACGAGGCTGTAGTCTCCGGGGCCGATGAATCTATATGCGGTCACTGCACCCACAGGCGTGATGAGGAGGGCAACAGGACATGCTATGTGTCCATGAATGCTCCCGGTGCTGTTTGGAAGACATACCGTGCCGGTAAGTATCGTTCGGTCAGTCCGCGAGAAGCGGGGAGCATGATCGCTCGTCGCAGTCTTCGCATCGGTGCGTATGGTGATCCAGCGATGGCCCCGATCGATGTCTGGAGGCAGTTGATTCGTCGCTGCTCAGGGACTACTGGATACACGCATCAGTGGAGGGAGATGCCCGTGGAATATCGGGAGTTCTGCATGGCCTCGGTGGAAACTGAAGAAGAGGCAGCAGAAGCAATGTCGCTGGGATACAGAACATTCCGGTGCATATCGAAGGAAGAGACCCTGCTGGACAAGGAGATTCTATGTCCAGCATCGGAGGAGGCAGGTAAGTTGACTACTTGCGATCGGTGCGGTCTGTGTGGAGGGTCCATGTCAGAGCGTACCAACCGTATTCCCACCATCGCCATTACGATCCACGGATCGGGGGCGAAGCACTTCAAATCGGAGACTCTCCGAAAAGGCAAGGAGGCCCATTATTCGTTACCAATGGTCGAACAGGTTACAGATCGTCAAGTCTTGTCTAAAGACTGGTGACCTGAAGTTAGCAAAGAAGTATGCCAAGGAGATGCTGAACGATCCAGAGTCTCCGTGTTTACTTACGACTGATGAGATTGAGTACTTGAAAGTTGTTGCTGTACTCAAGAAACTAGATGATTACATGAAGGGCTTGATAAAGGATATCTAGCATGCCTGATTTAGCAGAGATTGACAACTATGTACTGAACAAAACCAATCCGGGTTCGGTCAGTGGTTCCATTGTCGGTGAGGATATGCCGAAGTTTCGTCATACCTACATACTGAAGGGGATACTGTTCGAGATCAAGTGCCCCGGAATGCGGCTGACTGGCAAAGCACCTAAGTGCAGCACAATCATCCGAAAAGAGTTTGGTTTCAAGGGCCGACCAATCAAACTGGCCCAACAACTCTTCGACCTTCTGGTCGAGAAACAAGTTCTAGTTCACAAGGAGAACAACGATGGCGATACCGTTACCAGAGAACGTAACAACCCAACACCTGAAGTATCTTGATACCCTCAGGGATTCAGGTGTGACAAATATGTTTGGAGCGAGTGCTTATATTGTCGATCGATTTGGGGTTGACAAGAGAGAAGCGAAAGATATACTTGCTTTCTGGATGAATTCATATCCATACAACTACGACGAAATCGGAGACTCTCCGAATGTCGAGGAGGTTAACAATGAGTGCTGATCAACTTGCTTCAATACTAAGTGACATGATCGAGAGTTCGATCGATGACTACATGCAGGGCTTTGACTTCAGCAACTGCTATGAGTTCAACTCAGCAGTTGAGGGTGCGGTCGAGTGTCAGATTGATCGAATGGATCTCCCTGACACTGACTCAATCATGGAGTCCTGCATTGATCTGATGAAAGACCCGTACTACTTCATCGAAGCGATGAGAAAGACCGCAGAGTTCCTTGATCATCGCATTGAGTTGATCAGGATATCTGCGGACCAGTCGCGGGACAGAAACAGACTCCAAAGTGAAGTAGATCGTCTGAAAAAGGAACTAGATTCAAGGATGAAACACTCGTTCGCATCGGATGCGTAAGGACTCCTTGTGGCGAGGGTGGGACGCGCATACCCTCTAGGCTGACTTCGGTCAGTAATCACGCGTAAGTAAACGCACAGTATGTGCAGGATTCTTAACCCCTTTTATGGAGAACTGAGATGAATAGACTCAGGACTAAAACGTCGGACGCAACGCCCGGCATCTATTGTAGACTTACAGAATCATTGGATCAAGATGTCCGAATGATTCAGTCTGAAACCGCTCGTTTCATAGAGAACAACAATCTTCCGGCAACCCCGCCGACGTTGACTGATGTGATCTCCAATCTTGTAAAGCGTGGAGTCACGCAGTACAAGAATGACCGACGAAACAAGCAGCACTAATCCTGACAAGGTGGGCTGCGCATACTTACCACGCAGACTAAAGGAGAAAATAGAATGTTAGTACCTCAAGCCCCTACCCCCTTCGACCCTAAGAACTGGGGAGAGCGGGTAGATATCAAGACAATCTCCCAGTCGAGGATACCTGTTCAAGGCCCAGAGAGTTGGAGACCTCTGCCCCACGGAACCTACGTCACGATGATCGAGCAGGCGTTCGATCGTCACGGCTTTGAAATCTCAGATCCGGTTCACTACAGAGCGAAGTCCCGACAGAACGAGAAGATCAAGGATCAGCCCACGTATGGCAGGTTCTTGTCGCTGTACGGCATCGCTCACCCCGGACTTCCCGATGTTGCAGGCCTCAACTGGGAGTCCGGTTTCGGAAACTCCTACGATATGAGTACAGCAGCAGGAGGAGGCATCGGTACTCGTTTGCAGGTTTGCAGCAACGGAGAGTACATGGGCTCGATGTTCGGGTTCAAGCGGAAGCATACTGTCGGCATTGATCGAGAGCGAGAGGGTGCATTTGAGAGCATCTATAGTCTCGTCGATAACTGTGTCGGTCGCCTGCTGACCAGTGCTACTAGTGTCGCTCAGAAAATCGAGGTTCAGACAGTTACTGAGTGTTCGGATGTCGATGCTCGGTGGGTCATCCTTGAAGCCGCCAAGCGTGGCGTTATTGGAGCGGCAGCAACCATGCGAGTACTGGAACACTGGGAAACCCCAGAGCATCCTGAATTCAAGGACAGGAATGTCTGGAGCCTCAGGAATGCGTTCACGAGTAATGACCGGGGCCAGTCCCTCATGACTCAGAGCGATCGCTTCGGTCGTCTCGGAGGAATCCTCGATGAGCGATTCCAAATCGGAGAGTCTCCGAATCCCGTGACGGACGAAGAGGCGTTTGTATCAGCGGATTTCTAAGCACCATTTCTGGTAGGCGTGAGTCCCTCCTCTGTTTTTCTCAGGCTTGCAGCAGGGGAGGGGCCACGCCCTTTTTAAAGAGGTGAGTATATGGCGATTGCAAAACGAGGTAAGTCGTGGCAGGTATCTGTATCCCACAAAGGCCGTCGAATTCGGCGGTCATTCCCAGACTACAAGGATGCTAGAAAGTTTGAGGTTGAGACCCTAGCCGACCTCCTTTCAGGCCGGAAAGAGGATGAAAAAATAACCAAGGTGACTGAGGACGGAGTTCCCCTCACCTTCGGAGGTATCGCTGACCGTATATGGCTGCTTGAGTGGTCGAAGCAGAAATCCTCCGCCCACACCAAGAAACGGCTACGAGGTGTTCGAGACTATTTCGGTGAGGGGACGGTAGTGACTGAGATCACATCGTATTCGCTGGAATCATATGTCATCCACCTACAAGAACAGGGGAACGGGCCAGCAACGATCAACAGAAAACTCGCAGTAGTCAGTAAGATAATGGGATATGCCCACAAGCATGGCATAATCAATATCAAGCCTACTGCGCCCACCCAGAGGGAACCCAAAGGCCGTGTTCGGTATTACAGTTTGGTGGAGGAGGCTGAGATAACGGCTGCGATTACGGATGACAACCTCAGCGACTTTTTTATTGTTCTAATAGATACCGGAATGCGTAAAAGTGAGGCGTTGGGATTAGAGTGGGGGGATGTTGACTTCAAGAAATCTGAAATAACACTAGGTGACCCTGACAAAATCAAATCATCCGTGCCAAGGACGATCCCCATGAGTCGCAGGGTCTGTAGTGTCATATCTTCTCGTAGAGAAAGCGTGTTTCGTCCCTTTAAATACACAGTTAACCAAATGGATGTGATGTTGAACGAGTTCAAGGCGGAGTCCAACTACACAGGTGAGTTAAAGGCGTTCTTCCATACTTGCAGGCATACTTTCTGCTCTCGCCTGCTCCAGCGAGGAGTACCCATCACTACAGTTAAGGAATTGGCGGGTCACAGTGACATTAAGACCACGCTCAGATACGCACATCTTGCCCCCAGTAACCACCGGGATGCAATTAACACACTGGAATCTAACAGCAACTAATCGCTGGTACATTAGGTAGCCCCATGCCTGAGAAACATAATCAATCAAGACTCGAAGAAGAGATGGTAGATTTAGGCCGTGATCGGTACTACCACAAGATCAAACGAGCCAAGGAGACATCGCTGGAATCCACAACCTCGGTTGGGCAGTATCTACTGGCTGAGGCAATCGAGAAACTGGATGAGGCCTTGATCCTTTGGCTGTCTGCTGCGAGGTCTGCTCCCGGTCGCCGCCATCGAGCGTACCAGTTCCTTGAGCAACTACCTACTAAGGTAGTCGCGGGGCTGACATCTCGTTGCATCCTTGATTGCATCTCTGTTGAGCGGAAGATCACAAGCACCGCAATGACTGTTGGTCGGCTTCTGGAAGATGAGTTGAAGTTTCGCTCTCTTCGGGAGAATGAGCCAGCCCTCTGGAATCAGATCAACAGGGTTCTTGACCGCTACAAATCTCAGCAAACTAAATCTAAGTTCATTAACAACACTGCTAAGTTCCATGAGATTGTCCTACCACAGTGGGATCGGAAGGACACTGGGTCTGTGGGCTTAACATGCATTGAGTTGATGCGGCAAGCCACTGGAATAATAGACATCAAGACGAGGACCGATCCTCAAGGCAAGTCATATTCCTTCATCTGTCCAACTGACGATCTCATGAAATGGATCAAGGACACCCATCAATACAACGAAACTTTATCTCCTGTTTGGCTCCCGATGGTAGAGAAGCCTATTGATTGGAATAATCCTCTACTTGGGGGATACCAATCCACCTCCTTCCGCCGCCGACCGTTGGTGAAGACTCACGACTCTGCATATCTCGATGAACTGTGCAACACAGATCTGACAGAGATATACACAGCAGTCAACGCTCTCCAGAGGACGGCATACACAGTCCACGGTCAAGCCCTTGATGTTCTCAAGCACTGCTGGAGGAAGGGTTTAATCGTTGGGGGACTGCCGTCGCTGGATGACGAGCCGATCCTGAACAAACCTACAGATATTGCTACGAACAAGGAGTCACGGCGAGCATGGAGGAAGGCGGCTGCCCGGACTCACTTTGAGAACGAAAGGCAGAAGTCGAAGCGTCTTCAGGTTATGAAGGTGCTGCATCTCGCTGACAAATTCACCAACGACACCATATACTTTCCCCATTCGATCGATTTCAGAGGACGCACATACCCAAAGCCATATTTCCTACAACCACAAGGTCCGGGGTGGGCGAAGTGCTTATTAAAGTTCGCTGATGGGCTGAAGATGGATGAGGACGGCGTTAGGTGGCTGTATATCAACGCCGCCAACAAGTGGGGAATGGATAAGGAGCCGTATCTAGAGCGTATTAAGTGGACAGAAGGAAATATGGGGCTCATAAGGCGGATCGGAGAGTCTCCGATTTCAAATATGACATGGACAGACGCGGATGACCCGTGGGGATTCCTCACTGCTTGTTTGGAGATCAATGAGTTCCATAATACTGGTTCAGATTTCATATCAAGGCTCCCCGTGTCTATGGACGCGACCACTCAGGGACTCCAGATATACGCCATGCTTCTGAAAGACCCAATCGCTGCGATCGCTACCAACGTGCTGCCTACAGACACTCCCGCAGATGTGTACCAGAAAGTGGCTGACATTGTCAGGAAGAAACTCTACAATGATCACCATGACTATGGGAAGAAGTGGTTAGACTTCGGAGTTACGAGGAAAACAACCAAGCGGCAGACTATGACTGTTGTCTATTCCTCCACATTCTTCTCATGTCGTGCGTACACCACTGAGTGGTTCTATGAAGAACTGAAAATGGGGAGAGTCAACCCGTTTGGGGATGAGACATATCGACCGTGCAACTACCTCGCTGAGTTGATCTGGGAGTCGATCGGTGAGGTGGTCGCTTCTGCGAGAGTTGGGATGGATTGGATGAAGGAGTCTGCGAAAGTCCTTATTCAGCACGGGATTACCCCACGGTGGACTACTCCTCTCGGCTTCCCTGTCAAAATGCACTATGAGAATACGGACAAGTACGCGATTAAAACATTGGTATCTGGAGTACTCAGGCAGCACAGGTTGAGGATTCCGAATGGTGATGTGAACAGCCGGAAGACCGTGAACGCCTTCTGTCCCAACTTTATTCACTCATTGGATGGCGTGGGAGGGCTCCTTGGAGCCGTGCTAAACAGGGCGGTTCTTGAGGACGTTAAATCCGTCATGGCTGTCCATGATTCTCTCTCCGTTCCCGCCCAGAACGTGGACTTGTTTCATAAATGGGTCAGGGAAGAGACAGTGAAGATGTTCGATGGAAATTTATTGGAGATTCTCAGTATTCAACTGTCTTTATTATTACCGCCGGGAGTGGAACTTCCTATACTGCCTCGTCAAGGAGAGTTGGATATTTACGAGGTGCTTCGGGCTCCTTATTATTGGAACTGAGGAAAGGACTACTCCACATGAGACGGAAATCAGTGAAAATTACTACCCCAACAGGACTCGCTGTGTGGCCCCGGCTGAATGAGCCGGATAACAAGTTTGATAAAGCGAATCCAATCTACCACCTCAAACTCCGACTGAGTCGGGAAGAGGCTGAAGGCGTTGTCAAGACCATAACACAGGTGCATAAGGATAATCTTGAGGACATCATGAAGGACACAGGTAAGAAGACGGTTAAAGAAGCCCCCTTCCCTGTGAAGGATGTTGAAGATCAGGATGGAAACCCGACAGGAGAGGTTGAAATCAACTTCAAACTCAAGTCGATCGGTGTGAATGGGGGAGATCGCTGGGAGCAGCGTCCCAAACTGTTCGATTCTAAGGGCCAGCCTGTTACAGAGATCATTGGAGGCGGGTCTAAAGTAAAAGTCGGAGCGGAAATCATTCCGTATTTCGTCGCCTCAATCGGGGCAGGTATTTCTCTGAGACTTAAGGCTGTTCAAGTGATCGAATTGGTCGAGAAAAGCGGCAGTGACTCATTCGATACATGGGAGTTCAACGAGGAAAAGGGTTTCGTATCAAGTGGCGAAGAGAAAGAAACGGTCACGGCGGAAGTCGAAGCGACCAACGAAGACGGTTTCGACTTCTGATCTACTGATTGAGAAACACGGAAAAGTCTGGAGGGTCTTCATCCCCATCCCTCCAGTACCCGCCTCTAGGCCTCGGTTTGCGGGGCGGGGGCGGGTGTATTATGGGAAGAATTACACAGAATTTCGGAGACTCTCCGATTCCATTTTAGGATCGGCTGAGTTTCCTACGGAGTTCCCCCTTGAGGGTTCTCTTGCAGTATCGGCTTCGTTCATTGTAACGAAACCTAAGACGAGTAAACGGACATCGCCTCGCGGTGATGTAGATAACTATTTTAAATCCTTGGACATACTCAACGCAGTCGTCTGGGGGGATGACGACCAGTTGGTATGGGCCAGCATGTCGAAAGAGTTTGGAGATAATCCGGGTATTAAATTGGAGGTGATGAAAGTTGAACGACTTCCTGAGACACGAGCCCTGCCCGAAATGTGGGTCTAGGGACAACCTTGCGAGGTATGCTGACGGTCACGCTTACTGTTTCGGGTGTGACTATTACGAACATGGAAATGGAACCAAACGAAAGGAGAACCACACAATGTCTGGATTAATTGGATATGAAGTAGTCCCTCTGAATCGAAGAGGGCTTGATGAGGCCACTTGTGAGAAGTGGAAGTATGGTGTCGGGATGTATGAAGGTCGCCCTGTTCAGGTCGCCAACTACTTCGACAACACAGGTAGCCCTGTAGCACAGAAACTTAGGTTTCAGGATAAGACTTTCATGTGGCTTGGAGATGCATCCAAGGCGGGGCTGTACGGCTCTCATCTTTGGAGGGACTCAGGAAAGATGGTGACAATCACTGAGGGAGAGGTAGATGCTCTCTCCGTATCTCAGGTGTTTAACCTCAAGTGGCCTGTTGTCTCTATTCCTAATGGAGCCAAATCTGCTTCAAAGATTATCGCTAAGAATCTGGATTGGTTGGAGTCTTTCGAGACGGTGGTTCTGTGCTTTGATCAGGATCAGCAGGGCCGTGAGGCAGCCATCGCGTCAGCCCAGCAGTTATCTCCCGGTAAGGTCAAGATTGTCACTAGCCTGCCTGAGAAGGACGCTAATGAGTGCCTGATGAGCGGCAGGGTCAAGGAGTTGATCGATGCTGTGTATGGGGCCAAATCCTTCCGCCCAGATGGTGTTGTACCCGGAGAAGAGGTCTGGGATCTGATCATCAACACCGAAAGGAAGAAATCAATACCCTACCCTTGGCCGGGACTCAATGATAAGTTGTATGGTATGCGGGGAGGAGAACTTGTGACCCTCACTGCTGGTACAGGTATTGGTAAGAGTAGTGTTGCTCGGGAATTGGCTTTATATCTTCTTGAATTCAATCAACGGGTAGGTTACATCGCTCTTGAAGAGAGTATTCAGAAGACTGCTGAACACCTCATGGCTCTTTGGATGGGAGTACCCCTACCTCAATGGGATGCTCAAGGAATCACAGAGGAAAGGAAGAAGGAGGCCTTTGATAAAACTGCTGGTTCCGGTAATTTGGTTTTATATGATCACTGGGGTTCGATTGACCCCGCAAACCTACTGAATCGTGTAAGGTACATGGCGAGGGCGATGGAATGTAAGTACATCTTCCTCGATCACCTCTCAATTGTCGTCAGTGCTTTAGAGGCCGGAGATGAGCGTCGAATGATTGATAACACAATGACTCGACTTCGATCCTTGGTAGAGGAAACCAACACACATCTTGTATTGGTATCCCATCTACGAAGGCCTGACAGGGGGCACAGCCATGAAGAGGGCGGGGTTACGAGCCTCTCCCACCTCCGAGGCAGCCATGCCATCGCTCAACTGAGTGACTCTGTCATCGGCTGTGAGCGTGATCAGCAAGATGAGGGTACTTCCCGCCTTCTTACACTCCGTGTTCTCAAGAATCGATTTGCAGGCGAGACCGGAATAGCCACGACACTGGAATACAACAAGGATTCAGGTAGGTTACATGAGTGGATTACCCCCGAAGTTATCGACATCCCCGGAGTTGGCTAGTAGTAAACCATCAGGCAGGCCGTGGGATCGGGGGTTTCTTCTCCAGAAGGAGTCCTCAGGAACTTGTCCGCTGACCTACAATGGAAGCCCTGTTCCGTGGAGGGAAATTGCTGATTGGATTTCCGATGAAGAGGGTTATTTTGTGTGCGACCAGACAGTCAGGAACAATTTCAATGCTGTACTGGAACGATTGAAGGAAAAAATGCTAGCAGACCCCTACATAAGGGATTGGTTAGATGACAGGGACATGCTCCCAGAAGGATGAACATTGGGTACTATAATCTTCGACATTGAAACGAATGGTATTTCAGACTTTAGGACTCTCTTAGGTTTGAAGACTATTCATTGCATTGGGATGGCTACTCCAGATGGCGAGCCAGAACTCGTTCCTATCGATGAGGCTTTAGAACGTCTGCGGCTCGCTGACGTTATCGTGGGGCACAACATACAGGACTTCGATGTCAGGGCCATACAGAGGCTTCACCCCGACTGGGCTCCTGAGGGAGTCATCAGGGACACGTTGATCATGTCAAGGATGCTGTGGCCGGATGTTCAGAACGAAGACTGGCAGACTCCTGAGTTTCCACGACACTTGGTCGGTAAGTACTCTTTGAAATCTTGGGGTGTACGTCTCGGTATTCTTAAAGGTGAATTCGGAGAGTCTCCGAATTGTGATTGGGAGGAGTACACAGAGGAGATGGGTACATATTGCCTTCAGGACGTTCGGGTCACTCAGGCTCTGTGGGCTAAGATTCAAGCGGAGGAACCCGCCGACCACCCTACGATACTGGAACACGAGTTCGCGGCCATCGTCTCTCAACAAGAGAGAAACGGATTCGCTTTCGACGCAAACGCGGCTAGAGAACTTGTTTCCACGTTGTCAGGTGAGCAGCAGGAGTTGAAGAAGAGACTACGAAACGAATTCCCTGCCCAGAGAATTCCAATGAAGACTCCCTCCTATTATCAAGATCCGATCACGGGGGAGAAGGCAGACAGGAAGAAGTTGTTTCCTACAGCCACCCGAGGGCGGCTCCTCAACGGTCCTCTAAGGTTCAAAGAGGTTCCGTTCAACCCCGGCTCTCGTACTCAGATTGCGAAAGTTCTAAGTGATAAGTACGAGTGGGTTCCTGAAGAGTTTACTCCTGACGGACGACCCAAAGTAGATGAGAAGATTCTTAGAAGTCTTGAATATCCAGAGGCTGACTTACTTGTATCGTATTTGACGATAAGTAAAAGGATAGGACAGATATCTGATGGCAAGGGGTCTTGGCTCAGGGCTGAAGAGAGTGGCCGGATACATGGAAGGGTGAACTCCTGTGGGGCGGTAACAGGGAGGTGTACTCACAGTAGTCCTAACATGGCTCAAGTGCCTAGGGTTGGGGCTCCTTGGGGCAGAGAGTGCCGTAGTCTCTTTGTGGCTCCTCAGGGCTACGCCTTGGTAGGGATCGATGCGAGTGGCTTAGAGTTGAGATGCTTGGCTCACTACACAGCACCCTTCGATGGTGGGCACTACACTGAAGTAATTCTTCACGGCGATATTCACGAGGCTAACAGGATCGCTGCTGGTCTTCCTGATCGTGACAAATCTAAGACCTTCATCTACGCCCTCCTTTATGGTGCTGGCAATACTAAGATCGGCTCAATTGTTGGGGGAGGGTTCACTGAAGGGAAAGCCCTGAAGGAGAAGTTCTACAAGAAGATGTCTTCCCTGAAGAAGATTCAAGACGGTGTCCAGTATCGACTTAAGACTCAGGACTTCCTTGTCGGGATTGATGGTCGGCAACTTAAAATACGATCGCCTCATAGTGCGTTGAATACTCTGTTACAATCCGCTGGTGCAATTGTTATGAAGGAAGCAACGTGTATCCTTCACAGGCTGATCAAGGAGGAGGGTTGGACAGACGCAGATGTGCTTCAAGTAGCGCACATCCACGACGAGATCCAACTACAGGTTCGTGAAGAAATCGCTGACCATGTCGGGCGGCTTTCAGTACAAGCCATACGCGATGCCGGAGAGGTGCTTGGTTTCCGCTGCCCACTCGACGGTGAGTACAAAATCGGACGAAACTGGGCTGAAACCCACTGACGCTGCGTGGGTCGCTGGTCTCATAGATGGCGAAGCCTGCTTCACCTTCCACAATACCCCCTGTATTTCAATAGACTCAACCTCCCCCAATGTTCTTGAGGAGGTCTACAGGCTGTTCGGCGGTAGGTGCAGCCCGGTGAACCGTAGAACCTCCATAGGTCGCCCCGTTTTTAGGTGGAGGATCTATGGAGGAAATGCCATACAGGTATGTAAAATCACATACGAGTACCTTAAAGACAAGAAGGAGCAGGCTGCTCTTCTTTCCTGTGTGTACAAGTATCCACCAAGATCATCGATGAGGGAAGCGTTGATCAAGCGGATCACAGAACTTAAAAGGATTATATAGTGGTCGATTTACAGTTCGTACAATCAGAAGACATGCTTAAAGAGTTACGGACTCGATTTGATGAGATGATATTTCTAGGGGCTGCTCAACGGACTAGGCAGACCGAAGACCTTACCGTGTCTTTCTCTGGCTCTTACCACGCCTGTGTAGGGCTGGTGGAGTTAGGAAGACTCGCAATCCAGTCAGGAGGATCGGCAGATGAGAACTATACTGATTGATGGTGACATCGTTCTCTATGAGGTAACAACCAAATGCGAAACACCCATCCACTGGGGTGATGATCTGTGGACACTTCATTCAGACTTCAAGGAAGCCTCCCAAAGGTTTGATTGTTGGATCTCAGATGCAGTCTCCAGACTTGAGGCCGACAAGGTTATAGTAGCCATATCTGGGAATGAGAACTGGAGGAAGATTGTTCTCCCCACATATAAGAGCAATAGGAAGGCCATTCGTAAACCTCTCGCATTCTACGAACTTAAGCAGTATTGCAGAGATGTCTACAAGACGTTTGAAATCAACGATTTAGAGGCTGATGATGTTCTTGGGCTGCTTGCTGGGTCGCCGGGATTGGGCAGAATCAAGGGTGAGAAGATTGTTGTCACTATAGACAAGGATTTGAAGACCATCCCCGGTCTCCACTACAACCCCGGCCACCCTAAGAAGGGCATCATAGAAGTCAATGAAGAGGAGGCTAACTATAACCACCTCCTACAGACCCTCACAGGGGACGCTGTCGATGGGTATTCAGGATGCCCCGGAGTCGGCCCTGTAAGGGCTCAGAAAGTGCTAGAGACCCCCTGCTGGGAGTCAGTGGTGGGGGCTTACGAGCATGCGGGGCTCACAGAAGAGGACGCTCTGACCCAAGCGAGGGTCGCTAGAATCCTTAGGTGGGGAGAATACAACGTCAGTAAGAAAAAAGTGAGGCTGTGGAGCCCATAAACGCTCTAACCTCCTACACTGCAACTGTTTATCGTTAAGTTAAGTCGTAAAAGGATGACTATACGGAATGAAAAAAAATAAAACAATGTTTCCGGGTATTCCTGAAGACCTCCTTAGGGAGTTAAATGACAGGTGGCCGGAAATGTGCGCAGACATTCAGTGGGACGAAAAGACCGTCTGGTATTCTTCTGGACAGCGGTCAGTAGTCCGATTTCTAAACCAGATTTTCAAAGAACAACGAGAAATACAACTCGGGAACAAGGAGTAAGTTATGTGTGTAGGCGGAAGCAACAGGGGCGATGCCCCAACCCCAGAACCAGCACCAATACCACCACCACCCCCACCTCCTATGACATTGGCTGCTCAACCCATACTGCCAAAGAATCCTGAAGAGAAGAAAGGACAGAAGAGGGTGGTGACAGCGGCTGAGAGGCGACGAAGGGCTGCTGGCGGCGTTACAGGGAAGCGGAAACTTACCATCGGATATGGTGGCGGCTCTGGAGTTGCTACTTAATGCACGACCAAGGAACAATCGCTACTCTGTATTCCTCACTGGAAACTCAGCGATCTTCATATCTCGAACGGGGTAGAAACTCTTCCCGTTTGACTATTCCCACAATTCTTCCAGATGATATGACCTCTGGACATCAGAAGTTCCCGACCCCATATCAATCTGTCGGCGCACGGGGGGTAAATAACCTAGCCTCTGCTCTCTTATTGAGTCTGTTACCCCCCAATGCCCCCTTCTTCAGGCTTGTGTTGGACGAGGCGGAGTCAAGGAAGATGGATGCGTTAGACCCCCGCATTAAAACAGAGGTTGAGAAATCCTTGGCTGACATTGAGCGTGCGGTATCTAGGGAGATTGAAGTAAACAGTATCCGTGTTGGTGCGTTTGAAGCAATCAAGCATCTTATTGTCACTGGAAATGCACTTCTTTACCTCCCTGATGCGGGCTCAATGAGGGTTATTCACTTAAATCGCTATGTGGTTAAGAGAGACCCGATGGGCACTCCTAACTGCATCATTATCAAAGAGAATATATCTCCCGCAGTCCTCCCTGATGAACTCAGGGAATATGTAAAGTCGAAATTGGCGGACTACGAGGACACGGTTGAGATATACACAAAGCAAGAAATCATAAATAATGACAAGGTAATGGTGATTCAGGAGTGCCAAGGTCGTGTCATCGAAGAAACCAAAAAGATATACCCACTAGAACGGGCTCCATTCATCGCTCTAAGGATGATGCGTGTGGATGGGGAATCCTACGGTCGTGGGTATGTCGAGCAATATTACGGAGATTTACAGAGCCTAGAGGGGCTTACTAAGGCCATAGTTGAAGGAGCAGCAGCCTCTTCTAAGGTTCTGTTTCTTGTCAATCCTAACGGGACCACGAGAGCAAAGACTCTTGCGGAGTCCCCAAACGGAGCAATCAGGGAGGGATCAGCAGCAGATGTTAGTGTTCTACAAAGTAACAAAGCGTCGGACTTTGGGGTCGCTCTTAATGCGATGCAGCAAATTAACGATCGTCTCTCGTATGCCTTCCTCCTTACAGAGTCAACTATTCGTAATGCGGATCGTGTCACTGCCGAAGAAGTAAGACTTGTCACCCTCAGTATTGAGCGTCAGTTGGGTGGAATTTACTCGGTATTAAGTCAAGAATTCCAGTTGCCACTTGTCCGGCGGCTGATGGATATCATGGCTAAGAAGAAGAAACTACCCAAGATTCCTGCGGATAAGGTAACTCCAACCATTATTACTGGGATTGAGGCTCTGGGACGCGGTAGCGATCTTAATCGACTTGATATTTATCTCTCTGGTATCGCACAAATTCTTGGTCCCGAGGCTCTTGGACAGTATATTAACATGAAAGAATATATGACTCGACGAGCGTTAGCCCTCGGTATTGAAACAGAAGGCCTCGTCAAGTCCGACGAACAGATGCAGGCAGAGATGCAACAGCAACAACAGCAGCAGATGGCACAACAGGTTGCCCCTAATGCAATAAATGCAGCATCTGGCATGATGCAACAACAGATGGAGTCAGCGGCAAATGGCTAATTATCAGAAGGTAGAAATAGGCGGATCTGAAGAGAATGCTCCGTTTTCTGAGGACGACATTCAGCAACTTCAAGAGGAGTCTGATGCTCAGGATCGGGCTACTGAAGAGAAGATGGAGGAAGAGGAGCAGCGAGAGGCTGAATTAGTCGCTGCTGACCGTCCAGAGTGGCTTCCTGAGAAGTTTGAGACTCCAGAAGACTTGGCTAAGGCATACTCAGACCTTCAGGCTGAGTACACACAGTCTCGTCAGAATTCTACAACTGAAGAGGGCTCCGATGAGGCCTCGCCTGATAGTGGATCAGACCGAACGCTCAATGATTTTTCAGAATTCAACCAAGAATTCGCGGAGACTGGAGATATTTCAGAGGAAAACCGTAGCAAAATTGAGTCGTGGGGGTTGCCCCGCGAGATGATTGATGGCTATATCGACGGTCAGAAAGCCATTCTAGACGGCCACTTCAACTCCATCTACAACGAGGTGGGTGGTGAAGATAATTATGATGCGATGGTTGAGTGGGCTGGAGACAACCTTCCAGAAGGTGAGCAAGGAGCATTTAATGAGTCAGTAGTGAACGGCACTCCTGATCAGATGATGTTCGCTATTCGCAGCCTATCCAGTAGGTGGCAGTCTGATGTCGGTCCTGTCGGCAACAGGGAAACCCCCCTACTTCAGGGAAACACTGGTTATACAGGAGCAGCAGGTGCTTTCCGATCAGTCGCTGAACTGACAGCGGCCATGAAAGATCCTAGGTATAACAAAGATGCCGCCTACAGGAAAGATGTGGAAATCAGGCTTTCCAATTCTAATATCCTATGAGCATCCGAAATTTGTTCCCCTCCTTGCTGCTGCTACTAGGTGGTTGCAGCGTTCTCAGGCCCTCTCCCTCTTTGAGTCAGCATGTCTCAGGGATCGCTGGAGAGGTGCATGGGACCGGGAGTTTAGCGATGCTGAGTTGGATCGGAGGAGTTGCCACCCTAGCGGGGATCGCAGCCCTCGTGGTCACCTCTGGCCGTATGGGCTTGAGAGCAGTCATCGCAGGAGTGTGCTTAGTCATCCTGAATTTCGTGATTGCAAACTATTTAAGTTGGATTCTAATTCCCGTGCTTGTTGCTACGGGTTGCGTCAGCCTCGGCTGGGCGTATGTTACTGTAAGAAAATTGATGAATAAGGATCGTTGTAGTGGCTGATATGCTCGGAACAGCGTGGTGGACCGTGATTTGCGTGGGGATTGGCTTCAGTGCCGGTGTGTACGCAGGCCCATACGTTAAGAAACTCATGTTTAAATCATAATCACGACTCAAAAACGATAGACCTATTACATATGTGACTGGGTACTCGCACTGCGTGGCTCAGTCATTTCGGGGAGAGATCCCCACAAAGATGGTGAGTTGAGGATTCACAGAATCCCGGCCCATTGAGGTGGACAACTGAGACTTCTTAGTTACCAAGACACGCCATCATGTATCTTGTTTTAACTTTTAGAAGGAGTCATTCAAATGGCTTATTATGGCGTAGATCCTTCACGTCTCGGTCAAGTTGCACAGGCCGGTGATGTGGATGCACTATTCCTCAAGGTGTTCTCGGGAGAAGTCCTGACTACATTTGAGGAAAACAATCTGATGATGCCTCTCCATCGTGTGAGGACAATCAGTAGTGGTAAGAGCGCGCAGTTCCCGACAACGGGCGTTGCATCTGCTCTCTACCACACCCCCGGAGACAGTCTCTTCGCGGATGACACGGCAGACGGTAACACCTATGCCTCCAAGGTCAACCACGCAGAGAAGGTCATTTCTATCGATGGTGTCCTGACCTCTTCAGCATTCCTCGCGGATATTGATGAGGCCAAAAATCACTACGAAGTTCGATCGATTTATTCGACCGAAATTGGACGACAATTGGCTTATGCAGCCGACAAGAACCTTATTCGTTGTCTTGTTGCTGCCTCTGAAACCAATACAGATCGATTTGGTACTGCTGCGGCGAACACCGCGGCACAGATCGCTAGTCCATATCTTGGTGGTAAGATTCTTGTTGACGGCAGTGCCGCTGACGCTAACGGCGTGACTGAAATCACAGGTGGCGGCGGAAACTCCGGCACAGTCATAGGAGACGATTGGATTCAATCCCTCTTCACTATGGCTGAACTCATGGATAAGAAGAATGTACCCGCCGAAGGCAGGTACGCGATTCTTCCCCCAGATGAGTACTACAAGTTGGTCAACGAGAATCAGGATGCGATCAATCGTGATTACAACCCAGAAGGCAATGGTTCCATTGCTGCTGGCGTAATCCTCTCGGTTGCAGGTGTCCGAATTCTCAAGAGCAACCATATTCCTCAGACAGATGAGTCTTCTGCTACTAACGTTCACAACAGTGCGCTGATCAACAATGATCCGTTTGCTGGTGCTGGTGTTGGTTACGGTGGATATGACTTCAGTGAAATCATTGGTGTTGGCTTCCAGACGGAAGGCCTCGGCACAGTGAAACTGCTGGATCTTGCAATGGAAAGTGAGTACTACATGGAACGCCTCGGCACGATGCTGATGGCGCGTTATGCGATGGGTCACGGCGTTCTTCGAGAAGAGTGTTGTTACGCATTTAGTAGCGAGACCTGATCATATATTGATCTGGTTTGTAGTATACTCACAAACGTGAGTTCTCCTATCGGGGGCGGCCCTTCTTGTTGGGGGGTCGCCCCTCTTTCTTTATACTTTGGAGTAAACTATGGCAGCAACACGGACATCAGAACTAGAAGCAGTCAACACAATGCTGTCGGCTGTCGGGGAACCTCCCATTAACTCTCTGGATGAACAGAAGAATGTGGATGCTGCCATTTCTCGGAATATTCTGACAGAGATCAGTCGAGAGGTACAGGCCCACGGGTGGCACTTCAACACCCAGACTAAGGTTACCTTCACACCTGACAGTACTACTAACTACATAAACCTGACCGACAACATGGTCAGGGTGGACATTGATTTCTGGGCTAAAGATACTGGTACAGATTCTTTGGCTGATTCTCGGGATGTCACTCAGCGAGGTGGCAGACTCTTTAATCGGTCTGACAATACCTACGAGTTCACTAGGGAACTAAAGGCGACAGTTATATACGTCTTAGAGTGGGACGACCTACCTGAGCCCGCTCGTAGATACATCACAGTTCGTGCTGCTAGGATCTTTCAGGATCGGATGGTTGGATCTCCCTCCCATCACTCCTTCTCCCAAGAGGATGAGGTACGCGCCTTGGCTCTTATGAAGGAGTTCGAGGGAGACACTGCTGACTGGTCAATCTTCGGCAACTATGACACATACAGGATTGTTGCTAGAGGTGACGCAGAGCGTCGAGGCACTCTGTAATGCCCCTAGTTACTACTAGCGTTCCTAACCTTGCTGGTGGCGTATCTCAGCAGCCAGCCTCTCAGCGACTTCCTAATCAATGTGAGGCTCAAGAGAACGCTCTGCCGCTGCTGGTGGGCGGTCTCGTCAAAAGGCCTCCTTTAAACCATGTCGCGGAACTAAAGACGTATGCGGGAGCCTCAGTGGATCTGAGCAGCGTCTTCACGCATTTCGTTACCAGAGATGCGGACGAAGAATTCATAGTTTCCTTGACGGGAGTCGGGAATACTGTTCTCGTTAATGACACGGCTGGAGACGCTAAGGAGGTCGAGGTTGACCTCGGCTCTTCTACTTATCTAACTTCAAGTACCCCTCAGTCTTCATTTAGAGCAATCACAATTGCTGATGTTACATTCCTTGTTAACACTTCTATTCCTGTCCAAATGAAGACGGGTGATGATGATTTGTCCCCGTATTCTCGGGCTCAATCTTCAGCACCCCACGAGGGGCTTGTTTGGATAAAGGTGTCTCAGCAGGGGATAAAGTTGAGGCTTAACGTCAAGGTAGAAGGCGGCGGTACTGAATGGGCTAAAGTTGAACACACTCCCGCTGCTGACGAAATAGGAACAGATGTATATGCCTACCCACCTAACGCTCCTTCAACCACTCAATTAGCAGCCGCATTATCTGACGGGACAAACGTAACGGATTGCGCTGATACAGCCTCTACTGGGACGACAGGTCTTGAGGGGCTCACTAATTACACCGCCTCAACATCGGGCAGTGTAATCTTCGTACAGAATACTTCTGTAGATTTCAATATCACTACACATGATTCTCTAGGCCAAACCGCGATGAAAGTAATCAAGGATGAGGTCGCAGATTTTGCAGAACTTCCACCGAATGCTCCAGACGGGATGATCCTCCTAGTCAAGGGGGAACCGGAATCTGAGGTAGATGATTACTACGTCAAGTTTGAGACCAACGGTCCAGATGAAGATTTCGGATCTGGCCTGTGGTTGGAAACCATTGGTCCCGGTATTGCATACCAGTGGGACTACGATACTCTCCCACACATCCTTATCCGACAGGCTGATGGAACCTTCATGGTTAAGAGGGCTGACGGCACGACTCCGGGTGCGGCTCCAGATGGCTCTGATTACAGTGGTTTCAAATTCACGCCACGAGAGACCGGGTCTGACCTCACTAATCCGCAGCCGTCCTTTGTTGGCCGGGTGATCACGGACATCTCATTCTTCAAGAATCGTCTAGCGATCATGAGCGGAGAAGACTGCGTTCTCAGTGAGGCAGCAGAATTCTTTAACTTCTTCAGAACTACAACGACTCAGTTGTTGGACACGGCTCCCATTGATGTTGGCGTAGGCGGTACTGAAGTCAATAAGATTGAGAAGGCTACGCCGTTCGCAGACCGCCTAGTTCTGTTCTCTACTAGAACACAGTTCGTTCTTCAGGGAGAAGCAATCCTGAGTCCGATGACTGCCTCAATCACGCAGGCTACGAATTATGATGTCACTACTTCAGTCAGCCCCGTGCTTGCTGGTAACGCATTATTCTTTGCCTTTAGCCGTGGGTCTTTCAGCGGTGTTCGAGAATTCTATAAGTCTTCAGAAACCGACATCAAATTTGAGGCAGTTGAAACGACTTCTCATGCCCCTAAATATATCCCCGGAACAATCCAGAAGTTATCTGTTTCAACTCATGAGGATATTCTAGCAGTCTTATCTAGGACTCCTACTGTTGGAGGCTCGGGGTTTGACGCGACTACTGATTTGTATATGTATAAGTACTTCTCAACAGACAGAGGTAGGGTGCAAGCAGCGTGGTTCAAGTTCACTTTCTCAAACTGTGAAGTCCTTGATATGCACTTCGTTACTCAGTCTCTCTATGTAGTGCTGAAACGAGGGACTAAGACGTTCATCGAGAGAATGGATCTACAGACGGGTCTGGTAGATACTGGATCAACATATGTAACCACCATTGACCGCAGGACAAAGATCACAGGTCAAAGCGGGTTTACCTTGACTCTCCCTTATGATGTGGTGGGAGGAGATACCATGCAGGTGGTTTCCTCAGACGGAGAAGTGATGACAATTAAGACCACTGGGACAAACACGATTGAACTCTATGAGGAGTTTACCGCATCGGATGTGTTCTATGTAGGTATTCCTTACACCATGCGATACCAGATGACTGAGCCGGTCCTTAAGCGACCTAAGCAAGATGGCGGCTGGGAGATGATCGCTACAGGTCGTCATCAACTAAGGTATATGACTGTTGTCTACGACGGTACTTCGTACTTTAATATCAGGGTGACTCCAGAGATCGGAGGAGCCGCTGGAACTGCGACTGATTACCCGTTTAGTGGCCGCTTCCTGTCCGCAGGTGGATTCCTTGGATCAGCCCCCTCAGAGACTGGAGATTTCAGGTTTCCTGTGTTCGCTCAATCAGATGCTGTTAAGATCGAAATCTTCAATGATTCCCCTCTTCCAAGCAATATCCAGTCAGTTGAATTTGAAGCAAACTATGTCTCTCGATCCCAGCCGAGGTTTGGCGGATGATCATTAAAGAATCCATGAGAACAGATGTCGATTATGTTGCAGAGAATATCAGGGAAGCCGATCGGCGGGAGATCCTAGCCAACTCAGGCAGAACTCCGCATATATCGCTACTGGACGGGTTCAATCACTCAAAACCCTGTGCTTACTCACATGTCATCAACTCTGAGACGTTTCCTGCGACAGCCACAACATCTGACATCAAATACGTCGCTGATAACATGCGACAGCCTGACCTTGATGAAATACAGGCTTTGGGGAAACCCGATCCTCATAAAGCATTAGAGGAGTGTTACCGCGACTCAAAGCCTGAGTGTTACAGTGGTGTTCATAAGAACATCCCTGTATCTATGTTTGGCGTAGTTCCTCACCCAGATAATCCTAAGCAAGGGTCTATTTGGCTACTTGGAACCGATCAAATAACGAATGATGTTCCTATCTCATTCTTGAGGTGGAGCAGAGTATTCTTACCGACACTCTTAAAAGACTACGAGTTGGTGTCCAATATCGTAGATAAAAGGAATACAATGCATATCAAGTGGATTAAATGGCTAGGATTTTCATTCCTCCGTGAGGTTATTTACGGACCCGAAAATAGGCCCTTCTATGAATTTGCGAGGTTAAATTAATATGTGTGAACCCGTCTCTATAACAATGGGTGTACTTGGCGTTGTCAGCGCAGTCTCTTCTTCTAGTGCTGCTGATAAATCCGCCCGCACACAGCAAAAAAATAACGAGAGGATAACGACATACCAAAACGCAAATATGTGGAGGGCTGTCGCCTACCAACGTAAACTCGCAAGATGGCAAGAAGATAACTATAAGGCGACAGCGGTTTCCGCACAGGCATCTGCTACAGGACAGTACGCCGCCGTTATTGAGAAGGTTGGTCAAGTGAGAGACCGGGCATTGTGGGCAATTGAGAGAGCCCACAGGCAGTCTCAGAAAGGCTACTCATTTGTGGGGGCTTCTGCGTCTGAATCTGGAACTACCGGAAGTTCTGTAATGCTTGCCCAGCAGCAGTATCAACTGGCTGAAGCAAGGTACACACACAACACCTATAAGAACTATGAGAATAGCCTGAGGCAATCTGAGAGAGATATGGCTGGTATCCACGCCCATTACCAGAACATCATCAACAGAGCAATGCCTGCTCCTATGCAGGCTGTGGATGCTCCGATGCCGACTCAACAGGTGGACAGGCCTTCAATGGCTCCATATATGCTTGCGGGTGCAAGTTCGATTATTGGTGCGACAGCATACCAGCAGGGCATAGATGCCGGATCAATGGACACGGCTGATTATGCCGAGAGGTGGACTTGATGGCTAAATCTAAACGACCACAAGCAGCAAGTGGACAACAAATCTCATACGGCGTTTCAGAATCCGGGCCGACGGTTGAGGCTACGACGAACTCTGAAACAATGATTCAGCCGGGATTGGTTGGCGCACCCTCGCCTCCAGCAAACCTTGCGCAGCCGCAGTTGGAGAGTAATCAGGAGGCTGTAGATAGAGAGAAACTGGCTGTAATAGGGTTCGATGAACTCTCAGACTCTATAAGGGCTAAGGGAATAGCCGAAGCAAGAGGCATCAACCTAATGCAAGATCCTGAGTTCCTTGCAGAACAAGCCGCTTTATGGGCGGATATGCGTGATTCGGGAGTAAGTTTTGCTGAGGCTGTTCATGACGGCCTTGTGGATGCCATCCAGCACCCTCGGGTTGCGCCAGAGTTCGCAAGGGCTCTTCAAGAACACGATCTAGCGGACAGGGCGGCTGCTTGGGACGCACAGCACGAAGCATTCAAACTGGGCGATCCTCGCGCATTAGACATAGATAGAACTATGGAAGCGTTTCACAGTTCTATGGTGGGCGAAACTCCAGCCATCGCTAGGGTAGATGCTTATGAAAACCACTTCATCCCTGCTCTGGATATCCATGCAAGAAGGTTTAAAGCAAAGCATCAAGACTGGCTAAGTGAGCGAATGATAACTGAGATCACCACTTCTGCCCAGTCACGCATTACAGACGTAGTTCAGAACTACACTGAAAGCGAGCCTATTACTGTAGTAGATCTGACACCTACAAATCCTACTTCTGTAGGAAAATTCGGGCCTAGAGGTGTCGGCGGTTTACCTGCTCTGCCAACTAGGTTTCGTCAAGAAACCCCAGAAGAGTTTGAGGCAAGAAGGCTCAAGACTGCGGTAGATGCTATTTCGCGGTCTATTGATATGGCTATCGGAGGCCCAATCACTCCTGAGAATTTGAACAAAATAACAGGAAAGCAACTCGTAGATTTAGCGGCTGAGGATCCGAGACTTAGTAAAACTGCTGAACTAATACTGAACAAAGCAGTGACAGGACCAGCAGACAACCGTGCGCCTCTGCTTGGTGGAGCAATTAAAGAGTATTACAGTCAGAAACAGAAGTCTATCTCAGCGGCTCAGGGAGCCCACTCAACAGCAACAGCCAACAGAATATGGACGAGTCAGGCTGATGCCATCGAAACTTCAGTCATTGAAGCGACTGTTGTGAACGCAATTGATGAAGGCCGTCGAGTTGGCGAAAGTGAATATCACCTTATGTTCAGGGACATGCTAGAGGGACGGTCTTCTGTAACACTGCCCAACGGCGATGTGCTTTCTATAGATGGTGATAAATATAGACTGTCCCCCGGCCCTGATTCTGTGGCAACCACAGACAAAATATATGACCCGAAACAGATGGCGAAACAAGCCCGAATACAGTCGTTTGATCAACTTCTCATTGTAAACAGAAATATTGCTGCTGACGATCCTAGTTATGCTAACCACACAGATAGCGAAAGAGAAGCAGTTGCGAGAGCCATGACTGCAAGTCAATTAAATGAGGTGGATTCCCCGACTTCTGAGTCAATACAGAGAACTACCAGATCGATTTCAATTCACCGTGCGGATATCGAAGCACAGCGAGTTGTGGCGGGGGAGGAAACACCAGAGACCCTTGCAGCGTTTCAGGATCACTTAGTTTATCTAGAGGCAGTTAGACAGTTCAATCCGAAACTGTTTGATGATCACTTCAATAACGAGGATACTAAGTTCTTTTGGGAGACTGCACTGGCAATGAGATACGATCAGATTATGGAAGAATATGGTGGAGGCAGTGGAAAGTCTGTCTATAACCGCTTGGTGGGGTACGAGGGAGGGTTCTTTCAGTCTGCTACAGATTTCGAGACAGAATGGAGAGAGACGGGTGTGCCGGTTTTGACTACGCATATGAGGAACAACTCTTATTCAGATCAAGTCCGTGCCCAAAAAAGGATTAGATCAGTCGCTAGAATGCTCCTCGCACTTGGAGTTAAATCAGATTCTGAATCTGCGATCCTGTTGGCAGTAAACTCATATGAAGAAACACTTATGGACATGGGTGGGATCAAAGTTGATAAAAGTGAAATATCCCCTGATTTGATCGCTGGGAATTTCCCAGCAAACTGGGAGCAGGAGTGGCACACCAAGGATTGGAATTTCATGGACTTATACGGAGCGCATGGGATTGCAGAGCCAGAGTGGCTACCTGACTGGTTCTCAAGTGTACAAGGAGAGAAGGCTCCATTAGCGTGGTCTACATTGACTAAAACGGCTATTGAACTCCCTGCCCTTCTTGATGGTCTGTGGACTTACATTACTGAGGATAATGAGGAAGGTATGAACATGATCACGAACACCATGCGAGATGTGGCAGTGGCGGTTCAGCAGGGCGAAATTGAGGGATACAAGCCTATGGCCCTACAAAAAGTAGTAGATAGAGCAGCACAGGCGTTAGAGACACACCCCCCTGATAAGTGGTCTCTGGAAAACATGACACAGGGAGGGGCGACAATAAATAACATCAAACTACAGGTTGCTCCTAAATCTGAAGGTCTTCTATATACCGCTGTTGTAGAACTAAATAACGGCATTTCGCATGAAGTCGGTAATCCCGACAATCACGGTAGGCCCTTTACTCTGTCTGAAATATCAGAACTTTCAAAACGAATGGAGACTTATATACCGGACAGAACATTCCCTGCAAGCCTCGGGACACGCGCGGTTGAAGGAGTTTACGGTATGGACGAAATCAAGTTTCTTAACGTCCTTCCACTGGGCGGCACAGCGGAACAGACTCACTTCAGAACAGACCACGGGTGGGTTAGTGCTGATGAGGCGGTTAGATTCGTGGAAAGTCGAGAGCCTATGGAGCGGCAGATTGGGCTGATTCCACCCTTTATGGAAGAGATCTACAACAAGGTAGACAACACTCGACGTACCCAGACAGAAATAGACAGGCTTATAGAAGCACAAGAAGCCGCTTCCGCTCCTACTCCAATACCAACATCGCAGCCCACGACACAGCAGTCAATTAGCCACGCTAGTAACGTCGCGGCAGCGGCAAAGCAGGTAGTCACTCAGCCGCAGCCCACACCTACGACTACACCTACTGCTCCGACAGCCAGTCCATACGCTACCACAGCGGAACTACTAACTTCACAGGGTGTCGATGCTGAAGGGGTTATAGAGTTATGGAAGTCAGTAAAGCCGAAGAGTGCCGGTTTAGGAACGTTCTCAGATAAACGTATTAAAGAAATCTTTAGAGGCGCGAAAGCCGGTTGGGAAATGAAAGACTTTTATGGAAACTCTCGGCCCGACACGATTCGCGCAGAAAACGAGTGGAAGGGACTTGAGCCATTACTGGTGGTATTGAGAAACGACAACGCGACAGATGCAGAACTAACTGAAGCGTGGCTAAACTACTTTGAATCACTTGAGTACAAGAAGAACTAACCATGCCAAATGAGCGACTCCCATTCAGTGCCTATTTGCGCCCGGATCTTCCAGAAGATCGCACCCTTCGGGAGATGTACAGGATACGGGAACTAACCCCAGACCCTGACATTGGTTTCTTTGGGAAAGTATATAACGCCTTTGCTGGTGAGACTGTAACTGGTGAGTTGTATAGGGAGATGACTGGTCCCGATTATGCGGCGACTGGGTATGTCCCCACTCAAGAAGACATTGATCAATATGCTTCTGATTTAGATCCCAGAATAGCCAGCAGAGTCGCAGCGGGTGTTGGTTCTTTCCCTGAGTTTCTATACGAAACAGATCAGGCTAGACTAACGATGAAGCGTCGTCAAGAGTTGTTCTCAGGAGGGGCTCTAGGCACAGCAGAGGGCTTTGGGTTGATGTTGCTGGCTGCTGGTGGGGAAGCAATGGCTCTTACGATGCTCCTCGGGGCTCTTGGTCCGGGAGGTGCTGCGGCAGGGGCAGGCATCGCTGCAACCCGTGTCCATAGAATTAAAGGCATGTTCAAAGCAATGGGCATTGCCACGGCTATTGATGTACCGCTTGAAACAACCAGATTTCATTTAGACAAAACACTTCGTCCAGCCGATCTCCTAATTGCTATCGGTGCATCTGCTACGCTTTCGGGAGCGATCGGAGCATGGAAACCACATTTGTTTCTTTCAGAAGTTCAGAAAGCCTCTAATATCGCTAAATTGCGAGAGACTGCGGAGGCTGCTAGGGCTATAGGCGATAACGCTGCTGCTGACGCAATTGAGGCTTCAATCAAGCAACGAATTAAGGCCGTACCCTTTGATGATGACTTCGATGAAGTCATGGGCTTATCGTCTAAGGATCTCTTTGCTGAAGCGAAGGCTCGTGGAGTTGAGACGCATGCTCCCTCTAAGAAAAGCCGCTCAGGAAAGGCCCCCCGAAGTAAAGATGACATCCGTGAAGATATTATTGAATCCCGCCGTAAGGACACAGTTACTCCTGAGCAAGTGGAACGACAAACACTTAGGGACATTGATGCGATGTCTCCTGCGGCCCGTAAACGTACCGCCAGAGACTTAGGAGTACCAGAAAGTGTAGTCAAACGTGGAGGAAAACGGCTAGTCACCGCCATAGTCAGGGCAAGGAAAAAGGCCGCCGAAGTCGGGCATGTAACAGTGGATAAGACTCCAAAACTTCCGAAGGGGGTCAGTAAGTCACTCCGCTCATCTACCTCCGTTAAAAAGGTAAAGGTCACGTTTGCCACACGATTAGAGAAGACCTTGTGGGCGATTGCTAAGGGACGCAGTCGGGAGACTAAGCACATACTCATTAAGTGGTTTAAAGAGAATGGAGTTGAGAACCCAGAAAAACTCGCTAATGAATTTGCGGATGAAGTCCTTAGAAGAGCGAGGGCCGCTAAAGAAGGAACCATAGTTGCCGACAGTAGATCCATGACCCTTCCATCTGCTATTCGTAGAACAACTGAAGCAGGTGAGTTTACCCCCGGTAAAGGGGAGTCTATATTCGCAACGCGTCGTAGAGTTGACGTAGAGGTTGATGAAGATATCGCTGGTCGTATTCCTAAATCTCATGAAGAATCTGGACACCACCCAGTCGGAGATGAACCAGACGTAGTTATTATGGCTAATGGAAAGCCGGTAGCCGTAGGCCCGGCAAATATGGTCAGAGTAGATGCAGAAGAACTTGCTGGAGATACGGGGAGATATGCGTTATTCGGTCACGGGGAGGGTTTAAGAGATACAATTGCTAGGGGTATAGATTTGTTCCCCGGAGATGTGCCGGGACTGAGGCATATCTTTAGGTTTAGTACAACCCTATTCCACCGACTGGCGAGATACCACAGCCCCCTTGTACGAGAATGGAATGCAGCGTTTAATCAGAATCCTCGTGGCGGGCATGCGAACTTAGAAACCATTATTCTCATCAACACTGAGCGGCACAAGACTATATTGATGAAAGTAATGAATAAAGCGAAAGAAGAAGCGCGTGAAGCAGGGTTCAAACTAGAGGACTTAGATATCGTCAGAACCCTTCGATCGGGCGAAGATGGGACCGGCCCGATGGCGACAGCGGTAAAAGCCCTACGGAAATTTTATGCTGATATGAGGAGTTACGCTGTAGAGGGGAAAGTCTTTACTGACGCTATCCCTGAATCTAAAAACTACTTTACACGAGCCTACAACACCCGTAAGTTCGTGACGCTAGTTGAAGAATTAGGTGAAGACAATGTCACAGCAATGTTTGCTAGGGCAATCATGAAACATGAAAATAGTATTGAAGCGGGGCTTACGTTATCCAAAGCGACAAGTATCGCTAAACGGATCGTGACTTACGGAACAGATCCCCAAGGAGCGAGGGATTGGAGAGGCACTCAAGTCCTCATGGAGCGGATTAGGAAAGAACTGCTCAAGGATGGAATCGATGAAAGAGAAATCGACGAATTTATGGAAGTCATTATTCCAAAAATAGACCACCAACCCCACATCTCATACGGTCGTCGAAGAATTGACCTAGATGAAACTCATGTTGAGGTAATAGGTGGTAGGGAAGTTCACCTTGATGAATTCTTCAACAACAACATACGGCAGTCCACTGCAAGGTACGCCCAGCGGGTTATTGGAGGAGTAGAGGTCAGGAAGGGGTTGCTTAGAGTATTCGGTAGAGAAGACATCTCATCCGAAGACGCTATATTAGCCCTTAGAAAGGATGCGAGAGCCAACGGAGCGTCGAACTACGACGTAGAATTTATAGGGGAAGTATTTGACCTGCAATACAAAAGGATGACTGGACAGCCTATTTACACCAATGCTCGGATGATGAATTGGATCATGGGTGCGAATGCAATGGGCCAAGGAACTATTGGTATGGTTCTAGGACTTGCCCAGATACCTGAGATCGCTTCCATTTTCGCTAGGACTGGTTTTAAAGCGTCGTTACAGCAATTCCCCAGTCTTGAAGAGATTGGGAGAATCTTTACGATGGGGCCCCGTGATTTACTTACTGGACGACAGAATTTAGGTTTAGCGAAACTGAAGGATGATATGACCTCAGTCTTGGAGACGTTTACAGGAGTCGCTGGTGATTATCCAAGAGGCGATCACTTCATGCGTCGAATGGATGAGATGGGATTTGATGAGGATTACCTTTCGCATGGGGCTCTGAAATACCTTGAGTATGGAAGGCAGACCGCCGCATTGGTTCCGACTGGAATCATGCCTATGGATACGTTCCTTCGCCGGTGGGCAGTCCGTTCTTCGTTCCAACACTTCGTAAACACAGCCTACAAGCAGGGGGCAGATGGAAGAATAACGCTCAGTAAGGGGTTCTGGAATAACTCTGCTGTTCGATTTAAGCAACTTGGAATGTCGGAAGATGACATCAATCGTCTCGCAGTATCACTAAGAGATCCAGAAATTGTCACCACAAGAGCAGGGCTATTCGGGCGGCACACTGTAAAGGATATTGATTTAACTAAGGTAAAGGATCAATATATCTTCGATAAATTTGCGATCGCTCTAAGGCGACATACCGACCACATGGTTCAACGACAGTCGTTTTCAGAATCTCCATTCTGGGTCAACCATCCCGCAGGTAAGTTACTGGCTCAATATCGAGTATTCATGTTGGCCTCAAAATCTAAACAACTCGCAGCGGGGGTCGCTCGCGGAGACGTTGCCGAAGGAGTCAACGTGGTAGGGTCTGCGGGACTAGGGACGTTAGCATATATCCTTCAGTCTCATTTGAGAGCAGCAGGAATGAACGAACACGAGCGAAGAGTATATTTGGAAAAACGATTCGGGCAGGATCAACTGATTAAGGCTGGGATACTTAAAGGTTCTTACTCAACCATATTCCCAATGCTAATTGACAGCGGTGCTTGGATGTTCGGACACGAGCCTGTGTTTGATCCGTCAATGAGAACAACAGGACTGGCCGTTGACCCCTTTAAAGGTTCAGTTATCTACGATATAGTTTACAATAAAGGCTATAAGGCAACGAGAGAAATTACTGGAGCGTTATTCCGCGACGATACGATGTCTAAATCAGATGTTAGAAATATTCAGTCACTTATCTGGCTGACGAAAATACCGGGTTTAGAGCAAACCATTAGCCGGTTATTCATTGACAAACTCAACATACCTAAGAAGGACTAAGAAATGGCAGACAGTTATACAGACTTCACTAGTCTGACTAGTGACCAACAGAACGGGATATTTACGAATCTTACGACATCCTATATCTCGACAGCGCATTTCTCGGTCACCCACACCGACGCTGGAACTGGGGTTATTACAGTAATCCCAAACGCGTCACTTACGATCGTTACAACCCCTACACTTAATATTACGGTCACCGCTGGTCACGCGCTTCTGCCATTTGCGTCCGCCGACCTTGTCCGAGTCAGTAGGACAACCCCAGTCTCCGATCCACAACGAACCTTCTCAGACGGCTCAGTACTCAAGGCTAGTGACCTGAATACTATGACAAATCAGTTGCTCTTCGGTCTGCAAGAGAACGCTGATGGAGGCGTTGGTTCTCTTCCTCTCGATACTGATGACAAATACAACGCTGGCGGCAAGGTAATCAAGAATCTTGGAGAACCTACGCTCTCCAATGAGGCGGTTACTAAGACATATGTAGACAACATGGCGTTATACGGTTCCGCCTTCGGAGGCGTAAACCCGCAGTCATGGACGTTTACGGCTGCTTCTGGAGACATCAGTGGGAATGACCGAGTGTTCACCTTAGAGACACCGGGAGCAACATCTACGGAAGACAGTATGTATCTCGTAGAAGCGGGGGGAGTCATGCAGACTCCTGCCGATTACAACGTAACTGAAGTAGGCGGCACGTTTACTTTGACGATGCTTGATGCTGCTACTGGACAACCCGGCGAGATCGCTAACGGAGTAGTAATTGTCGCTAGGAACTTCGGAGTCTCTAGGAACATCATTATCCAGCCGTTGACTGCAATAGACGCAGATGATACACCACTGACTCTTAAGGGCTTCTCTGGACAGGCTGCGAACCTCCTAGATTTCAAGGACAACTCCGACACGCTGCTGGCTTCTGTGGATAAGGACGGTGACGCGACGTTCCCGACAGTTACTGCATCGACATCTGTGACGACTCCGATAATCGCTTCAGGTACAAACGCAGTTACTATGCCTAACGAGGTTAATGTAGGTGATTTAGATGTTGCAAGTACAACAACCTCAGGAGCAAAACTAAAAGAGATGGGGGATCGGGGACGACTCGATCTTCAGCAAACTGGCAGTGCCGATGCAACCCAAACCGCTTTCCAAGTAAGGCGAGGAACCGATAAAATAGTCGATATGGACTATGGCGGAAACTTGAATCTACTCACCGGGGCGTTGCAGTTAGCGGGTAACACCCAAGTTCAGATTCTACAAATTCGAGAGTTAGTCACCACTGGCACTACCAGTTATTACCATTCCAATACCTCCCATTCCAGTTGGATGGTTTCTGGACTTCAATACCAAATTACTCCAGCAAGGTCCGATTCCACTCTCCTGCTCCTCGCAAATTATCAAATATTCTCTCTTATGGCCGATAGTCGAGAGGGCGGCAAGATCAAACATGTAGTCGGCAATACTGCGGCCCCCGGAGGGTACATGGCGGGTGTGGACCACACTGTGGGAATGGAGCGAATCCAATCTGGTCGATGGACTTACCCCGCACCCGCTGGGGCTACACACGGAGGGATCAACGGTGCTACCAACACTTGTTATGGCGTAGTACCTTTCAGTGCGATCTACGCTCCGGGCTCGGTAGACCCACTTGTAATTGATGTAGTCCATAAGGCTTACGACACCAATGTAAATTACATAGGTGTTTACCACACTGGTACTCAAAAAAGCCACGGAATGGTAATTGAGTACCTCAACCCATCCTAATAACTCTTAATAATAAGGAAACTGAACCATGACCACTAGAGTCATCAACTCAATGACAACGCTCCTTGTCAAAGACACAGACAAAGCGTCTAAAACCGCTACCACTCCCACAGCCACTGACGAGGGCAAGGTTGTTCAGTTGGACTCTGCTGGTACTTTCTCTGAAGCGTATGTGCCCAGTCTTGTTGATTTGAACCTTACTGCGCAGTCATCAGACCCTGCAAACCCGGCAAGTCTCAAAGCGTCTATTTGGATGAGCGACGGAACTGGGGCTGGAGACTCAGGGGATCTCATGGCGAAACTGACAGGCCCGTCTGTGAAGGCAACAGCGACCTTCACTTTGACAGACAAGCCGAATGAAGAGTCTTGGTTTCAACTGCGAGATGTGGATGGGACAACCCTTAGATTTGAAATCGACAACGAAGAGAACGGTATTCGCGGGTCATATGCGACCTTTACGTTCACTGATAAACCAGATGAAGGCTCAACGATCAACCTAATTGATGATGACGGAACTTCGGTCACATTTGAGATCGACAACGAGGCAGACGGGGTTGGCGTGTCGAACGTGGCTGTTGATGGAATTGCGGCTGCCGGAGGTGGTCTTGTAGGAACAGCGGCAGACCTCGTAGCGAAGATCAACGGCCAATCCGCGTTGAATATCACCGCAACAAACCCCAGTTCTGGGAAAGTGGTTCTTATTGGCTCAAAGACTGCCGCAGGTAATACTACGATCGCCTTAAACAACGCAACTCACTGGAATACTGTTACCAGCGTCAACGTACCTTCCGCATTCCTATATGGCGACAACATCGCAGTTCAAGGGATCGCGGCAGCAGGGGGATCAGCAGCGGGGACAGCGACAGCGATTGTCAACACCGTGAATGCTCAGTCTACTTTGGACATCACCGCGACCCTGCCGGGCTCGACAAGACCTAATTTCGAGCAGAACGTAGGGCATACTGTAGGAAATACAACAGTCGTCACAGACAACTCAACCCACTGGGACAGTGTCTGTAGTGTTAACGTCCCTCCAGCGTTTACTGGAGGAGCAGCAGGAACAACCAAAACAGCCACGATTGTGGACTGGTCAGCCGTCTAATGGGGGTCACATTGGATAATGAAATATTAATTGCTTTAGGTCGTCTTGAAGGTAAAGTGGACTCGCTAATAACGAGGCAAGCAATACACGACGAGGAACTTAGCAGACACGACACTAGGCTGAGGAACCTAGAGCAATCAAGATCATGGCTTTTAGGCGCAACAGCCGCACTAGCGGCGTTCATTTCAATTGTAATCAACTATATCGGAGGTAAATTCGGTGGATAATACATTAGGCGATCTACATACCGCCGTAGCAGAAGAACTTCTCCGTCGCGTTCAGTCAGGAGAGGCTCAAGCAGCGGACCTGAACGTCGCCCGTGCTTTCTTGAAGGACAACGGTATTGACGTAACCTTGGAACACAGCGACCCCATGCAAGACCTCGTGAAATCTCTGCCCTTTAATGTTGAACTGGAGAGTGCTTAATGTGTTTCCCTAACGCAAGAATCACCGCTGATGCTGGCGGCAAAAGACAGGGCATAAGCCAAGACGGCCCTTCAGAAGCAGAACTGGCAGATCCTGACCGTATTAGTGAAGAAGCGGATGCGGTGGGGAGGCCTGACTCTGAAAAGGGCGTTCAGTCACTCGAAGACTACTATAAGCGTCGTAAGCGTCTCCGACTTTTAGCGATTGAGATGGCAAAGCGTGGAGCAGGAGAAGGTGGAGGCTTTGGCCTTCGCCATCAAAGCAATTGGGGCGGTGGTAGCGGTGGTGGCGGCGGTGGAGAAGGCGGTGGACGGGGCTTGGGCGGTGGAGGTTAATAGGTGGAAGAACAACTTAAAGACTTCCGCAATTTCTTATACCTCGCGTGGGACCACCTCGGTCTCCCAGACCCTACCCCAGTCCAGTATGACATTGCAGACTACATCCAGAACGGCCCAAAGAGGCGAGTGGTTCAAGCCTTTCGAGGCGTAGGGAAATCGTGGATCACTTCCACGTTCGTCTGTTACCAGTTGCTGCTGGACCCC